>Ga0209231_1000010_pt1 | contig 180363 bp, 156 predicted proteins | sample Deesub45470m_DNA_FD_188086 | JGI IMG/M metagenome (GOLD analysis project Ga0209231, IMG submission 188086) | Deep subsurface microbial communities from North Pacific Ocean - 450_OLKR46/470m Metagenome (SPAdes) (version 2) | ecosystem: Environmental > Terrestrial > Deep subsurface >...
GCTCTTGTGCATCAACACCGCCATGCCATACAGCTCGATCTTGATGCGGGCCTGCATGTCGCCGTCGGCGGCGGCTTTGCCATAGCGATCAAGATGGCTCAGCACATCGTGTGCGAAGCCTTGCACCGCCACATCATCGTTGAAGTCCAGATTCAGGATGAGGCATTTGCGCTCGATCTCAAGCTCGAGTTCGCGCTCTATCCTGAATGAGATGTCGTCGCCGAACATCTCAGGAGACCTCGCTCTTCAAATAATTGTCCTTCACACGCATGTAATGATCGGCGGAGTAGCGCAGGTATCCGATCTCTTCCGCGGTCAGGGCGCGTACCGCCTTGGCCGGACGCCCCATGTACAACATGCCGCCTTCCAGTGTCTTGCCGGGCGAGATCAGGCTGCCCGCACCCACCATCACATGATCAGGGATCACCACATCGTCCATGATGATAGACCCCATGCCGATCAGGCACTCGTTGCCTATGGTGCAACCATGCAGGATCACCGAATGGCCGACCGTCACATAGTCGCCGATGATCAGCGGGGAGCCGTCCGGTTTTTCGGGCGTCTTGTGCGACACATGGCACATGCTCAGGTCCTGCACGTTCGAGCCTCGTCCGATCACGATGCGGTTCACATCGCCGCGCAACACCGTGTTGCACCAGACGGAACTGTCCTCGCCGATCTTCACATCGCCGATGACCTGGCAGGAAGGATGCAGGAAGACCTTGTCGCCTATGACAGGGGAGGTATCGAGGTAGTTGGAAAGCGGCATAGCCAGGTTCTCACACAAAATTCAGTTCGATGAAGAATTCGTGACCGTTCATGTTCACCGGCAACAGCATGGTCTGTCCGTCATGATGATGTTCGATCTCGTGACCGTCGCCGTGCATCATCTGCGGGGTCTGCATATCGAACTCCATGCCCTGTTCGGACAGGATGCGCTTCGCCACACCCGCCAGCATGTTGGAAAGCTCACCTGCCAGACCGGCCGCCTCCATATCGACAGCCGTGACCTCCTCGCCGAGCAGTTTGAGCGAAATCTCGTTCAGCGCAGGCATCGGCAAGGTGATCGCCACACTGCCGCGCGCTTCATGCGCATTCATGCCGATCAAGGCGGAAACACCGTTCTGCACAGTGTTTGCTGGCTTGGGGATAGGCACGCCCATCTCCACCTTGATATTCATCATCGTCTCGAAGATCGCGTGCAAGGAATCGACCAGCGCATTGAGGATGATTGCATCCCTTTGGCTGCCGTCACTGGGCGATGCGACTTTCTTCGCGGATCTTTTGTCGCCTACCTTGCGTTCCATCTCGTTCTCCCGAAACTGAGCAGACATTGTAATGCGGGCGCAATAGCCAACGGGCATTGCACCGGAGGTTTGAAAATTGATGCAAAACGCTTCAATTATTGCGCTCCACGTGAAGCTGGTTTTTTCAAAGCAGCTTCCATTTCATCTGCTCGCCCGCCCTCAGCGGCACCAGCTGATGCTCCCCAAATCCTACCGACGCAGGCACTTGCCACTCTTCCTTGCATAGCGTGACCTTCACTGTATTGCGAGGCAGATCGTAGTAATCCGCCCCATAGAAACTCGCAAAACCTTCCAGCTTGTCCAGCGCGCCCGCGTTCTCGAATGCTTCGGCATACAGTTCGATGGCGCTGTGCGCGCTGTAGCAACCGGCGCAGCCGCAGGCGTTCTCTTTGGTGTGCTGAGCGTGCGGGGCGCTGTCGGTGCCGAGGAAGAATTTCTTGCTGCCGCTGGTGGCGGCTTTCACTAGCGCTTCGCGGTGTGTCTCGCGCTTGAGGATGGGCAGGCAGTAGTAGTGCGGGCGGATGCCGCCGACCAGCATGGCGTTGCGGTTGTAGAGCAGGTGTTGCGGGGTGAGGGTGGCGGCAATGGTGTCCGGTGCGCTCATCACGAACTCAGCAGCGTCCTTGGTGGTGATGTGTTCGAACACCACGCGCAGGCCGGGCAGGTCTTTCAATAGCGGCTGCATCACGCGCTCGATGAACACGGCCTCACGGTCGAAGATGTCGATGTCGGGGCTGGTCACTTCGCCGTGCACCAGCAGCGGCATGCCGCAGGCCTGCATGGCTTCCAGCGCGGCATAGGTCTTGCGCAGGTCGGTCACCCCCGCGTCGGAGTTGGTGGTGGCACCGGCAGGATACAGCTTCACCGCATGCACCACGCCGCTGGCCTTGGCTTTGTTGATCTCGTCCGCGTTGGTGACGTCGGTCAGATACAGCGTCATCAGCGGCTCGAACTTCATGCCTGCTGGCAGCGCTTTGAGGATGCGCTCGCGGTAGGCGATGGCTTGTTCGGTGGTGGTGACCGGCGGGCGCAGGTTGGGCATGACGATGGCGCGGGCGAACTGTCTGGCCGTGTCGGGCAGGACGGAGGCCATCAGCGCATCGTCGCGCAGATGCAGGTGCCAGTCGTCGGGGCGGGTGAGGGTGAGTTGTTGCATGAATAAATCCCGGCTGATTGAAGTCAGCCGGGATTGTAGCGCGATTGCTCGCGGGTCGTTCGATGCCGCCTAGTCGAGGTGCTTGCGCGAATGACCGGGGAAGAAGCGGCGCACGATGACGAAGAACACCGGCACCAGGAACACGGCGAACAGCGTGGCGGTGAACATGCCACCGATCACGCCGGTGCCGATGGCATGGCGGCTCTGCGCGCCCGCACCGGTGGAAAGGGCGAGCGGCAACACACCGGCCATGAAGGCGAAGGAGGTCATCAGGATCGGGCGGAAGCGCAGGCGGCAGGCTTCCAGCGTGGCGTCGATCAGGTTCATGCCGTCGTCCTGCAATCTGCGTGCGAACTCGATGATCAGGATGGCGTTCTTGGCCGACAGGCCGATGATGGCGATCAGGCCGACCTTGAAGTACACGTCGTTCGGCAGGTCACGCAAGGTCACCGCCAGCAGCGCGCCGAACACGCCCAGCGGCACGGCCAGCATCACCGCGAACGGGATGGACCAGCTCTCGTAAAGCGCGGCCAGACACAGGAACACCACTACGATGGAGATTGCGAATAGCAGCGTGGACTGCGCGCCGGACTGCTCTTCCTCGCGTGCCGTACCCGACCATTCGAAGCCGAAGCCCGGCGGCAGTTTGTCCGCGATCTCCTGCATCGCCTGCATGGCTTCACCGGAACTGCGTCCCGGCGCGGGACCACCGGCGATCTTCATCGCGGGCAGGCCATTGTAACGGTCCAGCTTGGGCGAACCGCTGATCCAGCTCGCCTTGGCGATGGCGGACAGCGGCACCATGCCACCCTGTTTGTTGCGGATGGAGATGTTGAGGATGTCGTCCGGGGTGCGGCGGGTGTCGGCCTCGGCCTGCATCTGCACGCGCAGCACGCGGCCCTGACGCACGAAGTCATTGATGTACACCGTGCCCAGCAGCGATTGCAGCGTCTCGTTCAGGTCGGTGATGGAAACGCCCAAGGCTTCGGCCTTGATGCGGTCCACATCGAGGAACAGTTGCGGCCCGGCTTCCTGACCTTCGGGGCGCACGCCGGCCAGTGCGGGGTTCTGCATCGCCATACCCAGTGCCATGTTGCGTGCCTCCAGCAACTTGTCGCGACCCAGTCCGCCACGGTCCTGCAGGCGGAAGTCGAAACCACCCGCCGCTGCCAGCTCGGGGATAGGCGGCGGATTGATGGCGAAGATCATCGCCTGCTTGATGCGGAACAGCATCATGTTGGCTTTCTGCGCCAGTGCCGATGCGCCGCTTTCCTTGCCCGGGCGCTCACTCCAGTCCTTCAGGCGCACGAAAGTGATGGCGGCATTCTGACCGCGTCCGAAGAAGGAGAAACCGGCCACGCCGATGACGTGCTCCACTTCCTTCTGGCCGAGGTAATACTGCTCGACCTGCGACAGCACATCCAGCGTGCGTTCACGTGTGGCGCCGGCCGGCAACTGGATCACGCTGACGAAGTAGCCTTGGTCTTCCGAAGGCAGAAAGCTGCCCGGCAGCTTGCTGAACATCCAGCCCACGGCGACGAGGATGGCGGCATACACCAGCAGATAACGCGCAGCTTTGCGCACGATCTTGCCGACCACGCCGACATAGCGATGGCTCAAGCGCTCGAATGCATCATGGAACCAGTGCAACGGACCACTCTTCGGCACCAGGTCGTCCTTGCCTGGGGTGTGTTTGAGCAGCGAGGCGCACAACGCAGGCGTCAACGTCAGCGCCATCAGCGCGGAGAAGCCCATGGTCAGCACCAGCGTCACGGCGAACTGGCGATAGATCGCACCTGTCGATCCGGGGAACAGCGACATCGGGATGAACACCGCCGACAGCACCAGTGTGATGGCGATGATCGCGCCGATGATCTGATCCATCGCCTTGCGCGTCGCTTCGCGCGGCGGCAGGTTCTCCTTGGTCATGATGCGTTCGACGTTCTCCACCACCACGATGGCATCGTCCACTACGATACCGATGGCGAGCACCATGGCGAACAGCGTCAGCACGTTGATCGAGTAACCGAGCAGATACAGACCGACCAGCGCACCGACCAGTGCGATCGGGATGACGATGGTGGGGATCAGTGTGGCGCGCAGGTTGCCCAGAAACAGATACATCACCAGGAACACCAGCAGCAGCGCCTCGGCCAGGCTCTTCAGCACTTCCTGGATGGAGATCTCGATGAACTTGGAAGTGTCATACGGCACCACCCAGTCGATGCCCTGCGGGAAGAACTTCGCCAGTTCGGTCATGCGCGCCTTCACTGCTTTCACGGTGTCCAGCGCGTTGGCGTCCGGTGTCAGGCGGATGGCGATGGCGGCGGTCGGCTGACCGTCGATGCGGGCGGCGGTGGAGTAATCCTGTGCGCCGAGTTCGACACGGGCGATGTCCTTCACGCGCAAGGCGGAACCATCGGTGTTGGTGCGCACCACGATGTTGCCGAATTCTTCCGGTGTGGAAAGACGGCTGCGTGTGACGATCACCGCGTTCATCTCCTGTCCGGGCGCGGAGGGCAGTTGTCCCAGTTCGCCCACGGCCAGCTCGGAGTTCTGTGCGCGCACCGCCTTGGATATGTCAGCGGGCGAAACGCCATAGGCCTGCAGCTTTTCTGGCTTCAGCCACAGGCGCATCGAATATTCGGTCCCGAACAGCAAGGCTTCGCCCACGCCTGGTACACGCTGCACGCTGTCCAGCACGTTGGCGCTGACATAGCTGCCGAGCGCCACGTTGTCCAGACTCTTGTCGGGCGAGATGAGCGCCACGATCATCACGTAGTTACGTGCTGATTTCGCCACGCGGATACCCATGCGGCGTACTTCTTCCGGCAGACGGATCTCGGCGCGCTTGACGCGGTTCTGTGTTTCAACGGAAGCAAGGTCGAGATCGGTGCCGGTCTGGAAGGTCAGGGTGATGCTGCCGCGACCCAGTTCAGCGGCAGATTCCATGTACAGCAGATTGTCGATACCGTTCATCTCCTGCTCGAGCAGGGAGACCACGGTCTCTTCGATCACCTGCGCCGAGGCGCCGGGATAGGTGACGGTGACGGCCAGCGCAGGCGGTGCGACCGACGGATATTGCGCGACGGGCAGGCCGCGCAAGGCCAGCACACCGGCCAGCAGGATGACCAGCGCGATGACCCAGGCGAAGATGGGGCGGTCAATGAAGAAGCGGGCGAGCATATCGGCTTACTTCGCAGCGGAAAGCTGGTTTTCCAGCTTCATCGTGGTCGTCACAGGTACCGGTTTAACGACCGTGCCAGGGCGTGCCTTCTGCAGGCCGTTGACGATGACTTGGTCACCCGGCTGGAGGCCGGAGGCAATGACGAAGTCCGCACCGGCCATACCGCTGGTGGTGACCGGACGCGGTGTCATCTTGCTGTCTGGGCCGACAGTCATCACGAACTGGCCTTGCGCGCCGGACTGCACCGCACGTTGCGGCACGCGGATGGCGTTCTCGGCCATGGCTTCGGGGAAGCGCAGGCGCACGAACATGCCGGGCAGCAGGTCACGTTTCGGATTGGGGAACTGGGCGCGCAAGGAGATCGAGCCGGTGTTGGCATCGACCGCCAGATCGGTGAAGAAGATACGGCCGGTCTTGGGATAGATGCTGCCGTCTTCCAGCATCAGTTCGACATCGGTGGAGTCGGCGCGCTTGAGCACACCGGTCGCCACCGCCTGACGCAGACGCAGCAGGTCGGTCGCCGACTGCGAGAAATTCACATACACCGGATCAAGCTGTTCGACGGTCGCCAGCAGGGTGGCGGCACTCTTGCTGACCAGTGCGCCCTCGGTCACTTCGGTGCGTCCGATGTGGCCGGTGATGGGCGCGGGCACGCCGGCATTGGTGACGTCCTCATTCGCACGCACCAGCGCAGCGCGTGCCTGTGCCGCTCTGGCCAATGTCAGGTCGTATTCCTGCTGGCTGATGGCTTTGATCTCCAGCAGACGCTTGGCGCGATCCAGATTCTGATAGGCCAGCGCGGCATCGGCATTGGCTGCTTCGGCGGCGGCGCGATAACTGCGAGAATCGATGCGGAACAACTGCGTGCCTTCGGTCACGTCGCTGCCTTCCTTGAACAGACGCTGTTCGACCACGCCATCGACGCGGGCGCGTACCTGCGCGGTGCGGAAGGCTTGCACGCGGCCCGGCAGGTCACGCGTGTAAGTGGCATTGCCGGTCGCAATGGTGACGACTTCGACTTCGGGTGGCGGCGGCATGGCTCCGGCGGCGGGCGCGGCGGCTTGCTTGTCACCGCCGCCGCAGGCAGCCAGAGTCAGCGCCAGCAGGATGGGGAGATATCTGGATGCGGGATTCATTACGTCCTCGAAGATCGGATCGTGGTGCGGGGCAGCGAGTTTAGCAAACCCGCGCTGAATAACAACCGCGCGCCTATGCGGATTTCAGGGCGAGGGCCTTCTGGTACAGCGCGTTCTTGTTCTGTCCGGTGATCTGCACCGCGAGTTGCACCGCCTGTTTGAGCGGCAGTTCTTCCAGCAGCAATGTGAGCACCTGCTCTGCCTCCGCATCAAGTTCCTCGGTGCGCTCTGCCGCGCCAGACACCAGCAGCACGAACTCGCCGCGCTGGTTGTTCGGGTCGCTGTTCAGCCAGTCCAGCGCGACACCCAGTTTGCAGCGATGGATGTTCTCGAACAGCTTGGTGATCTCGCGCGCGAACACAATCTCGCGCGCGTCACCGAACACGGCCTGCAGGTCGGCCGTGCATTCGAGGATGCGGTGCGGGGCTTCATAGAACGCCAGTGTGCAGGTCTGGTTCGCCAACGATTGCAGCGTGACGCGGCGCGCGGCGGATTTGTTGGGCAGGAAGCCGTAGAACATGAAATGCGGATTGACCAGACCCGAAGCGGACAAGGCGGTGACCACGGCAGATGCGCCGGGGATGGGGATCACGCGCAGACCGGCTGCGATGACCGCCTCCACCAGTACGGCTCCGGGATCGCTGACCGCAGGGGTGCCGGCATCAGTCACCAGCGCAACGCTTTTCCCTTCCTGTAGCAGGGAGATGATCTTGTCGGCCGAACCGCGCTCGTTGTGTTGATGGACGGCGAGCAGCTTGGCGTTGCTGATACCGTGGTGCTGCAATAAATGGCGCGTATTGCGTGTATCTTCGGCTGCGACGACGCTCACGCCGTTCAGGATATCCAGTGCACGCAGGGAAATGTCACTCAGATTTCCAATCGGGGTGGCGACTACATATAATGCGCATTCGATTCTTTGATTGGTCTTGCTATGCAAACGAGTATCCCCGGGTTGAGATGGTTGCGCGGTCTGTTGGTCGCCGCACTATACGTGAGCGTGTTTGGCTGCGCCACTCCACCCCGAACCGTAACGCCGGTCACTGCGCCGGCAGCAACGGCCGAGCAACCATCCGTGGAAACGCCCGTCGTCGAGACCGGCACGGTCGACATGGAACAACCGGTCGTCGAACCTATCCTGCCCCGCCTGGCAGAAGGCGCGGAACACCATATCGCATTGATCCTGCCGCTGCGCTCGCCCGTGTTCGGACGTGCCGCAGAGGCGTTGCAGCTGGGCTTCCTGTCTGCGGCGGAACAGCAACCGAACGAATTGCCGGTGCGGGTCTATTCTGCCAGCGACGAGAAGTTCGAAGTGGACGCGCTGTACCGCTTGGCGCTGGCGCAGGGCGCGCTCGCGGTAGCCGGGCCGCTCACCCGCAACGGCGTCGCGGCATTGGCTGCGAACCCGGCGCTGCCGGTGCCGACCCTTGCGCTCAACGTGCTGGAGATGGAGCGCACCGACCAGTTGTATTCATTCGGGCTTCCCCCGGAACTCGAAGCACGCCAGGCTGCGCAGTGGGCGGCGAGCGCCGGCCTGCTCACCGCCACCGTGGTGCGTACCGATAGCACACTGTCCAAGCGGCTGGCGCAGGCTTTCGAAGAAGAATGGCAACGCACCGGCGGGGTGCTGTGGCCCGAGATCGTGTACGAAGGCGACCCGGAGGAGATCCGCTTGCTGGGTGGTGAAGCGGGCAGCATGGTGTTCATGGCTGCAGAGCCGGATCAGGCTCGCCTGATCCGGCCTTATATCTTCGCCGATATCCCGGTCTACACCACGTCGCAGGTGTTCACCGGCAACGGCAACAATCTGGTCAATTACGATCTGGGCGAGGTGCGTTTCTACGACATGCCCTGGGTGATGCAGCCGGATCATCCGGCGGTGATGGTCTACCCGCGTGTGGAGCCGCCCTACAGCATGGACATGGAACGCCTGTACGCGCTGGGCATCGACGCCTACCGTATGCTGCAGGTGTTGTACCACCACAATACGAGCAATGCGCTGCCGCTGGACGGCGTCACCGGCAAGCTGTCGCTGGAAGGGCGCTACGTCAAGCGCGAGGGCGTGAAATCCACCATGCGCAACGGACAGGGCATGACGATGGACGCCGCGCTGAAAGGGCCGCAACCGCCCATGCCGACCACGGTGCCGGAAGAGTGATCGGATGAAGGCCGGCGCGCAGGCCGAACAGACAGCTGCGCAGTATCTGCAGCGTCAGGGCCTGCGACTGCTGCACAGTAACTACCGCTGCCGTTTCGGCGAGATCGACCTGATCCTGAAAGATCGCGACACACTGGTGTTCGCCGAAGTGCGCATGCGTAGTCGCTCCGATTTCGGCGGTGCGGCGGCCAGCATCGACGCGCGCAAGCAGAACAAGCTCATACTGGCCGCACAACATTATCTTTCTTCTGTCTCGCCGACACCGCCTTGCCGTTTCGATGCCGTGCTGCTCAGCTCGGCCGAAGGCGGCGAAGGAGTCGAGTGGCTGAAGAATGCGTTCCAGCTTTAGGGTAAAATCAAGCCCGTTCACCAACGAGAAATCCAATACATGACACTCGCAAAACGCGTCAGCAAACATTTCGACGACAGCGCCGAGATCAAACTCCAGAGCAAGAAGGTGCTGGCCCAGCCGATCGCCGATGCGGCACAGGCCATGGTCAACTGCCTGATGCATGACGGCAAGATACTGGCCTGCGGCAATGGCGGTTCAGCCGCCGATGCGCAACACTTTGCCGCCGAGCTGATCAACCGCTTCGAGGTCGAGCGCCCCGGTCTGCCGGCCATCGCGCTGACCACCGACAGCTCGGTGCTCACTTCCATCGCCAACGATTACGATTACAAGCAGATCTTCTCCAAGCAGGTGCGCGCACTCGGCATGGAAGGCGATGTGCTGCTCGCCATCTCCACCAGCGGCAGCTCGCCCAACGTGGTGGAAGCGATCGAAGCCGCGCACGAGCGCGGCATGGTCGTGGTCGCATTCACCGGCCGCGACGGCGGACAGATGGGCGCGATGCTGCAGGAAGGCGATTTCCACCTGTGCGTGCCGGCCGAGAGAACCGCGCGCATCCAGGAGGTGCACTTGCTCATGCTGCATTGCCTGTGCGATGTGATTGATCATGTGCTGCTGGGGGGCGAGTGATGCGCAGCCGCTGGTTGGTGATCGTGCCGTTCGTTCTTGCGCTGCTGCAAGGCTGCGCCCAGACGCAGGGCATCACTGACCCCAAGATTGAGCGTCGCAGCGCCGCCGCCGTGCAGGATGACCGCAACATCGAATACACCGCGCGCCAGCGTATCGCCGGCAAGTACCGTAGCAATATCCAGGTGAGCGTCACCTGTTTCAACCGTTTTGCGCTGATTACCGGCCAAGTGCCGGACGATGCGACCAAGCAGGGCATAGAACGCATCGTGGGCGGCGTCGCGCCGATCAAGGGTATCGCCAACGAGCTGCATGTGGCACGGACGGTCGATACCGGCGTGCGCCGCAGCGATTCAGGCATCTCCGGTGATGTGCGCACCCGCTTCCTTGAAGACAAGTCTTTCAATCGCGAGCACATCAAGGTCTATACCGAAGAGGGCGTGGTCTATTTGCTGGGTATCGTCACCCGCGCCGAAGCCGATGCGGCCTCCGAGATCGCGGCCACCACGCGCGGCGTGAAAAAGGTTGTGCGTGTGTTCGAGTACATGAACTGATGTATCCGACCCCGAGCTTCGAAAACAAATTGTGTACGGCGGATGACCTGGCCGCCAAGGTCGCCGCGCTGCCGCGTCCGCTGGTGTTCACCAACGGCTGTTTCGACGTGTTGCACCGCGGTCATGTCACCTATCTGGCACAGGCACGCGCGCTGGGCGCATCGCTCATCATCGGCGTCAACAGCGATGCCTCGGTGAAGCGTCAGGGCAAGGGCGACGACCGGCCCATCAACAGCGAAGCCGACCGCATGGCGGTGCTGGCCGCGCTTGAATCGGTGAGTCTGGTAGTGCAGTTCGACGAGGACACGCCGCTGAATCTGATACTCGCCTGCAAGCCCGGCAAACTGGTCAAGGGCGGCGACTGGAAACCCGAGAACATCGTCGGCGCAACAGAAGTGCAGGGTTGGGGCGGCAGCGTGCATAGCATCCCCTTCCTGCATGAACGCTCCACCACCGCATTGCTCAAGAAGATACGCTCACTATGAACGCCACACCGACAGAGATCGTCTTGCACCAGAAATCCAACTCGCTGGAGATCGCCTTCGACGACGGCGCACGCTTCAACCTGCCGGCCGAGTTCCTGCGCGTGCAGTCGCCTTCCGCCGAAGTGCGCGGACACGGCCCGGGCCAGGAGACCTTGCAGATCGGCAAGCGCAATGTCGTGCTCAAGGGTCTGGAGCCGGCCGGCAGCTACGCGCTGAAACTGGAATTCGACGACCACCACGATAGCGGCCTGTACGACTGGGACTTGCTCTATACGCTGGGGCAGAACCAGCAGACGCTGTGGCAGGAATATCTGGACAAGATGCAGGCAGCGGGCGCCTCGCGCGACCCGAAATAGGAGGCAGGAAAATGGCCAAGACGCATTTCGGTTTCGAAACCGTGGACGAGAACGAGAAGGCGAAGAAGGTCGCCGGTGTCTTCACTTCCGTCGCCAGCAAGTACGACATCATGAACGACCTCATGTCGGTCGGTCTGCACCGCGTGTGGAAACCGTTCGCGGTCGGTCTGGCCAATGTGCATGAAGGCCAGCGCGTGCTGGACGTGGCCGGTGGCTCGGGCGATCTGTCCAAACTGTTCCTGAAGAAGGTCGGCCGCAGCGGCCAGGTCATCCTCACTGACATCAACAACGCCATGCTGCGCGTTGGCCGCGACCGCATGATAGACAACGGCACACCGACGCCCACCGCACAGTGCGATGCCGAGCACCTGCCCTTCCCGGACAACTATTTCGACTGCGTCAGCATCGCCTTCGGCCTGCGCAACGTCACACATAAAGATGCCGCCCTGCGCGAGATGAAGCGCGTGCTCAAACCGGGCGGACGGGTCATCGTGCTGGAATTTTCCAAGGTCGCCAAACCGCTGGAGAAGATGTACGACCTGTATTCCTTCAAGCTGCTGCCCAAGATGGGCGAGATCATCGCCAACGACGCCGACAGCTACCGCTACCTCGCCGAATCCATCCGTATGCATCCGGGTCAGGAAGAACTGAAGCAGATGATGGTCGATGCAGGGCTGGAGCGCGTCGAGTATTTCAACATGACGGGCGGCGTGGTCGCTGTGCACCGCGGCTACAAGCTGTAACAGCCGTTCGTCAGCCTCAATCGAACTGGAATCAACATGTCCGATCTACCTAAGTGTCCTAAATGCAACTCCCCCTTCACCTACGAGGATGGTGACAACTACGTCTGTCCGGAATGCGGCTGGGAATGGAGCAAGCATGAGACTGCCGATGCCGGCGAGGAGCAGAAGGTGTTCAAGGACGCGTTCGGCACAGTGTTGAATGACGGCGACACGGTCACTGTGATCAAGGATCTGAAGATCAAGGGCTCGTCTTCGGTGGTGAAGGTCGGTACCAAGGTGAAGAACATCCGTCTGGTGGACGGCGATCACGACATCGACTGCAAGATCGACGGCATCGGCGCGATGCAGTTGAAGACCGAGTTCGTAAAGAAGGCGTAACAGGGAGCTGTCATGAGCGGCTGGGGCTGTCCGCACGAGGTCGATGGCAAGTGTCAGAAGGTGCTCAACCTGCCGTGCGACATCGGCATGAAAGGCTGTGTGCTGGCAGGGCGTTTCCGCTTCGCCGATCCGAGCAAGAACCGCGCGAAGAAAAATCTCAATGAGAACGCAAATCAAGTGCCGCCACCAAACGATAGAGAAGAATCGTGAGCTTTTGGATTTCGTCATTCCGGCGCAGGCCGGAATCCAGTGTTTTAATTGACTGGACACCGGCTTGCGCCGGTGTGACGGTAGTATTGGTTTGTTTGTGGGGTGCCAAATCCGCAATCGCAGCAGAAGTTGCTCTCCCGCGTCCCGATCACATCGTCATCGTGATCGAAGAGAACAAATCCTGGTCGCAGATCATCGGCAATCCCGACGCGCCCTATATCAACGCGCTGGCGCAACGCGGTGCGCTGTTCACCAACTCGCACGGCATCACCCATCCCAGTCAGCCCAACTATCTGGCGCTATTCAGCGGCAGCACACGCGGCATCGGCAGCAATACCTGCCCGCTCGACCTGTCCGGTGACAATCTCGCCAGTGCGCTGCTGGCAAAAGGGCGGAGTTTCATCAGCTATTCGGAATCGATGCCGACAGTCGGCTACCCGGGTTGTCGCTACGGTTCCTATATGCGCAAACATAACCCGGCCGCAAACTGGAAAGAGCTGTCTGCCCTGAACCAGCCGCTGACGGCCTGGCCGCAGGATTTTGCAAAGTTGCCGGATGTGGCGTGGGTGATACCCGATCAGCGCCACGACATGCACGATGGCAGCATCGCGCAGGGTGATGGTTGGCTGAAGCAGAACATCGAGGGGTATGCGCAGTGGGCGATGGACAACAACAGCCTGCTCATCGTCACCTTCGACGAGGACGACGGCTCGGAAGGCAATCGCATCGTCACATTGTTCGTCGGCCCCATGGTCAAGCCGGGGAAATATGCGCAGCGTATCGATCACTACAACGTGTTGCGTACCATCCTGCAGATGTACGGACTGCCCGGCATGAACGAGAGCGTTCGCGCAGAGCCGATCAGCAACGTCTGGCGTTAGTCCTTCTCTCCGTCCCCGTCCAACCCCAGTTCCTGGATCTTGCGCGTCAGCGTGTTGCGGCCCATGCCGAGCAGCGTGGAAGCCTCGATGCGACGTCCGCCGGTGTGTTGCAGTGCCTGCGTGATCAGGGTGCGCTCGAATTCCTTGGTGAGCGTGTCGAGGATGTTGGGTTCGCCGCGTTGCAGCATCTGGACAGCTTGCTGTGCCAGCAAGGTATGCCAATCGCCGCCGGCTGAAGCAGCCGGCGATGCCTCGCGCCATTCGGCGGGCAGATCGGCGATCTCCACCTGCTGGGTGGGTGTCATCACCGTGAGCCAGTGACACAGGTTCTCCAGTTGGCGCACGTTGCCGGGGATGTCTTGCGCGGAGAGGAACGTCAGCGCGGCTTCGCTCAATACCTTCTGTTCCCCGCCCAACTCTTTAGCGCTCTTTTGCAGGAAATATTTTGCCAGCAGCGGGATGTCCTCGCGGCGTTCGCGCAACGGAGGCAGGCGCAGACGGATCACGTTCAAACGGTGGAACAAGTCCTCGCGGAACAGCCCCTGCTTCACGCGCTCGTTCAGATTCTGGTGGGTGGCCGCGATGATGCGCACGTTGGCCTTGATCGGCTGGTGGCCGCCGACACGGTAGTAGTTGCCGTCCGACAGCACGCGCAGCAATCGCGTCTGCAACTCGGCCGGCATGTCGCCGATCTCGTCGAGGAACAGCGTGCCGCCTTCGGCCTGCTCGAAGCGTCCGTGGCGCGTGGTGTTGGCGCCGGTGAAGGCACCTTTCTCGTGGCCGAACAGTTCCGACTCCAGCAGGTCTTTGGGGATGGCGGCGGTGTTGATCGCGACGAAAGGCTTGTCGGCTCGCAGGCTATGCCGATGCAGTGCCTGTGCCACCAATTCCTTGCCGGTGCCGGATTCGCCGGTGATGAGCACGGTGGCATTGGATTGGGCGAGACGGCCGATGGCGCGGAACACTTCCTGCATCGCTGGCGCATGGCCGAGAATGTCGGGCGCTTCGGTGCTCTCGACGCCATTGCTCTGCTTGCGCTGACTCTGTGCCAGCGCGCGCCGGATCAATTCCACCGCATGGTTCACATCAAAAGGCTTGGGCAGATACTCGAACGCACCGCCCTGGAACGAGGACACCGCGCTTTCCAGATCGGAATACGCGGTCATGATGATGACCGGCAGCGCGGGATAGTCGTTGCGCAAGGTCTGTAACAGATCGAGCCCGGAACTGCCCGGCATGCGGATGTCGCTGATCACCATCTGCGGTTGACTGTTCGGCAACTCGGCCAGCGCCTCGTCGGCCGAGGCGAAACTCTTGTATTCGATCTCCTCGCGCGCAAGGGCTTTTTCCAGCACCCAGCGGATGGAACGGTCGTCGTCGATGATCCAGACAGGTTTGCTCATTATTGTTTTTCCATGGAAGTGAGCGGCAGCATGACCGTGAAGCAGGTCCGCCCCGGTTCGCTGTCGAATTCGATACTGCCCTGATGCTGACTGACGAAATCCTGCGCCAGCGTCAGGCCGAGGCCGTGTCCGTCTGCCCGTCCCGAAACGAGCGGATAGAAGATCTTGTCTTGCAGGTGATGCGGGATGCCGGGGCCGTCGTCGATGATCTGTACCGAAATGGCCAGTCGGTGGCGCTTCTTCATCAGCGTGACCTGGCGCGAGATGCGTGTACGCAGGATGATCGTGCCTTGGCCCTGCATCGCCTGTGCGGCATTGCGCACGATGTTCAATATCACCTGGATCAACAGCGCCTTGTCGCCGTCGAGATCGGGCAGACTCAAGTCGTAGTCGCGCTGGATGTGCAGACTCTCCGGCAGCTCGGCCATCACCACACTGCGCACGCGCTCCAGCACCTCGTGGATATTCAATGCACTGAAATGGGGCGTGTGCTGCGGGGTGAGTAGATTCTCCATCAGCGAACGCAAACGGTCCGCTTCCTGAATCACCACCTGCGTGTACTCGCGCAGCGCCGGCTTTTCCAGCTCCTGCTCCAGCAATTGCGCGGCACCGCGGATGCCGCCCAGAGGGTTCTTGATCTCGTGTGCCAGATTGCGCAACAGCATGCGATTGGCCTGCGTCTGGTCGAGCATCTGCTCCTCGCGCGCCAACTTGAGCGGTCTTTCGATGGTGTGGAATTCCAGCAACAGTGCATATTGCGGAAGCTGCAATGTGGTGACAGTGCAGCTCAGATGCAGTTTCTGCGAATGCGTATGCGTGCCCAACAGCAGGTCATGTTCGATGTGCGCCGAGCGGTTGGCCAGCGCGGACTGGATCGCGCTGAACAATTGCTCGGTGTGGGTGAATGCAAATTGCAGCGGGTGGCCGACGAGGTTGCTGTGGCTCACCGCGAACAGATGCTCCGCCGCCGGATTCAGATACGCGATGCGCGACTGATCGTCGAGCAGCATCACGGCAGTCGACAGGAAATCCAGTGTGGGGAGCGGGGCGCTGGTCATGTCAAACAAAGAGCAGAAAACATGCCAGCGTCAGATCACTTGAGATTATCGATCTCGGTCTGTATCGCCCGGAGGTTGTTCTCATGCATCCGGACGTTCTCCTGCGCGGCTTGCACGCTCTCTTCGTACTTCGCCATGTTGCGATAGGTCTTGCCGTCTGCGCCGGTGTAGACCTGCGGTGTATCTTCGGCCACTTTCAATTGCGTGCGGGCGTCTTCCAGTGCCTGCCGTTCGCTGGCCATCTCGTCCTCAAGGATGCGCAGGCGCTTGTCGTCACGACGCTTTTGGGTCGCCTGGTCCACGCGCGGGAATGCGGATTCCTCGCTTTCACGGTTGCGCTCTTTGGCAACGGCCCTCGGCGGGGGCAGGGTTGGCAAAGGCTCCAGCTTCAGCTTCTGTGCACCCTTGAGCGGCTCGCTGGAATAAGTGACGCGACCTTCCTTGTCGACGCGCTTGTAGATCTCCGCGTGGGCGGCGGTGCTGGCAGTGAACACGACGCACAACAACAGCATGCGGGTAGGCTTCATGGTGTGTCCTCGGGATTCGATGGGGGGAGTATAGGGGATGGATTCGGGTGAGACAAACCGCTCTCCAAAAACAAACGGAGCCGCGAGGGCTCCGTTTGTTTGCACAAGTCGCGGAACGACTTAGATGCTGTAGTACATGTCGAACTCGACCGGATGAGTGGTCATGCGGATCTTGTTCACTTCGTCCATCTTCAACGCGATGAATGCGTCGATGAAGTCGCTGGAGAACACGCCACCGCGGGTCAGGAACTCGCGGTCCTTGTCCAGTGCTGCCAATGCCTCGTCCAGACCAGCTGCAACGGTCGGGATCTTTGCATCTTCTTCCGGCGGCAGATCGTACAGGTTCTTGTCAGCAGGATCTCCAGGATGGATCTTGTTCTGGATACCGTCCAAACCGGCCATCATCAGCGCGGAGAAGCACAGGTACGGGTTCGCTGTCGGATCCGGGAAGCGGGTCTCGATGCGGCGAGCCTTGTCGCTGGCAACGTGCGGGATGCGGATGGAAGCGGAACGGTTCTTGGCAGAGTAAGCCATCTTCACCGGTGCTTCGTAGTGAGGAACCAGACGCTTGTAAGAGTTGGTGCCCGGGTTGCAGATCGCGTTCAGTGCCTTGGCGTGCTTGATGATACCGCCGATGTAGTACAGGGCAGTCTCGGACAGACCGGCGTAGCCGTTACCCGCGAAGGTGTTCTTGCCATCTTTCCAGATCGACTGGTGCACGTGCATACCGGAACCGTTGTCGCCAACGATGGGCTTGGGCATGAAGGTGGCAGTCTTGCCGTACTGGTGCGCAACGTTGTGCACGATGTACTTCAGGGTCTGGGTCTGGTCAGCGCGCTTCACCAAAGTGTCGAACTTGGTACCGATCTCGCACTGGCCGGCAGTCGCCACTTCGTGGTGATGCACTTCAACGGGGATACCGACTTCTTCCAGCAACAGGCACATTTGCGCGCGGATGTCGTTCAGGCTGTCCACGGGAGGAACCGGGAAGTAGCCGCCCTTCACCATCGGACGGTGGCCAGTGTTGCCGCCTTCGAACTTCTCGCCGGTAGACCAGGCAGCTTCTTCCGAATTGATCTTCAGAGAGCAGCCGGACATGCTGACGCTCCACTCGACGGAGTCGAAAATGAAGAATTCCGGCTCGGGGCCGAAGAAGGCGGTGTCGCCGATACCGGTGGACTTCAAGTAGGCTTCAGCGCGCTTGGCGATGGAACGCGGGTCGCGGTCATAGCCCTTGCCGTCTGTCGGCTCGATCACGTCACAAGTGATGACCAGGGTCGGCTCGTCGAAGAACGGATCGACATAAGCGGAAGCCGGATCCAGCATCAACAGCATGTCGGAAGCTTGAATACCTTTCCAACCGGCGATGGAAGAACCGTCGAAGGCGTGACCGTCTTCGAACTTGCTCTCGTCCACGGCACTGACCGGCACGCCAACGTGCTGTTCTTTACCGCGTGTATCGGTGAAACGAAGGTCGACGAATTTGATGCCTTGTTCTTTGATCAGCTTCAGAACGTCGGCGGCTGTTTTGGACATACTTGAATCTCCCAGGAAATTAATAACAAAAGTCAGTAAAGCGAACCGTTTGATTGGTACGGGTCGAAAAGAGCAGAAACTGTGCCAACGCCGGATACCTAGTCAGGCGAGCATTGTGCCATATCTAAAGGGAAATGGCGGGCATCGTACGCGCCCAAAAACAGGGCGAACCGCCGCCGACGTGCACTATTTTGGTGCGACATCCTGATAGACGCCGATACGCTTGAAATACGGGTCGTCGGTGACGATAGCGTCGCACTTGGCCTGCAGGTCGCCTGCGGCAGCCGTAGCCGGTAGCAGCAACTCGGCTTCGATCTTGCCGTTGAGGTAATGCAACACGATGCGCGTATCTGCCGGCAGATCCTGAGCCAGGCGTTTATGCAGATGCACCAGTAACAGATGGCGCTGCGGCGTATGCGCGTTCGGTTTCGACTGGACGTCATCCTCCGGGTCGATATGCACCATCACATCCATCACATGATGGCTTCTGAGCACGGCCGCACGGGCCGCCTCGGCGATGTAATGCCCTTCAGACACGCTGACGTAAGGATCGACCATGATGTGCGCGTCGACCAAAGCATTGTCCGCCATCTTGCGCGTGCGCAACTCATGCAGCCCCAGCACGCCGGGAACCGACTTGAGCGTATTGCGGATCGCGCGCACCTCCTCTGCTTCCAAGCCGGTGTCCACCAGCTCCAGCATCGCATCGCGCGCGAACTGGATGCCCATCCACGCGATCATCACGCTCACCACCGCGGCGGCCACCAGATCGAGGAAGGTATAACCCAGCAGGTTGCCCGAGATGCCGATCAGCACCACCAGCGACGAAGCCGCATCCGAGCGTGCGTGCCATGCGTTCGCCACCAGCATCTGCGAACGCACGCGCTTTGCGACGGCCAGCATGTAGCGGAACAGCGTCTCTTTCGCGGCAAGTGTGAACAGCGCCACCCAGAAGGTATACGCCTCCACGCGATGCAGTTCCTCGGGATGCTGCAAGCGCATGCCGGCCGAGATCAGCAGCGCACCGCCCACCACCACCAGACTGACGCCGAGTATCAGCGAAGCGGCCGTCTCGATGCGTGCATGACCGTAGGGATGGTTCGCGTCGGCGTGTTTGTTGCCGTGGCGGTTCGCGAACAGCACCATGATGTCCGCCAGCAGGTCCGACAGCGAATGCAGGCCGTCCGCCATCAGCGATTGCGACTTGCCAAAGAAGCCGCCGATCAACTGTGCCAGCGTCAGGAACAGATTGACTACGATACTGACCCAGGTGCTCCTGCGCGCAGCGGCGAAGCGCTCGGGATGAGCGGGCTCGAAAGCGGCCGACTTGTCGTGGCCATGTGCGTGCGTGTGATTTTTCATTGCTGTTGGGATAGTATGCAGGCGAGTGCGCAGGATAACATTTCGCGCACCGAACCTTAAACAACACAGAAGCAAGGGTATATGGGAAAGATCACAGAAATATTGACGACAGCACAGAACCGCGCAAAGGACCTGGGCCTGCCGTACGAAGGTGTACTGACACCAGACGAAGCCAACACCATCTGGCAGAGCGCCCCCGGCGCCAAGCTGGTGGACGTGCGCACGCGCGCCGAGATCGACTGGGTCGGCAAAGTGCCGGGCGCGGTCGAGATCGAATGGATGAGCTACCCCGGCATGAAGCCCAACCCCAATTTCATGGCCTCGCTGGAACAGCAAGTGGACAAGGAATCGCTGGTGCTCTTCCTGTGCCGCACCGCCCAGCGTTCCCACGCAGCAGCGGCGCTCGCCACGCAGAACGGCTACGCGGACTGCTACAACATCCTAGAAGGCTTCGAAGGCGACAAGAACGGCAGCAACCAGCGCAACAGCAAGAACGGCTGGCGCGCCGCCGGACTGCCTTGGGAACAAAGCTGAAGAAAACCATTCGTGCTGAGCTCAGCCTGTCCTGAGCTTGCCGAAGGATCGAAGCATGAACGGAAAGCAAGATAGCCCGCGCAAGCGGGCTTTTTTACGGATGCGACCAGCTCACCGCGCCGGTATACGCCGTCAACAGCACCACCAGTCCGAACACGATTCGATACCAGGCGAACACCACGAAGGTGTGATTCGAGATGAACTTGATGAAACCGCGCACCGCCCACATCGCCGCGATGAACGAACACACGAAGCCGACCGCGAACACCGGAATGTCGGCCGCATGCAGCAGCGCCCAGTTCTTGTACAAGTCATAAGCGGTCGCCGCAAACATGGTCGGGATTGCCAGGAAGAACGAGAACTCCGCTGCCGTCTTGCGGCTCAGGCCGAAGATCAAACCGCCCATGATGGTCGCCCCTGAACGCGACGTACCGGGAATCATCGCCAGCGCCTGCGCAAAACCCACCTTCAGCGCATCCGGCCAGCGCATCTCATCCACCGAATTCAAGCGCGGATGATAGTTGCGCTTCTCCACATACAGAATGACAAAGCCGCCCACGATCAGCGCCGTCGCCACCGTGATCGGATTGAACAGCAGCGCCTTGATGGTCGAATGGAACATCAAACCCAACACCGCCGCCGGCAAGAAAGCCACGAACAACAACCCCACAAAACGCTGCTCGACCGGATCTGTCTTGACGCCGCGCACTGTGCGCATCAAACGCTCGCGATAATCCCAGCACACCGCCAAAATCGCTGCCAGCTGGATCACGATCTTGAACACCTTGCTCGCCTCGTCGTTATAACCGAGAAGATCGCCGAGGATGATCAAGTGTCCGGTCGAAGAGATCGGCAAGAACTCGGTCAAACCCTCCACCACGCCGAGGATGGCGGCCTTCAAAAGCAGTGCAATATCCATAAAGTCTCGTCATTCCGGCGCAGGCCGGAATCCAGTAAAAATAAAAAACCGGTCACCCTGAGCTTGTCGAAGGGCGAACTCTAATTGCTCTCTTGAGAGAGTGTTGGTTTGTTGGCAAGCTTGGCGATCCGCCAGTTCACCGCCCGCCGCTCCTCCTCGCCCATCTCCACCCAGCGGCAGACTTCGTCGAAAGTGCGCAGGCAACTGCGGCACACATCATCGCCCAGCACAGTGGTGCAATGACCGATACAAGGAGACTCGGCGGTGACTTCGTCGGGAACAGGGGAGGGTTGTTGCATGGCCCGATTATACCGGCTGCGTCGCCTGCTCCAACCGCGATAACCACGCCAGCGCATGCTCACGCGAATCACCGCACATCTCCGCCGAAGGCTGCAAGCCGCCACAGAAAGCAGGGCGCAGGGATGAACCGAAGACCTTGCAGCGCAACTCGTCATCCAATTGCACGCACGGCACACCGGCGGGCTTGCCATGCGGCATGCCGGGCAGCGGGGAGGTGATGGAAGGCGCGATGCAGCAGGCGGCGCAGGAGGGGCGGCAGTTCATGGGGCGCGATTATAGCGGCGCTTGACTCAAGGCTTGCGTGCTGGCTTAATTTGCTCATAAATAAGAGCTAATCAAGGAGCTGAATTATGGCAATGGAAACGATACTGTCCGACCTTTCTGTCAGCATGACGGAATTCAAAAAGAACCCAAACGACGCCCTCAGAGAATCGGGTGGGCAAACGGTGGCAGTTCTCAGTCACAACAAACCTGCCTTCTACATGGTGCCGCCAGAGCGTTACGAAGCCATGCTGGAAGAGCTCGAAGACCTGCAGCTCGTGCGCTTGGCCAAAGAGCGCCTCAAGCAAAAGAATCGCGCCGTCGAGGTGACACTGGATGAGCTCTAAGCAGGGCAAAGCCCCCGCGAAATACCGGCTCAAGTTTGTGCCGGATGCATGGCGCGAATGGCAGGCGCTTGATGGCTCCATCAAACAGGCCCTCAAACCACTGCTCGCAAAGCGCCTGCAAAATCCGCATGTGCCAGGTTCGCTGTTGCATCGAGAATTAGCAGGCTGCTACAAGATTAAACTTCTCAAGCAAGGGTACCGTCTGGTTTACGCGATCGAGGACGATGTGCTGGTCGTGCTTGTGCTGTCGGTGGGCAAGCGGGAAAGTAGCGTGGCCTATCTGGCGGCAGCGAAACGGAAAAAAATGTGAATGAAAAAACTGACATCAAGTGAACAGAGTGCCAAAGAAATAGCAGCCATAGAAGCTGCGTTGGCTGAAACGCGTTCCGACATCGCGGCTGGCCGCGTGGTCGAAGAGTCGGCTGCGGCGCACGTCAAGCGACTGAATAAGCTATTGCTCGATAATGACAGCGAGTTCATGTTCACCCAGCGCGACTTTGAAGCGCTCGCATCATCTGTTGAAAATCCGCCGAAACCCAAAACGGCACTGCGCAAACTCATGGCACGCAAGTAGCCTCTGACGTTGCACCTGTCGGTTGCGGCGCTTTAGTTTGAGGTGATGGTGGGCGCGAAATAGCGGGCGGCGCAGCAGGTGCGGCAGTTCAGCTTACGAGAACTCACAAATATAGCTAATCGGATTTACTGCACAGTGCTTTTCTACAGAGCCTGCAAGCTCGAAAAGCTTGGGTGATTTCCTAAATTCATAAAGACGATAAAGGTGAAATTGTTCCTCATGGTCTTTAGCGAATTGAATTTCGCCACGGCTTATAAAGAAAGGCGTTTCTTTTGCAAATGCGGTAGTTTTTACTTCGATGTATCGCTGTCGTCCATCAGGCTCGAACGAGAGAATGTCGTAACCGAGGCCATCGCCATCCTCTTTTGAAACATGCCTAATCTCTTTTGAAAGTTTGTTCTGACCAAGCTCAGATAGGCGAAAGCGTTCGAAGTCGAGAACGAATTCCTCGCCAGCCATGCCAAGAGAAATGTTTCTAGCCTCACGCTCCAAGTAATCGCGTTTTTTGGGGTTGGAAGAGTAATAGGTTGTGGGGCTAGGTTCTCTCGTTTCTGTAACAAGCTTGGGCGGCTCGACAAGAACATTGTGGAAATCATCAAGCAGAGGCACTGCTGCTGGGGAGGCGGCTGCATTCTGCGCTGCTTCATCAACCAATTTGTTACTCGCCAGTTGTTCTTCGACTACTGTGTGTAGCAGGGCTTGATAATGGCCGCGAGGCTTATATCCGGGAATCCAGTGGAATCCTAAAGAATGTAGAACGGCACTTATATTTTGGTGTTTAAGTTCAATAGCACCTTCTGTCCGTCCATTCAGTTTGGACAGCAGGGTGCGGCGATGGGCAGCCTTGTTATAGGCTTGACCGGAGTATTCGAGTACCAGCATGTGCAGATAATCTGCAACGATTGCTTCGACCTCGATTCTGCTCCAGCTGGTATCCGTAGCCATCGTAATTACGCCTTGTGATAAACCTCAGCACCCTGCTTCACAAACTCTACCGATTTCACTTCCATCCCTTTGGCTAGCGCCTCCGCCTCGGCGATGCCCTGTGCGGCAGCAAAATCGCGCACGTCCTGGCTGATCTTCATCGAGCAGAATTGCGGGCCGCACATGGAACAGAAGTGGGCGACCTTGGCGGATTCTTTGGGCAGGGTTTCGTCGTGGAATTCGCGCGCGCGGTCGGGGTCGAGGCCGATGTTGAACTGGTCTTCCCAGCGGAACTCGAAGCGCGCCTTGCTCATCGCGTTGTCGCGGATCTGCGCACCGGGGTGGCCCTTGGCGAGGTCGGCGGCGTGGGCGGCGATCTTGTAGGTGATGATGCCTTCCTTCACGTCGGCTTTGTTGGGCAGGCCGAGGTGTTCCTTGGGGGTGACGTAGCACAGCATGGCGGTGCCGAACCAGCCGATCAACGCCGCGCCAATGGCGCTGGTGATGTGGTCGTAGCCGGGGGCGATGTCTTGCGTCAGCGGGCCGAGCGTGTAGAAGGGCGCTTCATGGCACCACTTCAGTTGCAGCTCCATGTTCTCTTTGATCATGTGCATCGGCACATGGCCGGGGCCTTCGATCATCACTTGCACGTCGTGCTTCCACGCGATCTGGGTGAGTTCGCCGAGAGTCTTCAGTTCGCCGAGTTGCGCTTCGTCGTTGGCGTCGTACACCGAGCCGGGGCGCAATCCATCGCCCAGACTGAAGGTCACGTCGTAGGCCTTCATGATTTCGCAGATCTCTTCGAAGTGCGTGTAGAGGAAGTTTTCCTTGTGGTGCGCGAGGCACCACTTGGCCATGATGGAGCCGCCGCGCGAGACGATGCCGGTCATGCGCTTCGCGGTCATGGGGATGTAGCGCAGCAGCACGCCGGCGTGGATGGTGAAGTAGTCCACGCCTTGTTCGGCCTGCTCGATCAGCGTGTCCTTGAAGATCTCCCAGGTCAGGTCTTCGGCCTTGCCGTTCACCTTTTCCAGCGCTTGATAGATGGGCACGGTGCCGATGGGCACGGGCGAGTTGCGGATGATCCACTCGCGTGTTTCGTGGATGTTCTTGCCGGTGCTCAAATCCATCACCGTGTCGCCGCCCCAGCGGATGGCCCAGGTCATTTTCTCGACTTCTTCCTGGATGCTGGAACCGAGCGCGGAGTTGCCGATGTTGGCGTTGATCTTCACCAGGAAGTTGCGGCCGATGATCATCGGTTCGCATTCGGGGTGGTTGATGTTGGTGGTGATGACGGCGCGGCCGGCGGCGACTTCGCTACGCACGAACTCGGGGGTGATCTCTTTCGGCATCGCTTTGCCGAAGTTCTCGCCGGGGTGCTGTTGCAGCATCATTTCGGATAACCCGTCGCGCTTCTGGTTCTCGCGGATGGCGATGTATTCCATCTCCGGCGTGATGATGCCTTGGCGCGCGTAATGCATCTGCGTCACGTTCTTGCCCGGCTTGGCGCGGCGCGGCGTGTGCTTCAGGTTGAAACGCATGCCGGTCAATGCCGGGTCGCCCAAACGTTGCTGGCCGTAGTCGGAGCTCAGACGGGGCAGTGCTTCGGTGTCATCGCGCTCGGCGATCCACGGCGCACGCAGCTCTTCCAGTCCGGAGCGGATGTCGATCTTCACGTCCGGGTCGGTGTAGGGGCCGGAGCAGTCGTACACGTAGATCGGCGGGTTCTTCTCGACGCCGTTGTTCAGGTGCGTGTCGCTCAGCGTGATCTCGCGCATCGGCACGCGGATGTCGGGGCGGGAACCTTGCACGTAGATCTTGCGCGAATTCGGCAGCGGCTTGATGGCGGCTGCATCAACGTGGGCGGTGGAGGAAAGGAATTCGGGTGCGTTCATTGTGGTACTCCTGAAATTGCAAGAAGCACCGGAAGGATGCTTCCCTACGACGGCATGACCCGTACAGGTTCAAAGGGTGTGTCTCACTGCCATTCGGCAGACCCCTAGCGAGGGGCGCAAGGTACTGGAAACAGGGCAAAAACACAAGCCAAAACAGGCTCATGCCCTTGTATGGGAAAGGGTCGCCATCGCTGGCGACCCTTCAGGGTAAGGGCCCGACACCCCCGCCGAGGAGAGAGGGAGAGAGAAGCGGAGGGACGGGCAAACGGGTGGACGGCCTACTTAGCTTGGCCCAGCTTGCGCCAGGTCTCCAGCAGGGTGTCCGGGTTGAGCGACATGGTCTGGATGCCTTGTTCCATCAGCCACTGGGCGAAGTCGAAATGGTCCGACGGGCCCTGGCCGCAGATGCCGACATATTTGTCCAGACGGTTGCAGGTGCTGATCGCCATCGTGAGCAGCGCTTTCACCGCGCCGTCGCGTTCGTCGAAGCGGTCGGCCACCAGACTGGAGTCGCGGTCCAGACCCAGCGTGAGCTGCGTCAGGTCGTTGGAGCCGATGGAGAAGCCGTCGAAGTATTGCAGGAACTCTTCGGCCAGCAGCGCGTTGGACGGGATCTCGCACATCATGATCAGGCGCAGCCCGTTCTCGCCGCGCTTGAGGCCGTTCTTTTCCAAGGTCTCCACCACTTCTTTTGCTTCACCCACGGTGCGCACGAAGGGGATCATCAGCTCGACGTTGGTGTAGCCCAGCTTCTCGCGCACACGCTTCATGGCGCGGCATTCCAGCTCGAAACAGTCGCTGAAGTTGGCGGCCACATAACGGCCCGCACCACGGAAGCCGATCATCGGGTTCTCTTCCTGCGGTTCGTAGAGTTCGCCGCCGAGCAGCTTGCGGTATTCGTTCGACTTGAAGTCGGACATGCGCACGATGACTTTCTTCGGCCAGAAGGCGGCGGCCAGCGTGGACACGCCTTCGACGATCTTCTCCACGTAGAACTCGATCGGGTCGGCATAACCGGCGGAACGTTTCATCACTGCATCGTGCAGCTTGCCCGGCAGGCGGTTGTGCTCCAGCACGGCTTTGGGATGGATGCCGATCAGGTTGTTGATGATGAATTCCAGACGTGCCAAGCCGACGCCGGCGGACGGCAGTTGTGCGAACTCGAAGGCCAGCGTGGGGTTGCCCACGTTCAGCATCAGCTTCACCGGGATCTGCGGCAGCGCCTCTTCACTGCGTACCGTCACTTCGAAAGGCAACGAGCCGTGATAGACGAAACCGGTGTCGCCCTCCGCGCAGGACACGGTGACCAGTTCGCCGTCTTGCAGCTCGGTGGTGGCGTGACCGCAACCGACGATGGCGGGGATACCCAGTTCACGCGCGATGATGGCCGCGTGGCAGGTACGTCCACCGCGGTTGGTGACGATGGCGGCAGCCTTCTTCATCACCGGTTCCCAGTTCGGGTCGGTCATGTCGGTGACCAGGATGTCACCCGTTTCCACCTTGCCCATCTCTTCCGGGCCGGACACGAGACGCACCTTGCCCACGCCGATCTTCTGGCCGATGGCGCGGCCTTCAGCCAGCACGTCACCGCGCTGCTTGAGGCGGTATTTCTCGGTGCCGCCGCCGTGGTTCACATTCGATTTCACCGTCTCGGGGCGCGCTTGCAGGATGTACAGCTTGCCGTCATTACCATCCTTGCCCCACTCGATGTCCATCGGGCGGCCGTAGTGTTGTTCGATGGCGACGGCGTAGCGGGCCAGTTGCAGCACGTCCTCATCGGTGATGGAGAACTTGTTCTGCTCGGCGACATCCACCGCCTCGATACGCGTGGAACGACCGGCGGAACGCTGTGCATCGAACACCATGCGCTGCAGTTTGGAACCCAGCGTGCGGCGGATCACGGCAGGGAAACCGGCGGCCAGTTGCTGCTTGTGAACGTAGAACTCGTCCGGGTTCACCGCACCTTGCACCACCATCTCGCCCAGACCGTAGGAGGAGGTGATGAATACAGCATCCTTGAAGCCGGATTCGGTATCCAGTGTGAACATCACACCGGACGCGCCCACGTCGGAACGCACCATGCGCTGCACACCGGCGGACAAAGCCACTTCGGCGTGGGCGAAGCCCTTGTGCACGCGGTAAGAGATGGCGCGGTCGTTGTACAACGAGGCGAACACTTCGCGTATCGCATGCAGGATGTTGTCGATGCCGTGGATGTTGAGGAAGCTCTCCTGCTGTCCGGCGAAGGACGCATCGGGCAAGTCTTCTGCGGTGGCGGAGGAGCGTACGGCGAAGCTGCCTTCATCGCCCGCGACCAGTTTGTCGTAATGGCTGCGGATATCTTCTTCCAGTCGTTTGGGTAGCGGTGCCTCGACGATCCAGTTACGGATGGTACGGCCCGCGTCGGCCAGTGCAGACACGTCCTCGATGTCCAGCGTCGAAAGTTTTTCTTCGATGCGCTTGTCCAGACCATCATTGGCGAGGAAGTCACGATAGGCTTCCGCCGTGGTGGCGAAACCGCCCGGCACCTGCACGCCGGAAGAACTGAGACTGGAGATCATCTCGCCGAGGGAAGCGTTCTTGCCGCCTACCTCGGGGATATCCGCGATACCCAGCGATTCGAATGGAATGACATACGGTTGCATGGTTTTCTCTCCCTCGTAATAAACCCGTTAATGGTGATGGACGCTGCTCACACAATGGCCGGCGCAACTGCTGCTGCATCCGCCACAACTTTCTTCTCCCTCTTCACGCGCCGGGCCGAATTCCGGATGACGCGCGGCGAACCGTCTGGCTGCAGTTTGCACCGCAACCCACAGCAGTACCAGTGTTGGCATCAACAAAATGGTGACGAGATATTTCATCGCGCCACCCCGATACCGCCGAAGCCCATGAAGGCAAGTGACAACAGACCGGCCAGCATCAGCGACAGGGCCGTGCCGTGCATCACGCTGGGCAGATTGGACAGGTTCAGGCGTTCGCGCACACCGGCCATCAGGATCAGCGCCAGCGAGAAACCCACGCCGCCGCCCAGGCTGAAAGCGACCGATTGGGCGAAGTCATAGCCGCGCGCAGTCTGGAACAGGGCGATACCCAGCACCGCGCAGTTGGTGGTGATCAGCGGCAGAAAGATACCCAGCGCGCGGAACAGTGCGGGCGAGACTTTTTTCATCACCATCTCCACCAGCTGCACGGCGGAGGCGATCACCGCGATGTAGGCGATCAGCCGCAGGAATTCCAGATCGAACCGGGTCAGCAGTTCATTCAGTGCGAAGCTGCACAGCGAGGCCACCAGCATCACGAAGCTGGTGGCGATACCCATCGGCACAGCGGTCTCCAGTTTGCTGGATACGCCGAGGAAGGGGCACAGCCCGAGGAACATCGCCAGCACCAGATTGCTGGAGAGCACGGTGATGATGAAGATCTGGCCTAAGGTCTCATGCTCCATGGCGCGCCTCCTTGCGTTTTGCCAGCCAGGCGAAGAACAGCAGCCACAGACCTAGCACGAAGAACCCGCCCGGCGGCAATACCATCACCACCCAGGGCTGGAAGTGATCGCCGAACAGCGAGAGGCCGAACAGTTTGCCCGCGCCCAATATCTCGCGCACGCTACCCAGCGCGAAAAGACCGATGGTGAAGCCGATGCCCATGCCCAGTGCATTCACCAGCGCGGACAGCGGCGGGTTCTTTGCGGCATGCGACTCGACACGGCCAAGGATGATGCAGTTCACCACGATCAGCTGGATGAAGGCACCCAGCGCTTCATAGAGCGCAAGGCTTACCGCCTGGATGATGTAATCGACCAGCGTCACGAAGGTGGCGATGATCACGATGTAGGTGGCGATGCGCACTTCCTTGGGGATGAAGCGGCGCAACATCGAGATCAAAGTGCAAGAGCAGATCAGCACGAAGGTGGTGGCGAGGCCCATGCCCAAAGCGTTGAACGCCGACACCGTCACCGCCAGCGCGGGACACATGCCGAGCGCCATCACGAACACCGGGTTCTGTTTCCAGATGCCTTCCAGCAACTGCTCCATGTTGCTCGCTTGCAGGGCTTGGCTGCTCATTGCGCGCCTCCATTCTGTTGCAGGGCTTCCAGCTTGGGCAGCAGCAGCGGTAGCAGACGTTGCGCGCTGTCGTTGATGCCGCGTCCCACCGCCTTGGAAGTGATGGTCGCGCCCGCGATGGCGTCGATCTCCCAGCCGAACTGTTTCGTTCCGTGCTTCACCGTCTTCACCGCATTGAACAGGGACTTCATGTCCGGCGTCAGGCTCACGTCCAGACGCTCGAAGTTCTTCAGGAAGGCCGGATCGGTGATGATCTTGTCACCGATGCCGGGCGTCTCCTTCATCTGCGTGACCTGTATGCCGAAGATGCATTCGCAGTCCCGACGGTAGCCGTACAGCACCCGTACCGTGTCGGAATAGCCGCGTGCGCCGCCCTCGGCGGCGATGGCGTCCAGCTTGCCTTCCTTGTCGTACGCAGCGTAGAAACGCACGGCCCCGGCCGCCGGGTCGCCCTTGGAGGCGGTGACGCCCTTGTCGCTTGCGTCAAATTCCACGATCCGCGCCGCGTCCGGGATCAGCGCGCGCACGCTGCGCTCCAGCACCACTTTCTTGTTGGCGGCGATGGCGGGCTGCGTGACCTGCCAAACCGCCACGATCAGGCCGCCGCACAGTGCGGTGACCAACATCAGCGTGCGCACCATGCGCAGGCTGTTCACCGGCGGTACAACGTGGACAGGTTGTTCGCCGCTCATTTTTTGCGTGCCCCGAACACTTTGGGTTGCAGATATTTGTCCAGCAGCGGCGCGAGCGCGTTGCCGAACAGGATGGCGTACATCACGCCCTCGGTGAGGCCGCCGAAATAACGGATGAGGATGGTCACCACGCCGATGATGGCGCCGTAGGCCCATACCGCGCGCGGGCTGACCGGCGAAGTCGCCATGTCGGTCGCCATGAACAGGGCACCCAGCATCAGGCCGCCTGACAGGAGCACCAGATGCACCGGCGGATACTCGTCGCCGCCGAAGAAGCGGAAGGCCAGCGCCAGCAGAAGCGCGCTGCCGATCACCGCCACCGGGATGCGCCAGTCCATGAACTTGCGCACGATCAGGTACAGACCGCACAGCACCAGCAGCAGCGCCGAGGTCTCGCCGGTGGAGGCAGAGGCCGCGCCGGTGATCATGTCCTGCATCGGATACACGAAGTGTTCGAACTTCCAGCGTGCCAGCGGCGTGGCACCGGTGAAGCCGTCCACCATGTTGGCCGCCACCCAGTTGCTGATGTCGTTCGGCTGCATCAGCGGCAGGGTGAGCGAGGAGGGGATGAATTCGGTGAAGCGTTGCGGCGCGAAAGCGGGCGCCCAGGTGGTGATGGCGGTGGGGAAGGCGGCTTGCACGAAAGCGCGGCCGACCAGCGCCGGGTTGAACGGGTTGTGACCCAGTCCGCCGAACAGCGACTTGCCCAGCCACACGGCAGTGAGACCGGCCACCGCACCCATCCACAGCGGGAAAGCGGGCGGCAATGTCAGCGCCAGCAGCACGCCGGTGATGGTGGCGCTCCAGTCGGACAGGGTGTTGACCGTGCCGGACAGTTTGTTGGCGACACGTTCGGCGAACAGGCAGGACAGGGTGACGGTGACGATCAGCGCCAGCGAGGACAGACCGTATTGCCAGACCGAGAAACCGCAGATGGGCAGCAGCGCATACACCACATGACGCATGATGGTGGGGACGTCGCGCCCGCTGTGCAGGTGCGGCGATGCGCGCAGTTGCATGCTCACAATGGTTTCCTCTCTCTCAGGAACGCCTTGGCCGCGCGGAACTGTTGCACCAGCGGGATGTGTGACGGACACACGAAACTGCAACAGCCGCATTCGAAACAGTCGCCGAGATGATAGTGCTCGGCCATCTCGTCGAACTCCAGTTTAGCCGACAGCATGCCGAGCTGTGAGGGATTCAATCCCATCGGGCAGGCGTTCACGCATTCGGAACAATGGATGCAGGCCCAGCTCTGTTTGGTGATGGGTTCCAGCATGCGCTTGTCGAACACCAGGATGCCGGAGGTGCCTTTGCTCACCGGGATGTCCAGCGTGCTGGCGGCCTGTCCCATCATCGGCCCGCCGAGAATGACCTCGCGCTCCTTGCATTCCGGATCGCCGGCCCAGTCGAGGATGCTGCGCAGCGTGGTGCCGAAGGGGATCCAGTAGTCGCCGGGCTTCTTGATGCCGGGCCCGGCCAGTGTCACCACGCGCTCGATCAGGCCCTGACCGCGCGGCAGCAAACGACCTAGCAGCGCCAGCGTGCCGACGTTGTGCACCACCAATCCAAGCTGGCTGGGCAGGCCGCCGCTCGGTACATCCAGCCCGAGCAGCGATTTGATCAGCATCTTCTCCGCACCCTGCGGATATTTGGTGGCGACCACCTGCAGCGTGATGCTGCCGTCCGCGGGCAGGTGCGGACGGATGGCTGCCATCGCGTCCAGCTTGTTGTCTTCCACGCCGATGATGGCGCGCGTGGCACCGCTGGCGCGCAGCGCGATGCGGATACCGGCTAGCAACTCGGCTGGCCATTCGCGCATCAGCTTGTAGTCGCAGGTGAGGTAGGGCTCGCACTCGCAGCCGTTTACGATCAGCGTATGCACCTGCTTGTCAGTCGGCACGTTCAACTTGGCGTGGCTGGGGAAGGCCGCGCCGCCCAGACCGACCATACCGATCTGCTGGATGGCGGCGATCAGTTGTGTGTGGTCGAGCGTGTCGAGGTCGAGCGGCTCGCCGCAGCGCACCTCCTGTGTGGAGGCTTCATACACGCGCAGTACGATGGCATCGGTCCACGCGCCGCGCGTGTTGGGGCGCGGCGTGATGGCCTCGATCACGCCGTCGGCCGGTGCGTGGATGGGCGCGGACAGCGCGCCGTCCGCACGCGCGATGAGCTGACCGCGCGCCACTTCCTCGCCGACCGCGACCAGCGGCACGGAAGGTTTGCCGATGTGCTGTGCCAGCGGCAGCACCAGCTTGCGCGGAAAGGGCATGCGCTTGATCGGCTGATCGAGCGTGCCCTTGTGCGGCGCGGGGTGGACGCCGCGCTGGAACGTGCCGCGACGCCAGGAAGAAAAAAGTGAAGCAAGCCCGTGGGAAGAATTGGAACCTTCCACCAAGGGGAGATGCGCGGGGGGCGCAGGGAGGAGAGAGAGCCCCTTTGCCGAACCTGCTTCACTGTAAACCGGTTGAGCCATCTTTTTGCGTGATGGATCAGTTGAACTTGGCTGCCCGGGCAACGAGTTTGTCCAGATTGGGCTCGCTGCTGTTCCATGGGGTGCCCGGATGGATCACGCCTGCGGTGCACTTCTCCGCTGCTTTGACGATCTCCAGATAAGAGCCCGCTTTCGGGTCGACAACAATTGCTTTCTTCGTTTCATTGTAGGCAAACACTTTGGGGTTGATATTCATGCACTCGTCGCAGGCCGTGCATTCAGGTGTGTCGATCCACACGGCCTCATAGTTCTCCGCGTTGGCGGCCGGGGCGGATGGACCGCCTGCCGCCGTGCTCGTCACTTGCGGGGCGGGTGAGCCGCCGCTGATGCCGGAAGACAGTTGCTGGATCAGTTCGCGGCGCACGCGATCCGCGATGACCGTCTCGTCACCGACCGCGCGACCGACAGCGGCCACATCCTTCAACTGCTGCCAGAACTGCTGGCGCTCTTCGCAGGAGTTCACCAGTTCCTGCGACACCAGTGCGCGCATCAGACGCTGTTTCTTGTCCACTGCCCAGATGAAGGGGAACTTGCCGTCGCGTTCGTCCGCATCCAGCTTGAGGAAGTCGGCCAGCAACACCATGTCGTCGTTCCATGTGTCGGGCGGTGCCTTCTTGAACTGCTTGGCGAAGCGGCCTTCGGAGAGCGCGAAGTCGGCGAAGGTCAGCGGCAGTGTCATCTTCTGCGGCTGGCCGTTCTCGTCGAGGTAATCCAGGCTGTACTCGATCCAGTCCTTGTCCAGGGACGGGTTGCCTTCCAGACTCACGCACTCGGAGAAGGTGACGCCCGCATCCGGATCGTAGCGGAACAGCGGGTAGGCGCGCGATTCCACCGCCAGCTTGCTCTGCTGGGTCAGCGTGTCGTCGCCCACACCGTGCTCGGGCGGACACACGGCATACACGTTGAACAGTGCCGGGCGGCGGCTGTTGAGGCCGTCGATGTAGCTCTCGATCAGGTGGGTCGGGTGGGCGACGCTGCCCTGCAACACATAGGAGGTGCGATGGGTCATGCCGATCAGGCTGATCTCTTTGCGGATCTCGGTCTTGCCGTGGCCCTTCTTGCCGTACGGCGACATGTCGGCCACCTGGCTGATGAAGCCCGAGGTGCATGCCTGTCCGCCGGTGTTGGAATACACCTGTGTATCCACCACCATCACCTTCACCGGCATGCCGGACATCAGCATGCGCGACAGGTTCTGGAAGCCGATGTCGTACATCGCCCCGTCGCCGCCCATGGCGACCACCGGCGGGCACAGATGCCATTCTTCATCCGACAGTTGCTGCCAGTTGAAGTGGGAGAAGAACGCGGCATCGTCCGCGGCGGCATAGCCGCGCTCCAGCTCGATCTCGGCCATGCGCACCGCCTTGAAGCCGTCGATCATCTTGGCCATGTGGCCCTCGAACACGCCCATCGCCACCGACGGTGAATCCTGGAACAGGTGCGAGGTGAACGGGAAGGGATAAGGACTGAACGGGAAGGTCGATGCCCATACCGAGGTGCAGCCGGTGGAGTTGATCACGCCCATGTGGGCGCGGCTGCGCGCGCCGGTGTAGGCATCGCGCAGGTCGACCAGTTTCTCCAGCAACTGGCTCACCCAGCGCAGCCAGTCCTGGTCGATGGGCTCGCCGCCTTGGGCCAGCGCGGACAGGGTCAGGTCGCGGCCCTGATTGGCTTGCACGGCCTGCAGCAGGGCATGGGTGTCGGTCAAGTTCACCGTGGACGACAACTTCATACGCAGGTGGTTTTCCAGCTCAGCGATCAGCGTGTCCAGCTTGGCCACGAACTTCTTCACGCGTGGCTGCATCAGCGCGGTGACGGTGCTGGTGAACAGGTGGATGGCGGTCTTCTCGCCGCAACCCAGACAGGCGCCGTCGCCGCTGACCATGGAGTTGTAGTTGTGCTTGTCCAGCAGCAGCGTCTCCAGCGCGCCGACCTTCTCGTCCAGATCGTCGATGCGGCTGAACTGCGCCGGTGTGGTCGGCAGTTCCATCCAGAAGTCCCATTCCTTGCGCAGTGTCTCGATGCTGTCGGGGGTCTGCGTCACCATCTTCAGTGCGTTGTCATCGCACACTTCCACGCACACCGCACAGCCTTTGCAGGTGTAGGGATTGACGGTGATGGAGAACAGGCCGCCGGAGCCTTTCTCCTTCTTCTCTTTCTGCGTCCAGTACGGTTTGGTGGTGGCGAACTTGAAGTCGCCCAATTTCTCGCGCAGCAGGTTCAGTTCCACTTCCAGCCGGCCGCGCTCGTCGCCCTGTGTGGGGTCTTCAGTGAACGCTTCGGTGATGGCGTTGCCGATCAGGGCGCGCACGTCGAGGCCGTCGCGCTCCAGCATGCCGCGCAGCTTCTTGTCGATGGCGCGGCTGAACTTGCGCAGGAAGCGCGTCGGGCGACCGCCGATCTCTATCATCTGGATGGCGGTGTTGAGGATGTCGCTGCTGGTGGATACCAGACCGGGGATGGCGTTGTCCGGGCACTGTGTGTAGCACTCGCCGCAGGCGGTGCAGTTCTCGGCGATCCACTCGGGATACTCGAAGCGGATCTGCGTCATGTCGCGGTACACGCCGGTGGCGGCCGGGATCAGCGCCATACCCATGAACGGATCGACCAGATTGTCGGAGCCCTGGCCCTTCATGTAGAAATTGCCGGTCTGTTCCCAGAAACGATGGATGTCGGTCGCGCCCCCGTCGCCCTCCGGCAAGTGCTTGAGCATCACCGGCAGCGCCGGGGCGACTTTGGCCACGGCGAGCTGACGCGCGCCGACCTGTTTGGCGGAAGCGGTGATCTCGAAGATCTCTTCGTAACCGCGACGTACCACGCGCAGGTTGTCTTCCACGATGCGCTTGCCCTTCTTGCCAAACTTGGCTTCCAGCTGGTTCTCAATGGCCTGGAACAGATTCTGTTCGGTCAGACCTGCGCGTTCCTTCACATCGGACGCGTGGAAGAACGCACCCTGGAAGGCATTGCCCTGCATGCGCAGTTGCAGGTCGACATTGGAAGACTCTTCGCGGGCGATCTTGAAGGCGTCCAGATAGAACACGCGGATGTCGTTGTCCACGATGAACTTCTGCGTGTGGGCGGGGAAGGTCGCCCACACTTCTTCAGCCGTGGCGAGGTTGCTCTGGATGATGAATGCGCCACCTTTCTTCAGACCGGCCACGGCGTTGGTGTGCAGGAACACTTGCGGGTCGGGCGACAGCGCCACGTCGATGGCGGTGTATTCGCAGTTGATGCGGATCGGCTCGGGTGCGGCCGACAGGTAATAAGTCGTCGGCTGGCCTTTCTTCTCCGAACCGTATTTCGGATTGGCCTTGATGTCCCAGCCCAGCAGTTCGAACAAGGTCATGGCCAGATTCTTGCCGGTGGTCACCGCGCCCCAGCCACCGATGGAGTGCATGCGCACCGCGATGGCGCCCTTGGGCAGCAGGTTGGGATTTTCGGAACCGCGCAGCGCCATCTGCTTGATGTTGGGATAGGCTTCCAGCAGTTCTTGTTGGCGCACTTCCTGTTTCGGTGTGGCGGATTCGTCGCGCACGAAATCGACGGACAGATAGTAGAACTTGCGGTGCGCGGCACCGGGCAGCATGTTCTCGATGGCGGCGATCAGGCCTTCCGGTTGCAGGTCGCGCGAACCCAGACCGTAGCAGCCGGAATACAGCGCGGGCATGTCCTTCAGTGTCTCGTAAGCGGCATAGCCTGCGTGGGGCAGTTCGCGTCCATTTTGGCTCTGGCCGCCGCTTGCGCGGCTTAACTTGCTGCGCAAGTTAGCCTCCGCCGAAACTCCGCCTTCGGCTCCGTTTTCCAGACATTTCGACACGGTGGCGCGCACTTCGCGCATCAACGGCAGGTCTTCAGCCAGCGGCTGGTCGGTGCGCTCCAGCACGGCGACGCCTTTCTTGCCTTTCAATACTTTGCCCAGCAGGTCGCCGGGGAAGGGGCGGAACATGGTGAGATTGACCACGCCCACCTTGATTTTGCGGTTCTCGCGCAGCCAGTCGGCGACGGCAGCGGCCTGCACGGTCATGCTGCCCTGACCGAGGATGAGGTAGTCGGCATCCTCGCAGCGGTATTCGTCCACGCGCTTGTAGCGGCGGCCGGTCAGCTTGTAATAATCATCCATACACTGCTCGGCCAGTTGCGGGATGTGCTCGAAGAAGTAGGGGCGCTGCGCGGCCACGGCCTGCATGTAAGCGTCCTGATTGGCGACGGCGCCGGAGGAGACAGGGTTGTCCACATCCCACAGCAGGGGCACACGGCGGCGTTTGTCGCCGTAGATCAGGCGCTGGCCGGGGGTGGGGGTGTCGATGATATCGTCGGAGTGACCCAGGTATTCGTCCACCAGTGCGCGTTCCGGCACCAGTACCGGCTCGATCAGGTGGGTGGTGAGGAAACCGTCCTGCGCCACCATGGCCGGTGTCAGTGCCAGCTCGGCGGTCTTGCGCGCGATCATGTTCAGGTCGGCGGCTTCCTGTGCGTTCTTCGCCATCACTTGTATGAAACCGGTATCGTCGGCGCAGTGGTAGTCATCATGGCCGCAGTGCACATTGAGCGCACTCTTGGTGATGGCGCGGCAGCCCACGTTCAGCACGTAGGGCAGGCGTTTGCCGACCGCGCCGTACAGCGATTCGTGCATGAAGGCCATGCCCTGCGAGGAGGTGAAATTGACCGCGCGCTGGCCGGTCATGGACAGGCCGGCGGTGACGCCGGCGGCAGCGTGTTCGGATTCCGGCTCGATGAACACCAGCGGGCGGCCGGCGGTGTTGAGGTGGCCGGCGGCGACCGCCTCGGCCCAGTATTCGCCCATCTGCGTGGAAGGGGTGATCGGGTAGGCGCCCGCGCCGTCGGAGGCTTCGCGCTCCACCATGATGACGGCGGTGTTGCCGTCGATGGCGTCGCGTACACCGGGATACTTGAACTCAGCCTTCTGTTCGGCACCGGTGAGGGCGTCCAGCAACTTGAATTGTTTGATCTTGTTCAACATGGTCGGACTCCTCAAGCTTCTGCCGTGGCGGGCAGGGGTTGGATACGGATGATCTTGCGGGCGGCGCGGCCCTTGTTGGCACGCTGGCCGTCCAGCCAGACGATGGCACCGGTGGGACAACGTTCGATGGCACGGCGGTCGGCCATCGCGTTCTTGCTGTAATCGATGACGGCCAGATTGCGATCGAGTCTGATCAGGCCGGGCGCGGCGTCCATCACACAGCGGCCGCAGGCGGTGCAGGACACGACACAGGAATTCTCGGAAGCGCTCGGGTCAGCCTGGTTCCTGCAGGCTACCCACAGCTGGCGCGACACCGGCTCCAGCGAGAACAGCTGCTTGGGGCAGATGTCCACGCAGTCGCCGCATGCGGTGCACTTTTCCGGATCGACCTCCGGCAGGCCCTGACGGTTCATGAAGATGGCGCCGAAATCGCAGACATGCGCACAATCGCCCAGACCGAGACAGCCCCATACGCAGGAGCGTCCGCCGCCGCTGATCACCGCTGCCGAACGGCAGGTGGAATGGCCGACATAGTTGGCGCTGCTCTTGGCGACGTTGTTGCCGCCGGAACAGGCCAGACGCGCGATGCGTTTCTCCACGTTGCCGAGGTCTATGCCGAGCAGGGAGGCGATGCTTTTGTTCTGTTGCGGAGGGTTGACGGTGCAGCGGGCGGGTTCGATGGAGCCGGCGACCACTTGTTCGGCGAAGTTGCGGCAGCCGGCGGTGCCGCATGCGCCGCAGTTGGAGTGGGGCAGCATCTCTTCGACTTGTTCGATACGCGGGTCTTCGAACACATACAGGCGCTTGCTGGCCAGCGCCAGAAACAGCGCGAGCAGCCCGCCCAAAGCAGCCATGAAGGTGGAAGCAAATAAGATCGATTGCAGTGTTTGCATGATTGACCCCCCGTATGCGCCTGCATCGTCGTGCAGTCTGCGCTTTCTCGTAGTGGGAGTAAGGGTAATAAAGTTACAATCATTTACAGAATCAATAATTTCAATTTTAATTATTAGGCGAATAAGTATTAGTTGAGAGGATTGCTATGGCAAAGGATGGTCAGGCGTACTACAAAGACAGCCGAATCAAGCAGATGCGCGCATTCTGCGAAGTGGTGCGCAGCGGCAGCGTGACCCAGGCGGCGCAGAATCTGTTCATCAGCCAGCCTTCGGTGACTTTGCAGATCCAGGCGCTGGAACGCGAATTGAACGTCACTTTGTTCGAGCGGCGTGGTCCGGTGCTCAAACTCACGCCGGACGGCGAGTCACTCTATGCGCTGGCCGAGCCGCTGGTAAAAGGCGTGGACGGCCTGCAGGAGAGCTTCGCCGCGCTGCACGGGCGGCTGGAATCCGGCGAACTGAACATCGGCGCGGGCGAGTCCACCATCCTGTATGTGCTGCCGGAAGCGGTGCGCAGATTCGTTGCCGCCTATCCCGGCATCCATACCAAGCTGCACAACGTCACCGGCCGCGACGGTCTGAAGATGCTGCGCGCCGACGAGATCGACTTCGCGGTCGGCTCCATGCTGGAAGTGCCGGACGACATCATCTATGAACCGGTGGCCTTGTTCGATCCGGTGCTCATCGTGCCGCTCGACCATCCGCTGGCGGCCTACGATGAAGTTACGCTGGAAGCAGTGAGCCAGTACGGGATGATCCTGCCGCCGCGCCATCTCTCTACCTGGAACATCGTGAAATATGTGTTCCAGCAGCACAACCTCACCTTCAAGGTGACGCTGGAGGCGGGCGGCTGGGAAGTGATCAAGAAATATGTAGAGCTCGGTATGGGCATCTCCATCGTCACGGCCATCTGCCTGACCGGCGACGAGAAGCTCAAGTGCATCTCGCTCAAGCAATATTTCCCGCAAAGGGGTTACGGGCTGGTGCTGCGCAAGGGCAAGTTCCTGTCGCCTCAGGCAAGGCGCTTCGTCGAGTTGTTACATGAGGTGTATGGCACCGCTCCATCTGCCTGAAAGACGGATTCAGTCACTTGACTTAATCGTTTGACTGAAATATCTTGCGCTCCCTGCCCACGCAGTCGGAGAGAAGTTGAGTCCATCCCCCAAATCATGTTGTCCCCTGATGAATATGGCGCAGCGCCTGCTCGGCCATGCGCCCAGTTCACAGGAAGAGACGCGCTGGCGACTGTTGCAGGCGGGCACCGAGGTGTTCGCCGAGCTCGGTTTCAAGGCGGCGACCACGCGCGAGATCGCGCGCCGGGCCGAGGTCAATCTGGCCTCCATCCACTATCACTTCGGCGACAAGGCCGCGCTCTACCGCGAAGTGTTCCGCCTGCCTTTTCTGAACGAATGCAATACCTTCGCCGCGCTGGATGTGAAGGCGGTGCCGCTGGCTGAAGCCTTGCGTGCGCTGTACATCTGGATGTTCCCCCCGCAGGCAGAAGCAGACCCCATGCTGCAGCAGTTCATGCGCCTGCATGCGCGCGAGGAAGGCGACCCGAGCGGTGTGTTGGGCGATGCCATGGTGCAAGCTTTCCGCCCCAATCACGAGAAGTTGCTTGCCTTGCTGTGCCGCGAATTGCACTTGAGCGCGGCGGATGATGACGTGCAGCGGCTGGCATTTAGTCTGGTCGGCTTGGCGACGGTCTATATGCATGGCGGCCGCAGCGCGGTCGAAGCATTTGCACCGCAACTGCTGAAGGGCGTGCCGGCACGCGAAACGATGGTGGAACGATTGGTGGAACACGCGCTGGCATTGATCGCCAGCGAGAAAGCAAGACGCATGGCATCGCAAAAGGAAAACACATGATGAAGACATATATCCTCGACAACAAACCGCTGGTGGTCAAACTGATGCTGGCAGCACTGGTGCTGGGCGGCGGCGCGATCTGGCTGGCGGGCAGCAGCGTGGCGGAAGAGGCGGCGACGGCGTCTGCCGCGACCGGTAGACCTGCATTGACGGTGCGCACTGCTGTATTACAGGAAGACAAATGGTCGGAGACCTTGTCGGCCAACGGCAGTATCTTGCCTTGGCAGGAAGCCATCATCGGTTCGCAACTGCAGGGCGTGCGCATCGCCGAGGTGAAGGTCAGCATCGGCGACCGGGTGCGTCGCGGTGAAGTGCTTGCGACGCTGGATAATGCGATACGACAAGGTGACGACGGCTCGCCGCAGGGCAAGATCCTCGCCCCGGATGACGGTGTGATCTCATCCGCCAGTGCCAATGTGGGCTCTATGCCGCAGGCCGGTTCCGAACTGTTCCGTCTGATCCGCAAGGGGCGCCTGGAATGGCGCGCGGAACTGACTGCGGATGAGCTGATGCGCTTGCGTCGCGGTATGAAGGCGCGCGTGATGCTGGTCGGCGGGCGCACCCTGAACGGCAATGTGCGCGCCATCTCGCCGTCGGTCGATCCGAAAACGCGCTACGGCTATGCGCTGGTTTCGCTGGATGACAGCAACGGCGTGATCGCAGGCGCCTTCGCGCGCGGCACATTCGATGTAAGCGGCGCGCGCAAAGTGCGCTGGCTGCCGGCCAGTGCCGTGTTGCAACGCGGCAGCCAGAGCCATGTGCTCGAGGTCGATGCGGAAGGTCGCGTGCACGAGCGCGCGGTCGAGATCGGCCAGCGCAAGGAAGCGCGTATCGAGATAAGCAAAGGCTTGCAGGCCAACGTGCCGGTGGTGGAAAGCGGTGGCGCGTTCCTGACCGAAGGTGATCTGGTGCGTGTGGTGAAGGAATAAGTGACGGATGCCTCAGAAAATTCGTTTTTGCGGAGTGAAGCGCAAGGCGCCGCGCAGCGAATGACGAGACATACCGAGATGATAGGTGAGGAGTGAGCGACAACGAAGTTGCGGTGAAGACTTACCTTCGTTAGTCGGAACCAGCACGCAACGCAGCGATTCGCCCGCAAAACGAATTTAATGAGGTATCCATGAACGTTTCATCCTGGTCTATACGTAACCCCACGCCGGCGATCCTCGCCTTCATCATGCTCACGCTGATGGGGATCATGGGCTTCAAGGCCATGAAGATCCAGCAGTTCCCCGACATCGACCTGCCGACGGTGACCGTGACGGCTTCCTTGCCCGGTGCATCGCCGGCGCAGATGGAGACCGAGGTGGCGCGCAAGCTGGAGAACTCGCTGGCCAACACGCAGGGGCTGAAACATCTGTACACCAAGGTGCAGGACGGCACGGTGATCATCACCGCCGAGTTCCGTCTGGAGAAGGGCACACAGGAAGCGGTGGACGACGTGCGCGCGGCGGTGACCCGGGTGCGTGCCGACCTGCCGCGCGACCTGCGCGATCCGACCGTGGCCAAGGTGGAGCTGGCCGGGTTGCCTATCCTGACTTACACCATCGCTTCGCCCAGCATGAGCGAAGAAGAACTGTCGTGGTTCGTGGACAACAACGTCACCAAGTCGCTGCTGTCGGTGCGCGGTGTGGGGGCGGTGGCGCGCGTGGGCGGCGTGACACGCCAGGTCAGTGTGGAGCTAGATCCGGCAAAACTGCTGGCGCTGAACGCGACCGCCTCCGATGTCTCGCAGCAACTACGTTTGATCCAGCAGGAGGCATCCGGTGGCCGCGCCGATATCGGCGGCATGGAACAATCAGTACGCACCATCGCCACGGTGCAGACCGCGCAGGAGATGGCGAAGATCGAAGTCGTGCTGGCGGACGGACGCCATATCCGGCTGGACCAGGTGGCGACGGTCAGCGACACCATCGCCGAGCGGCGTAGCGCGGCCCTGCTAGACGGACGCGATGTTGTTGGCTTCGAGATCAGCCGTTCGCGCGGCTACGGCGAAGTGGAGGTCGCGGAAGGCGTGCTGCGGGTGCTGGACAAGCTGCGCAGCGAACATCCCGACATCGAGATCACGGAAGCCTTCAACTTCGTCGACCCGGTGGAAGAGAACTACATCGGCTCGATGAACCTGCTGTACGAGGGCGCTGCGCTGGCGGTGCTGGTGGTGCTGGCCTTCCTGCGCAACATACGCGCCACCGTCGTGGCAGCGACGGCCTTGCCGCTGGCGGTGATTCCCACTTTCGCCGTGATGTACTTCATGGGCTTCTCGATCAACGTGGTGACGCTGCTGTCGCTGTCGCTGGTGGTCGGTGTGCTGGTGGACGATGCCATCGTCGAGATCGAGAACATCATGCGCCATCTGGAGATGGGCAAGACGCCGTACCAGGCGGCGATGGAGGCGGCCGACGAGATCGGACTGGCGGTGATCGCCACCACCTTCACGCTGATCGCCGTGTTCCTGCCGACCGCATTCATGAGCGGCGTGCCGGGCAAGTTCTTCGTGCAGTTCGGCTGGACCGCGGCCATCGCGGTGCTGTTCTCGCTGGTGGTGGCGCGCATGCTGACGCCGATGATGTCGGCCTACATCCTGCGCCCGCGCGTATCGCACGAGTTACCCGGCTGGATCACGTTGTATCTGAAGTGGGCCACGTTCTGCCTGAAGCACCGCGTGCTGACTTTGGTCGGTGCGGCGGTATTCTTCTTCGGCTCGTTCGCGCTGGTGCCGCTGCTGCCGACCGGCTTCATCCCGCCGGACGATCTGTCGCAATCGCAGGTGACCATCACCCTGCCGCCCGGCAGCACCTTCGAGCAGACCTATCGCATGGCCGAGCGCACGCGCGACATCGTTGCGCAGAACCAGCATGTGAAGCTGATCTACACCGCCATCGGCGGCGGTAGCGCGGGCGGCGATCCATTCGCGCCGCAGGGCGCAGCCGATGTGCGCAAGGCAGTGCTGACGCTGAACTTCACGCCGCGCCAGCAGCGCGACATCAAGAAGCAGGACATCGAGGGCCAGCTGCGCGAGGCTTTGCAGGTGCTGCCGGGCGTGCGCGTCAAAGTCGGTCTGGGTGGCTCCAACGACAAGTACATATTGGTGCTGGCTGGCGAGAACGGCCAACTGCTGAGTGAACATGCACAGAAAGTGATGCGTGACCTGCGCACCATCCCCGGCATCGGCAACGTCACCTCGACCTCCAGTCTGGTGCGTCCCGAGCTGGTGGTGCGGCCTGATTTTGCGCGCGCGGCCGATCTGGGCGTGACATCGGCGGCCATCGCTGACACCTTGCGCATCGCCACGGCGGGCGATTACGACCAGGCGCTGGCCAAGCTCAACCTGTCCGACCGGCAGATCCCGGTGGTGGTGAAATTGCGTCCCGATGCGCGGCAGGACCTCGAACTGCTGTCACGACTGGTGGTGCCGGGCGCACGCGGCCCGGTGATGCTGGGCAACGTGGCCGACCTCAGCATCGAGAGCGGGCCGTCCGAGATCGACCGCTATGACCGTATGCGCAACATCAATTTCGAGATCGAGCTGAACCAGCAACCGCTGGGTGAAGTGGAGGCCAGAGCATTGGCCCTGCCCAGCCTGACCCAACTGCCGCAAGGCGTGAGCGTGGCGACGGTGGGCGACGCGGAAGCGATGGGCGAACTGTTCCAGAGCTTCAGCCTGGCCATGCTGACCGGCGTGCTGTGTATCTATATCGTGCTGGTGTTGCTGTTCAAGGACTTCATGCAGCCGACCACCATCCTCGCGGCGCTGGTGCTGTCGGTGCCGGGTGCGTTCCTGGCGCTGTACATCACCCAGACCGCGCTGTCCATGCCGTCCATGATCGGCCTCATCATGCTGATGGGCATCGCCACCAAGAACTCCATCCTGCTGGTGGAATACGCCATCGTGTCGCGGCGTGAGCGAGGCATGAACCGTGCCGAGGCCCTGCTGGACGCATGCAAGAAACGCGCGCGGCCCATCGTGATGACCACGCTGGCGATGGGCGCGGGCATGTTGCCGGTGGCGCTGGGCATCGGTGTCGACCCCAGCTTCCGCGCGCCGATGGCGATCGTGGTGATCGGCGGCCTGATCACCTCCACCTTCCTCAGCCTGCTGGTCATTCCGGTGGTATTCACCTATGTGGACGACGTTATCCAGTGGATGCTCGGGATGGTGAGCAGGCTGCGCAGGCATACACCGGCCGCGAGCGAGGTCAAGGCAGGTTGAGGGCGATAGGGGGTGTTGCTATACTCCCGCGAGATAAAGCCCATCGGATGGCGATACGAACAAGGAGAGAGAAATGAATCTGGAACAAGCACGCTTCAACATGATCGAGCAACAGATCCGCCCGTGGGACGTGCTCGATCCCAAAGTTCTGGAACTGCTGAAGGTGGTGCGCCGCGAACAGTTCGTGCCGGCAGACAGCAAGGGGCTTGCCTTTGCGGACACCGAGATCGCGCTGGGTCATGGCGCAAGCATGTGGTTCCCCAAGGTCGAGGCACGCGCGGTGCAGGCACTGGCACTTAAACCGACCGACGGCGTGCTGGAGATCGGCACTGGCAGCGGCCATCTGACCGCCTTGCTGGCGCGCCTGTCTGCACAGGTGACCAGCGTGGAGATCGAGCCGGAACTGAGCAAAGTCGCCGCGCGCAATCTGGCGACGCACAATATCGACAATGTCACGCTACAGGTGGGAGATGCCGCGCAGAGCTGGGGCGAAGCCGAATACGACGCCATCGTGCTGACGGCTTCGGTGCCGATGGTGCCGGAAGCCTACAAGCAGCAACTGAAGGTCGGCGGCCGTCTGTTCGCCATCGTCGGCGACGCGCCCGCGATGCATGCACAACTGATCACCCGTACCGGAGCCGATACTTTCGAAACCAAGGTATTGTTCGAAACCGTGGTCGCACCGCTACGCAACGCAACGCAGCCGGAACGCTTCGTTTTCTGAAGTTAGACCGATCACATACGCTTGCCTCGATCGGGGCAAACATATAATATTAGCCAATTCTAATATTCTAATGGAGTACCACATGAAACCGTCCAGAACCATTTTGAGCGCGATGCTGGCAGTGGCATTTACCGCGCCGGCTTCGGCGGCGGACCTGATCGATATCTATCGTGCCGCCCAAACTCAGGATGCGGTGTTCGCGGCCGCGCGCGCGGCGCAACAGGCCGGGCAGGAAAAGCTGAGCCAGGGCCGAGCCTTGTTGATGCCCAGCGTCAACCTGAATGCCAACACGGCGTACAACGACGTCAACGCCCCCTACGGCGCGAATAAATACAACAGCCACGGTTACGGTGTGACGATCACCCAGCCTCTGTTCCGTGAACAGAACTGGGCGATGTATAACCAGTCCGAGTTGCAGGTCGCCATCTCCGAAGCGCAGTTCAAAGCCGCCCAGCAGGATGTCATCCTGCGCAGTGCCCAAGCCTATTTCGACGTGCTGATCGCGCAGGATACGGTGCAACTGATCGTGGCGCAGAAGTCGGCTATCGCGCAGCAATTGGAGCAAGCCAAGCGCAACTTTGAGGTCGGTACTGCCACCATCACCGATACCTACGAAGCGCAGGCGCGTTATGACCTGATCCTTGCGCAGGAATTGGCAGCAGCCAGTGATCTGGAAGTGAAACGCCGCAATCTTCAGCAACTCATCAATGCGGATGTGCCGGTACTGAACGTGCTGGGCGCGGGATTCAATCCGGTTGCCCCAGAACCCGCCGACGCACAGAAGTGGGTTGATGATGCCAAGCTTAACAACCTGCAAGTCAAGGTCGCCGAAGCGGCTTACGAACTGGCAGATGAAGAAGTCGCGCGCAATCGTGGCGGCCACCTGCCGACATTGGATCTGGTAGGTAGCTATTCTAAGAACACCGGCTGTGCATTCACCAGCTGCGGTGACACGCGCAGCACCTCAGTCGGCCTGCAATTGAACATGCCCTTGTTCCAAGGCGGCTCGACACAGTCGAAATGGCGTGAGGCGGAAGCCAACCGCGAAAAAGCCAGACAGGATCTGGAGAATGCCCGCCGCAATGTAGCAGTGCAGACTCGCCAAGCCTATCTCGGTGTGGCAACAGGAATCGCTCAGGTGCAGGCACTGCAACAGGCGCTGAAATCTAGCGAGAGCTTATTGTCCGCCAGCAAGTTGGGCCAGGAAGTCGGCGTGCGCACCAGCCTCGATGTGCTCAATGCTCAGCAACAGATGTACGCGACACGGCGTGACTTGTATCAGGCGCAGTACAACTATCTGGTCAGCAATCTACGTTTGAAAGCTGCGGCAGGGAATCTGCAGGAAGCCGACCTGGAGCGGGTCAATCAGGCTTTGCGATGATCGATATCCATCAGGCCGCAAGCATGCGGCCTGATGCCGGTTTCAACTCAAGTTCGGCTCTGTATATAACAGCCGTATGCAATCAGCCAAATCATCCTGCCATGGCGGCAGATCCAGCCCGAAAGCATCTTTGATCTTGTCTGTGCTCAGCACTGAATTGGCTGGCCGGGGCGCGGGCAGGGGGTACCCACTGGTGGGTATACCTTCGATGGTCAGCTTCTTGTCGCGCAACTGCCCATCATAAGGTCTGGCCAAACGAACGATCTCTTCAGCATAGTGGTGCCAGCTGGTTCTGCCGTCTGCTGTGAGGTGGTACAAGCCATAGCGACTATCCTCAAATTCCGCAGCGCTACATTGCCGCAAGATGCTTGCAGTCACATTCGCCAGCAAGCTAGCACCGGTGGGTGCGCCAAACTGGTCGGCGACGATGCGCAAGGTGTCGCGATCTTTTGCCAGGCGCAGCACGGTCTTTACGAAATTCCCGCCATGTACGCCGTAGACCCAGCTGGTACGCAGGATAAAGTGCTTGCAAGCCACGGAGCGAATCGATTCCTCGCCTGCGAGCTTGGTCTTGCCGTAGACGCTTTGCGGGTCGGTGCCGTCAGATTCTGAGTAGGGGTCAGCCTTGCTGCCGTTGAATACGTAATCGGTCGAAAAATGAATGAGCAGGGCACCGAGCTTGCCTGCCTCCTCGGCCATGATGCCGGGTGCGACACCATTCACAGCCATCGCCAATTCCGGCTCGCTCTCGGCTTTATCTACAGCAGTATAGGCCGCAGGGTTGATGATGATATCGGGTTGGTAATGCTGAATCGCCGCCCGGATGGCATCGGGATTGCTCAGGTCGAACTGGTCTCGTGCCACCGCAATGACTCGACCGACGGCAGGCAGCACGCGCTGCAATTCCCAGCCGACTTGCCCGTTGATGCCGGTAAGCAGGATGGTCTTCAAGCGAAGATTTCCGCTTCACGAAGCGATTTTCCGAGCACATCCTTGCCGGAAAGCAGCGGTTCCCCGGAAAGTGGCCATTCGATGGCAAGTTCAGGGTCGTTCCACAGGATGCAGCGCTCGTGCTCGGGCGCCCAGTAATCGGTTGCTTTATATAAGAACTCGGCATGATCGGAGACGACCAGAAAGCCGTGTGCAAAACCTTCGGGTATCCACAGCATGCGCTTGTTCTCGGCGCTGAGGTTGACGCAGACTGATCGCCCGAAAGTGGGTGAGCTGCTGCGAATATCCACAGCCACGTCGAATACCTCTCCGGTGGTGACGCGAACGAGTTTGCCCTGCGTCTGCTGTACCTGATAATGCAGACCACGCAAGACGCCTCTCGCGGAGCGCGAATGATTGTCCTGCACGAATTTCACGGGACGACCGACGATTTGTTCGAATTTGCGCTCGTTGTAACTTTCGTAGAAAAAACCGCGCGCGTCGCCATACACATCGGGTTCGATGATCAGCACATCGGGTATGGATGTCGGCAGGATTTGCATGTCAGAATTTTTCTTTCAAAATGGTAAGCAGATACTGACCGTAGCCGTTCTTGGCCAAAGGCAATGCCAGCGACTCAAGCTGTTGACGAGAGATGTATCCATGGCGGTATGCGATCTCTTCAGGGCAGGCGATCATCAATCCCTGCCGTTTTTGCAGCGTCTGAATGAAGAGTGAAGCATCGGTGAGCGAATCATGCGTGCCGGTATCCAGCCAGGCGCTGCCGCGGCCAAAAACCTGCACATCCAGCTTGCCCCGCTCCAGATAGATCTGGTTGACGGTGGTGATCTCCAGCTCGCCGCGTGCCGAGGGCTTGATCGACTTGGCGATGCTGATCACTTCGTTGTCGTAAAAATACAAACCCGTGACCGCGTAATTGGATTTCGGTTCGAGCGGCTTCTCCTCGATGCTCAACGCAAGACCGTTCTGGTCAAAATCCACCACACCATAGCGCTCGGGATCGGTCACCCGATACGCAAACACAGTGCCACCTTCCTGTTTGCTGGCAGCAGCGGAAAGCAATTGCTCAAAACCATGTCCGTAGAAGATGTTGTCTCCCAGGATCAGTGCGCAACTGTCTCTGCCAATGAAATCCTCACCGATGATAAACGCCTGCGCCAAACCATCCGGTGATGGTTGTATGGCATAAGAAAGGCTGATGCCCCATTGTTTGCCGTCACCCAGCAGTTGTTCGAAGCGCGGCGTGTCCTGTGGTGTGGAGATGATCAGGATGTCGCGAATCCCCGCCAGCATCAGCGTAGTCAGCGGATAGTAGATCATTGGCTTGTCATAGATCGGCAGCAGCTGTTTGGAAACAGGCAGCGTCACCGGATACAGGCGGGTGCCGGAACCGCCGGCGAGAATGATGCCTTTCATGTCGCGCTCCTGTTCGTGTAGTTCTGCTGCATCCAGTTCTGATATTCCCCGCTGCTCACGCCCTGTACCCATTCATCGTTGGACAGATACCACTTCACCGTCTTGCGCAGACCTGTCTCGAAAGTTTCCTGCGGCTTCCAGCCCAGCTCGTCAGCGATCTTGTTGGCGTCGATGGCATAGCGTTTGTCATGACCGGGGCGGTCGGCGACGTAGGTGATCAGGCGGCTGTGAGGTGCGCCCTGCGGATGATGCGCATCCAGAATAGTGCAGATGGACTGCACAACTTCCAGATTGGTCTTCTCGTTCCAGCCACCGATGTTATAGGTTTCGCCCAGCTTTCCCTTTTCCAGCACAAGACGCAAAGCCCGCGCGTGGTCATCCACATACAGCCAGTCGCGGATGTTGTCGCCCTTGCCATAGATTGGCAGCGGCTTGCCGGAAACCGCATTCAGGATCACCAGCGGGATCAGCTTCTCGGGGAAATGGTACGGGCCGTAGTTGTTGGAGCAGTTGGTGGTCACTACCGGCAGACCGTAGGTATGGTGCCAGGCGCGAACCAGATGGTCGCTGGATGCCTTGCTGGCCGAGTAGGGTGAATTGGGCTCGTATGCAGTGGTTTCGGTAAAGAAGCCCTCATCGCCCAGACTGCCATACACCTCATCAGTGGAGATGTGGTGGAAGCGGAAGCCAGCCTTGGCCTCCTCATTGAGGCCGCTCCAGTAATTTCGTGTCGCCTCCAGCAAGGTATAAGTGCCGACGATATTGGTCTGAATGAAATCTGCAGGCCCGCTGATGGAACGATCCACATGCGATTCGGCGGCCAGGTGCATCACCGCGTCCGGCTGGTGCTCGCGGAACACGCGCGCCACTTCAGCGGCATCGCAGATGTCCACTTTTTCAAAAGCGTAACGGGGATTGTTCGACACCGAAGTCAGCGACTGCAGGTTGCCGGCATAGGTCAGCTTGTCAACGTTGACGACATGGCAATCAGTTTCATTGATGAACTGCCGGACGACGGCAGAGCCGATGAATCCGGCACCGCCGGTGATGAGGATCTTTTTCATGGGAGCTATTTTACCGGATGGATGGTTGTATGCCTCAATGACTCAGGACGCTTTCAATCATATCTGCGGCACGACCAGTCGCGCCGCGATTGTCGCTGACGAAGCGCTCTCCACATTGCGCCATGTGCTGCATTCGCTGTGCATCGTGCAGCAGGGAGTTCAATTGACTCACCAGCTCGTCAGCGTCGCCAACGCGCTTTGCGGCACCGCAGACCAAAGCCTGCTCGGACACTTGCGCGAAGTTGAAGGTATGCGGCCCAACCAAGACCGGTTTTCCGCAAGCAGCAGCCTCGATCAGATTTTGCCCCCCCAGCGGCAGCAGACTGCCGCCGATGAAGGCGACATCGCAAGCGGCATAGTAAGCGAACATCTCGCCCATACTGTCACCCAGCACCACCTGAGTATCGGCAGAGATGATTTCATCAGCACTGCGGCGTTGCAGACTGAAGCCGTGCGCCAGAATCAGGGCGGCCACTTCATCGAAGCGTTGCGGATGGCGCGGCACAATGACCGTCAGCAGCTTATTCACGTTAGCTTTCTGCAGCGCTTCCAGCAGCAAGACTTCCTCGCCCTCCCGTGTGCTCGCGGCGAGGAACACCGGGCGCGTCTCACCGAAGCGCTCGCGCAGGCGACGACCTAGCTCAAGTTGGGCGGGCGGCGGGGCGATGTCGAACTTGAGGTTGCCCATCACCGTCACGGAATGGCCGCTCAGCGAAGACAGACGCAGCGCGTCGTCATCGGTCTGTGCGGCGATGAGAGTGAGTGCATGCAGGCCGTCATGCGTCAGTTGCGGGTAACGCGCATATTTGCGCGCGGAGCGTTCGGACAATCTTGCGTTGAGCAATAACAGCGGTGTCTTGGCGCGCCGGCATGCGTGGATCAGGTTGAACCACACCTCGGTCTCCAGCAATACCCCGACCTGCGGCTGGAAATGACGCAGGAAGCGGCGCACGGCGAAGGGGTAGTCGTAAGGCAGGTAAACGCGCAGCACATCGTCGCCATACAGTTGCTCGCTGGCGGCGCGCCCGGTGGGGGTGGTGTGGGTGAGCAGAATCTGATGCTGCGGGTAGCGTTCGCGCAATTCGCGCACCAGTGTGGCCGCGGCGCGCGTCTCGCCGACCGAGACGGTGTGCAGCCAGATCACCGGTTTGTCGCTGCGGACGCGGTAGCGCCCGAAGCGTTCGCCGATATGCTGCAAATACTCTGCCTGCTTGCGCGCGCGCCAGAGCAGATGCAGCAGCGCATAGGGCAGCAGCAGCCACAGCAGCAGGGTGTAAGCGTAGCGGTTGTCGAAGAATCTCATGCGCTTTCTATTGTGCCGTCATTCCCGCGAACGCGGGAATCCAGTTAATTAATAGGTTCTCCGCAAGGCGGAGGCGGAATCATAAAAGCAATTTGGATAAGGCCGCTGGAATGACGAGTCTGGGGAAAAAGGCGGAATCATGTGCGGTCACCCAGTGCGCGCGCCAATTGTTGCATCACCTCATCGACCTCGATCAGCGCCATCGCGCCGGCATGGTGCACACGTGTATTCCAGGGCAGCTGCGCCGGGTCCCTGCCGAGGAACTCGCGCGCCGCCTCGTCATAACGGTCCACACAATAAGTAGTGCGCTGGTAGGGGCCGGTGAGCCGCGCGGGCGCGACGGCATAGAGACCGACGACTGGCGTATCGACGGCGCGAGCGAGGTGCACGGCGGCGGTATCAGGGGCGATCAGAACATCCGCTTCCGCGAGCACGGCAGCCAGCTGCTTCGGCGTTGTCCGGCCGCACAGGTTCAACGTGCGGGCGGGGGCCACCTGCGCCAGACGTTCGCATATCGCGCGCTCGTCGTCGGCGTGCCCGCCGGTGATGACGATGCCGCAGTCGAAGAATTTGACCGCCAGTTCGATCACCTTGGCATAGCGCGGCGTCAACCAGTTGCGCTCGGCCTTGCTGGATACGGGGTGCAGGGCTATCAATGGTTGCGGCAGGGTGACGAGCCTCTCTTTTGCCCAAGCCTGCTCATCATGCGTGAGCGGCAGTGTCCATTCTGCCTGGGTTGGTGTGCCGGTCAGTTCGCGCACGAAGGCGAGGAAGCTGTCGACGAGATGATCGTTCCGGAACGTGATGCTGCGATTGCAGAACAGCCATTGCAGTTCGCGCGCGCGGGTGCGGTCGAAGCCTATCTTGAGCGGTGCGCGCAGAGCAGGGTAGAGCAGGTTGATACGCAGGTTGGCCTGCATCGCCAGCACAACATCGAAACGGCGCTCGCCGAGCAGGCGATAGAAGGCGCGATAGTCGGACAAGCTGTGAGGCTTGTCCGTCACCAAAAATTCCACACCCTCCAAGCCTTCTAGCAAAGAGTATGCAAGCGGGCTGGTGAACCAAGTAATCTTGGCATCGGGCAATTCGTGCCGAAGGGCCCCTATCGCTGCCGCGACCATAACCACATCGCCCAGTGCGGAAAATCGGACGATGGCGATGTGCGGCGAAGAGGGGAGCGGAGTGGTCACGTGCGATGTTGTGAGGAGTCAGGGGTGCATTGTAGCCAAATCAACCGTTCCATGGCTTGACACGGCATATTCTGGCCTGTTGTAATGCCTGCGTTCAACAATTGAACACAGGACCATGCTCGACGAAAACACACACTACTTGCTGCTTAGAGCACTGGAAGAGAATCCTGATTTGTCCCAGCGTGATCTGGCTAAGAAACTTGGCATCAGCTTGGGCAAGGTTAACTATTGCCTGAATGCACTGGTTGAAAAAGGTAGTCTGAAGATCAATAACTTTCGCAACAACAACAATAAACTAGCATATGCATACCTGCTGACTCCGCGCGGGATCGAGCAGAAAACGCGCATGACCGTGGAATTCCTGCAGAATAAAATGCGCGAATATGAAAGCCTCAAGGCAGAGATTGAGGCGCTACAACGAGAAGCGGAACAACAAGACCAGGTGAGCAGGCAATCATGAAACTCATGCCGGCAATCTTGTGCGGCGGAGCCGGTTCGCGTCTATGGCCCGTTTCCAGAGAGGCGCACCCCAACTATTCATCTGCCTGGCAGACGGACAAAGCCTATTGCATAAAGCAGGGTTGCGCAGTGCGGTATTGCCGCAAGTGACAGAGATGCTGACCGTCACCAATCGCTAATTCATCTTTAAGACCGAAGAAGAATATGGGAGAGTATTGGGTCTGATCGGCAAAGCAAACCGATATATCTAGGAACCGTTCGGATGCAAAACCGCAAAATCAATTGAACGGATCTATGCATCCCTGCAATTCAAGAACGCCTAAAAAGGGAGCTGAAAGAAATGAAACGCAATTCGAAAATCTATGTTGCTGGTCATCGAGGCCTAGTGGGCTCCGCACTTGCGCGACGACTGCAAGATAAGGGTTACGACAATCTTGTGCTGCGTACACATGCCGAACTGGACCTGCGTAACCAAGCAGCCGTTCAAGATTTCTTTGCCGTAGAGAAACCTGAATATATTATTCTGGCCGCCGCTATAGTGGGTGGTATCCATGCCAACAACACCTATCCAGCAGAATTTATCGAAGACAATCTGCTCATTCAAAATAATGTCATTCACAATGCATGGAAGCACGGAGCAACCCGTTTATTGTTTCTTGGTTCATCATGCATCTACCCCAAGAATGCGCCACAACCCATGAATGAGGGCTGCCTTATGACCGGTCCACTTGAACCGACAAACCGTCCCTATGCCATAGCTAAGATTGCCGGTATCGAAATGTGCCATGCCTACAACCGTCAATACGGCACTAAGTACATTGCAGTCATGCCAACCAATCTCTATGGCCCCAACGATAACTACGATCTTGACAACTCTCATGTTCTGCCAGCACTCATTCGAAAAGTCCATGAGGCCAAGATGAGCAATGCGAAAGAAGTCGTGGTGTGGGGTACTGGTACGCCGAAGCGTGAATTCCTGTACAGCGACGACATGGCCGATGCCTGCCTTTATCTTCTGGAGCAAGCGGAAGACAAGCTCCAGAGTTTGTTCAATGATGAGTTGCCGCCCCTTGTTAACGTGGGTTGCGGCGAAGACCTGACTATCCGCGAGTTGGCGGAGCTGGTGAAAGAGGTGGTTGGCTTTAAAGGGGAATTGACCTTCGATACCAGCAAACCAGACGGCACCATGCGCAAGTTGATGGATGTATCACGGATGACTGCTTTGGGCTGGACGCGGAAAATGCAGTTGAAAGAAGGTGTCGGATTGTCGTATCAAGACATGCTGAGCAGGATTAGCTAGCCATGTTGCATCACTTCATTAGGGTGCCAGACAAGCGCAGAATCATGGAAGCAATGAAAATAGCGCCAGATGGATTTCATCTATAAATTCTTTGGCTATCGACGGCTAGCTGGTTTGGCGGCCGCCCTCTTTGCTGGGGCGATCCTGGATCTGGCTGGAATCGCCCTTCTGTTTCCATATATCGAGCTGGCAGCCAACCCTGAAAGATTCATCGAAAAGTTCGATGCGCAGGGTTGTCTGGAAGCTCTTGGTATCCAGAATCACTTCCAGCTGCTGCTGCTGGCCGGTGCGGCGTTGATACTTTTCTATACGATCAAGATCGGTATCGTATACCTGCTCAACAGATACCAGTTCAGGGCGGTGGCGGATATGACTTACCGCTTATCTGAAACCATGTACGAACGCATGCTTCGATGCCGTTACAACGCATTTCAGCAGTTCCCTGCATCGCAATTGGTCGGTGTGGTCTACAACAACCCCATCCACGCCGGCATCTGCATCACCTCCATTGCAACGATAGTCAATGACACATTGTTTCTTGTCATGCTCATGATCGTTGCGATCTGGCTGAGTCCGTTGTTCGCCCTGGTGGGCTTGGCGGTTATTGCTCTGATAAGCGCAGCCCTCTATGCAACAGTGGTGCGCTGGACACAGCGCTGCGGCAGGCAGCAAGCTCTAGTTGAAGACGAGAAGCACAAGCTGGCATTTGCCACTATTTCGGCGATCAAGGATATCAAGGTGATGGGTATAGAGGATCGTCTCTTGAGGGAGAATGCCGCGATATCCAAGCAGTACTATTCCACTACCTGGCAATTCAATCTGCTGGGGTCTCTTCCAAAGGTCGCTATCGAGTACTTGTTCCTTCTTGCGATGACCATAGGGATTCTGGTGCTGGTGGCGACAAGGGAAGACGCTGTCATGCAACTGCCCCTTATAGGAGCGGCAATTGCCGCTGCAATACGAACCTTGCCGTCGTTCAATCGCTTGATCACAGCCTTCAGCACCTTTAGATTCTATCGGCCGTTCATTGCCAAGATTATCGATTTCTACGATAAGACAGCAGCCTTTGAAGTATGTGTGACCGAGCGGCACCTTAAATTCGAGAGATGTTTTGAGCTCAGAAATCTGTCTTTTTCGTACGGCGATAAAAGCGTTCTGGAGGATGTTTCAATATCGATACCAAAGGGCCAGTCTGTCGGTATCGTGGGGATGTCGGGTGCGGGCAAGAGCACCTTGCTCGATCTGATTTCGGGCATCCAGGAGAAAAAAGGAGGCGAGTTTTTGCTTGATGGAGAGCAGGCTGACCCATTCGGGACGAATGCGATACGGCGCATGCTGGGCTATGTCCCGCAGGCGATCGCGCTGGTGGATGATTCCATCGCTTTCAACATAGCGTTCAGCCACGACTGGAATGAGGCACGGCTGGGAAATGTATTAAAGGTCGCAAATCTGACTGAATTCGTGGATCAGCTGCCGGAACAGGAACGAACACGTGTCGGCGAGAATGGAATACGTCTTTCCGGCGGGCAGCGGCAAAGGATCGGCATCGCCAGGGCGTTGTACAAGGATCCGGAGATACTAATCTTTGATGAAGCCACCAGCGCGGTTGATAACATAACTGAGCGTGAGTTGACGGAAGAAGTTGGCAGGCTTTCGGGTGCAAAGACACTGATCATCGTCGCTCATAGGCTGTCGACTATCCGGAAGTGCGACCGGATATATGTCTTGCACCACGGCAAGAATGCCGGGGCGGGAACCTACGAGGAATTGTTGCAGGGCAATGAGCTCTTTCAGCAGATGCACAAGCAGCAGGCGGAAGTCGGGAGCGAAGATGGGGGCATGCAGTGAGTCGGCATCATGGGGCCGCTTGTCTGGAAGAGCAATCGAGCGCACCTTGTTCAAGTTTGGAACTTTCGCATACGGCCTTCATTAACCTGAATGCCATTCGTGCGCTATCAGGTATGGTGGTTGTCTTTTCACATTTCTTCCAGTTGTACATCATGCCGGTGGAGGGGCGGACATATTTTGTCAATTTCGCGATCTCAATGGCCGAGTACGCTGTCATTGCTTTCTTTGCGCTCAGCGGTCTTCTTATATCGCTGAGTATCGAGAGGAACATCCGGCGACACGGCTGCTTTATGTGGCGCGAATACCTGATATCGCGTGTGGCCAGGATATATCCGGCATTGATCGCGTCAGTTCTACTTTGCCTCATACTTTATGGCGTATTACTCCTGCTGGGTCTTGACGGGGCCGGAGCATTGACGCGCCCTTCTGATGTTTACCCGGCATCTCGGACAGAGTTCTCGGTGAGCAAGGCTGAAGTGTTACTTACTTTGATGCAGACTTATGCATTCGGCCCTGGCGGATACATTGCGGTCAATGGCCCGCTCTGGACCCTTAGCTACGAGGTCGGATTCTATTTGGTGGCGGGTCTCTTGATGACGATGGCACGAGGGGCGGGGATAGCAAGACTATTCGCGGCGGTCTGCCTGCTATTGGTTGTTGTTGTGGCAATCAAAATGGAGAAGCACTTGTTCTTGCATTACGGCTCCATTTGGATGCTGGGGGTAGGCTTGTTCTTCTTGCTAAAGCGGCGCGCTGATCACGTAGACGACGCCACGGTTACATCTGCGTGCGGGTATTTTTCTGTTCTTTGTTGGCGTACGGCGTCGTCGACATGGGTGGGAATTCTGATTTTCGTTCTTCTGTGTCTATCGAATGCGCTGCTGATATTGGCCAAAGGGGAAGCTGCGCTTATCCATGATTATATGGCTGCACTAGTTATCATCGCTGCCATGTACGTTCTTGCTTGCACGCGACGGACGATGGCCGGGCACTTGGCAAAGATGGCTGGCTCAACATACACGCTCTACCTTTTTCACTTCCCGCTTATGCTGTTCTTCTATGCGCTAATCAGGGACTTATATGACATATCGCCCGTGCAATACTTTATCTTGGCATCCGTATTAACGCTAACAATATTGCTCACCTCACATTACTCAGCACGGCTGTTGGAGAATCGAAGGTTATGGGAGTCTTTTTACGCCAGGTTGCGCGGCGGATATCGAGAAGCGATCAGTTGATATGACTAATATACTGGATGTGAGTGCACATGACTTTTGACAACAGACCCGTTGTGGCTCTGGTGCCGGCACGAAGCGGCTCCAAAGGTGTCCCCGGGAAGAATCTACGGGTCATCAAGGGCAAGCCTTTGCTGAAGTACACCGTGCAGGCGGCCCTTGAATCTGAAGTGGTCGACACGGTTTACGTCTCCTCGGATGATGTGGAGATTCTTGCCCTGTCTCGTTTGGCCGGTGCGGTGGCGCTGAGGCGTCCGGCCGCCGCCGCGTCTGATACGGCCACTGCGACATTGGTCGTGCTTGATTTCATCGGCCAGTTACCCCTCAAGCTGGTGGAAGAGGACCCTTTCATCGTGTACCTGCAGCCCACGTCTCCGCTCAGAACCGGCGCTCACATCGACAGAGCGTTCAGCAACATGGCCGACAGAAAAGGCTCGGCAAGCTTGAGTGTGGTTCCGCTCAGGCGGTCACCCTATAAGTCTTTCTCGCTAACAGAGGAAGGCATGCTTCAATCGCTGTTCGAGGAAGCGTTATCCAATTCCAATCGCCAGGATTTGCCCGAGACCTATTATCCAAACGGCGCCCTCTACATCTTCCAGCTAACTGATTTCATGAAGACGGGGGGCTTTCCTTCCAACGGGAGTGTGCCATTCATCATGTCCGAAAAAGAAAGCATCGATATCGATATCGAAGACGATATCGCACTACTGGAAGCGCTATGGCCACAGAACTGATCATCAAGGGACGGCGCATCGGGCCGGACCATCCTCCGCTTGTCATTGCCGAGATAGGCATCAACCACGAGGGGTGTCTCAAGACGGCCCTCGCCATGGCGGATGCCGCGATCGATGCGGGTGCCGAGGTCGTCAAGCACCAGACGCACATTGTGCAGGATGAGATGTCGGAGGAGGCTAAGGGCGTCATTCCGGGCAATGCGGATGTTTCCATTTACGAGATCATGGAGCGGTGCGCACTTTCCTGTGAAGACGAGAAAAGCCTGATGGATCATGTGCACAGCAGGGGGGCGATCTTCATCAGCACGCCATTTTCGCGCGCCGCTGCGCAACGACTGATCGACTTCGATGTGCCTGCCTTCAAGATAGGCTCCGGGGAGTGCAACAATTATCCGTTGATCAGATTCATTGCCCGAGCCGGCAAACCAGTAATCATCAGCACGGGGATGAACACGATAGAATCGATTCGCCCATCGGTGGATATCCTTCGCAATGCAGGTATCCCTTATGCGCTGTTGCATTGCACCAATGTCTATCCCACTCCTCCAGAAATGGTGCGCCTGGGCGCGATAAACCAGTTGAAATCGGCCTTTCCGGATGCGGTCATCGGCTTGTCCGACCATACCACATCGAATTACACCTGCTTGGGGGCCGTCGCACTCGGGGCATGCATTCTGGAGCGCCACTTCACCGATCACATGGATCGTCCGGGTCCTGATATCGTCTGTTCGATGGACCCCGCGGCCCTGTCTGACCTGATTGCCGGTTCAAGAACGATTTGGGCCGCAAGGGGAGGTCGAAAAGAGGCGGTGGCGGCAGAAGCGCCGACTATCGCGTTCGCCTTCGCTTCTGTCGTTGCCATCAAGGATATCGAGCCAGGCCAAACGCTGACGGAAGACAACATCTGGGTCAAGCGTCCCGGAGGCGGGGATTTCAATGCGCTGGATTATGAATCGCTACTAGGCAGGATCGCCCGCGTCAGGATTGCGAGCGGTTACCAGATTAAACTCTCCGATATCAAGCAGGACTAGAAGATGGATGCGCTTAAGCCATACAAAGTGATGTTTCTGACCGGAACGCGGGCAGATTTCGGCAAGTTGAAGACGTTGATGCTGCGGCTACAGGCAGATGAGCGCTTTCAGGTGCACGTGTTCGTCACGGGTATGCATATGCTCGCCAGGTTTGGTTCAACCTGGGACGAGGTGCGCAAGGCGGGCCTGCCGAATCTGTACCGCTTCATCAACCAGAATGAAAGCGACTCGATGGATCAGATCCTTGCGAAGACCATAGCAGGCCTTTCCGACTATGTTAAGGAGATGACGCCGGACATGATCGTGGTACACGGCGACAGGGTGGAGGCACTTGCCGGGTCTCTAGTGGGATCGCTCAACAATATCCGCGTGGCGCATATCGAAGGCGGCGAGGTGTCGGGAACGATAGACGAGCTCATACGCCATGCAGTGTCGAAGACGTCGCACATACACTTCGTTGCCAACGAAGTGGCGATGCAGCGTTTGCTGCAGTTGGGTGAATCGGAGGAATCTATCCATATCATCGGCTCGCCAGATGTGGATGTGATGAATTCCAGCGACCTACCCACCCTGACGGAAGTGAAGCGCTACTACGACATAGGTTTCTCCAGCTACGCTATATTGCTTTTCCATCCGGTGACTACGGAGCTCAAACATATCCGGCACCAGGTGGACGTCCTGATCGACGAGGTGCTGGAGTCGGGGCAGAACTTCGTGGTGCTCTATCCCAACAACGATCATGGCTCGGAGATCATCCTCGAAGCGTATGAGCGTCTGCGTGGTCATCCGCGAATAGCACTATATCCTTCCATGCGTTTCGAATATTTCCTTACGCTGCTGAAGAACGCGCGCTATATCCTCGGCAATTCAAGTTCCGGCATAAGGGAGGCACCACACTTCGGGGTGCCGGCCGTCAATCTTGGTTCCAGGCAAAACAATCGTGTCAGCACGGAAACGGTGATAAACGCACCGCTCACTCGTGAAGGCATCCGGCAAGCCATGACGCTGGCGGAAAAGACGCCACGGATCGCCCGAGTACTGTTCGGAAATGGCAATAGTGCGACGGCTTTCCACCAGATTCTGCTGAACCCAGCGATCTGGAGCGCCGATATCCAGAAGCTGTTCATCGACCGGACGCCAGATGCAGCAAGGGGAGCGGGCAGGCACAAAACAGGAGGGGTGAAATGAGCAAGGCATTTTTCGGCCTGCCGAAAGAGGTGGTCTTCTGCAAACGATGCGTGATCTCAAATCAGCGTCCGAGCTCAACGGTCGAATTCAAGCACAAGACCGACGAGAAGAAAGCGACCATAGGGTTCGATGTTGACGGCGTCTGCGATGCATGCAGATTTCAGGAGGTCAAGGAACGGCAGATAGACTGGCAACGCAGGGAAGAGGCGTTGCGGGAGCTGGCGGCAAAGTATAAACGCAAGGACGGCGGATATGATGTCATCGTCCCCGGCAGCGGGGGAAAGGATAGCGCTTATACTTCCCACATCTTGAAATACAAGTACGGCATGAATCCGCTTACGGTCACTTGGGCTCCCCACCGCTATACGGAAATCGGCTGGAAAAATTTCGAGAGCTGGCTCCATGTCGGCGGTCACGACAACATTCTGTTTACGCCCAACGGGATCTTGCATCGATATCTGACCCGGCAGGCTTTTCTGAACTTGTTGCATCCTTTCCAGCCATTCATCGTGGGGCAACGCATCATAGGCCCGGCCATGGCGGCAAAGTTCGGGGTCAAGCTGGTCATGTATGGCGAGAATCAGGCTGAGTACGGCAACGATCCGAATGAGAACTACATCCCGACCATGGACAGGAAGTTCTTCTCGGTGCGGGATCCGGGCGAGATCATCCTGGGCGGCAAAAGCATCAGCGAGATCCTTGCAGAGAAGCGATTCTCGATGAATGATTTCGCGCCCTACATTCCGCCTGACGCCGATTTCCTGGAAAGCAAGGGTGTCGAGGTGCATTACCTTGGCTACTATCTCCCTTGGGATCCGCAGGAATGCTATTACTACGCAGTTGAGAATACCGGATTCCAGGCGAATTCGGAGCGCACCGAGGGGACTTACTCAAAATACAGCAGCATCGATGACCGCATCGATATGTTTCATTACTACACAACGCTGATCAAGTTCGGGATCGGGCGGGCCACCTATGATGCCGCCCAAGAAATACGCAATGGAAAGATCACGCGTGAGGAAGGTGTGGCGCTGGTGAAACGTTATGACCAGGAATTCCCCATGAAGTATTTCAGGGAATTCCTTGAATATATCGATATTACGGAACAACAGTTCATCGAGACCGTTGACAGATTCCGCTCCCCCCACCTCTGGGAGCGTGTCGGCAATGACTGGCGGTTGAAGCATGCTGTCTGGCATCAGGAAAAGGACGCCGATAGCGTATGAGTGGTGTCCGTCTAATCGCCCGTCTTGACATCAAGGGGGCCAATCTCATCAAGGGGATACATCTCGAGGGGCTACGGGTAATAGGCGACCCCCGTGAATTCGCCCAGGCATATTATCGGCAGGGTGTGGATGAGATCGTCTACATGGATGCTGTCGCCAGTCTTTATGGCCGGAACAGTCTGCACGAGATCGTGCGCCACACGTCACATGATGTATTCGTGCCGCTGACTGTCGGAGGAGGTGTGCGATCGGTCGAAGATGTGCGCGAGCTATTGCGCTCGGGTGCGGACAAGGTCGCCATCAATACCGCTGCAATCAAGAATCCGCAGTTGATCCGGGATGTGGCGCGCGTATTCGGCTCGCAGTGCATGGTGCTTTCCATCGAGGCAAAACGGCAAGCGGATGGATCGTGGGAGGCCTATACAGACAATGGCCGGGAGAAGACGGGGCTGGATGTTATCGAATGGGTGCGCAAAGGCGTGGCACTGGGGGCGGGAGAGGTCATGGTGACCTCGGTGGATCAGGAAGGAACGGGGAAGGGATTTGATGTCGAGCTGGTTCGCGCCGTCAGTGCCGCGTCCTCTGTCCCGGTAATCGCCAGTGGAGGTATGGGCAAGACCGAGCATCTCATCGAAGTCGTTGCCCGTGGACAGGCGGATGCTGTCGCGGTAGCGGGTATCCTGCATTACAAGCGGGCGAACCTGCCGACTATTCGTGCAACTGCAATCGCGGCCGGTATCGAGATGAGGAGAGTGCCGTGAGCGCGGATGTCGTCGTCATCGACTACGGGGTCGGCAATCTGTTCAGTGTCCGTCGCGCCTTTGAATACTGCGGTGCGACAGTACTAGTGAGCAGTGATGCTGGGGAGATATCGTCTGCCCGCCGGCTCGTCCTGCCAGGTGTCGGTGCATTCGCCGATGGCATGCGCGGGCTGACTGATCTGGGTCTGGATCGGGTCATCAAGACGTATGCGGATTCCGGCAGGCCGTTGCTGGGAATCTGTTTGGGTATGCAGATGCTGGCCAGCTGCAGCGAAGAGTTTGGCGAGCACCGAGGATTGGGCATCCTTCCCGGGCGCGTTGTTCCTGTTCCCGCCATCGATATCCACGGTGAACCGCTCAAGGTCCCGCACGTGGGCTGGGCGGATTTGCATGCACCGACAAGCGAGGCTGCGTGGCGGGACACGATATTGGCGGGGATACACGCTGGCGATGCGGTATACCTCACACATTCGTTCGAGGTTAAGCCGGACAGTCCAAGTCACCTGTTGGCCTGTTGCAATTACGGCGGCAGGGAAGTAACGGCTGCCATCAGTGATGGCAATGTATACGGAGTGCAGTTCCACCCCGAAAAGAGCGGCCCCGTTGGGCTGAAGATAATCGACAATTTCATCAAGCACGACAAGCTGCCATGAGAGCTCTCCTGAAGATTCTGCATCTGGCCAGTTTTAGCGGCAACATAGGTGACAACGCCAACCACTCTGGATTCAGGCCGTGGCTGGAAGCAGTCGCGCATCGCAAGGCAGAGTGGACTGAACTCGAGATTCGGGAGTTCTACTGGAAGGAGCGCCAGTTCGATGAATCGTTCGTCCAGCTCGTGTCGGATTTCGATTTGCTGGTGATCGGGGGAGGGAACTATTTCGAATTGTGGGTGGAGCACTCTGCGACGGGAACTTCTATTGACATCCCTCCGGACGTATTGGCGCAGATACGGCCCCCCATCTTCTTTAACGCCTTGGGTTGTGATGAAGGGCAAGGCGCTTCCGCTACCTCGCTCGGCAGATTCAGGTGTTTTCTGGAGACGCTGACTGCCAGCGCACAATATCTGGTGACGGTCAGGAACGATGGTGCTATGGCGACCTTGCGCAGGCACCTGCCAGCGTCATTGACCGAGAACATCCATGTAATCCCGGATGGGGGGTTCTTTCTGCAATTTGCGAAAAGTAGGGCACCATACCTGAGGGGTTCGAACAGGCGCATCGGGATCAACCTTGCAAGCGATATGGCCGAGATACGTTTCCGGAATTTCGGCAAAGAAGACGGTTATGAGAAATTCTGCGACGAATTCGCTCACATGCTGCAACGTTTGGCCGATGAAGATCCGGAGATTCAATACATCTTCTTCCCGCATATCTATCGTGACCTTGCCATCGTGTCCGATGTAGTTTCCCGTCTCGGTGATCGTTTGCGGCGTACGCGCGTGAGTTCAGCACCCTACCTCTCCGGCCCGGCGGGGGCGGAACATATATTCGGTCTGTACCGTGAATGCCATTTGATACTTGGCATGCGTTTTCATGCCAACGTATGTGCCTTGGCTATGGGGGTACCGGTCATCGGTTTGTGCAACTATCCGCAGATCAAGCATCTTTATCGGGAGATAGGCAGCCCGGATACGTGTGCCAGTGTCAGTTCGCCGGGCTTTTCTATGGCACTAGGCAAGCGGATAGAGGCAGCCCTGATGGATGCGCATGCCTCCGCGGGGACAGAACGCGCAATGGGCGAGGTGGCGCATGTGCGCAAGTCGTTTGAACCCCGTCTCGCTGCTTGGCTGCAGGCCAACGGTCTTTGGGGGGCGAATTGACCGCAGAACGCAAGAAGGTTGCATTCATTTCTCCCCATGCCGGCATCTGGCAGCATGCATTGCCGGAGAGTTACCTTGCAAAATGCCTTGATGAGCAATCATTCGAGGTGAGCAGGATCGCGTGCGATGGCGTATTCAATCGCCATTGCACGGTGATGGAGGCCGTGTCGGTTGGAATAGAACAGCATCCGGCCAGAAAAGAGGCGGTATGCAAGCAGTGCCGCAGAAATGCCTCGATCCTTCGCAGCGCCTACGCGGGAGAAGATCATCTGATCTCAAGCTACCTCGACACAGAGGATGCCACCCATGTGGACGAGATAGTCGGGCGTCTGGCTGAAACGGATATTCGCGAATTGACCTGTCTGGGTGTCGAGGTCGGCAGGATCGCAGCCTACGAAGTGCTGATCAAGTTCAAAAAGACTTCTGCGGACTTTAGTGCGGAGGAGCGCGTCTATCTGGAGACCTATGTACGGAATGCGCTGTTGTCCTTGCTGGCATTCAGTCATATTTACCAACAGTTGCAACCGGACATCCTTGTGGCTTACAGCCCTCAGTACGCCGTACTCGGCGTGTGTGCCCGTTATTGTGAATTGCAGGGGAAACAAGTCTATTTCGTCGAAGGCAGTTCGAATATTGATGAGCGATATGAAGCGCTCCGTGTTTGGGATTGGACCGAGTTCGGTTTGACCAATCCGGCGATCAGATATTGGGAAGATGCAGATCGATATACGCTCCCGGCTGAAGATATCGGCCGCGTTGATAGACATTTCAAGCGGCTGCTGGATGCCAGTTCGTTCTCTGTCTATTCCGAGCCGGCCTCTGGTCGTTTCGATTTGCGCGCGCATTTCGGCATGCCAAGGCAGGCCAAGGTGGTCGTGGCCGCCATGAGTAGCTACGACGAGGTTTATTCAGCGCACTTCATTGGTCGCTTTCCGGATGAAAAATACTACAGCAGTGTTTTTAAGGATCAGTTGGACTGGATCAGTGGCACGATCGATTTCTTTGGCGAGCATCCCGAGCTGTTTCTGCTCATCCGCATTCACCCCAGGACATTCCCTTCCCGGCGCAACAGTGTTATGGCACGGGAGCAAATCGAACTGGCGCGTATATTGGCGACTTTGCCGGACAACGTGCGCGCAAACTATCCGGCGGAGAAGATCTCGATCTATGACCTGTACCCGCAGATAGACGCTTTGGTGACGGGATGGTCAGCCACCGGTGTCGAGGCGATGGTCTTTGATGTGCCCGTCGTCACCTATGATCGGCATTTGCCGTCGTATCCGGCGTCGATCCACTATACGGGGGATAGCAGACCGGAATATTTCGAGAACCTGTTCAAGGCTGTGTCGCGGGGGAAACACGGGGTCACGTCAGATAACGGGCGCAGGTGGATGGCATATTCCATGTCGCTGGGAGTAGTGCGCCATCCTGCCACCTTGAGCGACATGCATTTCGTGCGAGCCAACCGGCTTGTGAATTTCATCTATCGCAGCGTCAATAAGCTCTTTCCAAGGCTACTCAGAAAGCTGGAAGCCCTTCGGCATATGAGTGCGCATGAATCGGCGCGCTTCAACGAATTGCTGAAAAGCGGCAAAAAGAGTTTGTATGATCTTGGGCGTGCGCCAGAATGATCTGGCATCCCGAAAGGGGCGGGCTGGAAAGCTCCGACGAGATGCCCGGGATGCAAGTGAGGGATCGATATGAGAGCTTTGCATTATGGAGGACGTTGCTGACTATGCTCAAGCAAATCAAGCGGATCATGCCCGCAGCGCTCAGGAAAAGGCTGGGCAGGCTTTACCGCGAGCGATGGAAGGAGCATGCGACTAAATCCTATTCGCAAGAGGGGGAGGATCTGCTGCTGGCCAGAATATTCGAAGAGTTGCAGGTTGAAACGGGTTTTTTTGTGGATATAGGCGCCCATCACCCCAAGCGATTCTCCAACACATATTACTTCTATCGCCGGGGATGGTGCGGGATCAATGTCGACCCAATGCCGGGAAGCAAAAGAATGTTTGAACGTGCGCGGCCAAGAGACATCACTGTCGAGTGCGGTGTCGGTGCGAAAGCGGGGGTTCTTGAATATTTCTCATTCAATGAGCCGGCGCTCAATACCTTCTCGGCTACTGAAGCGAGGAAGAAGGATGTCCCGCCATACAGACTGGTCGAAAGGCTGCAGATTCCTGTGAGGCCATTGGGGCCGCTCTTGGATGAGCACTTGCCGGAGGGAACGCGCATCGACTTTATGACGATAGACGTGGAGGGATTCGATCATGAGGTCATAGCTTCCAACGATTGGAATCGATATCGTCCTCGTGTGATTCTGATCGAATTGCTGAATACCCGCATAGAAGAAATAGAAACGCACCAGACTTCACGATTGCTCCATGCTCAAGATTATCGACTCTTTGCGAAGACGCTGAACACCTGTTTCTTTGTGGCCTGCGAAGAGTTCAATCATGACGCTGATACCGAATATGGCAAACGGCATGAGTGAACATAGGCCGGCGCCAATCTGCCTGTTCGTCTACAACCGGCCATGGCATGCCAGAAGAACGGTCGAGTCGTTGCAGGAAAACAGGCTGGCCAGGGAGAGCGACTTATTCATTTTTTCAGACGGTGCCAAGGTCGGAGAGGACGAAGACAAGGTGAGCGAAGTCAGGCGCTACATTCAGCAGATAGACGGCTTCAGATCCGTCTCAATTGTCGAGCACCGGGAGAATCTTGGTTTGGCCGCCTCAGTCATCAACGGGGTCACATCCATTCTGGACAACTGGGGGCGGATCATCGTGCTGGAAGACGACATGGAGACTTCACCGTACTTTCTTGAGTATATGAACGACGCCCTTGTGAAATATGCCGATGATGAGCGAGTGGTCAGCGCCCATGGTTACGTGTACCCGCTCGGGAGCGAACTTCCGGAAGCGTTCTTTCTGCCCGGGGCGGATTGCTGGGGATGGGCGACTTGGTCGCGAGGCTGGGAATTATTCAATCCGGATGGCAAGCATCTGCTCGGTGAAATTAACCGGCACCAGTTGGCGTGCACCTTTGATTTTAATGGCAGCTTCCCTTACTCCAGGATGCTGGCTGAGCAGGTGGCAGGCAGGAACGATTCATGGGCGATTCGCTGGTATGCCTCTGCCTTTCTGGCAGGCAAGCTGACCTTGTATCCCGGGCGCAGTCTGGTGCGGAATATTGGTAATGACAATAGCGGGACGCATTGCCGCGAGACGCGGCAATATGAATCAGCGCTTAGCATGACGCCGATCCGGCTGGATGATATCGAGGTGGAGCCATCGTTGGTGGAGAGAAAAAGATTCGAGACGTATTTTAGGCAGAACCATCCTGGAAGAATAAGAAGAATGCTCCATAGCATTCAGAAATGGGCGCGGGCTGGCTGATGAGATCGACACTAAAGAAGATGGCGCGTGACTGGCTTCCATCTGTAGCAAAACGGAAAGTGAACCGCCTGCTTGGGCGGGTGATCCGCTTTGAGGGAGAGTTTGCTAGCTGGGAAGAAGCGCGGGCGCACTCTGACGGTTATGATGCGGAGGGGATTCACGCACGCGTCTTGGCTGCTGCCATTGAGGTCAGGGAGGGGCGGGCCGAGTTTGAACGAGACTCGGTACTTTTTGACGAGATCGAGTATGCGTGGCCAGTCCTTTCCGGATTGTTGTGGGCTGCGGCAAGGAGTGCAGGCACACTCAATGTGCTGGATATGGGCGGCGCGCTGGGGAGCGGTTATTTCCAGAACCGCAAATTCTTGCAAGCACTGCCTGATGTCCGTTGGAATGTGGTGGAGCAGGCACATTTCGTTGCGTCAGGAAAGCGCCATATCCAGGATGAAAAGTTGCGCTTCTACCAAACGATCGAGGAATGTCTGGAGGAAAATTCACCCAACGTGATCGTTTTGTCCAGCGTCTTGCAGTATCTGCGATCGCCGACCGAGGTGATTCAAAAGTTGAACGGGGTAGGAGCGATGTGTCTGATCATAGACCGCACCCCTTTCCAGTCGGGCAGCGGGGATGCGCTAGTGATCCAGAAGGTGCCCGCAACGGTATATTCGGCGAGCTACCCGATGTGGATATTCTCGCGCCCCGAGTTCATGCGCATACTGGCGCCACACTGGTGCCCCGTCATCACCTATGTCTGCCCTGAAGGTAGCGCTCGCACCGAGAGTGGTCTTGATTTTTGCTTTGAAGGAATGCTGTTGGAGGCTAGATCATGATGCGGCGACTAAGAGCGATCTATGATCGCCAAGCATTCCACCCTGGATGGCCGGGTATCTTTGTGAACCCGTTCTATCTGGCACGATCGTGCCTGCGTGATGTGCTCACCGAACTCGCCCCGCACATGTCCGGCCGCCTGCTGGATGTGGGTTGCGGCTCCAAGCCCTATCGTGCACTGTTCGAGGTTGATGAGTATGTTGGGCTGGATATCGATAATGAGGCATCGCGCAAGCGGGGCGTCGCCGATCACTATTATGACGGGGGCGAGTTTCCGTTCCCTACAGCTTCTTTTGATGTCGTGCTTTGCAACCAGGTGCTGGAGCACGTGTTCAACCCGGATGATTTCATGGGGGAGATATCGCGGACTCTCCGCCCGGGCGGATTACTATTGCTCAGCGTCCCTTTTGTCTGGGACGAACACGAGCAGCCGTTCGACTATGCCAGATACTCCAGTTTTGGATTGCGCGCCCTGCTTGAGAAACAAGGGTTCCGCATACTTCAGCACCATAAGCTGGGGGCGGACGCATCGACCTTGTTCCAGCTTGCGAATGCTTACTTGTACAAGGTCAGCCAAGGATGGCGTCGCCCATACACATTGCTGCTGACGGGAACCATCATGGCGCTCATCAATATCATGGGGATAATCGCCGGCAAGATGTTGCCGGGCAATCCTGACCTCTATCTGGATCATGTCGTCCTTGCGGAGAAAATGCCTTGAATGAATACGCGAACAAGCAGGTCCTGATCACCGGAGGGCTTGGCTTCATAGGTTCCAATCTGGCGCGAGAACTGGTTGCGCAGGGTGCAGTGGTCACGCTGGCCGACAGCCTGATCCCGCAATACGGCGGCAATCCATTCAATATTGATGATATCCGCGACAAGGTTACCGTGAATGTGTGCGATGTGCGCGATCCGTACGCCATGGGCTATCTGCTGAATGGCAAGGATTTCCTGTTCAATCTGGCAGGTCAAACCAGTCACCTGGATTCAATGACAGACCCGCAAACAGATCTGGAGATCAATGCGGCCGCGCAGCTTTCCATACTCGAAGCCTGTCGCAAGTCGAATCCCGATATCAAAGTGGTGTTCGCCAGTACACGTCAACTGTACGGCAAGCCGGATTACCTGCCGGTGGATGAGAAGCACCCGGTGCGGCCGGTGGATGTCAACGGCATCAACAAACTGGCGGGGGAATGCTATCACCTGCTATACAACAATGTGTACGGTATACGGGCTTGCGCGCTGCGCCTGACCAACACCTACGGCCCGGCGATGCGTGTAAGGGATGCGCGGCAAACCTTCCTGGGGATTTGGGTGCGTTTGCTTATCGAAGGCAAACCGATAAGGGTGTTCGGGGACGGGATGCAGCTTCGCGATTTTAACTATGTGGAGGATTGCGTCACAGCCTTACTGCTGGCCGGCGCATCCGACCGCACCAACGGCAAGGTGTACAACCTGGGCAGCAACGAAGTGATCGGCTTGAAAGCACTGGCTGAACTGATGACAGATCTGGGCTATGGCGGCACCTACGAGGTGGTGCCGTTCCCGGCAGACCGCAAGGCGATCGACATCGGAGACTACTATAGCGATTACTCCCTGTTCGCAGACGCAACCGGATGGCAGCCTCGAATCAACCTGCGTGAGGGGCTGGCACGAACCATGGCTTACTATCAAAAGCACCAACGCCACTACTGGGACGAGCGGTCATGATCCAGATGAATGATTTCAGGGCCGAGCCAGCCGAACTGCGTGCGGCCATGCTGGATGCGGCAAGGCGTGTGCTGGAGTCTGGATGGTATGTGCTGGGCGATGAGGTCGCGTCGTTTGAAAAGCAGTGGGCGCAACTCTGCGGCGTGGCGCATGGGGTTGGCGTAGGCAATGGCATGGACGCCATCGAGATCGCCCTGCGCGCACTTGAGATCGGGCCGGGCGACGAGGTCATCACAACTCCCATGACGGCATTCGCGACGGTGCTGGCCATCATCCGGTCCGGCGCCACGCCGGTGCTGGCGGATGTCGATCCGGAAACGGCGCTACTGTCCGTCGAAAGCGCGGAGCGTTGCATCACTCCCAAAACAAAGGCCGTGCTGCTGGTACATCTCTACGGACAAGTGCGCGGCATGGATGCTTGGAGCGCATTTTGCGACGGACACGGCATCGCTCTGGTCGAGGATTGCGCGCAGGCCCATCTGGCGACATGGTGTGGCAAGGTTGCCGGCAGTATTGGTGCGGCTGGCGCATACAGTTTCTACCCGACCAAGAATCTGGGCGCGCCGGGAGACGCCGGCGCGCTCGTCACCAACAACGAAAGAATTGCGGAGCGCGCAGGGCGGTTGCGCAATTACGGCCAGAGCGTCCGCTACCATCATCCCGAACTGGGCATGAACAGCCGACTGGACGAGATCCATGCGGCGATGTTGAGCACGCGACTGAAATGGTTACCGGAGTTTACCGAGCGCCGCCAGCAGATCGCAAGGGCCTGCATGGACGGAATCAATACGCCGTTGATCCGCAAGCTAGCCATTCCGGAAGAACCGTCCGCCCATGTCTATCATTTATTCGTGGTTGCATGCGATCGGCGCGATGCGTTACAGGCACACTTGCAGGAACACGGCATTCAGTCGCTGATTCATTATCCGGTCCCCATGCACAGGCAAGAGCCTTGTCGCAATGTGGTTTGTGATCCTCGGGGTTTACGCAATAGCGAATACCATGCCGCAACATGTCTGTCGCTGCCATGCCATCCTCAAATGTCCGATGACGACGTGAATGCGGTTATTGCCGCAGTGAATTCCTTTGGGGGGGCGTGATGGAACACTATGTCACGTTGTTTGACAGTCTATTCCTTCCCCAAGGGTTGGCATTGCACAAGTCAATGGAGCGGCATGTTGGGGACTACACTTTATGGATATTGTGTGTCGATGCGGATGCCTATGAGGTGTTGACCAGACTTGATCTGCCCAGAGTGAGACTCCTGAAATTGAGCCGCCTCGAGACGCCGGAATTGCTGGCGGTCAAGCCGGGACGAGGCAAGGGGGAATATTGCTGGACATTGACGCCGTTCGCGCCAAGATTCGTGTTCGAAGCGGATGCGGAAGTCTCACGTGTGACTTATATCGATGCCGACATCTGGTTCAGGAAGAATCCGGCACCCATCTTCAGGGAATTCGATTCATCCGGGAAGCATGCGTTGATCACAGATCATTCCTATGCGCCCGAATACGACCAGTCGGCGACTAGTGGACAATATTGTGTGCAATTCATGACTTTCACTCGCGACGACGGAGAGGTCGTCAGGAAATGGTGGGAAGAGCGCTGCATCGAATGGTGTTTCGCCCGATTCGAAGAAGGGAAATTCGGCGATCAGAAATATCTGGATGACTGGCCGACAAGATTTGAGAGATTGGTGCATGTATTAGAGCATCAGGAATGGACGCTAGCACCGTGGAATGCAACCAGATATCCATACAGCCAAGCAATCTTTTACCATTTCCATGGGCTGAGAATTACGGGAGGACACCGGGTTGACTTCGGTGCTTATGGATTGCCTGCCCCGCTGATTGAAAATATATATGAACCCTATGTGGATGACTTGAGGAATTCCATAGACATTCTCAATGAACTCGGGATTGTTGTCAGGCCGCAAATAATGAAGCCAAGTGGCATAGAGTTGACTAGGCGATTCTTGAGCGGAATTTACCGCCACTTCAGGCATTTTCACAACCTGAATTTCCGAAAATATTAAACACACTCATGTGCAGTATGTCCGAAAGCAAGTCGGGCCAGCTGGGCGTGGGTGCTCGGGACAGTCGGCTGCCCCTGGGGAAACTGGCGGTAACCTGTTCACAGGACGTACAGAAGTTGCACCCCTGTGTCGAGCCGCAAGGGCCGGTAGCACCGTGTTCGTTCGAGGCGGCGGATGGTGTGGCAGAATGGCGGCAGGCTACAGTTGTTGAATTAATTGAGAATGCGGGGGAGTGGTGGTGGATTTTTCAAGCTCCTTCCCCGTCCCTGAGATCGTGTATATGCAGCTTTACCATCCGGTATGGCCAAGTTTCGCTAGCAACGCGCGGGCCGGGGCTTGGAGACAAGCTTTTCTGAACAAGATTGGAGAAGGCGATTCACATGTATCTTGAGAATTTCGTGTCAATTGGTCTTGCGGCGTTTTTCCCGCCAAGATGTTTGACGAGGGAATTGCGGCATCCTGAATCGGTGTCGTTCGTCCTGCCGGCTGATTTGAACGTTTTGAGCAAACGAAGCGTTTTTGCGAGGCCGATGCTGTGATTGGCCTCGGGGTGAATATCTGCCGATTTTCCTGCATGGCGCACGTCGCGATGCCTCTACTCCCGCTCTTTAGGTTAGAGCCTACGAGGGAGCTTCTCAAGCGATGAAAATTAGCATTGCCGTGCCCTCCTTCAATTACGGGCGCTATCTCAGAGATTGCTTGTCGAGTATTCAATCGCAAAGCCATCTGGATTTCGAGGTTCTGATTGCAGATGGCGGATCGGATGATCAGTCTATGGGCATCATTCGGGAATATTGCGAGGCGGATCAGAGATTTCGGCTCGTCAGCACGGAAGATCGGGGCCAGGCCGATGCCATAGACAAAGCTTTTCGTGAAGCGAAAGGTGACATTTATTGCTATCTGAATGCGGATGATTTGTTCCTATGCAAAGATGTGTTTGAAACTATGGTAGAAGCATTCTCTTCCTACAGTAATGTCTCGATCATCAGCGCCGAGGGTTATTACCTTGATACCCATGGGAAATACATCAAGCCTGTAAAGTTGCGTTACCACCCGCTGGATAACATCGGGTGGATGAAATATCGCACTGCTGTACTACAGCCGGCCACATTTTGGCGACGCGAGGTTTATCAAAAGATCCCCTTTGACAGGGAACTCCATTTTGCCTTTGACGTATTTTTCTTTTACGAGGCCTATCAACATTTCTCTTGGCTTTCCATCACAAAGCCGGTGGCGGGTTACAGACTGCATGAAGAGAACAAATCCGTCACGGTCAGGCCGCAAAGGATTCTTGAACTGGCAAAACTGGAACGACATAAATTTGGCCGCCTTTCTGTTCGGGCGGGTTATTTGTCGTTTATCTACCTTTTGGTCGAGGTGGCGAGCCAAATACCATTTGCAGGTCGACATCTCACGCGAATGATTTACCTTCTGGTGAATTCAATATCATTCATCTCTGCATACCGGCTGCCCGGAATCTAGTCCGCCTGATCAGAAATGTCGCCATTAGGGAATCCAGCTTCTGTATGCAAGACAGGAAAGAGCACCGACTCGATTGAGGGGGGGGGGCGCATTCGGGATCGGTGCAAGAAAAGCCAGGCGGGGAAGCCGTTGATATCCGTCATTACGGTAGTGTTCAACGGCGCGGAAACGATAGAGCACAACATTCAAAGCGTCCTTTCTCAGGATTACGAATACATAGAACACATCATCATCGATGGTGGCTCGACCGACGGAACGACCGATGTGCTTCGCAGATACGATGAACGGATCGATTACTGGATAAGCGAGCCGGATGCAGGAATCTACGATGCGATGAACAAAGGCATCGCCCTGGCATCGGGGAAATACATAGGTATGCTCAACGCAGATGATTATTTTGCGGAGGTGTCTTCTTTGGGAAAAATCGTCAGGCGTCTAGAGGAAAGCGGCGCAGAAGCGGTGTTCTCCTGTCTGGACATCGTCGATCCAACCGACTCGAAACGGATATTGCGCAAAAACCGCATCCCGAGTTACGGTAAATTCTGGATGCGTATCGGCGTCATGCCGCCCCATCCGACGTTCTACTGCAAAAGAGCATGCTATGAGCGAGCAGGACTTTACCGCACGGATTACCACATCGCGGCAGATGCCGAGATGATGGTTAGGCTGCTGCTCAAACATCACATCACTTGGTCGTTCATCGATGAAACGACGGTCAAGATGCGTGCGGGCGGCATCAGTAGCAGTGGGCTCAAAGCCAACTGGCTGGGAAACCGGGAGATCGTCCGCGCATGCGCCGAGAATGGCCTGTACACCAACCTGTTCTTTCTGGCATTCAAAGTACCGCTCAGATTGCTGGAGCGGATCCTGTGAGCAATATGGCACGCAGTGTCCTGATCACCGGTGGCGGTGGATTTATAGGCAGAAACCTCGCGCTGGAGATGGCGCGGAGGGGCTGGAAAGTTCGCGGCGCTGTTCGAAAGCAAAGCATGCTTCCTGACGGGGTTGGGCAAGTCATCGTCGGTGATATAGACGGGCAAACAAACTGGGACGAGGCGCTGAGCGGTATCGACACAGTCATTCATCTCGCAGCGCGGGCACATGTGTTGCGGGAGACGGCACCGGATCCGATAAAGTCATTTCATCGCGTAAATGTCGAAGGGGGGGCGCAATTGGCGCGTGCGGCGGCCAGTTGCGAGGTGAAACGGCTGCTATATGTCAGCTCGGCAGGGGTGCAAGGACTGCAGACCCTGCCGGAGAAGCCGTTCACGGAAATCGATCCACCCCGCCCGCATAATGCCTATACCCGCTCCAAGCTGCAGGCGGAGCAGGCATTGATGTTTGAATCAAGCAGAAGCGGGCTGGAGATCGTCATCGTACGTCCTCCCTTGGTATACGGAGCCAATGCGCCAGGCAACTTTGCGCAGATGATCAAGGTATTGCGCCGCGGGATTCCCCTGCCATTTGCTTCGGTAAGCAACCGGCGCAGCCTGATCTATATCGATAATCTGGTGGATGCACTATTCGCCTGTGCCACCCATTCGGCGGCGGCCGGACAGACGTATCTGGTCAGCGATGGCGAGGACATCTCCACACCGGAATTGCTGAGCCAACTGGGCGCGGCGATGGGGTATCCGGCGCGTCTGTTGCCCTGCCCGCTGGCACTGCTCAAGCTGGCCGGAAGGCTCACAGGGAAGTCCGCACAGGTAGAACGCCTGCTCGGCTCACTGCAGATCGACAGTGCTAGAATCCGCCGCGAACTCGGCTGGCAACCGCCATATACCTTGCAGCAAGGGCTGCAAAAGACCGCCGAGTGGTATCGAGACCATGCCTGAGCTCACCGTCATCCTCATCACCAAGAACGAAGCCGTCAACATCCGCGCCTGTCTGGAATCCGTGGCCTGGGCGGATGAGCGCATCGTGGTCGATTCCGGCAGCAGCGACGACACCGTCGCCATCGCGCGCAGTATGGACGCAAAGGTGTATGAACACGACTGGCCCGGCTTCGGCCCGCAGAAGAACCGCGCGCTCGGCTATGCCAGCGGCGACTGGATCTTCTCCATCGATGCCGACGAACGCGTCACGCCGGAGCTGCGGGCAGAACTCGAACAAGCCATGCGCGAGGGCGGTGCGGAGGGTTACTACTGCCCGCGCCTGTCCCAGTTCTGCGGCAGCTTCATCCATCACAGCGGCTGGTATCCGGACTATGTGCTGCGCCTGTTCAAGCGCGGCAAGGGCAGGTTCTCCGACAGTCTGGTGCACGAGAGTGTGCAACTGCAGGGGCGCAGCGCAAAGCTGAAATCACCGTTGCTGCACTACAGCTATCTGGATCGTGCGGATGTGGAGCGCAAAGTCGCGCATTACTCGGATGCCGCCGCACGACAGATGCATGCCGCAGGCAAGCGGACCAGCTTGCTGCGAGCTGCGCTCAGTGCCGGTTGGGCGTTCGTGCGCACCTGGATGATTCGTATGGGGATGCTGGATGGGCGCGCAGGCTGGGGCATCGCCATGATGAACGCGCGTACCACCTGGCTCAAATACCGCAAGCTGGCTAGGCTGAATTCACAACGATAATTTCTGGCAATCCCGTCATTCCCGCGCAGGCGGGAATCCAGTGATCAGCAAGTTCCGCGAAGCGGACAAAACCCAAGTGGAGCCGCTGCGCGGGAATGACGGTTCTAACCCAGTGCGCGTTTAATGCGACTTCGCATCAACTGCCAGCGCAGCTGGCGTGTGTCTTCCGGCTCATCCAACTTCAATCCCTTAGCCACCTGGCCACGCCGCAGGTAATAACGGTCGAACACCGACTGGCGCATGCCCCACTTCATCAGAAACTGTCGTCCGCCGTCGTTCTTCTTCACCTTGCCGGTGGATTTGCACTGGAAGTGATACACGAAAGAATCGCCCACGCCGTAGAAGACGCGGCAACCCGCATGCCACAGCTTCATGGAGAAGTCGTTGTCGCTGCTCATGCCGGGCGAGAACTCGCTGCTGTAACCGCCCACCTTGAACCACCAGCGCCGCGACACCAGCGTGGGTGGCCAGGTCGCGCCCAGCCAGTCCACCTTGCGCAGGTTCGGCAGGTCGGTCAGCAGGCGCGCCTCATCGAACGTATGCGCCTCGGTGCCGTAGTCACCCACCACCACGCAGGGGTTGTTCGTCTCGCGCGGCTCGATCATCGTGCCGGACAGCATGAACAGGTCGGTATCCAGTTGCTTGAGCTTGTCCACCAGTGCCGTGTCCCAGCCGGGGCAGCAATACATATCGTCGTTCAGATACAGGATGTAGTCCTGCGTGGCATATATCGCCGCCTCGTTCACCGCCAGGCAGATACCGATGTTGTCCGGTGACGCGGTATACGTCAGCCCCTGTTCGCGCACCCAGTCCAGTGTGCCGTCGCTGCCGTCGTTCACATGCACGATGATCTGGTGCGGGAAGGCCGAATTGTCGCGGATGCTGCGCACACACAGTTGCAGCAGGGCCAGATTGTTCCAGGTGGGGATGAGGATGGAGAACATGTTCGGTCCTGTCAGTGGGTCGGTTTGCGGGCGCGGATTAGCACGTTCTGTCCGGTCAGCGGCTCGTGCACTTGTGCGCGGAACTCATGCAGCTCCTTGCGATAGCTCCAGACCAGCGCCGCAAGCTGGTCCAACCAAGATGCAACGCGGCTCAGTTGTATCTCGCGGCTGACGCGATACACCACGGCTGAGCCTGCAGAGTAAGTGGTGGCTTCGGCAATCTCGAAACCAGATTGTTGGGTTAGGTTGCGCAAAGATTCGACCGTGAACAGATGCAGGTGCCGTGGCGCTTCCCAGCCGCGCCAACTGGCGCCGAACTCGGTGGCGCCGATGCTGTGCGCATTGGGGGTGGTCATCACCAGCAGGCCGCCCGGCTTGAGGATGCGCAGGCATTCGCGCAAGGTGGCCTTGGGGTCATACAGATGCTCGATGGCCTGGCTCATGACGATCGCATCAAAACTGTCAGCGGGCAGCCCGCATTGCGGCAGGTCGCCGACATGCGCCTTGATGCCGTAACGGGAAGCGACACGCTGCGCGGCCTGCTCGTCGAAGTCCGTGCCTTCCACCTGCCAGCCGTGTTTCTTCATGCGGTTGAGCAAGCGCCCGCCACCGCAACCGACATCCAGCAACTTGCCGGTCGGTTCATCGCCAAGCGTCATGAAGCGCAGGTAATCGGCCTCGCGTTTCATGCCATTGGCGAGCCACAGCGGTAGCAGCCCCAGCTTTATGAAACGGTGCGCCAGACTGAGCATCGCCTTGCCCAAGCGTCCGGAAGATTTGCGGGTGTGCGTGTGATAGGTCGCATACGCCTTCCACAACTCGTGCGGCGGCGGGGCGGGATCCAGCCAATAGGCGCCGCACGCCGTATCGGCACAGCGCCGGAAGCGCCAGCTGCCTTCGAGATTGCCATCCGGATCGCGGATGCCCGATTGCGCAACTTCGCCGGTAGAGCCGCACAGGTCGCAGGTAAGGCGGGGTTCGCTTGCTATACTGTTCACATTGAGTCGGTTGGATGGGTCACGTGCGCATTCTATAACGGCACCCCAACATTTCAGAGACAGCATGAAGATTATCCACATCGTCAGACGTTACGGCCCCGTGGGCGGTATGGAGCGTTACGTCTGGGAAACCACGCAAGAACTGGTCGAGTTGGGCCACGAGGTGCAGGTGATCTGCGAAGTCTGTCTGGCCGAAGCCCCGGCGGGCATCGCGGTACATCAGCTTGGTCGTATGCGTTACCGCCCGCGCTGGGTCTATTACATGCGCTTCAGCCACCGTGTCCATGCATGGCTGCGAGCCAACCCGCAACCCGGCTGGCTCATCCACAGCAACGAGCGCATCGGCGTGCATGACGTCACCACCATCCACGGCCCGCCGTTCGCCTCGGTGCGCGACAAGCCCTGGTGGAAGAAAGTCTCTATACGTGTGGCGGCGCAGCTCTGGCTGGAGCGGCGTGAACTGCGCGTGGCCAAAGCCATCGTGCCGAACTCTGAGATCATCGCCAAACAGCTTGCGCACTACTATCCCGAGTATGCGCACAAACTCACTGCCCCCATCGTGCCGGGCGTGCTGCCCGATGTCATGCGTACACCGCATGCGGTAGCTGCGGACGGCGGCATCATCGGATTCGTCGGCCGTGAATGGCAGCGCAAAGGATTGCCCCTGGCGGTCGAGATCGCCGCACATCTGCGCCAGACGCGACCCAACCTTGAGCTGTGGGTGGTCGGCCCGGAAGAGCGAGAGATCGACCATCTGTTCAAAGGTTGGCAAGGCGGCTACCGTCTGTTCGGCTGGCGCACCGATAACGCGCATTTCGAGATGATCGATGTATTGCTGCACCCCGCCAAAGCAGAACCCTACGGCATGGTCATCTCGGAAGCTATGGCGGCGCAGGTGCCGGTAGTGGTGTCAGACCTGTGCGGGGCGGCTGCGCAGGTGACGGCCGATCACGGGGCGGTCGTGCGGCTGGATGCGCCCGTGCAGGAATGGGTGGAGGCGGTCGAAACGCAGCTTGCGCGCACAACGCAGGTGCCGGGGTTCATCCGGGGATGGGATGTCGTCGCGGAAGAGTTTGTGGGGTTGTATACACAGGTAAAAGTCGCGGTAGAGCGCTAATACGGTTTGGTCTGCAGGGCGGAAACCTTTATCATGCCGAGCCGACTTGTACCCGTCCTGCGCGGATGCAAAGAACTAAAGGAAAAATATGACCCGACATCTCGATATGGGTTGCGGATTGAACCCGCAAAACCCATACAAGCGTGACCAACTGTTCGGGCTGGATATCCGCGACGACTCCCAGGACATACTGGCGCAAAGAGGCGTCACGATGAAGAAGGGCAACCTCATATTCGAACCGATCCCGTTCGAGGACAACTACTTCGACAGCATCACCGCCATCGATTTTCTGGAACATATCCCGCGACAGATCGGGATCGGATCCGGGGAAGTCAGATACCCCTTCATCCAGCTGATGAACGAGATTTGGCGTGTGCTCGCACCGGGCGGCCGCTTGCTGGCAGTGACGCCTGCCTATCCCTCACCACTGGTGTTCGCCGATCCCACGCACGTCAACTTCATCGCGGAAGGCACGCATCGCTATTTCTGCGGCGAGGCACCGGTCGGCAGCATCTACGGTTTCCATGGCCGCTTCAAGGCGCACATCGCGAAACTGTCCGCGCCGACCAATTACCGCAGCATGCCCCCTTCACCCTGGAAGTCGGCGGTGCGCGATATGGGACGGCGCGTAACCGGCAAAGGCCTGCATCACATGATATGGGAGTTGGAAGCAGTCAAGAGCAGCAATGTTGACAGATAAGATTCACAGATTCTGTTGGTCCTGAAAAGCGATGCCAATGCATATGAAGAATTCTTCGATTGATCCAGATCATTACAGCGCAGTAGTCAAGGCGTTTAAATATATTGTCTTCAGTTTCCCTATTCTGCTTCTCACAGCAAAAGGAGGTATGAGTGCAAGCTTCTTTCTGATGGTGGCACTTTCTGCTTTCGTACTCTACCAAGCAGGTTGGGGCGCAGTGAAGATCGAATTTGATCGTGATGCAAAACTGTTTAGCTTTGCGATGGGAGCTACATTTCTTAGCATCCTAATGAGTCAAACATCCAATGGTGAATGGGGTGCGCGACATTTTGATTCGGCATCCAGACTGCTTCTTGCGATTCCGGTGTTTCTTGTGCTCAGGAATATTGAGCCAAAAGTAATCGGTGTCTTGCAGTATGGACTTCCCCTGGGAGCGTTGGTAATTGGTGCGAGTGTCTGGATGAGCGGTCAGCAAATGATTGCCCAGACATATTTTTTAATCCATATTCATTTAGGGGATTTGGCGCTGATGCTGGGTTTCTTGTCCGTATGCAGCATTAATTGGACTCAAAAAGATTCCGCGCAACTTGTGGCGCTAAAGCTTCTCGGGCTGCTGGCTGGGCTGTATGTTTCTCTGGTATCTGGAGCGCGAGGAGGATGGGCTGCCATTCCTGTGTTCTTGTTACTCTGGGTTGCGTTCACTGCAACATCTGCCAAAGCTTTGGCAATCAGACTTGTCTTGCTGATGGTGGTAATGCTTGGCGGCATGCTGATGTTGTATTCAGTGGTGGATGTCGTCCAAATTCGCTTGGATGCAGCTATCCATGACTTGTCCACAACAAGTAAAGACACCTCATTGGGGATCCGTTTCCAGCTGTGGGGTGCCGCGATACAGCTGTTCCTGGACAATCCGATTTTTGGAACGGGGGTCAATGGGTTCCGTTTGGCGATGGACAATATGGCTGATGCGGGAATGATCACTAGAGAAGCGGCAGAAAATGGAAGAGGTGAAGTGCATAGCTATTACTTCGCCGTATTGGCCAGACAGGGTATTGTCGGAGTGCTGTCGATAATATTATTGTTCGGAATACCCTTCATTCAATTTGTTAACGCGATGAAATCACCGGATGCTTATCGCCGGGGGGCGGGCAGAATGGGTTTGGCGCTGGTATCCGGGTTCGCGGTATATTGTTTGACCGTGGAAATGTTCAATCTAAAAATGGTCGCGACATTTTATGCCGCGACCATAGCTGTATTGCTCGCTGCCGTAGGGAACCGAAGAGCGAATCAATCCACCACCATAAATCAGCAGCAAGGAATTACGAGATATATAGGCCAATAAATAGCTAGGCACTTGTTGTCGCTCCTTTATAATGCAAAAGTTTAGAGACTTTAGAGCGTTTAGTGTGACTAAAAACAAGTTGATACCTACGATATTGTGTGGCGGGGCGGGTTCCCGCCTATGGCCTGTTTCCCGAGAAACTCATCCCAAGCCCTTTATTCGCCTTGCCGATGGGCAGAGCCTTTTGCAAAAAGCATGGCTACGCGGAGCACTTTTGCCGGATGTGACCGAGATGTTGACGGTTACAAATCGCGAGCTTTTCTTTAAAACCGAAGATGAGTATCGCGAGATAGCTGGCATTTCGGGAAAGCAAAAACTGACCAACCGCTTTATTCTGGAACCATTCGGGCGCAATACGGCCCCGGCGATCGCTGCAGCAACACTTCAGGTGATTGCCGCGCATGGGGAGGATGCCTGCCTGTTGGTGCTGGCCGCCGACCATCTGATTTCCGATCAGGTCGCCTTTGCCGAAGCGGTCAAAGCGGCCATGCACTTGGCTGAGGAAGGCAAGATCGTTACTTTCGGGATCAAGCCGGAGATGCCCGAGACAGGATATGGCTATATTGAGGCAGACGGCAATGATGTTCTCCGCTTTGTTGAAAAGCCGGATTTGCAGACCGCCCGGAACTACTTGGCTTCAGGGAGATTCTTCTGGAATTCGGGTATGTTCTGCTTCAAGGCGGGCGTTATGCTTCGAGAAATGCAAAAGTATCAACCCCAGATTCTTGATGGTGTGCGCGCATGCATAGGCCAATCACGAACAGCGCAAGGGAAAGGCTTCAGCCAGACAGAGTTGGATGCCGAGTCTTTCAGGAAAGTCCCTGACGACTCCATCGATTTTGCATTAATGGAAAAATCTAGGAATGTGGCTGTAGTGCCTTGTGAAATTGGATGGAGCGATATTGGTTCCTGGGTTGCTTTGGGCGAGCTTACGGCCGCGGATGAGCAAGGGAATCGGATCGAAGGGGAAACGGTGCTGCACGATGTGGGCAACTGCTACATTCAAAGTAATCAGCGCATCGTTGCCGCCGTTGGAGTGAGGGATTTAATCATCATCGACACGCCGGATGCGGTACTTGTTGCCGACAGCAGCCGCGCGCAAGACGTAAAGCATATTTATTCCGCCCTCAAGCTTAAAGGCCATGAATCGCATCGACTGCATAGCACAGTACATCGCCCATGGGGCACCTACACAGTGCTGGAGGAAGGCGAGAATTTCAAGATCAAGCGCATTGAAGTAAAGCCTGGCGGATCGCTTTCGCTGCAAATGCATCATCACCGCAGCGAACACTGGATCGTCGTCAACGGAATCGCCAAAGTGGTCAATGGTCAGCAAGAACTGCTGGTTAACACCAACGAATCTACTTACATCCCGGCCGGGCACAAACACCGGGTTATCAATCCGGGGGTCGTGGATCTTGTGATGATTGAGGTCCAGAGCGGCGACTATTTGGGTGAAGACGATATCGTGCGATTTGACGACGTGTACGGCAGAGTTCAGCAATGACTTTGACTTGCTTTAAAGCCTACGATATTCGAGGCAAGTTGGGGAGCGAGCTAAACGAGGACATCGCCTACCGCATCGGCCGAGCCTATGCCCAACACTTGGGCGCCAAACGTGTCGTTGTCGGCGGCGATGTGCGTCTTACCAGCGCCACCCTAAAACAAGCCTTGGCCAATGGATTGATGGACGGTGGGGCGGATGTCGTCGATAACGGCATGGTGGGTACAGAAGAGATCTACTTCGCGGCATTTCATCTGGACGTGGACGGGGGCATCGAAGTCACCGCCAGCCACAACCCCATGGATTACAACGGCATGAAACTGGTTGCGCGTGGTGCGGTTCCCATCAGCGGCGACACGGGTCTCAAAGCCATCCAGGTCTTGGCAGAAGCGAACCAGTTCGGCCCAACAAGCAAGCGCGGATCGCTGACCCGATCCTCGATCCTCGATCCTTTTGTAGACCACCTGCTGACCTACATCGAACCCGCCGCCATCAAACCGCTGAAGCTCGTGGTCAATTCCGGCAACGGCGCAGCGGGTCACGTCATTGATGAGATCGAAACGCGTTTCAAGCAACTGAAAATTCCCGTCACTTTTATCAAAGTACATCACGAGGCAGACGGAACCTTTCCCAACGGCATTCCCAATCCCCTGTTGCCAGAGAATCGTGCAGCCACCACCGATGCCGTGAAGGCGCACAAGGCTGACATGGGTATCGCATGGGACGGCGACTTCGACCGCTGCTTCCTGTTCGACGAACACGGTGAGTTCATCGAAGGCTATTACATCGTTGGATTATTGGCCGCAGCCTTCTTGGTCAAACATCCGGGCGAAAAGATCATCCACGATCCGCGTTTGACATGGAACACTGTGGATGTCGTCAAGCAATCGGGCGGCAAACCCATTCAATCAAAGACCGGTCATGCTTTCATCAAAGAACGCATGCGCTCGGAAAACGCCATCTACGGCGGCGAAATGAGCGCGCATCACTACTTCCGCGACTTCGCCTATTGCGACAGCGGCATGATTCCGTGGTTGTTGGTAACAGAGTTGTTGAGCTGCAGCGGGAAACGCCTGTCACAACTGGTGGGCGAGCGCATCGCGGCCTATCCGTGCAGCGGCGAGATCAACTATCGCGTGAGTGATGTGAAGCAGACCATCGAGCGCATATTGCAGCATTACCTGCCGATGAACCCCGTGGTGGATCGCACGGATGGTGTGAGTGCAGAATTCACAGATTGGCGCTTCAACCTGCGCGGCTCGAATACCGAACCGTTGCTGCGTCTGAATGTGGAAGCTCGCGGCGACATGAGCTTGATGGCACAGCGTACTGCCGAGATCGCCGCCCTCATCAAGGCAGCGAATTGATGGCGAACATCCTCCGGTCGCTTTGGGAGTATCGCGGTTTCATCATCGGCAGCGTCAAGCGCGAATTCCAATCCAAGTATCGAAACTCTCTTTTGGGTGCGGCTTGGACAGTGCTCAATCCCCTGGCCATGATTCTCGTTTACACAGTGATCTTTTCTCAGGTCATGCGCGCCAAGCTGCCGGGTATCGATAGCACCTTTGCATACAGCATCTATCTGTGTGCGGGCGTTCTGACATGGGGCTTATTCGCGGAAATTACCGGGCGCGCCCAGAATGTATTTCTCGAGAATGCCAATCTGCTAAAGAAACTGAGCTTCCCGCGCTTGTGTCTGCCCGTCACCGTTGTTGCCAACGCGCTGTTGAACTTTGCCATCGTGTTCGGACTATTCACCCTGTTCCTGATTCTGTCGGGCAACTTTCCGGGGTTGGCATATCTGGCGTTGTTGCCAGTTTTGATGATCCTTGTTGTCTTTGCCATCGGGCTGGGTATCACCCTAGGGGTTCTCAATGTGTTCTTCCGGGATGTTGGTCAGTTCTTCGGAATATTTCTACAGTTCTGGTTCTGGCTCACGCCCATCATCTATCCGATCAGCATACTTCCTGAAGCAGCGCGATCACTGATGAGTCTCAACCCGATGCTTGGGATAATGACCGCATGCCAAGGCATACTTGTTACAGGGCAATGGCCGATTTGGAAAAGCCTGCTGCCTGTGACGCTGCTGGCAGTACTCCTTTGTGTATTAGGTATGCGCTTATTCCGCAAACACGCGGGTGAAATGGTGGATGAACTGTAATGGGCACCATCACCATCACCAACCTGGGCAAAGCCTACAAACAATATCCCACCCGCTGGTCGCGCCTGGCGGAATGGCTCCTGCCATTTAGCAAGCCGCGACATCAACTCCATTGGGTGTTGCAAGACATCAACTTCACTGTCAACCCCGGCGAAGCGGTTGGCATCATCGGCATCAATGGCGCGGGCAAAAGCACCCTGCTTAAAATGATCACCGGCACCACCCAGCCCACCACGGGCAATGTGAAAATCACCGGCAGAGTCGCTGCCATGCTTGAGCTGGGCATGGGTTTCCACCCTGATTTCACAGGCAGGCAGAATGCCTACATGTCTGGGCAACTACTGGGCATGAGCGTCGAAGAGATCACCCGCCTGATGCCGGAGATCGAAGCCTTTGCCGACATCGGTGATTACATGGATCAGCCCGTGCGCGTGTATTCCAGCGGCATGCAAATGCGCGTGGCATTCAGCGTGGCGACCGCACGACGCCCCGATGTCCTGATTGTCGATGAAGCGCTGTCAGTTGGCGACGCCTATTTCCAGCACAAAAGTTTTGATCGAATCCGCCAATACCGCAAACAAGGCACGACCTTATTGATCGTTTCTCACGACAAAGGCGCCATCCAATCCATTTGCGACCGCGCCATCATGTTAAACGCAGGCAAGCTTGCAATGCAGGGTGATCCTGAAGCTGTCATGGATTACTACAATGCCATGATTGCACAAAAAGAAAATTCAGTGGTGGAGCAGGTGGCTCTGGATAAAGGAAAAGTCCAGACCATATCCGGAACTGGAGATGCAAAAATTGAGTCGGTGGAACTTCTAAATAGCGAGGGTAAGTGCATCGAGACAGCATTAGTTGGCGAGCATGTCACGCTCAAAATTGCTTTTCGGGTTAATAAACAATTGCCGCAGGTAGTGTTGGGCTACCTCATAAAAGATCGATTAGGCCAACCCGTATTCGGAACAACCTCGGTAGACCACAATATATGCCTTTTCGACCTGAATATAGGAGAAAGAGTTGTATGTGAAATCAGGTTCCCAATGAATATAGGTGCTGGTACTTATTCGATATCAACAGCTTTAGCATTGGGTAAGACACATATAGAAGGAAATCTTGAATGGCGCGATCTTGCAATTACATTTAGCGTGGTCAACGTCCATCAAAAGTCGTTTGTGGGCGTAAGTTGGATTGAACCAAATTCATTTTCGATTATGAAAGATTGAGAGCAGATGAGCTCAAGCTTTTCAAAGTGGATTGCTTCATGGTTTCTTTCGAAAATTGAAACCAGCGAGAAGTTCAAAATACTAATCCGCAGCATTGCTGAAGAATACTATGTGGAAAAATCACTTTCCACATATAGGGTATGGGGCGACAACGCAAGACTGACAATTGGAAAGAATGTGCATTTGAACAATGCAGTGATCAATACGGTATCAGGAAAAGTCCTCGTTGGAGACAACGCGTTTCTGGGGCACAACGTAAGCCTGCTAACTGGCACCCACGATTACATGCAACTGGGTCTTGAGCGCCAGTCTTCCGTGCCGGAGTCCGGCAGGGACATTGTTGTAGGTGAGGGTGTGTGGATTGCATCAAATGCAACAATAATTGGGCCATGCATAATTGGAGAAAATTCCGTAATTGGGGCAAACTCAGTCATAACAGGTGAAGTTCCTCCCAATTCAGTTTATGCCGGTGCACCTGCTAAGTTTATTCGCAAAATATGAACCAGAATACGAAAACATTCTATCGAGCTTTTGAAGACCGCTACCGTGGTTCACGTGAGCTGATCAAATCCCGCTTGGCGGTTTATCTGCCATATGTCTTGCCGCTCAAACAGTTTTTCCCAGATAGCCTGGGAGTGGATTTGGGCTGTGGTCGTGGCGAGTGGCTGGAGTTGATGCAGGAAAACAGCCTGAATGTGCAAGGCATCGACTTGGACCAAGGCATGCTGGAGGTTGCGCATAAGCGGGGATTGAAAGTTCAACTAGGCGATGCGATTGAATATTTGCAAACGTTAGCTCCCGAAAGCCAAACAATAATCTCAGGATTCCATCTGGCGGAACATTTGCCATTTGAAGTGCTGCAGATATTGATTCAACAAGCTCTGCGTGTGCTCAAGCCGGGCGGACTGTTGATACTCGAAACGCCCAATCCAGAAAATATCGTGGTTGGCACAGAAAACTTTTATTTAGACCCGAGTCATCAGCAACCAATTCCGTCGTTGTTGCTGTCCTTTATGGTTGAACATGCGGGCTTCAGAAGGGTAAAGATTCTGAGAATACAAGAGTCAGCTGATCTTGCTGATAATGATTCATTAACATTGATGAATGTATTGAATGGAGTTAGTCCTGATTATGCAGTTTTAGCTCAAAAAGGTGGCAACGAGGACGCGTTAGCTGCGACAGCTATCGCTTTTAATGGTGACTATGGCTTGTCCTTAGAGAAGCTTGCCACCTGCTATGACATACAGCGTAAAACAAAAGAGAAACAGGCAGAATTGCTAGCAATTAATGCTGAAGCTTTAGCACGGCAGGCCGAAGCCAAAGCACAGCAAGCTGAAGCCAAGGCTCAGCAAGCTGAGGCCAAGGCTCAGCAAGCTGAGGCCAAGGCTCAGCAAGCTGAAGCAATATCCCAATTGGTTGCCATTAAAGTCCAGCAAGCAATCATGCTGGCGGAAGAGTCTGCTCGCAGAGCGCAGTTTGCTGAAGCGAACTTGGATGCTGCCGTAAAAAGTTTGTCATGGAAAATAACAGCGCCGCTGCGTTTGGGGAAACGCGTAGTGAAAAAGCTATTGATGTTGCCCCATATCAGATCATATATAAGCCGACGGCCCAGACTTAAGCGAGTTGCGTTATTGCTTCTAACCAGATTACCGGCTTTGAAGAAGCGATTGCTGGGTATTCAAGTGCAGAATCAAAACCTGGAAAGGCAGAACCTGTCACCCAACGCACGTCGTATCTATGATGAGATTAAGTCATCTCACAGTGCTAGAGATAAAAGGAAACACTAGTGCGAATAGTTATTGATTTGCAAGCTGTGCAGTGCACAAGCCGTTTCAGAGGTATCGGGCGATATTCTTTGGCGTTGGCAGAGGCGATGGCGAGGAATGCGGGCAAGCATGAGATTTGGCTAGTGCTCAATGCGGCCTTTCAGGAAAGTATCCCTGTCATTCTGCAAACCTTTGGGCAGATTGTTCCCGCAGATCGCATTCGTATATTTGAAATACCGCTGCCGGTCGCGGAATGCGAGAAAAGAAATGCATGGCGAGTGCGTGCCGCAGAGCTGATACGCGAGAACTTCTTGTCGCAGTTGAAGCCGGATATAGTGCATGTTGCCAGTCTTTTTGAAGGATATAGAGACGATGCGACGACGTCGGTGGGGGCGTTCGCAACAAACCTGTCTACTGCAGTTACGTTGTATGACCTCATACCTTACATAAATCAAAAAGAGTACCTTGCCGATCCTGCGCAGAGGGCGGCTTACTTGCGCAAAGTGAGCTCGCTACAAAGGGCCGGATTGCTGTTGTCGATTTCAGAAGCCTCGCGAAGAGAAGCAATTGACGGATTGCAAATACAGCCACAGCAGGTAGTAACTATTTCGGCAGCAGCAGATGGAATATTCAGCCCCCTGAACTTGTCGAATGAAAGAATCGGTCAACTATATAGCCGCCTCGGAATTCAGCGAAAAGTCATTATGTATGCGCCTGGCGGGTTCGATTGGCGCAAGAATTTCGAAGGTTTAATCAGTGCGTACGCTCAAATCAGTGAAACGTTGCGTGCAGAGCATCAGCTTGTGATCGTTGGCGATATTGACGAGGTAAAGGAGAAACACTTACTTCAGTTGGCCAAAAATTCCAGCCTTGCAAAAGAAGAATTGGTACTTACCGGATACGTTAGTGATAGCGATCTTGTCGAGCTATACAATGTGGCAACAGTCTTCGTATTTCCATCAAAGCAAGAAGGATTTGGCTTGCCTGTGCTGGAAGCGATGGCATGCGGAGCTGCAACTATAGGATCCAATATATCAAGCATACCTGAAGTAATTGGTCTGCCAGAAGCGCTATTTGACCCATTCTCTCCGCAAGCTATTGCGGACAAAATTACGCAAGTGCTTTGCGATGAATCATTCAGGCTGAAGCTAAAGAGTCACGGCCTAGGTCAAGCGAAGAGATTTTCCTGGGATGAGAGTGCAAAGCGTGCCATCCAGGCTATGGAATCGTTTGTATCTTCCGGAAGGCATCACGATGATTCAATCCCGGCCAACGATTCAACTGTGGAACTAGAGCGGGCGATTTCAGAAATCAGTGAAGCGGTAAATCCAACAGATTCAGATATTGTTCGGGTTGCCGAGTGCATTACAAACAACTCGCCTCGCGCGGGTAATAAGCAGTTGTTGCTCGACATATCCGTGATTGTGCATGGCGATGCCAAATCCGGGATTCAACGTGTTGTGCGCAGCTTGTTGAGTGAACTATTGCAATTTCCCCCGGCAGACACAGATGTTCACCCGATATACTTTGATGAGGGTCAATATAAATATGCAAGTGAGTTCACTGCAGTCTTTGTTGGTATGCAGCCGGATGGGAGAGCCGACGAGATAGTAGAGTTCCATCAGCACGACACCTACTTGGCGCTCGACTTGAATGCGCACCTGACAGCGGCAGTACATGATTTTCATATGCGCCTGCAGCATCGCGGTGTGAATTTATTTTTCATCGTATATGACCTGCTGCTGGTACAGCATCCGGAGTGGTGGCCCAAAGGAACCGGCGAGATATTTGAAGCCTGGTTGCGAAGTATTGCGCAGGTGGCATCGGGGTTGATTTGCATCTCGGAAGCAGTGGCTGATGAAGTGCGCGAGTGGCTTGAAAATAACCCGACCGGCAGGGTATCAGGCCCCATCGTGAGCAGCTTCCACCTGGGAGCAGACGTTGAAAGCAGCTTGCCCAGTCAAGGGATGCCGGCCAATGCAGAGGCAACGCTGAATGCAATTCAAGCGAGCCCGAGCTTTTTGATGGTCGGGACAGTAGAGCCCCGGAAGGGACACGCTCAAACACTATCTGCATTCGAGCGGCTTTGGGATCAGGATATTGATGTCAACTTGATCATCGTCGGCAAGAAAGGGTGGTTGGTTGATGAGCTTGCAGAAAGGCTCAAACAACACGCCGAGCTGGGTAAGCGTCTATTTTGGCTGGAGGGGATCAGCGATGAATACTTGGAGAGAGTGTATTCAGGCAGCACTTGCCTCATAGCTGCATCAAAGGGTGAGGGCTTTGGGCTGCCCCTTATAGAGGCTGCCCAACATAAAAAACCGATAATTGCGCGTGATCTACCTGTTTTCCGCGAGGTGGCAGGCGATCACGCATACTATTTTTCGGGACTTAGCCCCATAAGTATGGCCATAACAATAACCAAATGGCTGATATTGCATCAAAAGGGCGAACACCCGAAGTCGGAAGATATGCCTTATCTCTCATGGCACGAAAGCGCCCTGCAGCTAAAAGCCCAGCTACATTCAATTCAGGCGCGAGAGCTGGCTCAAATAAATTTCAATGGGAATGTGACCGCAAGGCATGGTCATGGACAGCCAAGAAATATATATGTTGATATTTCCAGCATTGTGCAAAAAGACCTGCGAACAGGTATCCAGCGGGTAACCAGAAGCATTCTTAATGCAGCAATGAAAATGCCCCCGGGTGGATACCAAATTCAACCTGTTTATGCGAACACTTCAGGTTTGGGCTATTACCTCGCAAGGAGCTATATCCAGCAGGTTGAGGGACTGGATGCGGCAAATGAAGCTGACTCTCCAATCGATCCGCAGCCGGGCGATGTCTTTCTGGGTCTTGATTTTGTAGCGGGAATAATAAATTTCCAGAAGCAATATCTAAAGTGGCTACGTAACACAGGCATAAATGTATATTTTATTGTCTACGATCTATTGCCAATAAGTCTCCCGAACGCCTTTCCGGCGGGGGTAGACAATGGTCATAGGGAGTGGTTGAAGGATATTGCCGCTTTTGACGGCGCGATTTGTATTTCGCAGTCGGTTAAAGATGATCTCGACAACTGGATAGCTGCCGAGCCAGCGAAGCGTAGACGAAGCTTCAGTACGGGGTGGTTTCATTTGGGGGCGGATCTTGAGAATTCGATTCCCAGCAAGGGGCTGCCGGAGAACGCAGGTGATGTGCTAAATATACTGACGTCATGCCCAACATTCCTAATGGTCGGCACAATTGAGCCCCGTAAGGGTTACCAGCAAACGATAGCGGCGTTCGAAAAGTTGTGGGCCAACGGTATTCAAGTAAATCTGGTAATTGTGGGAAAAGAAGGCTGGATGAGCAGCGAAACGATTCATTGGCTACGGCAGCATCCAGAGCAGGGTCGACGACTCTTTTGGCTGGAAGGCGTAAGTGATGAATTCCTGGAGAGAATATATGCAGCATCCCAATGCCTGATAGCTTCATCGGAAAACGAAGGGTTCGGTTTACCCTTGATAGAAGCGGCGCGACACCGGCTGCCTATCATCGCGAGAGATATCCCAGTATTTCGAGAGGTGGCAGGTGAGCATGCGTTCTACTTCAAAGGGCTTGCTCCCGAAGAATTGGCGGATGCAATAACAATCTGGCTGGGGCTAAAAGAAAAAAACATGCAGCCGAAATCAGAGGGAATAAAGATACTCACCTGGCAACAAAGTGCGTTGCAGTTGCAGAATCAACTGCTTGAATTTCTCAAGAGCAAATGAAAATTTAGTTGGTAGGTAGCACAAGCCGGTTGCGCCGGTCGCGACTGTTGAGAGAGTGACCTTCGCAAGGCCGATGCGGGCCTGGAAAGAAGCAGCAGAATTAGAGCCCACACCTGCATCGGTGAGTTATTTCATATAGCAAGTACAACTATTTCCAAGAAAACCACGCTACCGGAACCAACATGATTAAGTCTGATTTAAGTCCAGGTTGGCGCGGAAAATATTTCACTAAACCTGTAAGTGACGCCCTGTTACTGGCAGGGAGCCTGTTAGTGATTTCCCTATTGATGGTTCCGTACGTCTCAAATGGGTACTGGTATGACGATGCGCTCAACTCGCAAATACATGCATTTCTGCATCGTGTTGACGGAAGTCTGGGCGATTTCTCCTACCGCGTAGTGATGCATTGGCTGCAACAGGAAGGCAGGCTGATGCTGGGGTTCTTTTATGGATACGCCGGCTTCTACTTCATTAATGATCTTGAAACGTTACGTCTGGTACACGGCCTTCTGATTGTTACCAATATAGCTTTGTATGGCTATATGTTAAAGCTCCTGGGTGCGAGAAATAGCTTCGTGGCAATTTGGGCAATTCTACTGGTTGGTTTATTCCAAATACACGGCAGAGGATTGGATCCGGTAGCGGGTTTTGCTTTTCACTATCCGTTACTGGGTATTCAGTTATCGATAACATTGATTCTTTTTGTCAAATGGGTGGAGCAGAAGAGTCTGCACTACCTGCATATGTCCTTGTCCATTTGGCTCCTGTCGATGCTGTGTTACGAAGCGAACTTCATCTTCATTCCTATAGCGTTTGCAGTGATGTACATCAGCGACAGCCGAAATAAAAGATACCCATGGCTACTACTTATTGGCGCGATGAGTCTGTATCTGGGGTTGGCTTTCTATTTAAAAAGCCAGGCAGTAGGAGGGACATACGCAGGGACTTCATTTGGTGAAGTCTCAAAGATGCTGCCCGCATACTTTAAGCAGCTATCCGCGACGTTCCCACTGGCATCATATTTGGCAGCTACGCATCAATCATTGCAGATCGGTGCCTTATTCAATGAAATGATCAGCTCGGCCCTGGCATGGGCTGTGTTCATTTCCAGCCTGATAATTATCAAAACCAGCATTTCCACTAACGCAACAAAGCTGGTGATAAGGCGGGAAGCCATCCTCATCTCAGTGGGAATGCTGCTATTGCCCGCGGTATTCCCGGCTATTTCTCTGCGGTATCAGAATGAAGTGGGTTGGGGCGTTGGAACCTTGCCGGTTTACTACCAGAGCTTCGGCCTCGCATTTCTATTGGCATGGGCAGTATCCGGCATACAAAAGGGAAAGGCCTTCCAGACTGTAGTACCGGTGATAATAAGCTGCTATCTGGCACTGAATGTAACAATGAACACCAGTATGGCGAACAGCGTTGATGCGTTTTGGCGGGAGCCAAGAGAAACTCTAATTGATCAGGCGCGAGCCGGATTGTTTGATCAAGTAAGGGAGGGCGACATCGTCCATACCGTCAATGTTGCACATTATATAAACGCGAACCTGATCTATGAGGGATCCGGTAAGCGTGTATATGTCCCAACTGACGATCATGCGTGGTATCCCGAAGCGCCCGGAGAAGCCGCGAAAAGTTTTGAACTTACTCGCAATGAAGCGGGGAAATACGAAATTGTGCAAAGGCAGGCCAAATGATGGACCTCGATGCTGCAGGCCAGCAGCGCAAAATGGCTGCGGAAAATATTGATGTTGATTCGCACATACAGCACAAAGAACGAAAATCATCCCCAACAGAAATGAACATATCTGGGCAAGAGAACTGAGAACAATATGAAGAAAATGGTTGCTGTACTTACGGAAGCGATCTATCGCCGCGAGAAATTGCTGTCAGGCATTACGCTTGGCCTGTGTATCTTCCTGATCTGGTCCTGGGCATTCAACTTGCAGAGTGTGGCTGCGTGGAAAGAGCCATTGGGGTATCAGGGTGATGCGTGGTTTGCTTTTGGAATCGCAAAAGCCTACATGGAAGGGCACATCTATCCGTTTCTATACAAATTCGTCCCAACGCTCAATGCGCCTTTTGTGGCAAATTGGAATGACTACCCGTTCACCGAAGATTTTATATTTGCAGGGATGGGGTGGGCAGGAAAGTTCATAGGGTTGTTTGCCGCCGCCAATCTAATGCTGTTGCTGGCCCACCTTCTGGCGGGAATGTCATTTTGGTACGTTTGCCGAGAACTAAAATATAAGCCCACCCTTGCATTCGCAGGCGCGATCGTATACGCGTTTTCGCACTACATCATGACGCGTGGACTGGGCCATTTGGTCCTGTCTTTCTATTGGCATATTCCCTTGCTGCTGCTTGTATTGGCATGGGTATATTCCAAGGAAACGTATCCGATAAAGCATAAGAAATATATCGTTTCGATCGCTGTCGCCGCAATTTGCGGAATATTCAATCCGTACTACACCGGAATGTTTTTGCAACTCCTTGGGTTCGCAGTTTTGTTGCATTTGGTGCGCAAGCAATACCAAAAGGCAAAGATCGCAGCAGTGTTAATAGGTGTGACAATCGGGTCATTCGCGCTCGTGAATGCGGACACGATCATCTATGGGATAGCAAACGGGGTGAATGCACTTGCAAGCGGAAGAAATCTTGCGGCATTGGAAGTGTATGGACTCAAGATCCCTGAACTATTGCTCAGCCCGGGCAATCATCCCGTTACTTCCTTCGTTGAATTTAGCCACAAGAGATACTACATACCAGCCTACGTTAAAGGTGAGTTCTGGAGTCCGTTTATGGGCTCCGTCAGCCTGGCCGGCTTTTTCCTGTTGCTGGGTATGGGCATGTACCGGCTATTGCAAGGCAAACTGAACGCGATCCCGGTTCATTTCTGGTTTGTGGTTTGGATATTGTTGTACGCAATGATAGGCGGCTTCAATCTGGTATTGGGAGCCTTCGGCTTCGAATTGTTCAGGGCAACCAATAGATACAGCATATTCATACTGACAATATCGTTGTTGTTCCTGATCAGGTTCCTCTCCAGGAACCTCCCTCAAAGATTCATCGCGCCGCTGGCGCTGCTGATCGTAGTTGTTGCGCTCGCAGAGGAGCTGACAGGCCGCTACAACTACGTCCCGCCAGCTATAAACCCGATCGCAGTGGAAGTGAATTCAGACCGCATGTTCGCGCAGACTGTCGAGCGTGAAATGCCAAACGCAATGGTATTTCAACTCCCCGTGGCCGGCTTTCCGGAGGTTGGGCCTATAAACAGAATGGGTGATTACGAACACTTCCGACCTTACCTGTTTACTTCAACACTGCATTATTCCTACGGCACAAATAAAGGGCGTGGCGACAATCTGTGGCAATCTCAAGTTGCGTCGCTCCCGCCGGGAGAGATGGCAAAGAAACTCGAATCATATGGATTCGGTGTAATCATGATCAACAGAAAAGGCTACGTGGATGGCGGGCGGGCGCTGATAGACAAGCTGATCACAGAGGGTAAATTCGTAATTGCAGAGAATAAGGATTTGGTGGCACTTAAACTCCGGCCCGCAATAACGCCCGTTGAGATCGACAAAGCACCGGAATTCGGCAAAGGCTGGTCTGCCGATGAGGGAACGCATCGTTGGGCGGAGTCCAGCCACACTGAAATAGTGATCACCAATAATAATAAACAGCCGAAATCGTACGTACTGTCTTTCAAGCTGGGCGCATTGCAGCCAAGAGTTGTAAGCATTTCACTCGGAGGCCAGAAGCTGCGCGACGTAAATATTTCAGCAACGGGCGGCGAAGCGCAATTCCCCCCCACAGAAGTCTTGTTGCAACCCGGAAAGAATGAAATTCGATTTGATACTGAAGCCAGTCCTGTTGCGGCGGGAAATGGGGACAACCGAATGCTTGCATTTAGGGTGTCCAATATCCAGCTAACGACGCCCGAAAATGCAATCCAGCCGGCTTTTGAGAACGGATGGTCCGCAGATGAAGGGACGCACAGATGGTCGGAGTCAAGTCACTCGCGCATAGTGATAAACAACTTTACCGGGCAGTCATTGCCATACGTAATCGGCTTTAAGCTGGCAGCACTCTCACCAAGGATTGTAAGAGTTTCATTGGGACATGAGACGCAGCGGGATATCGACTTGTCGGTGCCGGGTAAAGAAGTTCAACTTCCACTTACGCGGATAGTGTTGAAGCCAGGGATGAATATCATTTCATTCGACACAAACGCATCGCCAGTGAAAGCAGGTAAAGGAGATAGCAGAATGCTTTCGTTCCGAATATCTGATTTGTATTTCTCGTCGGCAGCCAACGCCATGAAGCCGGAATACGGAAAGGGCTGGTCGAGCGATGAAAGGACGCATAGGTGGGCGGAATCAAGTCGTGCAAGCATATCGATTTACAATTTTGACGAGCGTGCGCGCCCATATGTGATGAGATTTAATATCGCCGCGTTAACGCCTAGAGTGGTGAATATCACTGTCGGCGATGAGAAGGTCGGGAGCGCAAAGTTGGAGCAACCTGGAGCGGAAATGGTTTTCCCACCCTCGAGGATGGTCCTCAAGCCGGGAATGAATACTATTCTGTTCGATAGCGATGCCGCACCTGTCAGTCCGGGGAATGGTGACAGTCGGCTTCTTGCATTCAGAATATCCAATCTATCCTTCACTGCCGAAAGTGAATAAAGCGGTGCAAGGTCGGGTTGGGATGCGGAGTAACGTCGTGCAGGAGGGCGCGTGGCGGAACGCCACATTGAACACGGCTCGCAAATGCCATGCGACAAGCTATTTGCATAGATTAATACTTGTTGCATAAAGAAAGGAATGAAATTGAAAGCGAAACATCTCTTATTGTTTGCTTTAGTCTTTGCAATATTTTGCTATCCGATAATCGATTCGGGTTATTACGGGGATGATTCGCTCAATTCATTGATTAATTCAATGATGGCTGAAAGGAATTTCAGTTTTGCAGACCAGTTTTTGGCAAACTTTCATTCATTTCTTTCCTCCAGATTGAGTATTTTGCAGTTATATCAATGGGTGTTCATGCTGTTCACTGACTTGATAGCCTTCAAAATATTCATTTCCGCAATGGTAGGCGTTGCGTTGCTCTCCACATACTTGGTTGGCAAGGCACTCGTTAAGGATGCTGCTTTACCTTATTTGGCGGTGATCTTTATCACGCTCATTGGCATTCAGTTCCGCGAGTACGGTGACTCTGTGCTGGCATTTCATGCACTGACCAGTATTTGCCTCATTCTGCTCAACCTGTCGATTTTATCGTTTATTAAATTCCTCGATTCGAACAGGCGGATATTGCTCATAGTTTCAGTGATGCTTTACCTTGTAGCTTGCATGGTTTATGAAATCATGTATCCGTTTTTTCTGATTTACTTCCTGATTCCCATTGCGCTAGGTAAGGCTGATATCAAGCAAGCTACAAAGTATCTGTTACTGTTTTTGAGCCCGGTAGCTCTACTAACCTTGGCGAATGTTGCGGGCAGGTTGTTTGTCGAAGTACCTCAAGATGTTTCAGATCCAAACTTTCACAAGGCATACCAATTCAGCTTTGATATAGGGGCCATTGCGCTTGTTTTTGTGAAGGAGCTGGTGGCTTCGTCCCCACTGAGTAATCTGATATTCAATCCGTCCGGTAGTTTCACAATTAAGAACATCCTGCTAGTCAACAGGTCCTGGTTTTTGTTCTTGGTGGTACTGGCAGCGGCATTTACTACAGTTTTTTACTACTCCTTGAAGGGCATCAAAGAGCAGTTGGCAACAAGTGGCGCAGTTGAATTTCGGCGGAATCAAATTGCGTTTGCAATATTTGCATTCATGTTACTGGTGATCCCCAATGGGATCATCGCGCTCTCTCCAAAATATCAATCTGAAATCGTCTGGGGTTCTGGATATACATCCGTCTATTTCGGCTATTTCGGAGTGGGGATATTGCTTTGCATGGCCTTGTATGCGTTTATCAAGCGGTTTAATGCAACATGGATATTGCTTGCAGTTTCAGTTGTCCTGGGATGCGTGGCAGTGGCCAATTTCGCGACAAATTATCGAGTCGTACAGATCACGAATACGTTTTGGAAAGCCCCACGTACTGTTGCTGAAGTGGCCTTGCGCAGAGGCATCATGGAGGGGGCCACAAACCAGTTTACATACATGTTTATCAACAGCAACTATCCTTGGGATGTCACATCTTTCATCCACAAGTATTCTGGAAAGTTCCTGAACCAAGAACGATATACCGGCGGTGAAGGTCGTTTCTTCGGAGCCAAGTCGAGCGGCAACTTTCTGCTTGCTAGCGGTAAAACAGTCATTGATTCAAAATTCGGCCCCAAAGCCGAAGAAGCGCTGGGCAAGTACCTCAAGCAAGAAATCAATGGAAACTACTTCTTCGATATGGGAGCAGACCGGAATATCAAGTATTTCGACTACTACGCCGATTCGGACAGTAGCGGTTACGCGCTATTGGCGGATGTGCAGAAAATATTCCTGTCAAACGACTACATCAATGGTCTGGCTTCAGACCGGGCAAGAATGTACGTGCGCATGCCTGAGCAGCGGGGCGTATACAGCATGATGAGTGCCACTTTTCTGGCGCTTGACCCCATAACCTTGCGGCCCGTCAATCATGTAACCCTGCAAGAAAATCAATTGCCGGTGATTTCGCAAGGGAACGGCTGGAAGCTGGTAGAAATCAAAACCGACACAAGCCAATTTCTAATCGATGTAAAGTCGATTCGCATAAATACCAGTGCCAAAGTCTATCAGACCTCGCTATTTCCGAAACTTCTTGTCGATAAGCAGGCTTTGCAATTCAAGGTGGATTCAAGAACAGAAGTTCTGCATGTTGGCTTTTCCGGCCCATTGGACTATTCACATATAGCTTTTGATCCAATCAAGCTGGGGACAGAGTTTTCCATCATTATGCGTGTCCGCTTGAGCGACAATACTGTACAGGCACCCTATGCCCACATAGTCGGCAACCATCCGGGAAAGAATAACTTCGAGGGATTTGTCTTTCAGAGGAATCCGGGGCGACCAGAAAATGGATTCGATTTCTCGGTGGGGAATGGCAAAGAATGGAAGCATGTTTTTGACGTGCCCCTCAAGCCAGCCAAGGAGACGTTCATTGCTTTATCGATCAAGGATGGTCGAGGCAAGCTATTCATCAATGACGCAGTCACGTCAGTAGATCTCGGGGGGGATATCCGCGACAGCGAGATGCCGCTATATATCGGCAATTTCATCGGAAAAGATCGGCCCTTCTCCGGCCAAATAGGCGAACTCCTGATTACCGATACGGCGTTGTCAGATGGAACAATCTCTGGCTTCCGGAAGAGAAATCGCCAAAATTGAACCGCATCTCGATCTTGATGAGATATGCAGACCCACTACTTACAGGCAACATATGATGAATATAAGCAGCAGAATTAATTTAATAGCGTTTTTGATAATTGGCAGTTGGGTCGGCTATTACCTTGCTGTTTTGCTGAATACCGGTTTCATTTCGGATGATGCATACAACTCGCAAATCAAAGGTTCATTGCTTCACGATGGGGTGTCGTTGTCCCAAAGGATTTCCAGTGAAACACTCGGCTGGATCACCGGTGCTGGAAGGTTCTTTCCTCTTGGTTTTAGCTATACCTACACACTGTATTACTTTTTTCAGAGCGAACTCGTCATTAAATCAATGACACTGATCATTATTCTGATCGGGGTTATTTCATTTGCGACCTTTGTAAAGAACGAGACAAACTCGTGGGCAACCGGGCTATTTGCGGGACTTCTGATCCCCATTTTTTTCCAGTTCCGGAATTGGCATGATCCGCTATTGGCCTTTAGTGCACTCTTTCCCCTGTTGTTTATGTATACGATGGGGGCGCTTGTCCTCTTCCAGAAATACATAGAAAGCGGGAAGAAATATCAGCTATATGCATCGCTGCTACTCTATCTGCTGGCCCTATTGACGTACGAGGTTCCATACCCCCTTGGTGTGTTGTTTCTGATTGTGGCGTATTCGCATCTTCAGAACGTTAAGCAAGCCCTCAGAATAAGTCTGCCCCATCTATTTTTGTCCGCATTTTTCATAGGACTCATGTTTGCCCTGAGGGCTTACTTTTTATATTCACAAAATATTCAGTCTGGATATCCGGGAGCCGAGTTGCACGCAAATTTCGGCAAGGTTCTGCACGCCTCGTTTCTTCAAATATGGGCAGCATTCCCACTGAGTTATTTTTTTTCAGCAAAGGAGCAGTTCACGCTGCTATTGAATTGGTCGGATTTGCCATTTATTGCTGCGTTTTTTATCGGCACTTGTTTGCTGACTATTTACATGGCACGCGAGGCAACAACTCAACCATCCAGACTCCGCTACTTGTTTGTCGCCGGCATTGTTCTGTTGGTTCTGCCCGCGCTGGTGATCAGCCTTTCGGGGCATCAAGATGAGCTTATTCAAATCGGTTATGGCATGGCCTATATCCAAGTCTATTTTCAATATTTTGGATTGGGCTTAATTTTTATCGCTGGTTATGTTTATCTTATCCGCAGGATATCCCCGAAGTACATCGTTGCCTTTGCGCTTCTTGCGGCTTCTTCTATTGCGATAATCGCAGCAGTCAACTTGGGAATGAACCGTGCGGTTGCGACAGGGACAAACCAAACTTATTTATACCCCAGGAAATTACTGGAGGAGGCGTTGAAGGCCGGAATCATGGATAAGGTGAAGGATGATGCCTTAGTGATCCGCAATATGCGATTCCCATCAGATATGACATGGTTCTACTCTACCGTTACAGGGAGGAAGTTCAATGTCTGCAGCCTTAATGATGCAACTGCATATGCAAAATGCCTCTCCGCGTACCATTCTGAAAACATTGCTCCGGCCACCCCAAAATCGTCCCGAACGGTCGAAATGGTGAAGCTACAGGAGCGCGATGTTTGGGTGCTGAGTTACACCTTCGACAAGCACCATGGCAAAAATGGGCAGCTTGTACTCGGCAAGGTACATCGCATCGTTCAAGATATGAAATCCAAGAGCCCCATACAGATTGTCGTAAATGAAGCCCACATTTTCCAGCAATCCGATGGCACGATTCAGTCGTTAAATCTTGAAAGCTCCCCGATTAATTTCTTAAATATCCTGAAATATGAAAATCAACGCTCGCCTTCGATAGATGAATTTTCATCCGCTACGTTGGCGTCTTCAGATATCGATTTCCGCTGGTTCGGCGGCGTATTTCCGCCCGATGGCTCAGCAGAAAATAATGTTCGCTGGTCATCGGGGGCCGGGGAGCTCGTCCTTTACAACTTCTCCAGAGAAGTGCAGCCAGTTAGATTGTCCATGGCACTGGGAACGCCGGCCCACGATACGGCTCGCGTCCATATTCAATATCAAAATTTCGAAGAAACGGTTGTTGCGAGCCTTAATAAAGTCCCGCACATGAAGACCCTGCTACTGCCGCCGGGAGAAACAACCGTCAAAATCACATCGACTGGCAAGCCATTCTTAAACGGCGATCCAAGAATGATTGTGTTCGGCATTTTTAATTTTGACGTTTCTAGAATCAAAGATGGCCTTGATTTCACGTGGGGGAGCGGAATCTTTGACCGCGATGGCACGGATCAGGATAACGTACGCTGGTCTTCCGGCACGGGCACCTTGCGCATTTATAATTATTCCAGCAAACCAAAAACGATAAACCTTTCCATGGGTCTGGCTGTGCCTATGCATGGAAGCGCAAATGTCTCGATCCGCTACCCCACATCAAGTGATGTGGTCAAAATTAGATCGCAGCAAGCCGATTACTCAAAGGCGCTCACTTTGCCGCCTGGCGAAACCATCATTAAATTTTCCTCAGATGGGAAGCCGTTCCTAAACGGAGATCCGCGAATGATTGTGTTTGGGATATACAATTTTAATTATTCGCTGCTACAACAATGACAAAAAGAGTCGCTATTCTTCAGTCCAACTATATTCCGTGGAAGGGCTACTTCGACATGATCGCCGCGGTGGATGAATTCATCCTCTATGACGACATGCAATACACCCGACGTGACTGGCGCAACCGCAACCAGATCAAGACTCCGCAAGGAGTCCAGTGGATTACCGTGCCGGTCCGGGTGAAGGGAAAATACAATCAGACGATCCGCGAAACTGAAATAGATGGCACCGACTGGGCGGAGATGCACTGGAAATCAATTGCTCAGAACTATCGAAAGGCTCCGCATTTTGAGGAGATCGCCGCTATTTTTGAGCCGCTGTATTGTCAGCGCCAGTTCACTCATCTATCGGTACTCAACCGCGAGTTGATCGAGGCCGTATGTGCTTATGTGGGCATCACGACCAAAATTACCAATTCCTGGGATTACAATTTGATAGATGGAAAGACCGAAAGGCTAGCAGACCTCTGTGCTCAGGCGGGCGGTACTGAATATATTTCGGGCCCTGCCGCCCGAGACTATATTGAGGAGCACTACTTCGCAGGGCGGGGCATCAAGCTGGATTGGTTCAGCTATACTGGCTACCCAGAATATCCCCAACTTTGGGGGGAATTCACGCATGGCGTTACTATCCTTGATCTGCTCTTCAATTGCGGGAAGAGTGCGTCCAGTTATATGAGATTTGTTGATTCCGCGCAAAAGTAACGACCTCAATGGGGGGTGTATGAAGGAAAGTTTTTATGGCCGTATCCAGCAAACCAAAGTGGATGGCGATGTCGCGCGCTACGTCGAGGAAATCGCCGTTCGTGGTTTCACTGTTATTCCAGAGCTTTTTTCCCTCGAACAATTAACAGCATGGCGTGAAAAGATTGATGGCGTGTATAGAGCGCAGGAAACGGATTTCGGTCGCGATGCGCTGATCGCGATCCAAGAGTTGGATATGTGCCGAGCACCGCTACTCTATGATTTTGAATTTATCCAGCTTGCAACGCATCCATTGATCTTGTCTGTAGTTAAAGAGATTCTGGGAGATTGGTTCATCCTGAATTTGCAGAATGCGATCATTAATCGCCCCAACCAAATGCATCATCAGAGTTCTTGGCATCGCGATTTGCCATATCAAAATTGGGTGATTTCGCGACCTTTGGCAATCAATGCACTAGTGGCGATAGACGAGTTCTCTGAAATAACGGGGGGCACTCATGTTGTACCGTTTACGCACAAGACAGAGGTGCTGCCTTCAGATGCCTATATTGACGCTAACCGTATCGTGGCAGCGGCTCCGGCTGGTTCTGCGATTGTGTTTGATTCCATGTTGTTCCATCGCGCCGGTGCAAATAGATCCTCAAACATTCGGCGGGCTGTGAACCATCTTTACACCACACCGATCTTGAAACAGCAATATGACTTCCCGAATGCTTTAGGGACACGCCCAGATATGGATGCAGCCACGGCACGGCTTCTGGGCTATACCTCGCAGGTGCCACTTAATGACCGTGTATGGCGAGCGAATCGGGCCGCAAGAAATCTAGGCATGGGGCAGAATACGCAGTGACACCCTCCTTATCGCCTTCTATCAGCGTAGTCGTTCCCGTATACGGTTGCATCGGTTGTCTGGATCAGCTATGTCTTCAGCTTGAAGAGTCGCTGGCTACGATCACATCAAGGTTCGAGATTATTTTGGTCGATGATCGCAGCCCCGATAATGCATGGTCAAAAATCACTGTACTTCAAGCAGCGTATCCTTCTGTAAAAGGGATACGGCTTAGTCGTAACTTCGGGCAGCATATAGCCATTACTGCAGGATTAGCTGCAGCGCGCGGAGACTATGCCGTGGTTATGGACTGTGACTTGCAAGATCCACCAACCCTGATTCCGGCCTTGTATGGAAAATTGCAGGAGGGCTACGATATGACGCTGGCAAAGCGAATAGAGCGTAGCCACTCGCCATTCCGCCTCATTGCCGCTAGAGCATACTTCAAGTTGATGAGCAAATTGACCGACGAAAAAGTCGATGGTAGTTATGGCTCGTTCTCCATGTTGTCACGCAAGGTGATCGACGGTTTCTTGAAATTTGAGGAGAAGGAGCGGCATTACCTGTTCATATTGCGCTGGCTCGGTTTTCGCATTGGCAGTGTTGACTATGTACACCAAGCGCGACATGCGGGTCGGAGTAGCTATACACTGATCAGATTGTTGCGACATGCAGTTGACGGGATGTTATTCCAAGCATCTGTGCTATTGCGTTGGATCGTAGGCTTGGGTTTTTTGTTTGCACTGTCAGGTATGGCTACCGCTGTCTATCTGGCATGGCGCGGCATCTTTCATGGAGCCCTTCCGGGCTGGACGAGCCTTGCGGTATTAATTCTGGTTTCTACGGGGGCAATATTGGTTAGCCTAGGCATCATAGGGTTGTATGTGGGCAAGGTTTTTGATCAAGCTAAGCAGCGCCCCTTATATGTCGTGGATGTGGTCAAGGAGGCAAGAAAGTCGTGGTAGTTTTGCCCCCGGGGACGTTATTACAACTGATCTATCTTGATGCGCGACTGGAGAAGATTCCCGTAGGCCGATTCATCGAGATCGGACCTGGGAGCGGTGAGATTACTGAAAGATTGTTGAGGGCGGGATGGGTCGGTACCGTTTACGATTTATCCGCAGAAACAATAGATGCAATCAAGCGGCGTTTCGAGAGCGAAATATATAAGGGGCGGCTGACTGTGGTGGTGGGTGATTATCTGAGTTCTCCTGTTTTGCCGAATGAGCAGGTGGATCTGATTATTTCCTGCATGGTGATGGAGCATTTGGATACTGATGCAGAGCGTTCCTTCATGCAGCATTCTGCGAGGTGGCTGAAGGAGGGGGGGCGTATGATTGGCCTAGTTCCGGCTTCACCGCGACATTGGGGTATAGAGGATGATATTGCTGGGCATTGCAGGCGTTACACCAGATCTGCAATGCGTGATTTGGCAATAGTAAACGGCTGGACCATCGAACACATTGCAGGGTTGACTTATCCTGTTTCCAATCTGTTGTTGCCGATATCCAATGCCCTGGTTCAGCGTCATGAGGCGAGCAAACTTGCGCTTTCCTCGATTGAGCGAACAAAATATTCTGGGCGCCGTAAGGTGCATTTTAAAACGCACTTTCCTATGGCGCTGAAATTACTATTGAACGAATGGACGATGCTTCCCTTCTATTGGATACAAAGAATGTTCGTGAATTCGAAAGATGCTTTGGTTATATATTTTGAAGCTAGTCCCAAGCGTTAATTATTTTACACAGGCACCAATGTGAGTAGTGGAGAAGGTGATCGTATGAAAAAGCCGCTGATTATTTTTGGGTCTGCTGATCAGGCGCAATTGGCGCATTACTTTTTTTCCACAGACTCGAATTATGAAGTTGCCGCATTTACAGTGAATGAAAGCTTTATTAATAAAAATGAATTTTGTGGATTGCCTGTGGTGTCATTTGAGACTGTCGCAGAACGGTATTCTCCCGATACTTATGAGTTTTTTGTGGCACTTGGATATTCCAAAATCAATCAGATACGCAAAGAAAAATTTCTGGAAGCAAAGGCAATGGGCTACCGGCTAGCTAGTTATGTCAGTTCGCGAGCAACGATGCTCAATGACGGCAAGCTTGGCGAAAATTGCTTCATCCTTGAAGACAATACCGTGCAGCCTTTCGTGAGCATCGGTGACAACGTAACGCTGTGGAGCGGCAATCATATCGGCCATCACTCGATTATCAACGATCATTGCTTCATTGCCTCGCATGTGGTGGTGTCTGGCGGCGTTGAGATTGGCGAGCAGTGCTTTATTGGTGTAAATGCGACATTGCGCGATCACATCAAAATTGGAGATCGCTGTGTGATTGGTGCGGGTGCCCTGATACTGGCGGATGCCGACGCGGAAGGAGTGTACATTGGACAAGCGACTGAGCGCGCCAAAGTACCCAGTACTCGTTTAAGAAATATCTAGGAACTTTATGCGTTGGAAAAAATTGGGTCTGCTCTACAGCCCAGAGCCTGTACACCCCAAACTGTTGAGCCATGCGGCTAATCCGTTGGCCGTCTTTCTTGAGGGGGACGTCTATCGCGTTTTCTTCAGCGGACGCGATGCGCAGAACCGCTCATCGGTGGGTTATGTAGATGTGGATATCGCAAAGCGCGAAGTCATTTATGTCCACGACAAGCCCGTGTTTGAGCATGGTTCGGAAAGCAGTTTCTACTCTCACGGCGTGAGTATAGGCAATTGTTATATGGCCAACGGGCTTCGTTATATTCTCTTCATGGGCTGGCAATGTCCGCCAGGGGGGCATTGGCGCGGTGATGTAGGCCGGCTAGTGTTGGCGGATGATCTTTCGTTATGTATAGATAGTGAGGAGCCGTTCATGGCTGTCGATGCTATAGATAAGGTGAGCCTTTCTTATCCATGGGTGATGCAGGATGCTGATGGCGGGTACCAGATGTGGTACGGATCGACCGTGACATGGTCTGCGGACAATGGTGAGATGATTCATGTCATCAATCATGCGACGTCAAGTGATGGCGATAGTTGGGTCCGAAACGGATTGTCGGTGCCCTATCAATTAGGTGTGGCGCAGGCATTTTCTAGACCATCAGTAATGCAAGATTCCAACGGTTATCACATGTGGTTCTCATATAGAAGTGGAGCGGGGCAGAAGTATCGAATCGGTTACGCTACTTGCCCATTGGGAGGCAAGTGGGAGTTGAAGCTTAATGAGGTGGGAATTGATGTCTCTGCCGAAGGCTGGGATTCAGAGATGATTGAATATCCTTTCGTCTTTGATCACCATTCTCGGCGCTACATGCTGTACAACGGAAATGGCAATGGAAAAACGGGATTCGGCCTTGCCGTACTAACCGATGAGTGATTCATCTGCGGAGATTGAAGCTCGAAGTCCGGCAATGCAGTTCATTCGATATGGGCTCGTCGGCATTGCGAGCAACATATCGGGTTATCTCATTTATTTGTTGATTACATATTGGGGTGCCGACCCCAAAAAAACGATGACGCTGCTGTATCTCACGGGTGCGTCAATTGGGTTTTATGGGAACAGGCATTGGGCTTTTGCGCATAAAGGGGCCTTGTTACCATCAGGGGTACGATATTTTGTCGCTCACTTCTTTGGCTATCTGATAAACCTTTTCATTTTGCTAATGTTTGTTGATAGGCTGAATTATTCCCATCAATGGGTTCAGGCGGTGGCAATAATCATCGTAGCAAGCTTTCTTTTTCTGGCTTTCAAGTATTTTGTTTTTCCAAGGGCCGGAAGTGATGCGGGCGGTGGGAAATGAAAAAATGCCTCACCTGTAATGCAAATTACGCCTCAACCGCGTCGAATTGTTCTGTTTGTGGTGGTGCGCCGGAGATGCAGGGCAGCATGCCTTTATATGCGCCTGCGTTGGCGCAAGAAGGGGGGGGATTCAAGGCGTCATATTTCGCTGAACTCGCCCATCTAGAAGCGGACAACTTCTGGTTTCGTGCGCGAAATAGGCTAATAGTTTGGGCGCTTGAAAAATACTATTCAGGATTTCAATCTTTACTTGAAATTGGTTGTGGTACTGGATATGTGCTTTCCAGTATTGCACAAGCCTTCCCGAGAGCTCGGCTGCAGGGTGCTGAACTATTTGTTGCGGGATTGGATTTTGCTGCCGCTAGGCAGCCCACAATTGATTTTATGCAAATGGATGCGCGGCAAATTCCGTTTGTTGATGAATTTGATGTCATTGGTGCTTTTGACGTTCTGGAGCACATCGAAGAAGACGAACTTGTGCTGAAGCAAATGCATGCCGCGCTTAAGGCACGCGGCATCATACTGCTAACGGTCCCGCAGCATACTTGGTTATGGAGTCCTGTTGATAATTATGCTTGCCATGTACGGCGATATTCTGCTCAGGAACTTCATAGGAAGGTCGAGGGTGCAGGTTTTGAAGTATTGCGCAGTACCTCCTTCGTATCAAGTTTACTTCCGGCAATGTGGGTATCACGTTTTGCGCAAAAGAAATCTCTCAAAGAGATTGATGCTACGGCAGAATTTAGGATTTCCCCTTGGTTGAATAGAATGCTGGAAAAAATACTGGGGTTAGAAATACGTATGATACGGCATGGCATCAATTTCCCATTAGGCGGTTCGCGCTTGGTCGTGGCGAGAAAAAAATGATGAAAATCCCATTCAATAAACCCTTTATGTCAGGAAACGAACTGCTATATGTCGACCAAGCATACGTTGAAGGATTTCTTGCGGGTGATGGCAGCTTCACCAAGAAGTGCAATACGTGGTTGGAACAGCATGTCGGGTGTAGTAAGGCATTGTTGACGCATTCGTGTACTGCTGCGTTAGAAATGGCGGCAATTCTGGTTGGCATCCAGCCGGGGGATGAGGTGATTATGCCCTCTTACACTTTCGTTTCCACTGCCAATGCATTTGTGTTGCGCGGCGGGATACCTGTCTTTGTGGATATTCGACCAGATACGCTGAATATCGACGAATCGTTGATCGAGGCGGCCATCACCTCGCGCACCAAAGCGATCGTGGCAGTGCATTACGCGGGTGTGGGTTGCGAGATGGATGCGATCATGGCTATTGCGCAGCGACATAATTTGCTGGTAATCGAAGATGCTGCACAGGGCATCATGTCCAGTTACAAGGGGCGTGCATTGGGCAGCATCGGGCACTTGGCGGCGCTTAGTTTTCATGAGACGAAGAACATTATTTCTGGTGAAGGCGGTGCTTTACTGGTGAACGATGAGCGTTTTGCCGAGCGCGCCGAGATCATCCGCGAGAAGGGCACGAACCGCAGCCAGTTTTTTCGCGGGCAGGTGGATAAATACACTTGGGTGGATATCGGGTCCTCATATCTGCCGGGCGAGATCATCGCGGCGTTTCTTTGGGCGCAGATGGAAGAGGCAGATAGCATTACGCAAAAGCGACTCGCTATTTGGCAAAATTATCACGAAGCCCTGGCACCTCTGGAGCAAGCTGGCGTGTTGCGCCGCCCTATCATTCCTGAAAACTGCCAGCACAATGCGCATATGTATTACATACTGCTGGACTCTCTTGAGAAGCGATCAATGTTGATTGAGAAGCTTAAAGAGCAGGGGGTGAATGCGGTATTTCATTATGTTCCGCTGCATAGTTCACCAGCGGGGAAACGATATGGTCGGGTGCATGGCAGCATGGCAATTACGCAGGATTTCAGCGACAGATTAGTAAGGCTTCCATTGTGGATTGGGTTGTCCGAGGCTCAGCAGGGTCGAATTGTGGATATGCTCGAAGCCGCATGTTGTTGAATTGAATTACCTCCGAGCACTCGGTTGAGGTTTGTTTCTGTTTTTTGTTCCCTTTCCGGTTTGTGTTGAGCTGTTTCTGAAGCGGAAACAGTTATTGCCGGCCTCCATGCGTGACGGTGTTGCAAGAGTCTGTCCGGCAGTGCGGTTGCCATCCTGTTACCCCCGAATGCGCTGCCATTGCAGATATTCCTGCTCATTCTGTACAAAATACAGGCTAGAATCCGCCTTGCCATACAACAGATAAATATCAGATAATTAAAGAATAGCTAAAGGCACTGGTTGTTGATCGATCAGTATGGCAATAAGTAAAACGATTTTTCTGAGATGGCGTAAAGGGGCGGTTAATGAAGGCAGTGATATTGGCGGGCGGGCTTGGGACTCGCATCAGCGAGGAAACTTCTACTCGTCCCAAGCCTATGGTGGAGATTGGCGGCAAGCCGGTTTTGTGGCACATCTTGAAATCCTATTCGGCTCATGGCATTCACGATTTCGTGATCTGCTGCGGCTACAAGGGATATGTGATCAAAGAGTATTTCGCCAACTACTTCCTGCACATGTCGGATGTGACTTTCGACATGGAGCACAACAAGATGGAAGTACATCAGCGTTATGCCGAGCCTTGGAAGGTGACGCTGGTGGATACCGGCGAAGATACGATGACCGGTGGTCGTTTGAAGCGTGTGGCGGACTACGTCAAGGATGAGGAGGCGTTCTGCTTTACTTATGGCGATGGTGTGAGTGATGTGAATATCACCGAGCTGATCGCCTTCCACAAGGCGCAAAAAGTCAAAGCCACGCTGACCGCCACCTTGCCGCCCGGGCGGTTTGGTGCGCTGGACATGGTGGGCAACAAGGTCAATAGCTTCCGCGAAAAGCCGCAGGGTGATGGCGCTATGATCAATGGCGGTTTTTTTGTGTTGTCGCCTGAAGTTATCGACTACATCGCGGACGACAAGACGACTTGGGAGCGCGGTCCGATGGAACGGCTCGCAGAAGAAGGCGATCTGGCCGCCTTTCATCATGAAGGGTTTTGGCAGCCGATGGACACGCTGCGCGACAAGCAGCATCTTGAGGAGTTATGGCAATCCGGTAAGGCGCCCTGGAAAGTTTGGAAATGAACGCAGCGTTCTGGCGCGGCAAGAAGGTGTTCTTGACCGGCCACACCGGCTTCAAAGGTAGTTGGCTCAGTTTGTGGTTGCAGCAGCTCGGTGCCGAAGTGACCGGCTATGCCTTGCAGGCGCCGACGAACCCCAGTTTGTTTGAAGTCGCGAATGTCGCGCAAGGCATGACGTCCATCATCGGCGATATCCGCGATGCGGAAGCGTTGAGTAAAGCCATGCGCGATGCCGCACCGGACATCGTCATCCACATGGCAGCCCAGCCTTTGGTGCGCTATTCCTACGTGAACCCGGTCGAGACCTATTCCACCAACGTGATGGGCACGGTGCATCTGCTTGAAGCGGTGCGGCAGACGCCCTCGGTACGCGCCGTGGTCAACGTCACCAGCGACAAGTGCTATGACAACAAGGAATGGGTATGGGGCTATCGCGAGAACGAAGCCATGGGCGGTTTCGATCCCTACAGCAACAGCAAGGGTTGCGCCGAACTGGTGACTTCGGCTTACCGCAATTCATTCTTCAATCCGGAGAAATACGCAGACCATCGCGTGGCGCTCGCGTCGGGCCGCGCCGGTAACGTCATCGGCGGCGGCGATTGGGCAGACGACCGATTGATCCCGGACATCCTGCGCGCCATCAGCGATAACAAACCGGTCGTTATCCGCAGTCCGTACGCGATCCGCCCTTGGCAGCATGTGCTGGAGCCGCTATCCGGCTATCTGCTGTTGGCAGAAAAGCTATACATGCAAGGCGTCACCTATGCCGAAGGTTGGAATTTCGGCCCGGCTGACGAAGATGCCAAGCCGGTGCAATGGATCGTCGAGCAGCTCACGCAACAGTGGGGCGAGGGCGCGAGATGGCAACTGGACGGCGGCGAGCATCCGCACGAAGCGCACTACCTCAAGCTGGATTGCTCCAAAGCCAAAATGCGCCTCAATTGGCAGCCGCGCTGGCACTTGGGCCACACGCTGGAGATGATCGTGTCCTGGCAGCAGGCCTGGCTGGCAAAGCAGGATATGCGCAGCTTCACCCTGAAACAGATCGAACAATACACACAGTGAGAGAAACAACATGAGCACAAAAGAACAACTCCGCAGCCAGATCGCAGATCTCGTCAAACAATATGCCGACCTCGCCTATGCGCCCAGCGCATTCGAAGCGGGCAAGAATGTGGTGCCGCCTTCAGGCAAGGTGATCGGCGCTGCCGAACTGCAGAACATGGTGGAAGCTTCGCTCGACGGCTGGCTGACGACCGGCCGTTTCAATGACGCTTTCGAGAAGCGCCTCACCGAATTCCTCGGCGTGAAGCATGCGCTCACCACCAACTCCGGCTCTTCCGCCAACCTGTTGGCCTTCAGCGCGCTCACCTCGCACAAGCTGGGCGAACGCGCCATCCAGCCGGGCGATGAAGTCATCTCGGTGGCAGCGGGCTTCCCCACCACGGTGAACCCCATCCTGCAATATGGCGCAGTGCCGGTGTTCGTTGATGTGCAACTCGGCACCTACAACGTTGACCCGGCCAAGATCGAAGCGGCGATCACGCCCAAGACCAAGGCCATCATGCTGGCGCACACGCTGGGCAATCCCTACGATCTGGATACCATCACTGCGCTGGCGAAGAAGTACAATCTTTGGTTGATCGAAGACTGCTGCGATGCGCTCGGCTCCACCTACAACGGCAAACTGTGCGGCACCTTCGGCGACATCGGCACGCTGAGCTTTTACCCCGCGCACCACATCACGATGGGTGAGGGCGGTGCGGTATTCACCAACAACGACCAGCTGCGTCAGATCGTCGAATCGATCCGCGACTGGGGTCGCGACTGCTACTGCCAGCCTGGCAAGGACAACACCTGCGGCAAGCGCTTCTGCCAGAAGCTGGGCGACCTGCCGCACGGCTACGATCACAAGTACACCTATTCTCATATCGGCTACAACCTGAAGATCTCCGACATGCAAGCCGCCTGCGCCTTGGCACAGATGGATCGCGTGGAAGAATTCATCGCCGCACGCAAGGCGAACTTCGCTTATCTGAAAGCCGGATTGAAGAACTGTGAAGAATTCCTGCTGCTGCCGGAAGCCACGCCGAATAGCGACCCATCCTGGTTCGGTTTCCCCATCACCATCAAGGCTGCGGCAGGTATCAATCGCGTTGACCTGTTGCAATACCTCGACCAGAACAAGATCGGTACGCGCCTGCTGTTCGCCGGCAACCTCACGCGCCAGCCCTACATGAAAGGCCGCAACTTCCGCATCTCGGGCGAGCTGACCAACACTGACACCGTGATGAACGACACCTTCTGGATCGGCGTGTATCCGGGCTTGAGCAAGGAGATGTTGGATTTCGTCATCGCCAAGCTGGAAGCGTTCTTTGGGGTGAATTTCTAATTCAAGGAAATCGACAAGCCGTGAATCAAGTAAATAAAAAACTTAAGATAGCCATAATCGGGAGCGGGAATATCGGCACTGATCTACTGATCAAAGTGCTGCGCTCTTCCCATCTTGAATGTGGAGCATTCATTGGCAGAAATTTGTCCTCATCCGGCATGCTGAAGGCGCTTTCATTGGGTGTGCCTGTTTCGGCAGAAGGGATTGATTACATCATCAACAATCCGGAATGCTGCGACCTGGTCTTTGATGCAACCTCAGCAAAGAGCCACTTCGAACATGCGCCAATCTTTGAAAAAATGGGCAAGCGTGTCATCGATATGACGCCGGCCAAAATTGGATTGATGAGCGTGCCGAGTGTCAATCTTGCGGATTGTTTGAATGAGTTCAATGTAAATATGGTGACTTGCGGTGGGCAAGCCTCCATACCGGTGGCTTATGCAATCGGGCAAACGCAGTCAGAGGTGGATTACATCGAGGTGGTCTCAAGCATCGCCTCAAGAAGCGCCGGCCCCGCAACAAGGCAGAATCTGGATGAATACATCAAAACGACCGAAGACGGTCTGATGGAATTTTCTGGTGCGCGGCGTACCAAGGCTATATTGAACCTGAACCCTGCCGAACCCTGCGTAGACATGCAGACCACAATCTTTGCCAAGGTCGCCAATCCCGACATTCCGAAACTGGCTGCAGAATTATCGCGATTGGTAGACAAAGTTCAGAGCTATGTCCCCGGCTACGAAATCATTCTGGGGCCAATGGTCGAGAATGGGAGGATAGTGGTGATGGTAAGAGTGCGTGGTCTGGGCGACTATTTACCCGCCTACGCGGGCAATCTGGACATAATCAACTGTGCAGCCATTGCAATGGCGGAAGAATACGCAAGTGTCGCGCCGCACAAGAAATCGAAGGGGCACTGATGGAGATGACCAAGAAGATCAGAATCAGCGACCCGACACTGCGTGATGGCAATCATGCCGTAGGGCATCAACTGAGCGCGGAGAATATCGCATCGTATTGCAAGGCAGCCGATGCGGCTGGCGTATCTATCGTTGAGGTCGGGCATGGAAATGGCCTTGGCGCGTCCTCGCTTCAACTTGGCGAAGCCAAAACGCCTGACCATGTTGCATTGACGACGGCACGTGAGAACCTGAGCAATTCCAAGCTGGGTATTCATGTCATACCTGGCTTTGCCACTATTGACCGGGATTTGAAACCCGCGCTGGAGATGGGTGTTGATGTGGTTCGTGTCGCTTCGCACTGTAGCGAGGCTGATATCTGCGAACGCCATATCAGTTTCGCGCGCAGCCAAGGCGTAGAAGTTTGGGGATGTCTGATGATGTCCCACATGATTTCACCGACGATGCTTCTGGAGCAGGCAAGGAAGATGGAATCATACGGCGCCGAAGGTGTGGTGTTCATGGATTCATCCGGCCATTTCACACCTGAAGATGTTCGAGAGCGGGTATCAACACTATTGAACGGACTCGGGATCGCTGTTGGTTTTCATGCCCACAACAATCTGGGAATGGCCATTGCGAATTCGATTGCTGCGGCTGAGACGGGAGCCACTTTGCTGGACGGTTGTGCACGCGGCTTCGGCGCAGGCGCGGGCAATGCACAACTGGAAGTTCTGATTGCTGTGCTGGAGCGCTTGAAATACAGCACGGGTATCGATCTGTACAAAATATTGGATGCCGCCGACTTGGCCGAACAGAACTTGATGAAGGAAATACCCACCATCAAATCAGTCAGCGTGGTAAGCGGTATGGCGGGTGTGTTTTCAGGATTTATGAAGCCGGTCTCGCGTATCGCCAATGAATTCAATATCGATCCGCGCGATGTGTTTTTTGAACTGGGGCGGCGGAAGATCGTCGCGGGTCAGGAAGACATAATTCTCGAGGTGGCGAAAGAGCTAGCCCAACGAGCCAGGAAAGGAAACGAATGAAACCGGAATGCATAGAAAGAACACGCCACGATTGCCTGAGGATTCTGGACGGACGTGACAAGGATCTTGATCTGTTGCGAGATTCTGAACTGGTTGTCATAGGAGGCACTGGTTTCGTCGGAACGTGGATTGCCGAGATGGTCGCAGCGCTGAACGACGGTTATCAATTCGGCATCAAGCTGTCGTTGATTTCGCGCAGTACCGACCAATTCGCGAATCGTTTGCCCCACTTGGCAATGCGCCCGGACATCAAGCTGATCAAATCTGATGTACGGCAGCTCGGACAATTCCCCAGTGATGCGGACTGGGTGATTCACGCGGCAGCGAATCCGGATGTGAGGACGCATGCTTCCAATCCTTTGGACACAGCATCGGTCATTGTTGATGGAACGATGTCAGTCATGCGGACTGCGGAGCGAATGGGGCGACTCAAAAAACTGCTGTATTTGAGCTCGGGTCTGGTCAGCGGGCCGCAACCAACGACATCGAAGGGTGTGTCGGAGAGTGCTCAGGGCGCACCTGCACCGGATGCGAGTTTTATCTACGCCAATGCCAAACGCTTTGCCGAAACCTTATGTTCCGCAGCGCGCGCGCAGTCGCGCATCCCCGTTCTTGTGGCGCGCCCTTTCTCCTTTGTCGGCCCTTACCAGCCCTTGGATACGCCATGGGCGCAAACAACATTCCTGTCTGATGCACTGCGCGACCATCACATCCGCGTTCTGGGTGATGGTCAAGTGGTCCGCAGCTACCTCTATGGCAGTGACGCGGCGTATTGGTTTTTGAGAATCTTGACCGCCGGTCAGAGCGGAGACGTGGTTAACGTGGGCAGTCCGGTGGGCGTCACCCTGCAAGACTTGGCAACAGAAGTCGCGAAGAATTTCGAGCCTTCTCTGGAGATCATGTTTAACACTGCGCCAAGGAGCCCTGGACGAGCCTCACAGTTGTTGCCGGATACGACGCATGCTCAAAACGAATTTGGCTTGTCGGTGTATACGCCGCTGGATGAAGCTATCAAATTAACCGCGCAGTGGCATCGCATGATGCTGTCAGACAAGTGAGGAATTAACCGTGTCAGAAAAAAAGGCCAGCGATTACATCGCTAAGTTTCTTGCCGACCAGGAGATCCGACACGTATTCGGTATCGTAGGTGCGGGTAACGCGCAGATATTCGACGCAATCACCCGTCTCGGTTATACGGAAATTGTCTGTGTTCACCACGAACAGGCAGCCGTGATGGCAGCGACAACGTATTACCGCATGACCGGAAAGGTCACCGTTGCATTGCTGACGACCGGCGCGGGATCGACCAACGGCGTGACCGGGGTGGTCAGTGCCTGGATGGATTCGATGCCTGTAATGGTGATCTCCGGCAACGAGAACTCGCGCTATACCACTGCCGACAACCCTTTGAGAATCTGGGGTGTGCAAGGTTACGACAGCACCGAGATGGTGGAGAAGGCAACCAAGTGGACAGCGCGGGTCATGCAGGCGGAGGAGGTGCTTGATGTCGTCTCTAGGGCATACTCGATAGCGGGTGCTTCCCGACAGGGGCCGGTCTGGATAGATGTGCCGATGAATATCCAGGCGGCCATGGTCGAAGAAAGCAAAATGAATCCAGTGTCTGTTGTGGTGCCAGAAGCAAAGGCAGCGCCAGCAGGCGCGGCGCGGATTCTTCAGGCTCATGAGGGCGTGGCTGCGGTTGAAAAGTTGCTTGCCGGTTCGACCAGACCGGTTCTTTGGCTGGGGCATGGCATCAGGCTGGCCGGCGCGGCAGAAAAGGTCAGAGATCTGGTCGAAAAGTTGGGCGTTCCTGTGCTAGTGACATGGCAAGCCTGCGACATCCTGGATTCTGACCATCCACTTTGCTTCGGCAGGGCCGGAGTGTACGGACAGAGAGCAGCAAACTTTGTGCTGCAGAACTGCGATGCGCTGATCTGCATCGGCACGCGTCTTGCCATTCCTCAGGTCGGTTACGACCTGACGGAATTCGCCCGAGCCGCGCAGATTGCCACCGTCGACATCGATGCCGACGAATTGCTCAAGCTGGGTGATCGTATTGCCAGCCCGATATTGAGCGATGCCGGGGAGTTCATCGATCAGCTTGTGAGCAAAACAAACGAGACCTACCACCGTGCCGACTGGGTAAGACAGTGCGAGATATATCGTGAGCGTTATCCGGTCGTTGGCCCGGAGCACGCTGACATGTCAAACGAGGCGGGTACTAAGTTCATTAATTCCTACCGCTTCATGCAAGTGCTGGAGAAGTACTTCCACGACGACCAAATTGTCGTGACGGATATGGGAACTGCACTGCTATCGGGTCACCAAGTTCTCAAATTCAAGGCTGGCCAGAGGATGATGACATCGACCGGATTAGGCGAGATGGGTTTCGGCTTACCTGGCGCGATCGGCGCGGCTTTCGGGGCGGGCAGGGAGGTGATGTGCCTGAATTGTGACGGCGGCATGATGTTGAATCTGCAAGAATTGCAGACCATCGCTCACCACAATCTGCCGATCAAGATATTCATCTTCAATAATGACGGATATTTAATGATCAAGCACACCCAGAAGGCGCTGTTCTCTGGTCGCTATTCTTGTTCAGACAAGAAGTCTGGCGTCAGCTGTCCTGATTTTTCCAAACTCGCCTACGCATTTGGCTTCCCCTCATTCCAGATCCGTACATGGGAAGATGCGGAAGAAGTGCTTCCCACAGTGCAGGCGGCTAAAGGGCCCGTCATTTGCGAGGTGTTCACGCATCCAGAACAGCCGTTTGTGCCCAAGCTTTCTCTGGTACAAAATAAAGACGGATCGATCGTATCCCCTCCGTTGGAGGATTTGTCGCCGTTGTTGCCGAGAGCCGAGATAAGGAAGGACATGCTGATTGGCCTCCACAAGAAATCGGATAATCTGGAAATCGGCACACTGGACTAGCCTCACATGACAAAAACTAGCAGGATCGCTGTCCTTGGGGCGACCAGCCAGATTGCCAGAGACTTGGTTGTCGCCTGTGCGATGGATGCGGACAAACATCTGCATTTGTTCGCGCGCCGCCCGGATGTGTTGGGAGAGTGGCTGACTGCTGCTGGCTTGCCCGACCGCTACCCCGTAAGCGACTTTAGTGAATTGGCGCAGCACGAATTCGATGCTGTGATCAACTTTGTCGGGGTCGGCAATCCAGCGCAATTATTGGAGATGGGCAGCTCCGTCTTTGACATTACCGCGCATTTCGACGAGATGGTGCTGGAATATCTTGACTCACATCCGGCATGCCGCTATCTGTTCCTGAGTAGCGGCGCTGCCTACGGCTCCAATTTTGCGGAGCCTGCACGTCGCGATACGCCGGCGGTCATTCGAATCAACGACCTTGCCGCCCATGAGTGGTATGGTGTGGCGAAGTTGCATGCCGAATGCAAGCACAGAGCCCATCCCGAACTGCACATCATCGATATCCGAGTATTCAATTATTTCAGCCGTACTCAGGATATCAATGCGCGTTTCCTCGTCACTGACATGCTGCGTGCCATCCGCGACAAAACAGTGCTGAAAACATCCTCCGAGTACATTGTGCGCGACTATCTGCATCCTTCCGATTTTTACCGCCTGGTGACATCCTTGCTGGCTGCTCCTGCTGCCAATGCGGTCGTCGATTGCTACAGCAAGGCCCCCATAGACAAGCCGGGCCTGCTGCAGGCCATGGAGAACGAATTCGGTCTGCGCTACGAGGTGACGGAATCGCATGCCGCTATCAATGCGACAGGCGGAAAGCCGCATTATTATTCGATGAATAAGCGCGCGGCCGATTTTGGTTATCAGCCTGAATTAGACTCTCTGGAAGGGATAATTCGAGAGGCATCCGCCATGTTGCGAACCCACACTTCCGGGGCGTTTTAGAATGAGCGATCTCAGCCTCCGGAATATTGCACGTGGTGAGCGGATGTTCAAATTTCTGGGCGTGGGTGTGCTGAACACCTTGTTCGGATATAGCATCTATGCTGGCTTGGTTTTTGTGGGCATGCCATATTTGGTTGCGCTTCTAATTTCGACGATTGTGGGTGTAATCTTCAATTACTTCAGTATTGGCCGCTTGGTTTTTAAAGCAGCAGGCGGTTGGTTTGTATTCGGCAAGTTTATTCTGGCTTATGCCATTGTTTATCTGCTTAACGCGGCGTTGTTGGCCCTGCTGACTGAGAGCGAGTATTTGAATGCATATCTGGGGCAAGCTGCCTGTCTCGTCCCCAGTGTGGCTGTGAGTTGGCTCTTGATGAATCACTGGGTTTATAAAAATGGTTGAGAACATGCATAAAAAACTGATCAGTATCGTGACGCCTTGCTATAACGAAGAAGAAAACATTGACGAGTTGTGTCAGCGTATCGAAAAGGTTATGGAGAGCCTTCCTTACGACTACGAGCATATTTGTATCGATAATTGCTCGACTGATTCGACTGTCAGCAAAATCAAGGCGAAGGCAGCAGTTGATAAGCGCATTAAACTTATCGTAAATGCAAGAAATTTCGGGCATATCAGGTCTCCGTATTACGGCATTCTTCAGTCTCGTGGTGATGCTTGTGTTTTGATAGCATCCGATCTGCAAGACCCGCCCGAGATGATTGTTGAATTTGTAAAGAAATGGGAGCAAGGATTCAAGACTGTGCTTGCAGTTAAGCCGGAGAGTGAAGAGTCTTCAATCATGTTCGGCCTGAGAAAAGCCTATTACCTCCTCATTTCAAAAATCTCGGAAGTCCCTTTGGTGCAAAATGCAACCGGGGCGGGTTTGTTCGATAAAGCTGTTGTCGATATTCTTCGAGGTATTCAAGATTCCTATCCCTATTTCCGTGGTCTTCTCTGCGAGATAGGTTTTCCCATCGCCACCGTTCCGTTTAAACAGCCAAGAAGGCAACGAGGGATCACGAAGAATAATTTCTACACCTTGTATGACATCGCGATGCTTGGTATTACAAACCACTCTAAAATCCCATTGCGCTTAATGGCAATGAGCGGATTTGTCCTCGCGTTCTTTAGCCTGATCGCTGCGATGATATTCTTTGTTGCAAAGTTGCTATATTGGGATTCTTTCCAATTGGGCGCAGCTCCCATTCTTATCGGCGTATTCTTTTTCGGGGCGATTCAAGCTTTCTTTATTGGTGTGCTGGGCGAATACATAGGTTCGATCCATACGCAGGTTCGCAACATGCCGTTGGTGGTGGAGTTGGAGCGCGTTAATTTTTAGTATTTATGATGCGCCATTTGGGATTTTCTCATTTGGCCAGTCAAGTAAAGCCGTGTGATGAGACAATAAAGTTTGAAATCAATTGAAAGCCGACATAAGTATGACAAATAAAACAGCAGTAATAACTGGTATCACCGGACAAGACGGGGCCTACTTGGCACAACTCCTGCTGGAAAAGGGTTACACCGTTTACGGTACCTATCGGAGAACCAGCTCAGTAAATTTCTGGCGGATTCAAGAGTTGGGTGTCGATAAGAATCCGAACCTGCATTTGGTTGAATACGATCTTACGGATTTGTCATCCAGCATTCGTTTGTTGCAAAGCACCGGGGCGACTGAGGTTTACAATTTGGCGGCACAAAGTTTTGTTGCCGTTTCGTTCGATCAGCCTCTGGCTACTGCTGAAATCACCGGGTTGGGACCTCTGCATTTGCTTGAGGCAATTCGCATCGTCAATCCGAAGATTCGGTACTACCAAGCCAGCACGTCAGAGATGTTCGGCAAAGTACAGGCGATTCCTCAGATCGAAGAAACGCCGTTCTATCCACGCAGCCCTTATGGTGTGGCGAAGCTCTATGCGCACTGGATGACGATCAATTACCGTGAGAGCTACGGTATCTTTGGTTCCAGCGGTATTTTGTTCAATCATGAGTCGCCGCTGAGGGGGCTGGAATTTGTCACGCGCAAAATCACGGATGCAGTGGCCAGAATAAAATTGGGCAAGCAGGATGTCTTAGAGCTGGGCAACCTGGATGCGAAGCGTGACTGGGGGTTCGCCAAGGAGTATGTGGAAGGTATGTGGCGCATGTTGCAGGCGGACGAGCCGGACACTTTTGTGTTGGCAACCAACCGCACTGAGACAGTTCGCGATTTTGTGCGGATGGCGTTCAAGGGGGCGGGTATCACAGTCGAATTCAAAGGGTCCGCTGAAAATGAAACGGCCGTTGATGTTGCGACTGGCAAGGTGGTGATGCGCGTCAATCCTAAATTCTACCGCCCGGCCGAGGTGGAGTTGTTGATCGGCAATCCTGCCAAGGCGAAAGAGAAGCTGGGCTGGGAACCTAAAACGACATTGGAGCAGTTGTGCCAAATGATGGTTGAGGCAGACCTGCGCCGCGTTGAACGCGGGATTTCGTTCTGAAGCATAGCGGAATGAAGCGGGCGTTGATCACCGGTCTGGACGGTTTCACCGGCCAGTATCTGGCGCGCGAAATGGAATCGGCTGGCTGGGAGGTTTATGGTATCGGCATGGCCGAGCTGCCTGCTTCCCCGCGTTACCGTTGCATCGACCTTGCGGATGCGGCGGGCCTTGCGAGTTTGATCAATGATGTTCAACCCGATGCGGTCGCTCATTTGGCCGGTATTGCCTTTGTCGGCCATGGCGATGCCGAAGCGTTTTACCGCGTTAACTTGATTGGCACACGCAATCTGCTGGAGGCGCTGGCAAAAACAGGAAAGCCTCTCCGGCGTGTGCTACTTGCAAGTAGCGCGAATATCTATGGCAATGCAGCAGAGGGCGTGTTGGATGAATCAACGCGTCCGAATCCTGCCAATGACTATGCGGTGAGTAAATTGGCCATGGAATATATGGCGCACTTGTGGTTCGATAGATTGCCTATTGTCATCGCCCGCCCGTTCAATTACACCGGGGTGGGGCAGAGTATTTCATTTTTACTGCCCAAGATCGTTGATCATTTTCGCCGTCGTGCGGATGTGATTGAGCTGGGGAATCTGGATGTTTGGCGCGATTTTTCCGATGTTCGCTGGGTGGCGGCAGTGTATAGGCGGCTGTTGGAATGCGCGCCCGCAGGCGAAACGGTAAATGTCTGTTCAGGAAAGACCCATTCTTTGCGCCAGGTGCTGGAAATGGCGGAAACTATCACCGGGCACTCGATCAATGTGGAAGTTAATCCTGCCTTCGTTCGGCAGAACGAAGTGAAGACCTTGAGTGGCGACCCCGCTCGTTTGCAAGAATTGATTGGAGAACTTGAAGCGCCTTCGCTCGAAACGACGTTGCGCTGGATGTTGAGCCATGAGCCAATTGCTGGTTGATTAAATGCGACTTGGCATGGGAGTGAGTGCGTGGGCCCGGGGTTTGCTGGCTGGGCATATTGATGGTATCGGGGTATACACCGAGAACCTGTGGCTTGAGCATTGCCGAAATAATGTATCTCCGCATGCTGTTGCATTTGGGGTGTTGGATGAAGTCAAGGTGCGTCAGGAGGCTCCAAGGCCGCTTGAATGTCTGCCGGGGAAATTCTCTGCGAATAGTGCATTTTCAATCATTACCGGGTTGCCGTATCTCGGATCGGGCGGACTTCGTTCCAAAATTGATGTCTTTCATGCGCCGGATCACCACATTCCGAAATTGCGATCCGTGCCTGTCGTTGCAACAATCATGGATGCGATTCCAATTGTGCATCCGGAGTGGGTATCGGCAAATCTGAGGCGCACCAAGAATGCCGTATTCCGTCAAACCGTGAAGTGGGCGGAACACGTCATCACAATTTCCGAATACAGCAAAGCAGATATCGTTGAATTCTACGGGGTCTGCGAACAAGATATAACGGTGATTCCACTCGGCTATGATGAATCCCTGTGCCCAAGACTTGGCCAGAATGAGAATACAGCCGTGTTGCAGAAGTATCTCTTGAATGAAGGCTATTTCCTCTTTGTGGGGACGTTGCAACCCAGGAAAAATGTCCGGCGGATTATTCAAGCACATCGCGCATTAAGCCCCGCTATCCGAGCCGCCCATCCATTGATTATTGTGGGCGCGTATGGGTGGGGGAGCGATGATCTACTTCGGGATATCGAGGAGATGGAGCGTGAGGGATTTGGGCGCTGGCTCAAGTGGGTATCGAAAAGTGACCTCAAAGCGCTGATGCAGTCTGCGACGGCACTAGTGTATCCGTCGCTGTATGAAGGGTTCGGCCTGCCAATCCTGGAAGGCTTTGCAGCGCAAATTCCCGTAATATCCTCATCTACTACTTCGATTCCGGAAGTTGCAGGTGAAGCCGCTTTATTGGTTGATCCAGTCAGGGTTGATGAAATTAGCGATGCGATGGCCAAGGTTGCGGAAAATACGGGCCTGGCAGCAGATCTCGTAAGTCGCGGGAAAGAGCAGCTGGAGAGATATTCATGGGCAAGTTGCGCGCAACAAACGCGCGAGGTATGCCAAAGGTATTCTGCTTAGCGCAGACTCAAGAGAAAATACCAAGCCTGTTTCAGGTAAAGTAATCAGATTGAACCCAAATTAGCCATTACTCTCGTGATTTCCGCGAAGGCGGGAATCCAGCATAAAAGTAGCCCGCAGAGCGGACAGAGTTATGATATTTACCCGCTTCGCAGGGATTCTTCAATAAATTGGATTCCCGCCTTCGCGGGAATGACGAAGTCCGTGACTAATGGTCCATCCGGTTTGAAATAAAGGGATATTTTGAAGATCGCGATCGTTCATGACTGGTTGGTTGTCTACGCAGGGGCAGAGCGCGTTTTGGAGGCGATGCTGGATTGTTACCCTGAAGCGGATCTGTTTGCCCTCGTGGATTTCTTGCCCGATGGACAGCGGGGGTTCATCAAGAACAAGACTGTCCAAACCTCGTTTATTCAGAATCTCCCGTTCGCCCGCAAGAAGTACAGGGGGTATCTGCCGCTGATGCCGCTGGCGGTAGAACAATTCGACTTGTCTGGCTACGACTTGGTGATTTCCAGTAGTCATGCTGTGGCGAAAGGCGTGATAACCGGTCCGGACCAACGGCATGTGTGCATGTGCTATTCGCCGATGCGTTATGCCTGGGATCTGCAGCATCAGTATCTCAAGGAATCCGGATTGGATCGCGGCTTGCGCAGTTTGGCTGCAAGATGGATTCTCCATAAGATGAGAATATGGGATGTGCGGACTGCCAACGGAGTGGATGAATTTATTGCTATCTCTCAATTTATCGCCCGGCGCATCCAAAAAGTATATCGTCGTGATTCAGTGGTGATCTATCCGCCTGTTGCAATCTCGAAATTTGTCCCGCCAAACGGTAAAGAAGATTTCTATGTCACGGCATCGAGAATGGTGCCGTACAAAAAAATGGATTTGATTGTAGAGGCATTCTCCCAGATGCCCGGTCGAAAACTCGTGGTCATTGGCGACGGGCCTGATTTTCGCAAGATCAAGGCACTGGCCGGTCCCAACGTGGAAATGCTTGGGTTCCAGTCCGAAGATGTACTGATAGACTATTTGCAGCGCGCTAAGGCGTTCGTCTTTGCAGCCGAGGAAGATTTTGGCATTGCGCCGCTTGAAGCGCAGGCTTGTGGAACACCGGTAATCGCCTATGGCAAAGGTGGGGCACTGGAGACGGTTCGGGGGCTCGGGGGGGATGCCGAAGAAGATGGTGCTGCCACAGGTTTGTTCTTTGGTCGTCAGGATACGGATTCATTGTGTAAAGCGGTAGAGTCATTCGAAGCACATATCGAGAAATTCACTTCAAATGCTTGCCGGGAGAATGCGGTGCGTTTCTCCACGGAAAGATTCAAATTTGAATTTGAATTGCTCATCAGTCGGAAGCAGGGGTGTAAGGATGTACTTTCGTAAAGGTTTCGTTAGGCAGCAGGGGGGGCGACTGGGGCTATTGCATCGGTTGTTGGATGCCGCGCTGATCGCTTTGTTGCTATGGGGTTGTGCAACTGCGTATGGAATCCCCTTTGGAATGGATTACAAGCTGGCCGGTGTCGTCGGCGCTGTTGTTTTCCTGTTCTTGGCTGAGTGGCAGAGCCTCTATGAGTCATGGCGTGGCGACTCTATACGCCGAGAGGCTTGGGCGATCATCTTCGTTTGGTTGCTTACCGTTTGTGTAATGCTCGCCTTGGGCTTCCTTTGGAAATCCTCCGTTCATTATTCCCGTGTCGTCATGATGGGGTGGGTAATAGCAACTCCGGCATTGCTGATGCTGGAAAGAATGGTGCTGCGTTATTTTCTGCGAGCGCTCAGAAGGGTTGGGTTGAATTCGCGATCTGTGGCGATAGTGGGAGGTGGCGAAAAGGCTGCAGCACTTGAACGACAAATAGCCAGCTCACCTTGGATGGGGCTGCACCTTCAGGCGCATTACGATGATCAGGCGTCAGCTGATAAAGGGGTTAAGCCTATTTCATCGCTGTTCGAGATGATTCATGAAGGGGCTATTGATAGCGTGTACGTAACTTATCCCATACAAGAGGAGAGGCGGATAAGGAAACTTGTCGAGCAACTTGCCGATACGACGGTGTCTGTTTATATCGTGCCGGATATCTTTGTCTCAGATCTGTTTCATGCGCGTTGGACTAATCTGGGCGATGTTCCACTGGTAAGTGTGTTTGAGAGCCCGATGTATGGCACGAACGAGCTCGTGAAAAGACTGGAAGATGTGGTGTTGGGGCTGGCGATACTGTTGATTATTTCTCCAATAATGTTGGCGATAGCTGCCACCATTAAAGCCACTTCCAGCGGGCCGGTCATTTTCAAGCAGCGGCGCTACGGTCTTAATGGCCAGGTAATTGAGGTATGGAAGTTTCGCAGCATGACTGTAATGGAAGATGATGCAGAGATTAAGCAGGCAAAAAAGATCGATCCAAGAATCACTCCGTTCGGTACTTTCCTGCGCAGGACTTCCCTGGATGAACTGCCGCAATTCTTCAATGTATTGCAGGGATCCATGTCAATAGTCGGCCCCCGGCCCCATGCCGTTGCGCACAACGAACAATATCGGAAATTGATCCATGGCTATATGTTGCGGCACAAGGTGAAGCCCGGCATTACGGGCTGGGCTCAGGTGAATGGATGGCGCGGCGAAACGGATACCATTGATAAGATGGAAAAGAGGGTCCAGTTCGATCTGTATTACATCAATAACTGGTCATTCTGGTTCGATTTGAAGATTATCTTCAGAACCATTCTGGGCGGCATGCGCGGCACCAACGCTTACTGAACATGCCCGGGATCGCCAAAGTAAATGCCCGCTCAGTTTTGGCACTGCTGCATGACATTGTTGCGGTAGCCGTAGCTTGGATTGGCGCCTATCTTTTGCGCTTCAACTTTGAATTGCCTGAAGCCTTTTCCAGCGAACTTCGGCAAACGCTTGTTTGGGTGGTGCCTGTTCAGGGCATCGCATTCTTCGCACTGGGTCTTTACCGTGGCATATGGCGCTATGCCAGCGTAAACGATTTGCGGCGGATCTTATATGCGGTCGTTCTGGGCGCGGGCGCAATTCCGCTGTTCTTCTGGATGTTGCGCCTTGAAGTTGTGCTGCCGCGTTCTGTACTTATCATCTATCCGGCGTTGCTGCTGCTGATGATGGGCGGAGGGCGGCTGGTATACCGCTTGTGGAAAGAGCAGACGCTGTTTTCGGATATCAAATGGTCTGGCGAGCCTGTATTGATTTTGGGGGCTGGCGATGCGGCTGCGAGTCTTGCAAAAGAATTGGCGCTTAATACCGCGTGGCGCGTGGTTGGCTTCCTGGATGATGATGAAGACAAAATCGGCACCATGTTGAACGGTGTGCGTGTTTTGGGAAGGCTGGGTGAATTGGCGAATACAGTGCAGCGGCTTGGCGTCACTCAAGTGGTTATCGCGATGCCCAGTGTTTCGCACCGGCAGCGCAAGCGTGCCACTAGTTTGTGCGTGAAAGCCGGCGTGAAGGTGATGACGGTACCTGCATTTGAAGACCTGCTGAGCGGCAGGGTATCGATTTCTCAGTTACGCGCGGTCGAGCTGGAGGATTTGCTCGGGCGCGATCCAGTACAGCTGGATGAGGTGGGATTGCATCAACAGTTGGCGGGTAAGGTCGTGCTGGTAACCGGTGCCGGTGGCTCTATCGGAGCTGAATTGTGCCGTCAGATTGCGCGTTATATGCCGGGAAAATTGATTCTGCTCGATGCAGGCGAGTTCGCGCTGTACAACATCGAGCAGGACATGGCCAAACGATTCCCGCAATTGGAAATTGCCTATCTGGCGGGTGATGTGCGTGATACGGCGAGATTGGAGCAGGTATTTGAAGAATATCAGCCCAGTGTGGTATTCCATGCGGCGGCGTACAAGCATGTACCCCTGATGGAACAGGACAATGCCTGGCAGGCAGTACGCAACAATGTTTACGGTACTTGGTGCGTTGCAACATGTTCGCAAAAATATGGTGTTGAGAAGTTCGTATTGATCTCAACCGATAAAGCGGTAAATCCGACCAATGTAATGGGCGCCACCAAGCGATTGGCAGAGATGGTATGCCAGGGTTTGCAACAGCCCGGGGGAACGCGTTTCATAATAGTGCGCTTTGGCAACGTTCTGGGTAGCAGCGGCAGCGTGATCCCTAAGTTCCGCGAACAGATTGCCAGCGGGGGGCCGCTTACGGTGACGCATCCTGAAGTTACCCGATTCTTTATGACGATACCCGAAGCGGCCCAGCTGGTTATGCAGGCAGGATATATGGGCAAGGGAGCGGAGATATTTGTACTCGACATGGGGGAGCCCGTGAAGATCGTTGAGCTGGCCAAGGACATGATCAGGCTTTCCGGATTGAACGAGGATGATGTATCAATCCAATTTGTGGGCCTAAGGCCCGGTGAGAAGCTGTATGAGGAGCTGATCGCCGGCGAAGAGCACACCTTGCCAACACCCCATCCGAAATTGCGTATTGCAGAGGCAAGGACAGTCTCTGCCGAGGATATGCAGAGTTTGTTAGCTTGGATATGTAGTGAGCAGATATTCTCGGGAAACGCGGTGCGAGCGCGACTGAAGCAGTGGGTGCCTGAATATGTTTCGGCTTCAAATGGTATTCAAGCTGGCATCTAATGAAATGAAGATAATTAACTATCCGGATGCTGGTTCTTCAAGAGTATAGATATGATTGTATTCGCACAGCATCTGATCTTTGCCGTCGTTATCTTCGGTATCTCGGCCACCATCACGGATTTGCTGGTTCGCCGTCTGCGTGTAATGGATATTCCGAACGGGCGCTCATCGCACTATAAGCCTACTCCAAGAGGTGGCGGGCTTGCCATGGTGGCCGCGTTTCTGATCGGCATCGTCCTGATTCATTTGATAGGAGATAGATCGCCGATCTATTCGCTCTATTTCGGCGGCTTTCTGGCTGCGGCATTCATTATCGCCGCAATTTCGTTCTACGATGATATGAAGCATTGCACGTTTAAGGTCAAGCTGACTGGTCAGTTGCTGGCGGTCGTCGTGGCGATGCTGTCCGGTATCGTCATCGATGTGATGCACTTGCCGTGGTTGGGGTTGGTGGAGCTGGGCGGGTGGGCTTACCCGCTTACGATGCTATGGGTCTTCGGTCTGACTAACGCCTACAATTTCATCGACGGGCTGGACGGTCTTGCGGCCGGCACGGCAGTCATCGCGGCAGCATTCTTAGCCTATATCTCGTTCCAGCAGGGTAGCCACTTCATCTATCTGGCTTCGCTGACTTTGGCAGCGGCGGCGTTGGGCTTTCTGATCTTCAATCTGCCCGTCGCGAAGATCTTCATGGGCGATGTGGGCAGCACGTTTCTCGGCTTGGTGTTCGCGGTGATGGCGGTGATCGCCGCCCGTTACGACCATTCGCACACTTCGCTATTCGTGGTGCCGTTACTGCTGCTACATTTCATCTTTGATACGACATTCACTTTCGTGCGGCGGCTGCTGGCGGGGGAGCGGGTATTCATGGCGCATCGTTCTCACCTTTACCAGTTGATCAACCGGATGGGTTTGTCGCATGGCAAGGTAACGGCGATCTACACAGCGCTAGCCGTCTTGCAAGGTATCGCGGCCCTCTTCATGGTTAAAGCGGCAGGCGAAGTACGTGTGCTGATGTTTGTGCCGTTCCTAGCGGGTTACTCCATTGCAGCCTTTGGGATAGTAAAGCAGGCAAGACGCAGACAATTGATTTAATGGCGCGCTGATTAAGGCTTCCCCTTTCGTCGGCGTTGCGGAGGCGCGCGGGCCTAGCGTCAGTGTTGGGGATGCCCACATGGTTTTATCAAAATTAAGGAAGCAATATGTTCAGCATCGTCATCCCCTCTTGGAACAATCTGCCGCATCTGAAATTGTGCGTGGAGAGCCTGCAAAGACATTCGGCCCACGCCCACGAGATCATCGTGCATCTGAATGACGGTTCCGATGGTTCACTGGCATGGGTGCAAGCCAATGGCATCAAGTACACGCAAAGCGGCAAGAATGTCGGCGTTTGCCTGGCGGTGAATCACGCGGTGGCGCAGGCGAAGCACGAATGGGTGCTGTTCATGAACGACGATATGGTCGCCGCGCCGGGATGGGACACGGCATTCATGGAGGCGATCGCTTCGGTAGATACCGACCTGGCTTTGTTCTTCGGCACGCTGGTCCAGCCTGAAGATGGTGGCAACGAGATCATCATCAAGCGCGACTTTGGCCGCACGCCGGAGACCTTCGATGAAGCGGCGTTCCTGCAGGGCTGTTTCGATGATCCACGCGGAGACCGGGAAGGGGCGGCTTCGCAACCCACTTTGTTCCACAAAAAGTGGTGGACCATGGTTGGCGGTTACAGTCTGGAGTTCTCGCCCGGCATGAGCAGCGACGATGACCTGCTGATGAAGTTCTGGGTGGCCGGTTGCCGCAATTTTCGCATGGTCGGCGCAAGCCGCTTTTATCACTTCGGTATGGCGAGTACCGGGCGCATCACCCACAATCAGGGCGGTCGCATGTTCGTGATGAAATGGGGCATCACACAGCTGGAGTTCTATCGCTACTACCTGCCCTCATTGCGCAGGCCGGATGGCGGCAATACCCCCGACAACCCGCACAATTTCGCTCGTCCGACCTGGCTGGGGAAATTGCGTCGCGTGCGCTATGCCCTGCGTTACAACTATCCGCTGGACGGGATCGAGGCTTGGGATCCGGCGGCGGGTAGCACCACCTTTTCGGATGGTGACTAACGGGGATTTGGTGAGGACTCAGCCTTGTGCAGCGCCTTGAGCATCTCATCCCCCAGTAGCAGATAGCCTGTCGTTGATACGTGCGTGCCATTGGCGGGAAACAGGTCGACGGTCTTGTCATCCAGCGCGCGCTGCATCATGCGCATCAGATTCGGCGCGCCGTATAGACGTTCAGCTTCGTTCCAGAATCGTTTGTCGGCATATCTGTAAACCGTACTTTTGTTTGGTACGAACATCCATATCGGGGTGACGCCTTCCATCTTGGCATTAAGTAGTGCGATGTTATCCAGCGCGCTACGGTCGATCTCACCCGGCAAGTCATAAGACAAAAACAAGGCATCGTTGCAGCTGGCATGGCTGAACAATTCGCAACCGTTCTTTACGCGCGCCATGGTCACGTCATTGGGCAAGGCCCATGTGCTGAAATCATCCGAACTGCTCCGGCGCTCGTATTCGACCGTGTGCAACAGGGTGCGGAAGCCAGTGGATAATTTCCCGGCATAGTTTCCGCTATGTACATCGAAGGAGACGGCAGGTGGATGACGCGGCGCGTCGGTGCGGGCATTCGGGTGATATTGCATCTTTTCGCAAGCCACCGACTTGCTGAGGTCGTTCACCAGATTGCGTTCGATGGATTCCAGTACGATGAATCGACCTTGAAAGCCTTGGCCGCGCAGCCAGGGCATGAAGTCGGCACATATCCCCCGCATGCTGTTCCACATTTCAGTTCGGACCTTGTATCCTTGATCGGTGAGTTTGGTTTGCCAGACACGGCCATCGGAAAAACTGTCGCCGATAACCAGAACATCGGCCTGCTGCATGGAGGCTTGTTGCATCAATCGCATATCTATTGAGGGCTGCACCTTGGTCCAGCCAAACAGTGTTTCGGGCAGCAGCGCCATGCGTGTCAGCTCGCCTACAAAAGTCGCCTTGGGCAGGAAATAGAAACCGACCGCGCCGTAACAGAGCACTGCCAGCATCACCACAACAGAGAATATCTTGGCCTGTTTCATGTCAGAACTGGAAGTAGAGGAAGGGACTGTAACTGCCGAACTGGTCTATCGCCACATACAGCATGTAAAGCGCGAAAGCGGTTTGTGTCAGCATCAGTGTGTTGCTGCCTGCGATGAAGCGGATTCGGGTCGAATTCGGTAACAGCCAGACCCAGAGTAGCCCTAGCGTCATTAGACGCATCAGGTGGCTACCCGACATGTCAGTAAACAACAATAAGTTTCCGTGTATCACCGCATCGAATGAAATGGGGCGATAAGCTATTCCAAACATCGCGTTGAGCATGACCATCGCCTGCGGCATGTCATCAGCCCGAAATACCACCCAGGCCGCCACTACAGCGATAAAGGTGAGGCTGCCACTGGCCAGAGTGCCCAGCCAACCCGGCACCCAGTGCAGATATCGTTCGGCAATCAGCTCGCGCCACAGATGGTTGATGGTGAGATAGATGCCGTGCAGGGCACCCCAGACCACGAACGTCCAGCCCGCGCCGTGCCACAATCCGCCCAGCAACATGGTGGCCAGCAGGTTGCCGTAACGGCGCAGCTTGCCTTTGCGATTGCCACCCAGCGGGATGTAGAGATAGTCGCGCAGGAAGGTGGACAGTGTGATGTGCCAGCGCCGCCAGAAATCGATGATGCTGGTGGCCTTGTAGGGCGAGTTGAAGTTGATCGGTAGGCGGATGTTGAACATCAGGGCGATGCCTAGTGCCATATCGGTATAACCGGAGAAATCAAAATAGATCTGCAATGTATAAGCCAAAGCACCGGACCATGCTTCGTAGATGGTGGGCAGGATGCCAGTAGTCAAGCCGTGTTGCGCGCCGTCGAAGATGTCGGTGGCGTAGGGAGCGAGCGCGTCCGCCAAAAGGACTTTCTTGCATAAGCCAAGCGTGAAAAGCAGCAGGCCGGTCGCGACGTTGTCCCAGTTGATGCGATAGGTGGTGTTATGGGCGAACTGCGGCATCATGTCTTTGTGATGCAGTACGGGGCCGGCTATCAGGTGCGGGAAGTAGGTGACGAACAGCACGTAATGGACGAAGTTGTATTCCTTCACTTTGCCTTGCCAGCAGTCGACCAGAAAGGCGATCTGCGTGAAGGTGAAGAACGAGATGCCGAGCGGCAGGATGATCTCGCCAAGTGAAAGGCTGGATCCTGCGAGGTCGTTCACGCTGGATAGGAAGAAGTTGGCGTATTTGTAGTAGGCCAGCAGCAGCAGGTTGGCGGTGATGGCGAACGTCAGAAGCTGAGTCTTGCGCCGGGTTTCTTGCTTCACGCCGGCCTTGGCGATCCACATGCCCAGCGCATAGTTGAAGATGATGGAGCCGAGCAGCAGCCCGACATAGGCCGGGTTCCAATAGCCGTAGAAGACGAGCGAGGCCAGTGCCAGCCACGCTGCAGCGTAGCTATGATGAATGCGCCCCAGCTGGAAAAAGCCAAGGAACACGACCGGCAGATACAGGAAGATGAAACTGTAGGAATTGAAGAGCATCGGTCAGGCGGCGGTGAGTCGGGGCGCGTGCATAGAGTAGCCGTTATTTTCTGTTACCCTATTTTACAGAGATTAGAGGGAAACACAGATGTCCATCTACGCCATAGGCGATATACAAGGCTGTTACAACGAGCTGCAGCGACTGCTGGAACAGATCGACTTCGACCCTGTTCAAGACCAGCTTTGGTTCGTGGGCGATCTGGTCAATCGCGGTCCGGGTTCGTTGGAGGTGCTGCGTCTGGTGAAGTCGCTGGGCGACAGTGCGATCACGGTGCTGGGCAATCATGATCTGCATCTGCTGGCCGTTGCCGAAGGGATAGGCAAACTGCATAGCAGCGATACGCTGGACGGGGTATTGAATGCGCCGGATCGCGACGAACTCCTGCACTGGCTGCGCCATCAGCGCCTGATGCATGCTGAAGGCGCACATGTGCTGGTGCACGCCGGTTTGTTGCCGCAATGGACGGTGACGCAGGCACTGGCATTAGCGCATGAAGTCGAAAGCGCACTGCGCAGCGACGACTACGCGGTGTTCCTGGAGAAGATGTACGGCAATGCACCGCACGGCTGGGAAGATGGGCTGGAGGGCTATAAGCGCCTGCGTGTCATCGTCAATGCCTTCACCAGGCTACGCATCTGCACCAAGCAGGGCGAGATGGAATTCAAGTTCAAGGGCGAGGTAGGGAATATCCCCGAGGGGTATCTGCCCTGGTTCGAGATTCAGAAGCGTCGTAGCGCCGATGCCACCATCATCTTCGGGCATTGGTCAGCGCTGGGCTTGAAGGTCGAACCAAATATCATCGCATTGGATACCGGCTGTCTGTGGGGCGGGCCGATGACGGCGATCCGCCTGGAAGATCGGTGTTTGTTTCAGGTGTCTTGCAATAAGCCGGTGGCCAAACACTGGTAAAAAAAAGCCGGCGATGCGCTAGGCACCGCCGGCATTCTCAGCAATTACACTGATCAGTACCTGCGCTTTTGCGGCACGAAAGCACTGCGTCCTTCGATATGGCGGAACGTGATGCGTCCCTTGCTCAGATCGTAGGGCGACATTTCCAGCGACACTTTGTCACCGGCGATGATTCGGATGTGATTCTTCTTCATCTTGCCGGCGCTGTAAGCGATGAGCTGGTGACCGTTCTCCAGTGTGACGCGGTAGCGAGAGTCCGGCAGGACCTCGTCCACCACCCCATTCATTTCGAGCAGTTCTTCCTTTGCCATGGATTTAAGCAGCGCGGATGTTGGACGCCTGCTGACCTTTGGGGCCGGCGACGATGTCGAATTCAACAGCCTGACCTTCGGTCAGAGTCTTGAAGCCAGAGCTTTGAATTGCGGAAAAGTGTGCGAACAGATCATCGCCGCCGTTAGAAGGCGTGATGAAGCCGAAGCCTTTGGAATCGTTGAACCACTTAACTGTACCTGTTGCCATGATGAATCTCCTGATAAATTTAGGGCATACGCCCTGTTGGGAGCGAACTTCAAGACGGCACACAGATGAAGGGAGAAATACCGCAGGAAAGCGGGTACAGAACCAAACAACAACGACAGACTTGAATCGCGGGGCGCACTATGTACTGTCTTGGCGAGAAATGCAAATAAAAAATCAATCCTGTGTGAAAGACGATAAGGAGGCTTCGAATTGGGCGATCGGCACGGGCTTGCTGAACAGATAGCCTTGATAGTGCGGGCAGCCATGCTTCATCAGCAGGTCACATTGTGTCTGCGTCTCCACCCCTTCTGCGATCACATCCAATTCCAGACTGTGAGCCATGGCGATGATGCTCTGCACGATGGCGCGGTCGCTGCTGCTCACTGCGATGTCACGAATGAATGACTTGTCGATCTTGAACTGGTCGAGGGGCAGGCGTTTCAGGTACTGCAGGGAAGAATAGCCCGTGCCGAAATCATCAAGGGAGAGCTTGATGCCAAGCTGCTTCAGGGCCTCCATGGTGGCGATGGTCTCGTCGACGTTCTCCAGCAGCATGCTCTCGGTCAGCTCGAGTTCGAGCTTGCCCGGATCGACGGCATGATGACGTATCGCATCGCTGACTTGGGTGACGAAGCCGGCTTGGTGGAATTGTTTGGCGCTCACATTGATCGAGAGGCACAACCCGCTGGTCAGTGGGGTGTCCTCCCAGGCCTTGAGCTGGGCGCAAGCGTTCTCAAGCACCCATTCACCGATCGGCAGGATCAATCCGGTCTCTTCCGCCAGCGGGATGAACTGGTCCGGCGAAACGAGTCCGCGCTCGGGATGGATCCAGCGGATGAGTGCCTCGGCGCCGAAGGGGCGATAGTTCTCATCGACTTGCACCTGGTAATACAGGCTGAACTGGGCGCGGGTCAGTGACTTGCGCAGATCGTCCTCAAGGGATGCTTTGGCATTCAGGCTTTCCTGCATCTGGGGATCGAAGAATCGCAGCGTGTTGCGTCCGGCCTTTTTCGCCTGATACATCGCGATATCGGCCTGCTTGATGAGCTCGTCTATGCTGTCTCGTCCCTCGCTGAACAAGGTGGCCCCGATACTGGGGGTGTTGTGATGTTCATGATGACCGAGCTGATAGGGTTTGTTCAGCATCTCAAGGATCTTTTCCGCCACCCCTTCGGTTTGGGAGGCGGCTTCCAGCGCGTGGGGACTGAGGTCCTCAAGCATCACCACGAACTCGTCACCGCCGAGCCGCGCGACAGTGTCCCCTTTGCGGATACACAGCTCGAGACGGCGGGCGACCTCCTGCAACAGCAGATCCCCTTTGTCGTGACCAAGGGTGTCGTTGAGCGACTTGAAATTATCCAGGTCCAGGAACAGGACTGCGCCGAACTTCTTGCTGCGGCTGCAGGATGCCAATGCCTGTTGCAGTCTATCCAGCATCAACCTGCGGTTGGGCAGGCCGGTCAACGGGTCATAGAACGCAAGGCTGCGGATCTCGTTCTCCGCCGCTTTGTGCAGGGTGATGTCGGTGACCGAAGCCACATAGTTGACGAGCTTGCCGTGCTCATCCTTCAGTGCGGTGATGGTCAGGCGCTCCGGGTAGATCTCACCGCTCTTGCGCCGGTTCCAGATCTCTCCGCTCCAGCTACCGTGGGTATTGATCGCGTGCCACATGGTGGAGTAGAACGAACCATCGTGTCTGCCTGACTTCAGGATGCGGGGATTCTGGCCGATAACCAGCTCCGGCTCATAGCCGGTGATCTCGGTGAAGGCTTTGTTGACGCGCAGGATGTTGCCCTCGGAATCGGTGACCATGATGCCGTCCTGCGTCTCGAAGGCCGTGGCAGCGATGTGCAGCTCGGCTTCCGCTTTCTTGCGCGCGGAGATGTCGCGCGAGGAATTGAAAAGTACAGGCTTGCCATCCAGCAACAGCGGGATGCCACTGATCTCCACATCAAAGACTGCGCCGTCCTTGCGCCGATGTCTGGATTCGAATTCCGAGCGACCCTTGTGTTCGAACTGCCGCTGCAGTGCCATCCTGATCTCGGCGCTATCCATGCTGGCATCCCACTGCGAGACGTTCATGCCGATGACCTCATCGCGCGTATAGCCGAGCATGGCGCAGAAGGCTTCACTGGCCTCCATGACATTGCCGTGTTCATCCAGGATGTGTATCCCGTCACTGCCGTTGTGCAGCAGCGCGAGACTTTTCTCGCTTTCGTGGCGCAGTGCCAGTTCGGCGCGCTTCCGTTCCGTGATGTCATTCCCGACCGCGATGAAATGCTCGACATCCCCATTGTTGTTCCGCGAGGCCGCTACGGAGAGAGACAGGTCGTACAGGCTGCCATTCTTATGGCGGTTGACAACCTCTCCATGCCAGAAGCCCTTGCCAAGCACCTCCCGCCAGATCTGCGCGTAGAAGACAGTATCTTGTTGTCGGGAGGAAAGCAGGTTCGCGGGGGGCTGCCCGATGGCCTCCGCCTCGCTATAGCCGGTGATCATCGAGAAGGAGGGATTGATGGATATGATGCGGAGATCGGAATCGGTGATGGCGATGGCATCACTGCTCGTTTCGAATACTTTGGCATTGATGCTCTGTTGCCGCTCTACCGCTGAGCGCTGCGCTGCGATCTGCATCTGGCGTCGGTAGTAGGCGATAGCAACGGCGATGATCAGCAGCAACGCACTCCCGACCACGGTCAGCAAGGTCTTGGTGCTGGTCCACCAGGGCTGCAATACCTTGTCGCGTTGCAGGTGAGTGACCACCACCACCGGATACAGGCTGGAAGCACGGAACGAGCTCAGGACAGCCTTTTGTTCGCGATCCGCCGATTCGAACTCCCCGAGCTCCCGCTCCGGCAAGCGGAATGCCTGCAGCAGATGGTTGAGCTGCATCCCTGTATGGGTGCCGAGCGCTGAATCGATCAGCACGGTGCCATCGTATCTGAGCACTTGCACCGAGCCTTCATCGGGCCCCAGTTTTTGCATGACGTGGTTGGAGAAATAATCCGGATTGATGGCGAACAGCAAAGTGACATGGCGGCTGCCGAGTTCCAGATCGCGCAAGGCGGGGATGAAGCTGTGCTCGTTCGGGTCGGCGGCGTTCCGGGGAGTCGTCTCTCTGCCACCCGCGAAATCCCGGCCTTCCCACGGCCGGCCGATACGCAACATCCTGGATTGAAGCGGTGCAGGGGGCAGGAATTCTCCTGTCGAGATGCCGAGCCCGATGTTGGCGGGGTTGGAGCTGGCAAAGATGCGTCCCTTTTCGTCAAGCAGTGACATCGAGCGCAGGAACGGGGCATGCCGCAGAAAATCGACGAAGTGCGCATTGGCGGGATGGCTATGCGAAGTTGCGCCATCCATGATGCCGACGTTATCGCCAACCAGTTCAGTGACGTGCAGGTTCTGGGTCAGGAAATCCTCGAAACTGCGGCTATGCATGGCAGATAACTGCAATCCGCTCTTGATGGCATCGGCGCGCAACTGCCAAATGGTAAAGGCCGTGACGCCGCCGAGGCTGATGACCAACAGCAGCAGGGCAGCGGAAAAGCCCTGCCTTAATTGCTGTTCGCGGGAGCTCATTGGGAAACGATCGTTTCCAGCTTGTGTCGCTTGGCGGCAGCCATCAGGCGTCCATCGCGCTTGATATCTCCGACGAAGCGGTCGACTCTGGCGCGCCAGACCTCATCGCCCTGCTGCATGGCGTAGGCATACGGCGTGATGTGGTAGGTCTGGGAAGGAGAAACGAGTTTTGCCCAGTCATTGTTGGCAAGGAAACGCTGGCTGTAGGGAAAGTCGGTCATGAATACATCGGCGCGACCCGAGGCGACCTCCTGCTCGCGCGCGAACGGGGTGTCCAGTACCAGCAGCTTCGCTGCGGTGAGTTTGGTTTTCATCACCGGTTCATGCAGGGTGCCCTTGGCCACGGCGACCATGGTTCCTGCCTTGTCGATGTCTTCCCATGCCTTGATGCGACGATTGGCTTTGCTGGTGATGGCGTAGATGTCACTGGCAAGATGCGGCTGGGTGAACGCCAATCTCTGCGCGCGCACCGGTGTGACGCCTATGGCGAACATGGCGACATCGCAACGATCCTGGGTCACATCGTCGATCAGTTTGGCAAATGAACTGTCAACGAAACGAACGGAGACACCCAGATCCGTGCCGAGCGCTTGTGCGAGGTCGATATCGATACCTGAGAGCTGCTGCGTCTTGGGGTTGCGGTAGGTGATGCTGTAGTAGTCCGGCCAGATGCAGACACGCAATTCCTTGCTCGCCAGGATGCGGTCGAGACGGCTGTCGGAGGATCCCTGCGCGAGGGATGCTGGCGCGAAGACGCACAAGGCGACGCACAGCATGGCGGCTGCTCTGAAATTCATTCGTACTCTCCTGGTGACGTGAGGCAATCGGTTGCCTTCGCGATATCTGCTATGGCGCGATTCTAGCACCGACACCTGGTCCTCACGCGGGTCCGGCGGGGTGAACCTGACTGTGCCGCTCAGTTATGGTGCGTGGCCAGACGCTGGCATAGCTGCAGTGCCTGGGACACATAACCGCCGCCGAACAGATTGGCGTGGTTGAGGATGTGATAGAGGTTGTACAGCTCGCGCCGACTCGCATAGCCCGCATCCAGCGGCCAGGCAGCCTGATAGCCCGCATAGAAATCCGCCGGATAACCACCAAACAGTTCGGTCATCGCGAGGTCGCATTCGCGGTCGCCGTAGTAGGCGGCGGGATCGAACACGGTCGGCGTGCCGTCGGCCAGGAAACCGTGATTGCCTCCCCACAGGTCGCCGTGCAGCAGGGAGGGTTGCGGTGAGTAGTCTGCAAAGAGATCAGGTAGTGCATCCATCAACTTCTCTCCCAGCCTTTGCAGTTCGCCGCCATAGCCGTTCTGCGCGGCAAGGCGCAGCTGGTGCCCCAAGCGTTGTTCACGCCAGAAGTCCAGCCAGTCATCGGTCCAGTCATTGTGCTGCGATGTACTGCCGATGAAGTTGTCATGCGGGAAGCCGAATCGATCTGCGCGATGGCGATGCAGCGCTGCCAGTTGTTCACCCAGCCGCCGCGCATCGCCCCGTCCGCCAAGTTGCAGGTGCTCCATCACCAAAAAGCTCATCCCCTCTGACGTGCCATGCCCCATGACTTGCGGCACGCGTAGTGTATGCGTCGCGGCGATGGCTTGCAGTCCCGCCACTTCCGCGATGAATGATGCGTGGCATCGCGCTTCATTGAGCTTGAGGAAATAGCGGGAGCCGTCAGTGCCTTCCAGTCGGAAGGATCGGTTGATGTCGCCGCCACCGACCGGTGTGGCGCGCTGCAAAAGAAACGGGCGCTGTGTGGCATCGCCAATGGCCGATGCGACAGCGCCCGGGATCTTCATGTTTTACAACTTGATGGTGAAACCGAAGCTCTTCTCGAACAGTTCCATGATCTCGGCGCGAGAATGCTTGTGGTTCTGACCGCCACGGCTGGCGATCTTGAGCGAACCCATCAGCGAGGCCAGACGACCGGTGGTCTCCCAGTCCCAGCCGGACTGGATGCCATACATCAGGCCGGCGCGATAGGCATCGCCGCAACCGGTCGGATCAACGATGGCTTTCGGCTTCGGTGTGGGGATGGCGATCTGCTTGCCGTCGGCATAGATCAGCGAACCGTCGCCACCCAGCGTGACGATGAGCGCGGAGACGCGCAGCGCGATGTCGGCCAGCGATTTGCCGGTCTTGTCCTGCAGCATCTTGGCTTCGTAATCGTTGAGCGTGACGTAGTTGGCAAGCTCGACCATCTCCAGCAACTCTTCGCCGGAGAACATGGGCATGCCCTGGCCGGGATCGAACAGGAAGGGGATGCCCGCTTCGTTTAGTTCGCGCGAATGCTGGAGCATGCCGTCGCGGCCGTCCGGCGACACGATAGCCAGCGTGACTTCCCGTGCATCCTTCACATGGTTCAGGTGCGACATGCTCATCGCGCCGGGATGGAAGGCAGTGATCTGGTTGTCGTCGAGGTCGGTGGTGATGAATGCCTGACCGGTGAAGTTGCCCGGCACGTGCTTGATATGCGTCTGCGGCAAGCCCAGGTTCGTCAGGCGGGTCGCGTAAGGGCCGAAGTCGTCGCCCACGGTCGCCATGATCAGTGGATTGCCGCCCAGCATCTGCAGGTTGTAAGCGATGTTGCCGGCACAACCGCCGTATTCGCGGCGCATCTCGGGCACCAGGAAGGCGACGTTCAGGATGTGGATCTGTTCGGGCAGGATGTGCTTCTTGAAGTGGTCCTTGAACACCATGATGGTGTCAAAAGCCATGGAACCGCAAATCAGAGTTTTCATGTCGTGGGAGTGGGTGGTTGAACGATGCGCGGATTATAACAGTGCGGCACGCCGCGTTCGCGGCATGGCGGATAGGAGATACAATCAAAGCCCGATCCCCGCACAGGAGAACGTCATGGCCACACCGCGCACCCTCATCGCCGCAACCGATTTCTCCGCAAGCGCCACGCGCGCGGTGCGTCAGGCCGCGCTTTTGGCGCAAGCATGGGATGCGAAACTCATCCTGGTACATGTGTTCAACGACAGCGTTTGGGCCAGTCTCAGGGCGGTGTACGACCTGCCCGGCTGGAACGACGTGAAGCCGCTGGTCAGTCAGCGTGCGCGGCTGAACAAACTGGCGGCAGAGATCGCGCAGGAGTTTGCGTTGTCGGTCGATACCGAGGTGCTCACCGGACGCGCCTCGCAACAGATCGGCAAGATCGTCGCGGCGCGCAAAGCCGATCTGCTGGTGGTGGGCGAGCATGGCGAGAACTGGGTGAGCGACGTCGTGCTGGGCGGTACCGCGCTCAAAGTCATCGAGGCTGCCCGTATCCCGGTACTGCTGGTGCGAAGGGAAGATCCCGCACTGTACCGGGATATCCTCATCGCGGCAGATTTCTCGGCTTCCTCGGAACGTGCTGCCCGCTTCGCGCTGGATGTATTTCCCGCTGCGCAAAAGGTGATGATCCATGCCTGGCTGGTGCCGCTGGAGACCAGCATGCGCCTGGGCGGCGCGCGAGAGGAAGACATCGAGCATTACCGCGCAAGGGAGTTCGCGCAGGCGGAGGCTGGCTTGGCATCGCTCATGCAGCAGCTCGATGCTCCGCATGCAAGGCTGCAACCGCTGGCGCTGCAGGGTTCGCCGGCCAGCGTGATATTCGATCAGGCAGAGGCGCGCGGCAGCGATCTCATCGTCATCGGCAAGCACGGCGGCAGTGCGCTCGACGAGCGCCTGCTCGGCAGCGTCACACAGAACATCCTGTACCACGCCGAGTGCGATGTGCTGTTGAGCGCCTGATAAGTGATGGAAACCGTCTTCTACGAATTCGCCTCCCTGCTGCTGGCTTCGGCGCTGGCCGGATTGATCGCGGTGCGCCTGCGCCAGCCGCTGATCGTGGCGTTCATCGTGGTCGGCATCCTGGCAGGACCGTCGGCGTTCGACTGGGTGCAAGCGCACGACCAGATCGACTTGCTGGCGCAGTTCGGCGTGACCGTGCTGTTGTTCGTGGTCGGGCTCAAGCTCGACCTGCATCTGGTGCGTCACATCGGGCCGGTGGCGCTGGCAACCGGTCTGGGACAGCTCGGTTTCACCATCCTGTTCGGCTTCCTGCTCGCGCTGGGTCTCGACATGGAGCCGATCAAGGCACTGTACGTCGCGGTCGCACTGACCTTCTCCAGCACCATCATCATCGTCAAGCTGCTGTCCGACAAGCGCGAGATCGATTCGCTGCACGGCCGTATCGCCATGGGCTTTCTTATCGTGCAGGACATCGCGGTTGTGGTGGCGATGATGGCGGTGGGCACCTTGCAGAGCCAGGCCGATGCCGGACTGCTTGCCACACTACTTGGCATAGTCGCGCGTCTGATCGCGGCGTTCGTGCTGGTCGCGCTGCTGATGCGCTATGTGTTGCCGCGCCTGATGGCGCAGCTCGCACGCTCGCAGGAGTTGCTGCTGATCTTCGCGATCGCTTGGGGAACTGGTTTCGCCGCGCTGGGCGAGATCGCCGGATTCTCGCGCGAGGTCGGCGCTTTCCTTGCAGGGTTCTCTCTGGCTTCAACGCAATACCGCGAAGCGATCAGCGCGCGCCTGACCAGCATCCGCGACTTCATGTTGCTGTTTTTCTTCATCGACCTCGGTGCCAAGCTGGAGTTGTCGGCATTGGGCAGCGAGCTGGGTGCAGCGGCGGTGCTGTCACTGTTCGTGCTGATCGGCAACCCGCTGATCGTGATGGCGATCATGGGCTATATGGGTTACCGCAAGCGCACCGGCTTCATGGCCGGGCTCACCGTGGCGCAGATCTCCGAGTTCTCCATCATCTTCGTCGCCATGGGCATCACGCTCGGGCATGTCGGCAACGAGGCACTTGGGTTGGTGACACTGGTGGGGCTGGTGACCATCGCGCTGTCGACCTACATGATCCTCTACTCGCAACCTTTGTACGAACGCATGGCACCATGGCTGAACGTATTCGAGCGCCGCGATCCACACCGCGAACGCCTGGTGGAACAAGGGCACAAGCACGGCGAGGATGCGCAGGTCATCGTGTTTGGCTTGGGACGCTACGGTTCGCGCTTGATCGGCAACCTGCACGAGCGCGGCTACGAGGTACTCGGTGTGGATTTCGACCCGGAAGTGGTGCGCGACTTGCGCCATCATGGCATCGCGGTGCGCTATGGTGATGCGGAAGATATGGATTTCCCGGAGAGCCTGCCGTTGTCCGGGGCGAGCTGGGTGGTGAGTACACTGCCGCAGCTGAAGCTCAACCTGACGCTACTGCATGCCTTGTCACAGCACGGTTTCGCTGGCAAGGTCGCAGTCACCGCCCATCACGACAGCGATGCACGCCAGTTGCGCAAAGCGGGGGCGAACCTGGTGCTCGATCCGTTCAGCAATGCCGCTGACTTTGCCGTGCTGGAATTGTCCGGCAACCTCGCGCCTGCCGCCGCAACAGCGTAGACGGCTGGCGCGCTGACTTCAGCCTTCCTTGCCGTTCCTGTTGGCAGACAGTCGGCGGCGGCGTCGCCGCCAGGCGAGCGATATCTTCAGACGCCACAATCCGCTGATCAACAGGTAGGACAGGGCGCCCATCGAGCTGGCCAGGATCAGCAGCCCCAGCAACAGCGGCTTCCCCAGTGCCGCGATGCGTTCTATCCAGCTGCTGTCCACACTCTCCGTCTGTGCGCTCTCCAGATTCCGCAGACTGCCGTCATCGCCGATCAGCATGGCGCCGAGGTGATAGGCGGCGTAATAGATAGGCGCGAAGGTGACGGGATTGGTGACCAGCGTGCTGGCGATCGCGGTGGGGATATTGGCACGCAGAACTACCGCCGCAGCGGCGGACAGCGGAATCTGCGCGACCGGGATCAGCAGGCCGAAGAAGATGCCGAGTGCCACACCGAGCGCGACGCCGCGCCGCGTGATGCGCCACAACTGCGGATGGTGCAGCGCCGGCCCGAGCCAGCGCAACCAGCGGTTGCTGCGCACGCTCTCGGCATTCGGCAACATTCGTTGCAGACGCTGTTTCATGCAGGTGGGCTTTCAGTTTCATGCGCTGCGGCCGTCTTTTCAACATTGAGCATGACCGCTGCTTTCACCGCCTGTTCGATCGCGCGCCGCATCATGCTGGCCGCACGCAGTCTGGACTCCATCTCCATCACCGGCAGTTCGCCGCGCGCGCCGGCTTCGAGCAGGTGCGATTTCAGCGACTGATAGTGGTCTTCCAGTGTGACGAGGGCGGCCTCGACGGTTGTCCGGTCACGCACGCCGGTCGCCGGGTCGACCTCTTCCAGCATCGCTTCCGCCTGCGCGGCGAATTTGCCTGCTTCGACCGGGATGGGGGTGGTGTTCTCACGCATCGTGGCAGCCAGCTCCACAGCCAGTTCGGATAGGGTCTCGTAATAGCGCGCGATGCGCAGGATGGCCGGCAGGCGCTGCGCGCTTTCGGCCGACATCTCGGTGCGGCTCAGTCGCATGACGAAATCCGCGATGGCATGGTTCAACGCGACGATGGCGCGCTGCGCGCGTGCCAGTTTGTCCTGCGTCTCGCCGCCTGCAGCGTCACGTAGCAAGCGTATCGACTGTACGCCCATGCGCCGTACTTCCTGATGCAGTGCATCCAGCGCCAGCGTGGGTACGCCCAGCACGTTGGCGTCCAGATGTTGCGGCCGTGCTTCATCCTCCTCCGTGGTGCGGAAGCGGCGTTCCAGAAAATGCGTCAGCCTGTCCACCAGCGGCCACATCAGCAGCACGCCCATCAGGTTGAACACGGTGTGGAACAGCGCCAGGAAGGCGGCCGGTGCGCTGTCCAGTTGCAGCAGGGTGCGCAGCTCGGCGATCAGGGCGACCAGCAATGGCAACATCAGCAGGGCGACGATACCGGTCAGCACGTTGAACAGCACATGCGCGCTGGCCGCGCGTTTGGCGTTCGGTGTGGCACCGATGGCGGCGATCAGCGCGGTGACGGTGGTGCCGATGTTGGCGCCGATCACCGCTGCCGCCGCGCTTTCTATGCTGATCAGACCGCCCTGTGCGGCGGTCAGCACGATGGTCAGCGACGCGCTGGAAGATTGCATCAACACCGTCATCAGCAGGCCGGACAGCACCATCAGCAACAGACCGGTCATGCCGTCGAATTCGCTCAGCGAGAAATCCGAGGTGAATCCCGAGAATGCGATCTGCAGCATATCGATGCCGAGGAACAGCACGCCGAAGCCGGCCAGCGCCAGACCCGTAGCTCCGCGCCGGCTGTGTTCGCCGGTCAGGCGCAGCGCCATGCCGATGCCGATCAGCGGCAGCGCAAGCAGATCGATCTTGAATTTGAGCCCGACCAGCGCCACCAGCCAGCCGGTCATGGTGGTACCGATATTGGAACCGAACAGCACCCACAGCGATTGTCCAAGCGTCAGCAAACCGGCGTTGACGAAGCCGATGGCGGCGACCGTGACCGCGCTTGAGGACTGCACCATTGCTGTCAGCAAGGCACCCGAGGCCAGGCCGCGTATCCGCGTCTTGGTGGAATAGGTGAGGATGCGCCCAAGCGCCGGGCCTGCCGCGAGTTTGAGACCGTCCGTCATCAGGCTCATGCCGAGCAGGAACAGGCCGATCCCGCCCAGCAGCCCGCCGATCGCCGACCAGTCGTTCATCGCCGCACCGACTCGTTACGACGGAACAGCAGGCGGATCGCCAGCTTCTCCAGCTCGATCGCGAAGAACAGCAACACGCCGAAAGCCGCGATCAAGGCCCAGGTCGCCGCGTCGAGCGCGACCACGCCGAACAGGTTCTGCATGAACGGCACATAGGTGAAGGCGAGCTGGATGACCACCAACACCGCGATGCTGAGCAGCACATAGGGATTGCCGCTGAAGTCCTGCCAGCTGCGCACCGGTCCCAGCAGATAGCGGCAGTTGAACAGGTAGGCGATCTCGCCCACCACCAGCGCGTTGACCGCCACGGTGCGCGCCGTCTCCAGACTGTCTCCGCGCGCGAGCTCCCACAGGAACAGTGCTACCACGCCCAGCGCCAGCAGGATCGATACGAAGCTGATGCGCCAGACCATGAAGCCGGTCAGCAGGGGCGCATCCGCCGCGCGTGGCACGCGCTGCATCACGTCCGGTTCGGCTTTTTCGAACGACAGCGCCAGCGCCAGCGTGACCGCGGTCACCATGTTCACCCACAGGATCTGCACCGGCGTCAGCGGCAGCGCCATGCCGAACAGAATGGCGATCAGCACGATGCCGGCCTCGCCGCCGTTGGTCGGCATGATGAACACGATGGCCTTCTTGATGTTGTCGTACACGGTGCGGCCCTCGCGCACCGCATGCGCGATGGTGGCGAAGTTGTCGTCGGCCAGCACCATCTCGGCCGCTTCCTTGGCGACCTCGGTGCCCTTCATGCCCATCGCCACGCCGATGTCGGCGCGTTTGAGCGCGGGCGCATCGTTCACGCCGTCGCCGGTCATGGCGACGATCTCGCCGTTGGCCTGCATGGCAGTCACCAGACGCAACTTGTGTTCGGGACTGGATCGGGCGAATACATCCACCTCGCGTACTGCCTGGCGCAGCGCCTCGTCGTCCATCGCATCGAGTTCGATGCCGGTCAATGCCTGACCGTTGCCGATGCCCAGCTGTGCGGCGATGGCGCGCGCGGTGTCGGCGTGGTCGCCGGTGATCATCTTGACGCGTATGCCGGCCGCCCTGCAGTCGCGCACCGCAGCGATGGCTTCCTCGCGCGGCGGATCGCTGATGCCGACCATGCCCAGCAGGGTGTAGCCACCTTCCATATCGGCGAAACTGAGTTCGCGCTGACCATGGTCGACCGTTTTCATCGCCAGTGCCAGCACGCGCTGGCCGAGCGCGCCGGTCGCCGTCATCTGGGCATGCCACCAGGGCAGATCCAGTGGCGTGTCTTCGCCTATCCCGCGTTGCGAGTGACACATGGCAAGTAACTGTTCCACCGCGCCTTTTACGAAGATGAAAGCGTGACCACTGTGGTCATGGTGCAAGGTCGCCATGAAACGATGTTCGGATTCGAACGGGATGTGGTCGGAGCGGGGCAGCGCACCCCGCTCGAAATGTTCATCCATGCCGGCCTTCAGCAGCAGCGGGATGAGCGCGCCCTCGGTCGGGTCGCCGCTGATCTGCCATTGTCCTTCTTCTTCTTGCAGCGTGGCATCGTTGCACAGCAAGCCTGCACGCAGCAGGTCCTGCACATGTGTGTATTCGGCCATGTCCACCTCGCGGCCGTCGCGTGCAAAACCGCCGTGCGGTGCGTAGCCGCTGCCGCTCACCTCGAACGTCTCGGTGGCAGTGATCACGCGTTGCACCGTCATCTCGTTCCGGGTCAGCGTGCCGGTCTTGTCGGTGCAGATGGTGGTCACGGCGCCCAGCGATTCCACCGCCGGCAGTCGGCGCACGATGGCATTGCGTCCGGCCATGCGCTGCACGCCGAGCGCCAGCGTGATGGTCAACACAGCCGGCAGCCCTTCCGGGATCGCCGCCACCGCCATGCTCACCGCGGCGAGGAACATATCGCCGAGGCCGTAGTGATGGACCAGCCAGCCGAACAGGAAGGTCAGCGCGGCCAGCGCCATGATGGCGACGGTCAGCCAGCGGCCGAAGGTTTCCATCTGCCGGAGCAGCGGCGTGGTCAGCGTCTGCACTTCCTGCAGCATGGCGCTGATGCGGCCGATCTCGGTGTCGTCGGCGGTCGCCACCACCACGCCGGTACCCTGGCCGTACACCACCAGCGTGCTGGAATAGGCCATGCAGAAGCGGTCGCCCAGCGCGGCATGGGCATCCACCGCTGTGCTGTCTTTCTCGACTGCGGTCGACTCGCCGGTCAGCGCGGCTTCCTCGATGCGCAGGTTCTTCACGTTCAGCAGACGCAGGTCGGCCGGTACCTTGTCGCCGGATTGCAGCAGCACGATATCGCCCGGCACCAGCTTGTCGGCGGCCACGACCTGGCGTCTGCCGCCGCGCAACACCGTGGCTTCGGGCGACAGCATACGGCGGATCGCGTCCATCGCCTGTTCCGCCTTGCCCTCCTGGATGAAACCGATGAACGCGTTGATCACCACCACGCCGACGATCACGGCGGTGTCCACCCAGTGCGCGAGCAGCGCGGTGACCGCCGCGGCAGCCAGCAGCACATAGATCAGCACATTGTGGAATTGCAGCAGGAAGCGCATGAACGGACCGCGCCGCTGCGGCGGCGTGAGCCGGTTGGGACCATGCTCGGCGAGGCGGCGCGCGGCCTCGTCCGCACTCAGGCCGGTAGTCGTGGAATGCTGGGCAGCCAGCGTCTCATCCGTCTGAAGTTGATGCCAAGATTGCTGCGTCATACCGAGCTCCTCATTATTCTGTTCCATCGACATCCATGCCGTCCTTGGCCGCTTGCCGGTGCAGGGCCGCTTTGGATAGCAGGTGCGCCGACACCGGCGCGGTGATGAACAGGAAAACCATCACCGCGATCTCGTGCAGGCTGACGCCGTCACGGGTGGCGGTGAAATACACGGCGGAGGCCAGCACCATCGCGCCCACGCCCAGCGTGGTCGCCTTGGTCGGTCCGTGCAAGCGGGTGAAGAAATCCGGCAGCCGCGCCAAGCCTATCGAGCCCAGTAGCGCGAACAGCGCGCCGAGCAGGATCAGTGCTGCGACAACGAATTCGATGTAAGGGTTCATTCTATGATGTCTCCGCGCAATAGATATTTGCACAGTGCCACGGTGGCGACGAATCCCATCGCCGCCAAGAGCAGCGCGCCCTCAAAATAGGCACTGCTCGCCTCGCGAATGCCGTACAGCACCAGCAGCGCGATGGCATTGATATTGAGCGTGTCGAGCGCGAGGATGCGGTCGGTGATGTCGGGGCCTTTCAGCAGCCGCCACAGGTTGAGCAGCATGGCCAGACCGATGAGCACGAAGCCGGCCTCGATGGCGAAGTTCAGCATGCGAATATCTCCCTGATCGGTTTCTCATAGTGCTGCTTGATCTGCCGGATCAATGCAGCCGGATCGGGCGCATCCAGCGCATGCACCTGCAGTACCCAGCGTTCGCGGTCCACGTCGATGGACACCGTGCCCGGCGTCAGCGACACGATGCTGCCCAGCACCGTGGCAGCGAAGGGGTCGCGCAGGTCCAGCGGGACTTCGACGAAGGCGGGATGCAATGCCGTCACCGGTCCGACCACGCGCCGCGCCACTGCCCAGTTGGCGAGCAGCATGTCCCATGCGATACGTGCCGCGAACCTGATAGCAAGCGAGGGATGCGCGAGCCGCGGTGCATCCGGCCAGAAAGGCGACACGATGTGCGGCAGCAGCAGGGCCAGCAGCGCACCAAGCAACAGCGTACCGGCCGAGCCGGCATTGCTCAGCGCTGCCCACAGCAGGAACAAGGTGAGTGACAACGCCGGGCGCGGGAGCAGGCGGCGCATCATGGTCGTGTCTCCCGTTCAATGGCGTGTCTGCCCAGCACGCCGGCGACATAAGCCTGCGGGTGGTGCAACTGCGCGGCAGCGCGTGCGGCATAGTCCGATACCGGACGCGCGAACAAGGCGAGCAGCAGTGCGGGTGACGCCAGCAGCGCGACAGCCAGGCTGCGGCGCCAGCAGAAGGGGTGTGTGCTGCCGTGCGGATGTTTGGGACTGCGTTCCCAGAACAGTCGGCCGCCACCCTTTGCCAGCGCCAGCATCAGCAGCAGACCGGCAAACAAGAACACCGACCAGATCGCTATGGCGCTGCCGCTGTCGCGCAGCGCGCTCAGCAACATCAACTTGCCGAGGAAACCAGCGAACGGCGGCAGGCCGACCGCCGAGGCAGCAGCCAGCAGGAAGGCCAATCCCAGCCATGGGGTGTGCAGGCGCGGGCCGGGCTGGAACGCATCGGCGACATCTCCGCGTCGCACGGCGACCAACTCTGCAATGAGGAACAGCGCGGCCGCGACGAAGGTGGATTGCACCAGGTAATACAGCGCGGCGGCGCTGACATCTGCCTGCGGGAAGACGGGTACGACCAGCAGCGTGCCGGCGGAAGCCAGCACCAGCCATGCGGTGAGGTCGCGCAGGCGCATCGCTGCCAGTGCGCCGATGGCTGCGAACAGCACCGTCGCCAGCGCCAGCGGCAACAGCCAGCCGTCCAGCAGGTCGGCCGTGGCGGCGGCAGGCGCGAAGGCGATGGCCTGCACGCGCAGGATGCTCACGATGCCGACCTTGGTCATGATGACGAACAGGGCGGCGACCGGCGCACCGGCGGCGGCATAGGCATGCGGTAGCCAGAACGACAGCGGCAAAAGTGCGGCCTTCAGTGCGAACACCGCGATCAGCAGCATGCATGCGAGTCGCGCCGGCGCGACGTCTATTCCCGGTGCTTGTAGACGCAAAGCAACATCGGCCAGATTCAGCGTGCCCAGCGTGCCATACAACATGCCCAGTGCGATCAGGAACAGCGCCGACCCGGCCAGATTCAGGACCACGTAAGCGAGGCCCGCGCGGGTGCGTGCCAGCCCGCCACCGTGTGCCAGCAACACGTATGAAGCGAGCAGCATCACCTCGAAGAACACGAACAGGTTGAACAGGTCGCCAGTGAGGAAGGCACCCTGCAGACCGAACACCTGTAACTGGAACAGAGGATGGAAATGTCGGCCGCGTTCGTCGAATCCGGCGCTGGCATACAACAGCGCGTTGGCTGCCAACGAGGCGGTGAGCAGTACCATGATGGCGGCCAGCCGATCCACCGCCAACACGATGCCGAACGGCGCGACCCAGTCGCCCAGCGCATACACCCGCACCATGCCATCATCGGCCAGCAATACCAGCCACAGCGCGGCCGCTACACCGAGCACTGCGCCGACGAGGCCGATGGTGCGCTGCACAGTGATGCCGTAGCCCTTCACTGCCAGTTGCAGCAAGGCCGCAAGGAACGGGATCAGGAGCGGCAGGATGGCGGCATGCTGGGTCATCGCTTTTCTTTCGCATCCACATGGTCGTCGCCCGACTCACTCAGAGCGCGCAGCGCCAGCATCACCAGATACGCGGTCATGCCGAAGCCGATGACGATTGCGGTGAGCACCAGCGCTTGCGGCAGCGGGTCGGTGTAACTCGCACCGTCGCGGATCAGCGGCGGCGTGTCCATGCGCAGCCTGCCGCTGGCGAACAGGAACAGGTTCACCGCGTAGGACAGAAGTGTCAGCCCGAGGATGAGCGGGAAGGTGCGGGCGCGCAGCATCAGGAATACGCCGCAGGCGGTGAGCAGACCGATGGCGATGGTGAGCAGGGCTTCCATCAGCTTGCCTCCGCCTGGTTCACAGACAACTTGCCCAGCTCCGCCAGCACCATCAGTACCACGCTGACCACCACCAGATATACGCCGAGGTCGAACACCATGGCGGAGGCCAGCTCGATGTCACCGATCAGCGGCAGGGCGATGTGGCCGTGCGTGGTGGTGAGGAAGGGGAAGCCGAAAGCCCATGCTGCCGCACCGATGCCGCCTGCGCATGCAAGGCCGGCCGCGAGGAACAAGGGCAGCCGCTGCGGCAGGCGCGCGCTGGCGAAACCGATACCGCTGGCGAGGTATTGCAGGATCAGCGCGACGCCGGTCACCAGCCCCGCGACGAAGCCGCCGCCCGGCAGGTTGTGGCCGCGCAGGAAGATGTACACCGACACCATCAGCGCCAGCGGCAGCAGCGGACGCATCAGCATCTGCAGGAACAGCGGGTGGCGTTCGCTCGCCCAGGCGTGGCCTTCGCCATCGTGCGTCGGGGGCTTGAGGATCAGTTTGTCCAGCAACGCATGCGCGGCCAGCCCCACCATCGCCAGTACGGTGATCTCGCCCAGCGTGTCGAAGCCGCGGAAGTCCACCAGGATCACGTTCACCACATTGCTGCCGCCACCACCCGGCACCGATTGCGCCAGATAGAAAGCGGAGATGGTGTCGAACGGTGCAGTCAGCATCGCCCAAGTCGCCGCGCCCAGTCCGACACCGGCGCCGAGCGCCAGCAGCGCATCGCGCACGATGCGCGGCATGCTGTCCTCGGCGGGTGTGGTGGGCGGCAGGTAATACAGCGCCAGCAGTAGCAGCACGATGGTGACCACTTCGACAGAAAGCTGGGTGAGGGCCAGATCGGGCGCGGAGAAGCGCACGAAGGTCAGCGCCACGATCAGGCCGATCACGCTGGTGAATACTACGGCCGTGAGGCGGTGATGGTGCAGTCGCACCACGCCGGTCGCTGCCACGGCCAGCATGCCCAGCGCGACGAGGCTGGCGGCATCTGGGGCCTGGGTGACGACAGGCAGCGCGGCAGCGGTCGCGGTCCACCAGGCCCAGCCGCCCAGCGCCAGCACGAAGGCGATGAACAGCGCGAGGTAACGTTGCAGCGAGCCGTTATCCATCCAGGCGACCAGTGATCGCGCAGCCGCCACCAGCTTCTCGTAGCCGCGCTCGAACACGATGCTGGCGTGGATGGAAGGCAGGCGGTCATACAGTGCGTACAGACGATGGCGTATGGCATACAGCGCGATGCCGCCGGCCAGCGCGAGCAGACTCATCATGAATGGCGCGTTGAAGCCGTGCCACACGGCCAGATGGAATTCAGGCAGCGGCTGTTGCAGCACCGCACCGGCGGACGCATGGAGTATCGGGGCGATGCTCCACTGCGGGAAGATGCCGACCAGTAGGCACATCGCCACCAGCACTTCCACCGGTGCACGCATCCAGCGCGGTGGTTCGTGCGGTTTGCGCGGCAGGTTGACCGGGTCGCCGTTGAAGAACACGTCATGGATGAAGCGCGACGAGTAGGCCACCGCGAGGATGCCGGCGAGTGTGGCGAAGGCGGGCAGCAGCCAGCTCATCTCGTCGAACACCGGATGGCCCACCGTCTCGGCGAAGAACATCTCCTTGCTGAGGAAACCGTTGAGCAGCGGTACGCCCGCCATCGAACCGGCGGCAACGATGGCCAGCGTCGCGGTGATGGGCATGAACTTGAACAGCCCGTTGACGCGGCGCATGTCGCGCGTGCCGCACTCGTGGTCGACGATGCCGGCCGCCATGAACAGCGAGGCTTTGAAGATGGCGTGGTTGATGATGTGGAACACGGCCGCCACCACCGACAGCGGCGTGTCCAGACCGAACAGCAGCGTGATCAGGCCCAGATGGCTGATGGTGGAATAGGCCAGCAGGCCCTTGAAGTCGTAGCGGTAGAAAGCGAGGTAGGCTGCATACACTAGCGTGATCGCGCCGGTGCCGCTGACCAGCCAGAACCACAGCTCACTGCCGGCCAGTGCAGGATAAAGACGCGCCAGCAGGAACACGCCAGCCTTCACCATGGTGGCCGAATGCAGATAAGCCGACACCGGTGTGGGCGCGGCCATCGCCATCGGCAGCCAGAAATGGAAAGGGAACTGCGCCGACTTGGTGAACACACCGAGCAGCACGAGGATCAGCATGGGTGCGTACAGTGCATGCGCGCGTACCTGTTCGCCCGCCGCCAGCACCACCGACAGTTCGTAACTGCCTGCGATGTGTCCGAGCAACAGCACGCCCGCGAACAGCGCCAGCCCGCCACCACCGGTGACCGCTAGCGCGATGCGCCCGGACAGTCGCGATTCGTAGCTCTCTTGTTTGTAGGAGATGAGCAGGAAGGAAGCGAGGCTGGTGAGCTCCCAGAACACCACCAGCAACAGCAGGTTCTCCGACAGCACCACGCCCAGCATCGCTGCCATGAACAGCAGCAGCAGCGTGTAGAAGCGCCCCAGCTTGTCGTGCCCGTCCAGATAGTAGTAGGCGTACAGCGTGACCAGCAGACCGATGCCGAGGATGAGCAGGGTGAACATCAGGCCGAGGCCGTCCATACGCAAGGATAGTGTCAGGCCCCACTCAGGCAGCCAGGCGAAGCTGGTCAGCAAGGTGGCACCGCCCATCACCGGCATCACCAGCGGCGCCACCAGCGCCAGACAGCAAAGCATCACCAAGGCGCTGCCCAATGCCGCGTAGCCGCGCCCGTAGCGCTGCATCAGCAGCGGCAGCGGACTGGCAGTGAGCGCGATGGCGAGGATCGCAATCAGGGAAGAGGTCTGGTCCATGTGACTATGTTAGCCAAGCTGGCGCAATGTGTGCATGGAATCGAAGCGGTGGATATGTTAGGCGCGGCGCAAGCGGTCTGCTCCGCGCTCCGTTTCAGCCGAGGCGGTTGTCTGCCGGATGGTAATGCGGGTCTTCCAGCACGTTCACTTCGACCATGCCGCGTGCCTTGTCGAGCAGTTCCAGACAGTCCGGGCTGAGGTGGCGCAGGTGCAGTTTCTTGCCGAGCTGGGTATAGCGATCAGCCAATTGGTCGATGGCTTCCAGTCCGGAATGGTCCTTGACGCGCGCATGCTTGAAGTCGATCACCACTTCCTCCGGGTCATCCTTCGGCGTGAACAGGTTGAGGAAACCCTGCGACGATGCGAAGAACAGCGAACCGTGCAGGTCGTACACCTTCCAGCCATGCTCCTCGGTGGTGACACGCACCTCCATACTCTTGGCGTGCTCCCAGGCGAAGGCCAGCGCCGAGATGATGATGCCGACGATGACCGCGATGGCGAGGTCGGTCAGCACGGTCACCACGGCAACAGTGATGCCGACCACGATGTCGGTGCGCGGCACTTTGCCGAACAGGTTGAAGCTGCCCCACTCGAAGGTCTTTTCCGACACCACGAACATCAGGCCGATCAGCGCGGCCAGCGGGATCATCTCGATCCACTCGGAGGCGAACAAAATGAAGCTCAGCAGGAACAGTGCGGCGGTGATGCCGGACAGGTTCTTCACCGCGCCGTTGGTGACGTTGATCATGCTCTGGCCGATCATGGCGCAACCGCCCATGCCGCCGAAGAAACCGGTGACCACGTTGGCCACGCCCTGGCCGATGCTGGCGCGATTCGGTTTGCCGCGCGTGTCGGTCATGGTGTCGATCAGGTTCAGCGTCAGCAGCGATTCGATCAGGCCGATGGCGGCGAGGATCACGCTGTAGGGAAAGATGATCTTGAGCGTCTCCCAAGTGAGCGGTACTTCGGGCAGGTGGAACTGCGGCAGGCTGCCGGCGATGGAAGCCATGTCGCCCACGGTCTTGGTGTCGATGCCGGCGAAGATCACCAGCGCCGAGGTGGTGACGATGGCAGCCAGCGTGGAAGGGATGGCGTTCGTCAGCTTGGGCAGCAGATAGATGATGAGCATGGTGAGCGCGATCAGTCCCAGCATGGTGTAGAGCGCGGTACCCTGCATCCACTCTCCGTTCGGTGTCTTGAAGTGCCCCATCTGCGCCAGGAAGATGACGATGGCCAGTCCGTTGACGAAGCCCAGCATCACCGGATGCGGCACCATGCGGATGAACTTGCCGAGCTTGGCCAGCCCGAAGCCGATCTGCAACACGCCCATCAGCACCACGGTGGCGAACAGATACTCCACGCCGTGTTGCACCACCAGCGCCACCATCACCACTGCCAGCGCACCGGTCGCACCAGAGATCATGCCGGGGCGGCCGCCGATGAGCGAGGTGATCAGGCCGACCATGAAGGCGGCATACAGGCCAACCAGTGGATGCACCTGCGCGACAAAGGCGAAGGCGATGGCCTCCGGTACCAGTGCCAGCGCGACGGTGAGGCCGCTCAGTACATTGGTTCGGGCTTCGGGAAAGTTCTTGATGTCCATCGTGTTGCTCCAATAGATCGCGCCGCCCACAGCTGGGCGGGAAAAATTACTCGGCAAGGGAGGCGGAGATTGTCCTGCGGCTGGCTGACGTGACGCGCGCCACATCAAAGACGGCCAAACTGATCGAATCGTGCGGCGGATTATACCTTATGCCTGCGGCGTGGCCGCCGCGGGGAACTCGGTGACTTGCACCGAGGGGGCGGCGATCCTCACGCGGCCTGCGCTCTTCTCGATCTCGTCGAGGATGGCGGTGAACAGCCGGTCCTTGGTGGTGCGGCGGCGGCTGTAATCCACCAGATAGCGCACTGTGAACTCTATCCAGTTGGCATCGAAACTCATGGTCACCACCACGTCCAGCCGGGCATCCTCGGCGCGATGGTGCAGCATGAAATTCGACCAGTATTGTTGTGCATCGGCCATGGCGCTTGCCTGCTCACGCTTGGTGACATCGAGCAGGATGCTGCGTGCCAAACGGTGGTCGCTATCGGTGCGCACCGGCACTACGATCTCGTCCCACAGGAAGGGGAAGTCCACGCTGTAGTTCTGCACCTGCTCGCGCAGCACGATGTTGTTGGGCAGATACACCACGCGACCGTTGTACAGGTCGGACTTCACCCAGTCGCCGCATTCCATTACGGTGGTGGAGAGCGGGCCGATGTCCATCACGTCGCCCATCACGCCGCCGAGCATGATGCGGTCGCCCGGCTTGTACAGGTTGCCGAACGTGATCACCGCCCAGCCGATCAGGCTCTGGATCAGTTCCCGCAGCGCAAAACCGAGACCGACGCCGAGCAGACCGATCAGCACCGGCAGGTTGGAGAGCTGGTTGCTGAAGATGACGATGGCGATGACCAGCGACAGGACATAGCCGGACAGGCTGAAAGCTTTGCGAGTCTTGTAGCGCAGATCCTTGTTGTCGATATTGTTGGTGGCGATCAGTTTGGCGAAGCGCACCAGCAGGAAGATGAAGAACAGGCTGATACCAAGTTCGGCCAGCTTGGAGAACATCGGGTGCGAGATCAGCCCCTGGAACAGTTCTGTCATATCCATATCGTCTAGCATCAGTGGTGGGCTTCCTCGGCCAGCTTCTCGTTGCGGAACACTTCCTTGTTGCGTCCGATGATGAGCAGCAGCGCGCCGGAATAGAGGAAAGTGGACAGCATGATAACGCCGATGACCACCGCCTTGAACATCTCAAGGTGCGGGAAGTCGGCGGGGATCATGGTGATCATCACGATGGACAGGCCGCCCTTGATGCCCGCGAAGGTGAGCACGCTCCACCAGCGCAGGCTGACGTCGACCATCCTGACGGTACGGTTGGCGATGGCGGCGAACAGCCCCATCATCGCGCCGCGTATCACCGTGGTGGCGAGGAACATCACCAGGATCTCGGTCCTGTACTGCCACAATAGTTTGAGGTCGATCATCTCGGCCATGGCGATGAACAGGATGGTGTTGGCCACCAGCGCCAGCAGCTGGATGTCTTCCTTGGTGCGCAGATGGCGGTCGCGTTCGGCGAGGGTGGCGCGCAGGCGGCCCAGCGTGTTGCCGATCAGGCCGGCGGAGGCGTTGTGGCTCATGGCTTCGCGTCGCAAAGTGGCTTCGTCGGCCTCGATGCTGCGTGCTTCCTCGTCGACCGCCTGCATCATCACGTGGTTGACCGTGATCACGGCGAAGATCACGGACAGGATGCCGGACAGATGCAGATGCGAGTGGCCACCCAGCAGGTTGAGGAACACATAGAAATGTTCGGCGATCTCGAACGCCCCGTAACCGGCGATGATCAACACCATCATCTCGGCGAAGCGGTTATGCGTGGATTTCATCAGCATCAGGCCGAGGAAACCGACCAGCATGCCGACCGCAACCGAGCCCAGGATCACTTCCGCGCTGATGCCCAGTACATAACCGGCGGTGATCTCGTTGCCGCCCAGCGCATACAGGCCGACGAACACGAAAGCGATGAGCGCCGTGGCATCGTTCAACAGACTCTCGCCTTCGGCCAGGATCTTCAGTCGGTGTGGCAGCTCGAATTTGGAGAAGATGCTCACCACAGACACCGGATCGGTCGCCAGCACCATGGCGAACAGCACGATCACGGCGGCAGTCGACAGTTGATATTCGCCGAACAGCCAGTCAGAGATGGCCAGCGCGGTCAGCACCGACAGGATGATGGAGACCACCGCGAGGTGCAGCAGGCTCCATGCATGCTCTTTCAGGTCGGCGACCTTGAGTTCCAGCGAATCGGAGATCAGCAGCACCGGCAGCAGGAAGATGACCAGCAGGGCGAAGTGTTCGGTGTCACCGGTCAGAACCGGCACCTGGCTGAACGCATAGTGGGCGACGAAGGAAAGCAGGATCAAACCCAGCGGCGACGGTACGCGCAGTTTTTCTTCCAGTTGCAGGGCGAGGAACAGGATGGTGGCTATCGTCAGGAGGGTGAGGATCATGCGTACTTTCCAAAAATATGTTCATGGCAGCACCGTGCGGTGCTTGCTAGTCTGTGGCTATACCTGCTCAGGCTTCGGGCGGCGGCACAAAGGCCGGGACTTTCATGGTGTCTCCGGGCGCTTTGCCCAGCAGGCGGGAATAGAGGCTGCGCACGGCGGGTGCGGGGTAGGCCATCACCAGCACCGCCGTGAGCGAGATGCTGAACAGCACCACCATGTAAGTGGTGTCGCGTATCGTTTCCCCGCCTGCGATGCCGTACTGCAAAGGCAGAGCGGCCAGTACCGCTGCTGCCAGTCCCTTGGGTGCCATCATGGAAGTGACGGCGGTGTCGCGCAGGGTATAGCTCGGGTCGCGGAACACCACGCGCGTCAGCAGCAGGCGCAGCACATAGACCAGCAGCACCATCACGACCGCGACCGTGGCCGGACCGATGGCACCGAAGTGGATGGAGATGCCCAGATACACGAAGAAGTAGGTCTTCAGCAGGAACACCGCCTCGCGATAGAAGATCAGGTCGACCTCGTTCAACGGCTCGATGTTCTTGTCGAGGTTGGGGATGCGGTGCAGGCCGAACTTCTGGAAGTTGGTCAGCGTGATGCCCAGCGCCAGCGCGGCGATGGCGCCGGAGAAACCCAGCGCCTCGGTGGCGCCGTACACGATGAACACATAGGCCAGCGTGGACGAGATGGTGTTGGGGAAGTCGCGCACCTTGCCCAGTACCAGCAGCCAGCCGATGCCGCCCACCACGCCGAACACCGCGGCGAATATCAGCGCCGCCATCACGCCACCCACCACCTTGCCGGCCGCCACATCGCCCTGGGTCATGATCTGCAGCATGGCGAACACGCCCACGATGCACAGCACGTCGGTCAACGCGGATTCCAGCACCAGCACGGTGGCCGGTTTCTCGGAGAGTTTCAGCGCGCTCACCATCGGGATCACCACGGCGGAGGAGGTGCCACCCAGGGTGAGACCCAGCAACAGCGAGGACATGAGATTCAAGTCGAGCATGGACAGGCCGACCACCGTGATCACTGCCGTGGTCAGCAGGAAGCAGGCGATGGACAGGAAGCCGGTGGTGCCGATGGACTGTCCCAACACATCGAGATTGAGCGAGGTGCCGCTCTCGAACAGGATCACCACCAGCGCGATGGTGGCCAGCAGGGAGCCGACCTTGCCGAAGTCGTCGGGCGAAACGATACCCAGCACAGGCCCGAGCAATATGCCGATCAGCATCAGCACCAGCACGTCGGGGATGTTGGTGCGGGAGAATTGCAGCGACAAAAAGTGCGCAAAGAACACCATCAGGCCGATGACGAGTACGGTGGTGGACATAAATGCTCCTGCATTGAATGGGGGGCGATTATACCCGAGCCATCATGACAGCTAATCGTGCGGCATGCGCTAGAATCAAACTCTCATATTGAGCCGGAGCCTGGCATGGAAACATCCCTCATCGACACCCTGCACATCCCCAAAGACATCCTGCGGGTGCTGCTCATCCTGGTCATCGCATGGTTCCTCATCATACTGAGCCGCAAGCTGATCCGCATGTTCCGCAGCTATATGCAGGCGAGCATCGTCTCGGCGGAGGACGGGCGCAGGTACGAGACGCTGGCGCGCGTGATCCGCTATGCCTCGACCGTGCTCATCTGGCTGGTCGCCGGCATGCTGACGCTGAGCGAGCTGGGCGTGTCCATCGCCCCCATCCTCGGTGCGGCCGGTGTGGTCGGTATCGCGGTCGGTTTTGCGGCGAAGAGCCTGATCCAGGACTATTTCAACGGCATATTCCTGTTGCTGGAGAACCAGATCCGCCAGGGTGATGCGGTCGAGATCTCCGGCAAGACCGGCATCGTGGAAGACATCACGCTGCGCTTCGTGGCGTTGCGCGACATCGAAGGCAACGTGCATTACATCCCCAACGGCCAGATCACCGTCCTGACCAACAAATCGCGCGGCTATGCCTATGCGCTGATCGAGTTCGGTGTCGCCTACCGCGAGGATCTGGATGAGGTCTATCAGGTCACGCGCGAGACGGCCGCCGCGTTCCGGCAGGATCCCGAGTTCGGCCCCAAGATACTGGAGGATCTCGAGATCCAGGGGGTGCAGAACTGGGCGGATTCAGCCGTGGTCGTGCGTTGCCGATTCAAGACGGAAGCACTGGAGCAATGGGCCGTGCGACGCAACTTCCTGGTGTGGCTGAAGAAAGCCTTCGACAAGCACGGCATCGAGATCCCCTATCCGCACCTCACCCTCTACGCCGGGCAGGACAAACAGGGCAATGCACCCGCGCTGCGCATCCAGCAGCAGCCGGACGAATAACCGGTCGCGCGGCATGTGGATCGTCTTCATCATGCTGGGGTTGCTGTTGGCCGATACGTCGCAAGCACGAACGGATCGTTGCAGATTCATCGAACATGTCGTGCTGGCGCAGTATGGTTTGGCGGAAGGGCAGGCTTGCCATGCGCAATATCAAGCTTGTCTGGCGCGCCCCTTCGTCAAAGACGATCCGATCCCGAAGACGCGCTGCATCGAGACGATCCGCTGCGGCGCGCGCTTTTGGGTGCCTGTGCCGCTGGTCGCCCCCCGCACTTCGAATCTGGAGATATTCAAGCAGGAGTGCGAGCCGGAATAGGCTGCACTACCCGCGCTGACGGGCGAAAACTTTATTCGAAATCGTCCGCCGTGCTGGTGTCGTTATGCTCGTGGAACAGCTGTTCCAGTTCTTCCTCGAAGAAGAATTTCTCTTCCCTGAAGGCGGGTTTGAGTTCGTCGATCCAGGTGGCAGTCTCGTTGTATTCCGCGAAGAAGGGTCGCTGCACCCAGTCCGGATCGCGCCCTTGCAGGAAGCGCATCACCATCACCTTTTGCCCGCCCGCCTCGGCCACGCCCAGCATCTGGATCTTGCCCGGGTTGGCCGACATGCTGGGGCCGCGCACCGTGCGCGCCAGCCCCGACACCTGCTGATACGCCTCGCGGAAGATCTGCCAGGCGCGCACCAGCGGCACCGAGAAGTAATGCTGTGCGCCGGTGTCGCGTGCGAGGAACATGTAATACGGTACGCAGCCGAGCTTGACCTGCGTCTCCCACATGCGTGCCCACAGCGCCGGATCATCGTTGATGTGGCGCATCACAGGCGACTGGGTGCGGATCATCACGTTGGCCTCGCGCAGGTTGCGGATGGCATGGCGCACTGTGTCGTTCTCCAGTTCGCGCGGGTGGTTGAAATGCGCCATCAGCGCCAGCTGCTTGCCTGAATCGGTCACCTTGCGGAACAGAGACAGCATCTCCTGCGTGTCATCGTCGTCCACGAACTTGTGCGGCCAGTAGCCCAGCACCTTGGTGCCGATGCGGATGTTGACCAGATTGGGCAGGTCGGCCGACAGCAGCGGTTCGATGTAGGCGGCGAGGTTCTTCGCGCTCATGATCATCGGGTCGCCGCCGGTGAACAGGATGTCGGTGATTTGCGGGTTGCGCTTCACGTACTCAACCAGCTTCTCCACCTCGCGGCTGGCGAACTTGATGTCGGTCATGCCGACGAACTGCGGCCAGCGGAAGCAGAAAGTGCAATAAGCGTGGCAGGTCTGCCCCTGGCTGGGGAAGAACAGGATGGTCTGGCGGTATTTGTGCTGCATGCCGTGCAGGCGCTCGCCGTCAATCTCGGGCACGTTGTGGTCGGCCTGACCGGCTGGGTGCGGGTTGAGCTGCATGCGGATGCGGTTGGCGACTTCCCTGATCTCTGCCTTTTCCGCGCCGCGCGCGAGCAGCGCGGCTATCTCGTTGTAGTGTGCCGTGCTCAGCATGTCGCGCTGCGGGAAGGTGAGCGCAAAGATCGGATCGTTGGGGACTTGCTCCCAGTCGATCAACTGGTCGACCACATAGTTGTTCACCTTGAACGGCAGCACATTGCCGACGATCTCGATGTCCAGTTGTTGCTCTTCGGTCAGTCTGGCGATCTGCGGGATGTCGCGGAAGTTGTTCAGGTTATAAGATCGAAACTGCGGCTTGTCGGCCGAATAGATGGGAATATGGGTCTGTCGTGTGTCGGTCACGGTGGCTGCTCCTGTGCGATTGGATGGAAGCATCGATGCACGCGGCATCGTGTTTCTCGAATTAGGGTGGGGCCGTGTTTATATCACAGTGAGGGCTGAGCCTCCAAGACTTGGCGTGATGACGACAGATGCAAGGGATTGGCGCATATAATTACTCAATAGTCGGCAAATGCTGCAATGATTGACCAATTTCATGTATAATGCAGCCATCTCTCACCAATAAGTTCGTCGCAGAGCCAATGTGGCGGCATGTACCAACAGGCCGATGAAAGAAACAGCAGAGCAAGCTCGTACAACCTCAGACACTTCCTTATCTTCTCGGCGCAGTGGAGCGACCGTCGCGCTTTTCGGCGAGGTGCTCGCCGATGTCTTTCCGGACCGTAGTGTCCTCGGTGGCGCGCCGTTCAACGTCGCCAGACACCTCAAAGCTTTCGGTCTCAATCCTGTTCTCATCACCCGTACAGGCAACGACGCACTGCGTGCCGAATTGCTGGAGGCGATGGCCGACTGCGGCATGGAGACGATGGGCGTGCAGTGCGACCAGAGCTATCCGACCGGGCAGGTAAAGGTCTATTTCGATGGCGCTTCGCACCGCTTCGAGATCCTGCCGGAACAAGCCTACGACCATATCCACGCTTCGGTGGCGCGTATGGTCGCGTTGTCCATCCATCCCGAGCTGGTCTATTTCGGCACGCTGGCACAGCGCCACGCGGTGTCCAGAAGCGCATTGAAGATGGTGCTGAACAACACCAGCGTGCCGACCTTCTTCGATGTGAACCTGCGCGCCCCCTGGTATGACGCGCTGGTGTTGCGGAATTCGCTGTATCGCGCGGACACGGTCAAGCTGAACAACGAAGAGATGACCCTGCTGGCCGAAATGTTCGCCTTGCCGGGCGATACGCTGGCCGGATATGCCCGTGCCTTCATGCAGACCTTCGATATCGGCCAGGTGTTGGTGACCTGCGGGGCCGAAGGGGCCTGGCTGGTGCAGCGAGAGGGGGGCGAAGTGAGCATGATGCCGAAAGGCGAGCCCGTAGCGGTGGTGGACACGGTCGGGGCCGGTGACGGCTTCTCCGCGGTGTTCATAATGGGCCAGTTGCAGGGCTGGCCGGCGGAACAGACGCTGACCCGCGCCCATGCGTTCGCGGCGGCGATCTGCACCCTGCGCGGTGCCATCCCAGAGCAGGCGGATTTCTATGCGCCCTTCCTGAAAGCGTGGCGATCATGAGTAGATCACCGCTGTTCATCGTGTTGGTCAGCGTGCACGGACTGATCCGCGGGCACGACCTGGAGCTGGGGCGCGACGCCGACACCGGCGGTCAGACCAAATATGTGGTCGAACTGGCACGCGCGCTGGGTGAGCGCCAGGACGTGGAGCGCGTGGTCCTGCTGACACGCCGTGTGCCGGACGAGAACGTCAGCCCGGATTATGCCGCGCCGCTCGAAGCGCTCTCGGAGAAAGCCCATATCGTGCGCATAGACTGCGGCGAACCCGTCTATCTGCGCAAGGAGATGTTGTGGGACACGCTGGAATGCTTTTCCGACAACGCGCTGGCCTGGCTCAAGGCGCAAGCGCGATTGCCGGATGTGATCCACGGCCACTATGCCGACGCGGGTTATGTCGGCTCGCGCCTGTCGCACCAGCTCGGTATCCCGCTGGTGTTCACCGGTCATTCGCTGGGCCGCAGCAAGCGCAAGCAACTGCTGGCCAGCGGCGTGCCGCGCGGCGAGATCGAAAGCACTTATCACATCTCGCGCCGCATCGGAGCGGAGGAGGACACGCTGGGTGTGGCCGAGCGCGTGATCACCAGCACGCAGCAGGAAGTCGAACAGCAATACGGCTTGTACGATTTCTACCAGCCGTCGCGCATGCGTGTGGTGCCGCCAGGTACCGACCTGACGCAGTTCCATCCGCCGCAGGGCGACGAGAAGCAAAGCGCCATCGCCCAGCAACTCAAGCGTTTCCTGAAAGAGCCGAACAAGCCGCTCATCCTTGCCCTGTCGCGACCCGATCCGCGCAAGAACATCGTGGCGCTGATCGAGGCTTATGGCCAGTCGCCGCAATTGCAGGCGATCGCTAATCTGGTGATCGTTGCCGGCAATCGTGACGACATCCACGAGATGGAAGATACCTCTGCTGGTGTGCTCAACAGCATCCTGCTCGCCATCGACAAATACGATCTGTACGGCAAGGTGGCCTACCCGAAACATCACGCGCAGGAAGAGGTGGCCGTGCTGTACCGTCTGGCGGCCAGCCTGCACGGCGTATTCGTCAATCCCGCGCTGACCGAGCCTTTCGGCCTGACGCTGATCGAAGCCGCCGCCTGCGGCCTGCCCATCGTGGCGACCGAGGACGGCGGCCCCATCGACATCATCGGCAACTGCGGCAACGGCTACCTGATCAATCCGCTGGACAGGACCGCGATGGCACAGACACTGCTCGAAACCTTGAGCGATCGGCGCGCCTGGCGCCGTCTGGCGAAGAACGGCATCGAAGGCGTGACGCGCCATTATTCCTGGCAGGCGCACGTGGAGAAATACCTGCAGGTGATCCGCCCACTGGTGGAGAAGTCCGAGCCGGTGGCACCTATCACCGGCATCCGCCGTGCGGGCGTGTTCCGCAATCGCGCCATCTTCACCAGTATCGATCTGAATCTGATTGGTGACGAGGAGGCGCTGCGCACATTCCTGCAACTCATGCAGGAACATCGCAAGACCACCATCTTCGGCATCGCCACCGGCCGCCGTCTGGATGATGCATTGGCCAGACTGCGCGAATACAACATCCCCAAGCCGGATGTGCTGATCACCGGGCAGGGTACGGAGATCCACTATGCCCCGGCTTTGACGCGCTCCGAGAGCTGGGTGCGCCATATCAATCACCGCTGGAACCCGCAGGAGGTACGAGACGTGCTGGCCGAGGTGCCGGGACTGACCCTGCAACCCAAGATGCACCAGAACCCGTTCAAGATCAGCTACTACGTGGACCATGCCTTGGCGAGCCCGCATGAAGTCCGACAGACCCTGCTGCGCAACGAGCAGACCGTGAACGCGGTGTTCTCCTTCGGCCAGTTTCTCGATGTGGTGCCGGTGCGTGCCTCCAAGGGGTTGGCCATGCGCTGGTGCGCGGAGCAGCTCGGCTTCGCGCTGGAGAACACGCTGGTATGCGGCGCGACCGCCGCCGACACCGACATGCTGATGGGCAACACGCTGGGTGCGGTGGTGAGCAACCGCCATCTGGATGAGCTGGCCGACGTCGCGGCCATCGACAGCATCTACCAGACACGGCAGCAGCATGCCGCTGGTGTGCTGGAGGCTATCGCGCACTATGAGTTCTTTGCCAATGGCAGGAGCGGCGCATGAGCCGTCATCTGTTGTGCACAGACCTTGACCGGACGTTGATCCCCAACGGTGCCCAGCCCGAATCGCCGGGGGCGCGCGAGACATTTCAGCGTCTGGTGCAGCGCGACGATGTGCAGTTGGCCTATGTGAGCGGGCGGCATCGCGAACTGATCGAACAAGCCATCGCGGACTACGATCTGCCGGAGCCGGATTTCGTCATCGCCGATGTGGGCTCGACGCTGTATCAGGTCGAAGCGGGTGGCTGGCGTCGCCGGGATGAATGGGGTGAGCGGATCGCACCCGACTGGGGCGAACTGTCGCGCGAAGGATTGGCGCAGTTGCTGCAGGTGTTCGGAGATCTGCGCTTGCAGGAGCCCGCCAAACAGAACCTGCACAAGCTGAGCTTCTATGTCGACCTGGCGGCGGACAGCGCGGCACTGCAGGAACAGATGCGCCGCTTGCTGGCCGAACACGGCGTCAAGGCCAACCTGATCTGGAGCGTCGACGAGGCCGAGCATATCGGCCTGCTGGATGTGTTGCCCGCTTCCGCCAACAAATTGCACGCCATCGAATTCCTGATGCAACAGCAGGGATACGGCAGGCTCGATACCGTTTTCGCGGGCGACAGCGGCAACGATCTTGATGTTTTGAAGAGCGATGTGCCGGCGGTGCTGGTCGCCAATGCCTCGCCAGAATTGAAGCAACAAGTGAAGCATATCCACAAAGCATCGCTGTGCACCGCACGCGGCGGATTCTTGGGCATGAACGGCAATTACAGCGCGGGCATCATCGAAGGTGCGGCGTATCATTGGCCGGAGATCGAAGCCTGGCTTCTTGAAACCAACTGAACGGGACGCGATGTACGAACAAGCCTCACATGCGATGTTGAACGAGATCCTGGTCGAACTGAATCCGGAGATCGGCAAGCTGCGCCTGCGCCATTTCTACACCCGCCTCGGCGCGAACTTCTACAACATCCACAGCCTGTTCCATCATCTGTATGGCGACCGGCCTGACTTCAAAGCGCAGATGGTCAGTCTGGTGGAGACGCTGGCGCATCGCTATATCGAGCGCGCGCCGCATCTGCGCAAATCGGACCTCGCGCGCGAGCGCGACTACAACTGGTTCCTCAGCCAGAAGTGGGTGGGCATGGCGCTGTATTGCGACCGCTTCGCCGGCGACCTGAAAGGGATGCGCGCGAAGCTGCCGTATCTGCAGGACCTGGGTGTGAACTTGGTGCACGTGATGCCCATCCTCGATTGCCCGGAAGGGGCCAGCGACGGCGGTTATGCGGTGCGAGACTTCCACAAGGTGGATGCGCGCTACGGCACGAACGCAGACCTGGAGGCGCTGGCGGTCACGCTGAAGAAGCGCGAGATGCTGCTGGTGCTGGATGTGGTGGTGAACCACTCCTCGGACGAGCACGCATGGGCCAAGTTGGCGCGCGCGGGCGACAAGAAGTTCCAGGACTATTACTACATGTACGACGACCGCGAGATGCCGGATGCGTTCGAGGAAGCCATGCCGGAGATCTTCCCCAACACCGCGCCCGGCAACTTCACCTGGGACGAGGCGATGGGCAAGTGGGTGATGACGGTGTTCAACAACTACCAGTGGGACCTCAATTACCGCAATCCCGCCGTGCTCATCGAGATGGTCGGCATCATCCTGTTCTGGGCCAACAAGGGCGTGGACATCCTGCGCATGGATGCGGTGGCCTTTCTGTGGAAGAAGGTAGGCAGCACCTGCCAGAACGAACGCGAGGCGCACCTGTTGTTGCAACTGATGAAAGACTGCTGTCAGGTCACCGCGCCCGGCGTGCTGTTCATCGCCGAGGCCATCGTCGCACCGAGCGAGATCGCCAAGTATTTCGGCGAGGACGCGATCATGGCCAAGGAATGCGAGATCGCCTACAACGCGACGCTGATGGCGCTGCTGTGGGATGCAGTGGCGACCAAGAACGCCAAACTACTCAATCTCGGTGTGCAGCATATGCCCGCCAAACTGGAGCGCGCGACCTGGCTCAACTATGCGCGCTGCCATGATGACATCGGCCTCGGCTTCGATGATAAAGACGCCGTGCTGGCGGGCTACGATCCCTACAGCCATCGCCGTTTCCTGATCGATTATTTCACCGGACGATTCGAGGGGTCGCCCGCGCGCGGCCTGCCTTTCGGCGAGAATGCCAAGACTGGCGATGCGCGCATCTCCGGTTCGCTCGCCTCGCTGGCCGGTCTGGAATCCGCCATCGAATCCGGCGACGAGCGCGCGATAGACGAAGCCATTCGCACCATCCTGTTGCTGCACAGCGTCATCCTGTCATTCGGCGGTATCCCGCTGCTGTATTACGGCGACGGTATCGGCATGCTCAATAGCGTGGAGTATCTGGCCGATCCATCCCGACGCGACGATACGCGATGGGCGCATCGTTCCAGTTTCGATTGGGTCAAGGCGGAACTGCGCCGCAAGCCGGGGGCCGTGGAGTACCGTATCTTCACCGGCTTGAAGAAGATGATCGCGCTGCGCAAGGAGCTTGCCGCCTTCGCCGACTTCGATAACCGGCAGCAAGTGCTGGTGGAGAATCCCAATCTGCTGGTGTTCGTGCGCAGCGACCCGACCTCTCCGCGCAACCGTGTGCTGGTGTTGGCGAATTTCAATAACGAGGCCCAGTCATTGGCACTGGAAGTGCTGAGGCCCTATGGTTTCTTTGCGCATGGCCCGATGCGCGAGTTGTGCAGTGGTATGCGTGTCGAACCGGTGGAGGACGCCATCGTCATACCCGCCTTGTCCTGCTGCTGGCTAGCCGACTAGGCGATAGCGGCAGACGATGGGTTCGGCTGCCGGCATTCAATGGTTGATCCCGAGCGGTTTGCTCAGTCAAGCTTTTCCCGGCGGAAGTAATACCAGAGATAGTAGAAGCCGATGGCGGTGCCGACCGGGAAGGAGAATATCGACAACGCCGCACAGGGCAAGCCGATGCGCCAGGAACGCGGCCAGTTTGAGAGCAGGGCGAAGCCTGCTGCAGCGTAGGTCAGCCCGACCAGCACGCCAACGAAAGTGATGCGCGTATCGGTGTGGCTGAAGTTCACCGCCAGCAGTGACAGGATCAGCGCGCCGAAAAGCACCCAGCAGACCCCGATGATGCGCTTGTGGATGTTCATGCCCGCCGACATCTGCCGCCCTTAGCGCAATACAGCCAGTGCCGCGTCGTAGTTCGGCTCGTGCGTGATGTCGTCCACCAGTTCGGCGTGGATGATCTTGTCATGGTCGTCCAGCACCAGTACCGCGCGTGCAGTCAATCCGGCCAGTGCGGTGTCGGCTATCTTCACGCCGTAGTTACGCATGAAGTCGCGACCACGCATCAACGACAGTGTGACCACGTTCTCCAAACCTTCCGCCACGCAGAAGCGGCTCATGGCGAACGGCAGGTCGGCCGAGATCACCAGTACCACGGTGTTGTTCAGCCGGCCTGCGGCCTCGTTGAACTTGCGTGTGGAAGTGGCGCACACGGCGGTGTCCAGGCTGGGCACGATATTCAGTACCTTGCGCTTGCCCGCGAAATCCTTCAGCGAAACATCCTTCAGGTCCTTGTCCACCAGCGTGAAGTCCGGTGCGAGCTGGCCCACGACGGGGAAACTGCCGAACAGGGTGAGGGGTCCGCCATCCAGGGTGACTGCGGTCTTGTTGCTGGGGTCTTTGGCCATGATGATGCTCCTTATATTTCCGCCATTCCCGCGAAGGGGGAATGACGGAGTGAATCAAATGTAACTGGATACTGGCGGGCAAGAACAGATGAGGTTCTTGTCACCGTATACATTATCCACCCGCGCCACGGCCGGCCAGAATTTATTCTCGCGCACGTAAGGCAGCGGATAGGCAGCCTGTTCGCGCGTGTAAGGACGTGCCCACTCGTTGGCGCAGACAGATCTTGCAGTATGCGGTGCGTGCTTGAGGATGTTGTCCTTCTTGTCCACCTTGCCGCTTACCACGGCTTCGATCTCGCCACGGATGGCGATCATCGCGTCGCAGAAACGATCCAGCTCGGCTTTGGATTCGCTCTCGGTCGGTTCCACCATCAGCGTATCCACCACCGGGAACGAAGTGGTCGGCGCGTGGAAGCCGAAGTCCATCAATCGTTTGGCGATGTCCGCCACTTCCACGCCTTCCTTCTTCCACTCGCGGCAATCTAAAATCATCTCGTGTGCGCAGCGACCGTTGCTGCCGCTGTACAGCGTGGCGTAGCTGTCCTTCAGCGACTCCTTGATGTAGTTCGCATTCAGGATCGCCATCTTGGTCGCTTCGGTCAGTCCCTTGCCGCCCATCATCTTGATGTAGCCGTAGGAGATGAGCAGGATCAACGCGCTGCCGTAAGGCGCGGCGGATACCGCATGGATGCCCTGCGTGCCGCCGACCTTCACCACCGGGTGCGAAGGCAGGAAGGGTGCGAGATGTGCAGCCACCCCGATGGGGCCCGCGCCAGGTCCGCCGCCGCCGTGCGGGATGGCGAAGGTCTTGTGCAGGTTGAGGTGGCACACGTCCGCACCGATGTTGCCGGGGCTGGTCAGACCGACCTGCGCGTTCATGTTCGCGCCATCCATGTACACCTGTCCGCCGTTGGCGTGGATGATGGCGGTGATGTCTTTGATGGATTCTTCGTACACGCCGTGTGTGCTGGGGTAGGTCACCATCAGGCAGGACAGGTCGGCTTTGTGTTCTTCGGCCTTTGCACGCAGATCGTCCACGTCGATGTTGCCGCGCGCATCGCATTTCACGACAATGATCTGCATGCCGCACATCGCCGCGCTGGCAGGATTGGTGCCGTGCGCGGAGGAGGGGATGAGCACCACGTTGCGCTGTGCTTCGCCGCGTGAGCGGTGGTACGCCTGGATCACCAGCAGGCCGGCGTATTCGCCGGACGCGCCGCTGTTGGGCTGGAAGCTCATCTGTGCAAAACCGGTGATCTCGGACAGGTCAGCGTCCAGACCGGCGATCAGTTCCTGATAACCCGCGGCCTGTTCCAGCGGCACGAAGGGGTGCAGGTTGGCGAACGCAGGCCAGGTGAGACCCAGCATCTCGGACGCTGCGTTCAGTTTCATGGTGCAGGAACCGAGCGAGATCATGGAGTGCGTGAGCGACAGGTCTTTGTTCTCCAGTCGCTTGATGTAACGCATCATCTCGGTTTCGGTGTGATACACGTTGAACACATCATGCGCGAGGATGGTCGAGCTGCGCGGTGTGAACATCAGCGCATGGTCGACAACTTGTTCGCGTGAGACGGACGGAGCTGCTTTGTCTGCGGCTTGTGCGAACACGGCGAGGATAGCGTTCAGATCGGCGACCGATGCCGTCTCATCCAACGACAGCGTGAGGCCGTCGGCGGTGTAACGGAAGTTGATCTGTGCCGCTTCGGCCAGCGTGTGGATCTTCACGTTGTCGGTATGCAGCAGATGCAGCGTGTCGAAGAACGCGCCGTCGGCGAGTTGATAACCCAGCTTCTGCAATTCATCCGCAAGCACGGCCGTTGCCTGATGCACGCGACGCGCGATACCGCGCAGACCTTCCGCACCGTGATACACCGCGTACATACCGGCCATGATCGCCAGCAGTGCTTGCGCGGTACAGATGTTGGAAGTCGCCTTCTCGCGGCGGATATGTTGTTCGCGCGTCTGCAGCGCCATGCGCAAGGCCGGATTGCCGTCGGCATCCAGCGACATACCGATGATGCGGCCCGGCATCGAGCGCTTGTGCGCATCGCGGCAGGCGAAGTAGGCGGCGTGCGGGCCACCGTAGCCCATTGGCACACCGAAGCGCTGGGTGGAACCGAACACCACGTCCGCACCCCACTCGCCCGGCGGTGTGAGCAGAACCAGACTGAGGATGTCGGCCGCAACGGCGATGCTCATATTGTTGGCTTTGGCGCGTTTCACGAAATCGGCATAGTCATGCACCGTGCCGTCGGCGCTCGGATATTGCAGCATTGCGCCGTACAGTTTGTCGTTCAGTGTGACGTTCTTGAAATCGCCGATCACCAGTTCGATACCCAGCGGCTTGGCTCGTGTCTTCAGCAACTCGATGGTCTGCGGATAGCATTCGTGCGATACGAAGAAGCTGTTCTTGCCTGCGGCCACATCGTCGCGCGAACGCAGGCCGTGCAACATGGTCATCGCCTCGGCGGCAGCAGTGGCTTCATCCAGCAGCGAGGCGTTGGCGATCTCCATGCCGGTCAGGTCCATCACCATGGTCTGGTAGTTCAGCAGTGCTTCCAGCCGTCCCTGCGCGATCTCAGCCTGATACGGTGTGTAGGCGGTGTACCAGCCCGGGTTCTCCAACACGTTGCGCTGGATCACGGCGGGCAACACGGTGCCGTAATAGCCCAAACCGATGTAACTCTTGTACAGCTTGTTCTTTGCCGCGATACCGCGCAGATGATCGAGGAACTCATGTTCCGACATCCCGTCCGCCAGTTTCAGCGGCTGCTGCAAACGGATGGCGGCAGGCACAGTCTGATCGATCAGCGCATCCAGCGTAGGCGCGTTGATCTTGTCCAGCATGGCTTGCACGTCTAGTGCGTTGGAACCGTTGTGGCGTGTGACGAAATGGTCGGTGTTCATGGTGAGCTCGGGATGTCAGGAGTAATTGAAAACGCCACTGCGAGCACAGGTGTCCTGTGTCCCCAGTGGCGATGGTTCTGGTTTAGTGCGCTTCGCTGTCTACATGCGCCTGATAGGCTGCGGCATCCATCAGCGCGGCAACATCGGCGGCATTGTCCGGTTTCATCTTGAAGATCCAAGCGCCGTACGGTTCGTTGTTGATGGCTTCCGGTGCGTTATCCAGATCGGCGTTGGCGGCGGTCACTTCACCGGCGACCGGTGCGTACACGTCGGCGGCAGCCTTCACCGATTCCACCACGGCGCACTCTTCGCCGGCTTTCAGTTTGCGGCCGGCAGCGGGTGCCTCAACGAACACCATGTCGCCCAGCAGTTCCTGCGCGTGGTCAGTGATGCCGACGGTGATGCTGCCGTCGGCTTCAGTCTTCACCCATTCGTGGGAGGCGGTGTATCTCAGGTCGGTCGGATTGCTCATGGTCTAGTCCTCAAAGAAAATTAAATCAGGCCCTTGCCGTTGCGGGCGAATGGGTATTTCACGACTTGCGCAGCCAGCATCTTATCGCGGATAAGGACTTGCACGGTGTCGCCGGCCTGCACATCCTTGGGCACACGTGCCAAAGCGATGGACTTCTCCAGTGTGGGCGAGAAGGTGCCGCTGGTGATCTCGCCGTCGCCATGCGGGGTGACGACCTTCTGGTGACCGCGCAACACGCCGCGATCCAGCAGTACGAGGCCGACCAGTTTCTTGCTCGGCGGGTTGGCCAGCAATGTTGCCTTGCCGATGAAATCACGCTCGCTCTTCAGATCCACCGTCCACGCCAGACCGGATTCCAGCGGACCGACCGTCTCGTCCATGTCCTGACCGTACAGGTTCATACCTGCCTCCAGACGCAGCGTGTCGCGTGCGCCGAGGCCGATGGGTTTCACACCGACCTTGTTCAACGCGTACCAGAATGCTTCAACTTTTTCTTTCGGCAGCATCACTTCGAAACCGTCTTCGCCGGTGTAGCCGGTGCGTGCCACGAAGTACTCGCCGCAATCGGCTGCCTGGAAATTCACCAGGCCTTCGGTCGCAGCTTTGGTCTGCGGCAGCACTTCCCATACCTTGGCGCGCGCGTTCGGGCCCTGAATGGCGACCATGGCGAGGTCATCGCGCGAAGTGATGGTGAGGTTGGGCGCGTGCGTGGCAGCCTGTTCCTTCATCCACGCGATGTCTTTATCCGCTGAGCCTGCGTTGACCACGATACGGAACCACTGCTCGGTCATGAAATAGATGATGAGGTCGTCGATCACGCCGCCGTCCGGGCGCAGCATGGCGGAATACAGTGCCTTGCCGGGAATGGTGATCTTGTCCGCGTTGTTGGCCAGCAGGTAGCGCAGGAAGGCGCGCACGCCGTCGCCTTTGGCATCCACCACGCGCATGTGGCACACGTCGAACATGCCGCAGTCGTTGCGCACCTGATGGTGTTCGTCGATCTGCGAACCGTAGTTGACCGGCATGTCCCAGCCGCCGAAATCCACCATCTTGGCGCCCATGGCGCGGTGGGCAGCATTCAAAGGGGTTGTCTTGAGCGTCATGTATGTTTTCCGGGCGATAAAAAAGGGCGAGGCCACATAGCCTCGCCCCCATCTGTCCTTGGTACCTGAGAGATTACGGAATATCCGCGTGCCCCTTCGGTGGCTGACTTAACAGCGCTCTCCAGATTTGCCTGTCCCGATAGTACATGGTGCCTGAGCGGTTGCGGGTGTTACGCCTTCGGCGGTGCTTTTCAGCACACTCTCCCATCGGTTTGAACGGCGGGCGGATTATACCGGAAGTTTTGTCATGCAATGGCAAGCCCGCTGGCTCTCCGAATAATTGTGGTGGTATGGTGCGCGCCTCGGCTTTAGAGCTGCTATTCAATCAGGACGGACAAACTATGCATGTACTGATCATCGAAGACAACCGTGACCTTGCGTCCGACATGTTCGAGTTCCTCGAATCCAAGGGGCATGTCGTGGATGCGGCGGGGGATGGCGTGACCGGGCTGCATCTGGCGGTGGTCAACGCCTACGATGCGATCGTGCTCGATCTCACCCTGCCGGGCATGGACGGACTGACCCTGTGCCGCAGGCTGCGCGAAGACGCCGGCAAGGAGACACCCATCCTGATGGTGACCGCGCGCGATGCGCTGGAGGATAAGATCTACGGACTGGAAGCGGGTGCGGACGACTATCTGGTGAAGCCGGCCGAACTGCGCGAGATCGAGATGCGCTTGCGGGTGCTGATGCGCCGCGCCGGAGAACGCACGCAGCGGCAGAAGTCGCTGACGGTGGAAGACCTCACGCTGGACACCTTGACCTGTTCGGTCAAACGCGGCGGCAAGGCCATCGAGCTACCGCCCATTCCGTACAAGATACTTGAGGTGTTGATGTCGCGTTCGCCGCAGGTGGTCAGTCGTGAGGACATCGAGCGAGCTGTGTGGGGTGAAGGCCGACCGGACAGCGATTCCTTGCGGGCGCATATGTACATGCTGCGCGAACTGGTGGATAAGCCGTTCGAACGCAAGTTGCTGCGCACGCTGCGCGGTTTCGGTTACCAGCTGGCGGGGCAGGATGCTGCGCACGAATAGCCTGCGTTTTCGGGCGGCTGTCGTCTTCGCGCTGTTCGGTGCGTTGATCAGTGCAGTCCTGTCGGGGGCGCTGTACTGGACGGTCAAGGATGTCGGCAACAACCTGATGCGCGAGACCCTGCGCGCAGAACTGGACGATATCGCGGAGCGCCATGGGCGCGATCAGGTGTTCGTGCCGCCGAACACGGTCGCTTTCCGCGGCTATGTGTTGTCGCCATGGGAGCCGGAGGAGCGCGTGCCCGATCAGGTACACCATCTGCAACCGGGGTGGCATCGCGTCAGCATGGAGGGGGGCAACTATCTCGTACTGGTCGCCGACAGGAACGATGCGCGCTATTTCATGCTCTACAACACGGATCGGCAGCGTGCGCGCGAGGCGTTCTTCCTGAGTGCGCTAGTGGTGTTCGCACTTTTCATGATTTCAGGTTCGGCGGTCGGGGGCTTCCTGCTTGCGCGGCGTATCGTGTCGCCGGTCACGCGCCTGGCGGATTGGGTGGGGGAAGCCGAGCCCGGCACCAAACACCTGCCGCCTGTCAAATTGCTGCGTAACGATGAAGTGGGCGAACTGGCACGCGCCTTCGAGCGTTATGTACACCGTCTCGAGGAGTTCATCGAGCGCGAGAAGAATTTCGCTGGCGATGTCAGCCACGAGTTGCGAACGCCGCTGGCGGTGATCCTGGGTTCGGTCGAGGTGCTGGAGCAGGATGAGCGGCTGAACGACAGGCAGCGCGAACGGCTGGCCCGCATTAAGCGTTCCGGGCTGGAGATGGTGGAGATGATGCGCGCCTTGCTGTTGATTGCACGCGAACGCATGGCGGGTGCCGATGAGCCGCTCTGCCAGGCCGAGTCGGTGGTCAACGAGGTCATGGACAGACATCGTGCCTTGCTGCGTGATTCAGCCGTTGAGCTGGAACTGTCGGTGCTGGCATCGCCGGCGCTGTTCGTTGAACGCTCGTTGTACTATATTCTTGTGGACAATCTGCTGCGCAACGCCGCCTTCCATACACGTCAGGGTCACATCCGCTTGAAGCTGGAAGCGGATCGGCTGGAGGTAAGCGATACCGGTATCGGCATGACTTCGGAAGAGTTGGCGCGGGCCTACGATCGTCATTACAAAGGCAAGGCTAGCGCTGGATTCGGAGTCGGTCTATCCCTGGTGAAGCGCATCTGCGAACGTTACGGGTGGCAGGTGCAGATCGACAGCCTTCCCGGCCAAGGCACCACGGTCGTGATTCGCTTTGGAGGCGATTCACTCAGGAATCTTCCAGAGCCTGTTGCGTAATAGCAACACTTCACAAACCCTTCACTTTTCATTGACGAGTCTCTCACAAGTCCGTTGCTAGGATTGCCGCCGTGGTTGCGAGGCATATGCCTCACATCCATCCAAAGGGTAATTATCCAAATCAACGAGGAGAAACATCAATGAAGAAAATCGCTCTCTCTCTGGCAAGCGTTCTGGCTGCTACAGCCTTCGCACCAGAAGCATCCGCCATCCCCGCGTTCGCGCGTCAAACTGGCATGGCTTGCTCCGCTTGCCACGCGCAACACTTCCCGGTTCTGAACGGTTTCGGCCGTGCATTCAAGTCCGCTGGTTTCACCATGATGGGTGCACAAGAGAAGGTTGAAGGCGAGCACCTGTCCATCCCGGCACAAATGAACTTCGGTCAGTTGCTGAAGGTGCGTTACCAGAAGTCTTCCGGCACAGCCGGTACTCCTTCCGGTGTTGACACAAATGGCGGCCAGTGGCAGTTCCCGGACGAGTACGCTCTGTTCGTTGGTGGCCGTATGGCTGACAACGGCACCGTCAAGGTTGGCGTGATGGCTGAGAACGCACTGGCAGGTACTGCTGCTGGTATCGTTGCTGGTCTGCGCGTACCTGTTGTGGTTGAAATGGATGCGGCAAAGATCTCCGTGATCCCGTTCACCACTGACTCTCTGGGCCCATTCTACGGCTACACCGAGTCCAGCAACGGTATCAACCGTGCGATCCGTTGGGCTGAGCACCGCACAGACATCTCTGCAGCGCAGTACACTGGCTTGGGTAACAGCCCGGCAACTGGTATCGCTGTCATGGCGCATACCGACATGGGTTACATCAACGTTACTCGATACGCGAATACCTTTGCATCTGCTATCGCAATGTCCTCTACTGCGATCGAAATCGCTGCAACGCCGACAATCGCTGACTTCGCAACCATCATCAGCGTGAACGTGTTGTCCGGCGAAAGCGACAAGAAGAGTGAATCTGGTTTTGCAGTCAATGCAGCTGATGGCGCTATCGAGGCAGGTACTACTACTTGGAGCAAGGCAAAGACCAAGGCAACTGCAGTCAGTGCACAAGCTCACGGCGAAATGGGTGGCATGGAAACAGGTCTGTACTTCCAGACATCTTCTACTCCTGTTGACAGCACATTCGGTAAGAAGTCGGCTACCGTCATCGGTGCAGATTTCACTGTGATCCCGCACACACTGTCTCTCGGCGCAGCGATCCGCTCTGCTAAGAAGGTCAGCGGCGGTACAGACAAGAGCGACAACTCGACAACGTTCACAGCCGTGTATGACTTGGCTCAGAACATCGCGCTGGTTGCCAACTACACCAAGTACTCTGACAAGACTTTGCAGAGCCACGGTGGCGACTCGCTGTTCACCGGCATGCTGGAAGCAGCTTGGTAAGTTTGAGCTGACGTAAGGGTTCCGGTTCGCTGGGATCCAAACCAAGCACAAGCACCAATGAAACAGGGGAGACTTCGGTCTCCCCTGTTTTTTGTTTGCGAGGAATGCGTGATTAAAGGTTGGGCAGTCACTTGTCCGAGAGCAATGCGCGCTGACAAGCGTGCAGCACCAGTCCGCGGCAACTTGAGCGGAGAACTCTAGTGTGTATCATGCGGGATAGCGGTGCGCGGGCGGCCTGTCGCCGCAACGCCAGAGACACGGTATGGAAAAGCAAAGACACTGTGCCGGTGGCGGCGGGATCTGTTGCGTAGCGCCGCCAAGTTGACACGGAGGGCGATAATACCGGCCGCTCCAAAGGCCGCCGCTTAATGTGGATAGAACAGCAGGAGCCTGTAACCGCTTGGCCGCAGGTCGGTCGTGTCCAGTCGCAATGAGAGCTCCCGCTCACGGTTATGACCGATGCCGTGTTCCATCTCTTCGCCGTTCTTAAGGTAGTCGGCAGGGTGGAAGGTGCGGCGGGCGATGACTTCGTCGCGCGAGTCGGTGAGAGTGAGTTCCAGACTGGGCCAGGCTTGTGCGTATCCGGCGCGGTTATGCAGCAGTGCGTGCAGGGTGATGACATTCATCAACTTGGCATGCGCTTCCAGTTCGGAAGATTCGATGGACAGCAGTTCCGCCTCGCGCGGCAATTCGACGGTGCACTCGAGTTGGTCGCAGAGCTGTACCAGCAAGGGCTTGAGTCCGGGCAGCTTCACTGCCAGTGCGTCGCGGAAGTGATAAGTGGCTTGGGCGGTCAGTAGCAGGAACAGGGTCGCGCCGAAAAAGGTGGCTAGATAACGCTTGGGTTTGCGGGTGGCGGCTTCATCCGCTTCGACGGGGTCGTCCACGAACTGCACTTGCTGCGCCAGCGTGGCGGGCTCGTCCTCCAGTCCGGCCAGATTCGGGATGGGCGTGAGGTCGGGATGGCCGGACTGTTCTTCAGACGCCACGGCCACGGCGCTGTCGCTGGTCTCATCCATCGTAACGGTTCCTTCTATTGCCAAGGGCGCGCCATCGTTTGTCCCATCGACGGCTACTGCTTCGCTATCGGGCGGGGTCTCAGCGACGGGCAACTTGACGGTGTCGTCACCGGAGTCCTCTGCAACAGAAGAAGGTTCTTCATCGATCAGCAAGCTCAATTGCGGGCTGGGCTCTTCTTCCTGCAGATGTTCGCGTGCATTGAATACGTTCTGGCAGCGCCCACAGCGCACCAAGCCATCATGTGCATCGAGTTGCTCATCGCTGACTTTGAAGCGGGTGGCGCATTGCGGGCAGAGTGTGGTGTCGCTCATCGTTTCACTCCGGACAGGCAACACCAGCCGTCTTCGATCACCGCTGGTGCGAAGTCGAACCATTGCGCATAGATGCGCATCACTTCATCCGCTTGGTCGGCAAGGATGCCCGATAGCACGATGCGACCGCCCGGCTTGGCGGCGTTCGACAGCAGCGGCGCCAATGCGCGCAACGGATTGGTGAGGATGTTGGCGACCACCACGTCGTATTGGGTGAGCTTGACGCCATCCGGGATGAAGAAATCCGCTTCGACATGGTTCGCCTGAGCATTGTCTCGGCTGGCGATCACCGCCTGCGGATCGATGTCCACGCCGACGGTGCTGCTGGCTCCCAGTTTCATCGCGGCTATGGCGAGGATGCCGGAGCCGCAACCGTAATCCAGCACCGTCTCGCCGCCCCGGATGTGCCCGTCCAGCCAGCGCAGACACAAGCGCGTGGTGGGATGGCTGCCGGTGCCGAAGGCAAGGCCCGGGTCGAGTGCGATATTGATGGCGGAAGGGTCGCTGGCTTCATGCCAGGTCGGCACGATCCACAGGCGATCGCTGATGCGGATGGGTTCGAACTGTGACTGGGTGAGGCGCACCCAGTCGTTCTCTTCCAGTGTCTCGATACGATGTTCGGCGGGGGCAGTGATGTCCAGTTCGTCGTAGCAGGTGCGCAGGATGGACTCAACGTCGGCGTCCGCTTCGAACAGGGCATTGATCAGGTTGTGCTGCCACACGCTGGAGGTGGGTTCGCCGGGTTCGCCGAAGATAGCCTGCTCATCCGGCGTGTCGGCATCGGCATCGAGCATGTCCACCGACAGCGCGCCATGCGCCAACAGCGATTCGCTCAATGCCTCGGCATGACTGGCTTCCGCCCGGACTGACAGCGTTAGCCAGGACATGTGTTATTTGCCCTTGGTACGTTCCGCCAGCTTGTGTTCCAGATAATGGATGCTGGTACCGCCACGCACGAAGGCGGCATCGTTCATCAACTCCTGGTGCAGCGGGATGTTGGTGTTGATACCTTCCACCACCATCTCGGACAAGGCGGTGCGCATACGGGCGATGGCCTGCTCGCGCGTGTCGCCGTAGGAGATCAACTTGCCGATCATCGAGTCGTAATGCGGCGGGATGAAATAGTTGTTGTACACGTGCGAATCGACGCGGATGCCGGGACCGCCGGGTACGTGCCAGTTGCTGATGCGGCCCGGCGACGGAACGAAGGTGTAAGGATGTTCCGCGTTGATGCGGCACTCCACCGAGTGGCCGCGGAACTGGATGTCCTTCTGGCGGAACGGCAGCTTCTCGCCGGCCGCGATACGGATCTGCTGCTGCACGATGTCGACCCCGGTGATCATCTCGGTGACCGGATGCTCCACCTGCACACGGGTGTTCATCTCGATGAAGAAGAACTCGCCGTTCTCGTACAGGAATTCGAACGTGCCTGCGCCGCGGTAGTTGATCTTGCGGCAGGCTTCGGCGCAACGCTCGCCGATCTTGGCTATCAGTTTGCGGTCGACGCCCGGTGCGGGCGCTTCTTCGATCACCTTCTGGTGACGGCGCTGCATTGAGCAGTCGCGCTCGCCAAGGTATACCGCACAGCCGTGCTGGTCGGCCAGCACCTGGATCTCGATGTGGCGCGGGTTCTCCAGGAACTTCTCCATGTACACCATGGGATTGTTGAAGGCCGCCTGCGCTTCGGTCTTGGTCATGGTCACGGCATTGAGCAGCGCAGCCTCTGTGTGCACCACGCGCATGCCGCGCCCGCCGCCGCCACCGGAGGCTTTGATGATCACCGGATAACCGATGAACTTGGCGATCTTGATGATCTCGGCCGGGTCGTCAGGCAGTGCGCCGTCCACGCCGGGTACGCAGGGTACGCCGGCTTTCTTCATGGCGTTCTTGGCGGAGACCTTGTCGCCCATCAGGCGGATGGTCTCGGCGCGCGGACCGATGAAGACGAAACCGGATTTCTCGCAACGCTCGGAGAAGTCCGCGTTCTCGGACAGGAAGCCGTAGCCGGGATGGATGGCCTGTGCGTCGGTGACTTCCGCCGCGCTGATGATGGCGGGGACACTCAGATAACTCAGGCTGGAAGATGCGGGGCCGATACATACCGACTCGTCGGCCAGTTTCACGTATTTCGCTTCGGCGTCCGCCTCGGAGTGCACGGCGACGGTCTTGATGCCCATCTCGCGGCACGCGCGCTGGATACGCAGCGCGATCTCGCCGCGATTGGCGATAAGGATCTTTTCAAACATAACGGGTTTCTCCGGCGCGGACGTTCTGGGTTTGCGTTCGAACACGGCCATGATGCGTTAACCGACGATGAACAGCGGCTGGCCGAATTCGACCGGCTGACCATTCTCGACCAGCACTGCTTTGATGACGCCGCCCTTGTCTGTATCGATCTCGTTCAACAGCTTCATCGCTTCGATGATGCACAAGGTGTCGCCGGCATTCACGGTGGAGCCGATATCGACGAAAGACTTGGCGCCCGGGGAAGGGGCGCGGTAGAAAGTGCCGACCATCGGCGATTTGACCACGTGTCCTTCAGGCTGTGCAGGCTCAGCGGGTGCGGCAGCCACTGGCGCGGCGGCCGGTGCGGGTGCGGGTGCGTGCTGCGGCGCGGCGGCATACATATGATGCTGCATGGGCGCGGCAACGGAGCTGGCGCGCGAGATGCGCACATGCTCTTCGCCTTCGGTCAGTTCCAGCTCGGCGATGCCCGAGTTCTCCACCAGTTCGATCAGTGTCTTCAG
>Ga0209231_1000011_pt1 | contig 177307 bp, 150 predicted proteins | sample Deesub45470m_DNA_FD_188086 | JGI IMG/M metagenome (GOLD analysis project Ga0209231, IMG submission 188086) | Deep subsurface microbial communities from North Pacific Ocean - 450_OLKR46/470m Metagenome (SPAdes) (version 2) | ecosystem: Environmental > Terrestrial > Deep subsurface >...
CAGCGCTGCCCCTCGGCCAGTGGCCCGGAAACTGTTTCTGTCTTGTTGCTTTTGGTTGTCATGTTCCATCTCCTTGGACTGGGACTTTATCCCAATTTGGTGTCCAAGAAAACTGGCGCCGCCCCAGTTGATTGTATTTCATCGGGGGAGATCAACTATGAAAAAGCATGGAAGTCGATGGTGCATTCTTCTGGGTCTGGCAAGCGCGGTGTTGGTGTTGGCAGCCTGCGGCGGTGGGGGCGGTGGCGGTGACAGTCGTCCGGCAGTGCCAGCCAGCTACACTGGTTTGACCTCCCAGGCGGTGTTGACCAGTGCCAATGCCCCGATTCTCGTCAGTGGCGCCTGGGACGGGGGGGGGATTGCTGACTCTGCCATTTCGGTCGCGCCTTTTGCGACCCAAACCACCGCCCTCCAACAGGGTGGGATGGTTGATTTGAGCCAACGACTCAAGGAACTGGTGCTGCAGACTGCGGTAGGCAATCGCGCCGTCGCCAGGCCGGCAGTGGTGGTGACCGAGCCCTTGCCCTTCGATTGCGGGGGGAGTGGAAGTGTCACCACGGATATCAATGACGCCAGCGGCGCTTTTTCCGGTCAGTTCACCTTTAACAGTTACTGCTCCCAGGGGACGGTGCTTTCCGGAATCCTCAACTTTTCCGGCCAGGCCAATCCCGCTGATGGGTCGATCAGTCTGCTGCAACTGGTGTTCAACAATCTCTTGGTCTCCGACGGGACCTTTTCCGGGGCGGTCACCGAGGGGAGCGCCACCTTCGCTTTCACCGCCAATGGGTTGAGCGAAACCGACACCCTCAATTATGTGCTGCGCGACGACGTTTTGCTGAAAACTTACTGGGTGAACAATTATGTGCTGCTGATCAACTATGGGACTATCAGCGATGACGTTCGGATTACCGGGCGTTATTACGACTCCGACCTGGGATTCGTCGACATCAGTACCCTGAGGTCGCTGCTGGTCTCCCTTGACCCTCTCCCCAGTGACGGTATTCTGCTGTTCAGCGGCCAGGGTAGCCAGGCCCGGCTGAGCTTCACCCCGGGCCAGACCAGTCTGCTCGAGATCGATGGTAACAACGACGGCCTGTTCGAAACCAGCATTCTAAACCCGCTGTAGGCCAAAATTCCACCGGAACAAACTCAAGCCTGCGCCCCCGATTTACAGAGGGCCGCAGGCTTGAGGCGTTTTGAGTGGAAATAATCCGGATTGGTGCTCTCCCGGGTCAGGGGGTCGAACCAAAGAGGAAAGCAAAGACCTGCTCGGCGAAAGGCGGATGTGCCAGGTAGCTTTCATAGGCGTGGTTGGCGTTGGGGACCATCTCCAGGCGGAAGTCGCTCGGCAGGTTGAAGGCCCGGGCCATCGCCCGCATCGATCCGATCCAATGTTCCCCCCGTTCCACCCGGTTGAGCCCCTGTACGGCGTCGATGCGGCGGGTTTTGTTGAGATCGTCGTCGCGGATGTCATCCTCTTCGCCGACCATGACCAGGGTGGGGATGGTCAGGAAGCGGGCCGGGGTGAAGCGCAATCGCGGCCAGGCGCTGGAGGAGCGCAGGCCATGGGGGTAGTCGCGGGAAGGGTCGGGAAAGGTGTACCACCCCGGGGCTCCGAGCACCATCCGCTCCACCTGCTTCGGATAAAACAGGGCATAGCGGTGGACGAATTGACCGCCGCCGGAAAAGCCGAAGATTTTCAGCGGCCCGGCCTTCAGTCCCAGCCACTGACTGGCATCCTGCAGGGCGCGCTCAAAGGCGAGATCGGCCCGCCCCTCTTTGATCGAGCTGCCGAGCCGTTGGTAGCGGGGGAAATGTTCCTCGGGGAAGAGCGGGGCCAGCATCACCGCGCCATAGCGTTCGGCCTGGGCGGTAAAGCCGGCCAGATGCTCCTCGGCATTGCGGGAAATGCCGTGAACCGAGACGAAGACGCGGTTATGACGCTGCCCCTGGGTCGGCAGGTAGACGAAGTAGTCGAGCTGAGGCAGGCCGTCGATGGCGCGCCGGGTCAGGGTTCCGGGAATCGGCAGGTTAGGCATGATAAACCACCTCAGTGCAGGGGCGCTTCCAGGGAGGATTCCTGCCCCAGGGGAAGCGACGCTCCCGAAGCAGACGGTTTTGTTGATTGTTCCACCGCGGCCAGACGGCCGTCCTGCAACTGCCAAAGATAATCGGCCCGGGCCAGGCGGTGGGGTGAGCGGGTGACCATCAGCACGGTGCCGGGAAAGCTCTCGATCACCCGGTCGAGAATGCCACCGACATGGGCATCGAGGTTGGCATCGATTTCGTCAACGATCAGGACCGAGGGGTGACCGACCAGAGCCCGGGCCAGGGCTAGACGGTGGCGCTGGCCGAGGGAGAGATTTTTCCCACCTTCCTGCAGTTTGTGCTCCTCGCCGTCGGGGAACTCGGCCAGCATTTCGTCCAGAGCGCAGAGTTTCTTGATCCGGGCCACTTCCTCCTCCGGGGCGCAGGGCCAGCGATAGCGCAGGTTGTAGCCGATACTCCCCCGCAGCAGAGGAAGGTCGGGGCTGATGACGGCGATGGCCGCCCGCACCGTGCCGAGGTCGCACTCGGCCAGGTTCTGGCCATCGATGAGCACCTGCCCGGCATCGGGATCGACCAGCCGCGCCGCCACGTGCAGCAGGGTCGATTTGCCGGCGCCGTTGGTGCCGAGCAATGCAACGCGTGAGCCGCCGGGGGCGATGGCCGAAAACCCGGTCAAAGTGTTGTTCAGGGTGATGTCCTGGAATTCCACCTGCCCCCCGCGAACCTCCAGCGGCGGCAGATTGGCGCCGCGGCCCTTGAGTCGACGGGTGCGCAGAAATTCGATCAGTTTGCGCTTGGAGACTTCGGCTGACTGGTAATACTCATGCACCCGGCCGAGACTGCGGAAGGTGTTGGAGAGAAATCCCACCACTGCCATCGCCGCCACCACGTTGCCGGCGGTGGTCATGCCACGAAAGACCTCGAAGGCGCCGAGGGAGAGGACCAGCCCCATGGAGGCGGCGGTGGAGCCTTCGCTGACCGCGCCCATCAACCCGGCCGCCTTGGCCCGGCGGATCATGGCGTCGCGCAGTTGGCGGCTGTGGCGACCGTAGCGCTTGCGCTCGCGACGCTGCTGATTGAACACCTGGATGACGGCGAAGGCTTGAATCCGCTCGTTGATATTGCCGGCCAGGCGGCCGCGCAGGCGGCGGGATTCGCTCACCGCCAGATTCATCCGCGGCCCGAGCAGCAGGTTGCCGGCCAGCCCCAGCGAGAGGATCAGAAACGAGGCCGCCGCCAGGTAGGGGTCGAGAAAGGCGAGGAAGCCAAGGGCCAGAGTGCTGACAATAGCTGCCACCACGATCCGCGCCAGTCCCAGGCTGACCCAGCGGCGGATGGCGGTCAGGTCGCTGACGAAGCGCAGCGCCGTAGCCCCGGTGGTGCGACGGGAAAGGGCCCGGGGGGCGAACTTGCCCATCTGGTCGAACAGGGTCAGCCGCACCCGGTGAATATAGCCTTCGCCCAACCGCTCGCCGTCGATCCGTTCCATCAGCCGCAGCCAGGCGGCCAGACCGGTAAAAGCCAGCAGGGCCAGAGCGAAAAAGCCGATGCTGATCACCTCGCTGGGATCGAACAGATTGACCTCGGGATCGTCGAAGGCCGGGTTGAGCAGCACGTCGAAGGCGTGACGCACCAGCAGCATCGAGCCGACGATCATCGCCGCCTGCAGTATGCCGTTGGCGACCAGGCGCGCAAACAGAATCCGGCGCTCCGGGGCGAATATGGGCGGAAGACTTGTCACCCTGTTCTCAGGCTCCTTCGGCGATGACGGCTGTTATCTCCTGCGGTCGGCGCATGGTCTTGGCTTCCCGGGCCGCCTCTCCTTGCCGCTGTCGCCGTCGGCTGCGCAGGCAGCCGTAGATCAGGGAAGAGACGGCGGTATGGGCGAGAGAGCCGGTCTGGTAGACCGGCAGGCCGGTCGCCTCCTCGGCCTCGCGGATGGCCAAGGGGGATGAGGTCAGCACCCCGGTGACGCCGATCACCGGCAGTTGCCTGGCGCTCAGCCAGCCGACCCCGGCCTGGGCCCCGAGGGCATCGCCGGCGGCGAAGATAACCCCGTCGAGGCGTCCGGCGAATTCCGGCAGCAGAAACAGCCGGGAGGTTTCCCGCTGCAGCAGGCCGTCGGCGACTTCCAGTACGATGATCTCGGCGCCGCTGGCGGTCAGTTGGCCGACCACGGTCAAGACGATATCAAGCAGGGCGCTGCGGTCTATGCGATAGGTTGAGACATAGCCGGCATCCAGGAAATCGAAGACCGGATCGGCCCCGGCATCGACCAGCGCCCGGTAATCGGCGCCGGCGCCGGTGCCGGTGATTTTGGCCGCGGCGACCCGCAACCCCCGGCGAGCAAAACCCTTAACCAGATTGGCGCAGGCGGTGGTTTTACCGGCGTTCATGGCCGTCCCGGCCACCACCAGAATCAGCGGCTCGGGCTGCAGGATTCCACTCGGCGGCAGGCGAAAGGAGCGCAGATTGAGGGGATTGCCATCCTGATCGCCGAGCAGCCCCAGAGGGGTGATGTGGGTGGGGCGTTTCATCTTGTCGTGGCGGTTGAGCAGTCGGGAGGCGACCCCGCCGGCGGCGATCAGGTGGCAGGGTTCGAGCTGATCTGGAACGATGGCTTCGAACTGGTCGGGGGCGTAGCGGTTGCCGAAGGCGACGACAATTTCATCCCCCTCGAACATGTCGGCCCGCCGGCTGGTGGTCAGCTCCAGCTTGCGATGCTGACCGAGCTTGTCGACCCGGGCCAGCACCAGATCGCCGGCGCTGGGGGTCAATTTCCCGGTGAGCAGGGTGGTGACCTGGCCCTGGTCGACGTTGCGGGTGGTAAAAGCCCATTTGAAGCGGTTTTTTCGATGTTCTTTCAGCTCCTGGATTTTCATTTCCAATCCTCCCAATATGATCGTCCGGGGATTGCTATATATACAGCCGCCCTCCGGGGCAAGGATATTCTCCCTAGCCTGTAAGTTTAAGGTGAGTAAGGAAAAACACAAGGAATGTTTATTGTGGGGGTGTGGTTTGAACAGTGCTGTTTGCAGAAGAGAAAAAGGGTCAGTCCTTGCTGAGCGACCCCCAGATGGCACGCAATTCAGCTGCCGGCAGGGGCCGGCTGTAAAGGTAGCCCTGGGCCTGCATACAACCCTCCTGACTCAGGAACTGGGCTTCGGCTTCAGTCTCGACCCCTTCGGCAACAGTGCGCAATCCCAGGGCGTTGGCCAGGGCGATGACGGCGCGGACAATGGCCTCGCGGCTCGGTTCGTTGGCGACATCGGTGACGAAAGAGCGATCGATCTTGAGCTTCTGCACCGGCAATCGGCGCAGGTAGCTCAGCGAGGAGTAGCCGGTACCGAAGTCGTCCACCGCCAACTCCACCCCGAGGGCCCGCAGCCGGTCGAGGTCGTCGAGGGCCTTGTCATGTTTCATGATGGAGGATTCGGTAACCTCAAGTTCCAGGCGCGAGGCATCGAGCCCGGTCTCCGCGAGGATAGCAGCGACAGTGGCGGCGATATCTCCCCGTTCCAGTTGTCGGACCGAAAGGTTGACGGCGATTTTCGGCAAACGGAAGCCCTGGGCTTCCCATTCCACCACCTGTCGGCAGGCGCTGCGCAGTACCCACTCGCCGAGTTCGGAAATAAAGCCGATGTCCTCGGCGATGGGGATGAAGCGAAGCGGCGAAACCATTCCCAATTCCGGATTGTTCCAACGTACCAGGGCCTCGGCACCGATCAGCGCGCCGCTCGTCATGTCGACCTGCGGCTGGTAGTGCAGCAGCAGTTCGTCGCGCTCGATGGCGCGCCGCAGCAGCGCTTCGAGCAGCAGGCGCTCGCGGGCGTACTCGCTCATTTGCGGGGTGTAGAAGTGGTAGGCGTTGCGACCCTGGGTTTTGGCGTAATACATGGCGGTGTCGGCGTTTTTAACCAGGGCGTTGGCGTCCTCGCCGTCGCGGGGGAAGAAACTCAGGCCGATGCTGGCGGTTAGGAAGAGTTCGTAGCCGGCGATATTGAACGAGCCGCTGAGCAGGGCCAGAACTTTTTCCGCGATGTTGCCGGCGTAGCGCTCCTCGACATCGTCAAGCAGCAGGATGAACTCGTCGCCGCCGAGCCGAGCCAGGGTGTCGGAGCGCCGCAGTTGGGTGCTGAGGGTGGCGGCGACGGATTTCAGCAATTCGTCGCCGAGATCGTGGCCGAGGGTGTCGTTGACATTTTTGAAGTGATCGAGGTCGATGAACAGTACCGCCAACTGGCGCTGGTGGCGGCGCGCCAGGTCGAGGCTGTGGCTGAGGCGGTGATTGAACAGCAGCCGGTTGGGGAGTCCGGTGAGCGCATCATGATGGGCCAGGAAATCGAGGCGTTCCTGGGAGCGTTTGATGTCGCTGATGTCGCTGAAGACCCCGACGTAATGGCTGACCTCCCCGGCACCGTCACGTACCGCGCCGATGGTCAGGCGCTCGGGATAGACCTCCCCCCCCTTGCGCTGGTTCCAGATCTCGCCCACCCACTTGCTGCTCTCCTGCAGGGCCTGCCACATCTCGGCGTAAAAGGCGGCGTCGTGGCGCCCCGACTGCAGGATGCGGGGGTTCTGGTCTCTGATCTCCGCTTCGGCGTAGCCGGTGACCTGGCTGAAGGCCCGGTTGACGGCGAGGATGCGGGCTTGGGCGTCGGTGATGATCACCCCCTCCACGGTATTGTCGAAGACTTTGGCGGAGAGGCGCAGTCCCTCCTCCGCTCGTTCGCGTTCGCCCATCTCAGCCTGCAGGGCGCGATTGGTCTGCTGCAGTTGCTCGGTCCGTTCGTTGACCCGCTGATCCAGCCGCTGGTTGTCCTCCTCGATGCGGACCAGGGAGCGGTTCAGTTCCGCCTCCTGGCGGCGGATGATTCGCTGGGCCCGCCAAACCACGCCAGAGAGCAGACCGTAAAGCAGGCTCAGGATCCCGACCAGGGCGAAGACAATGCGCCATTGCGCCTGCTTGACCTGGGCCAGGGCGGGGGTGACGTCGGAGTAGAGCTCGAACACCCCTTCGATGCGATCGCTCGCCTCGGGAGTGAAGGGAATGTAGGTCGAAATCAGGTCCCGCGACTCGATCACCCCCTCGAACGCGCTGAACTGGTTGCGGTGGGTCAACTCGCTCGCCAGTTCGCCCTGGACGGCGGCGAGGAAACCGGCGTTGGCAAGCTTGCTCTCGCCGATCTGTTTGGCTTCGGTGGAGAAGACTGTCAACCCCTGCAGATTGTAGACCTTGACCTTAACCGCCGCGGTGTCCCGCATCAGTTCCACCACTGCCTGGCGTAAGATGGCGATTTCCATACTGTCCGGGGGGAGGCTTTCCTGCTGCTTCAGCAGCGGGTCGAAATTGGGCCAGAGGGCGTTGCCGAAGACCCGGGTGAGGGCGGCGTTGCGGGCTTCGACCATCTGCAGCAGCGAGGATTCGGAGAGTTGGCGGTAGAACAGTCCCAGCAGGGTCGCGGCGACGATAATGCAGGCCAGGCTGGCGATGGAATAGTAGCGTATGAGGTTGAACATAGTCGCACCCGTTGGTGAAGGTCGTGATCTGCCGGGACGGACCGAAGTGCCAGCATGGATTCAGCGTAGCTGCAAACTTTATACCGAGCAGTCTCGCACGTAAAATATTACCCCGGCTCAGATCGGTAGCACTGGCCAGGACTGTGTGAATCGCGCTCATCCGTCATCGTCTTGTAGTCCCAGAACTTTATTCGATGAAGCAGGGTCCGCAACGGGCTGGTCGCTGTATGGCCGCCGAGAGCAGAGCCGCCGCGACCGGGCTTTCCTTTTCCACCCCCCTCTGTCTATAATGGCCCCCTTGCAAGGAGTTTTTATGGAGCAGAGTTTGACCCCCGCCGCCGGCCAGGCGATGCGCCAGGCGATTGCCGAAGCGCGGGGAAACGAAGTCTTTTTTCTCGGTCACACCGATGACGAATTGCTGGTTTGCGAGGTCGAGGTGCTGGCCCGCGGGTCGGAGCAGGCGGTGCCGGCGATTCTGCAGCACTGCCGCTTTGGCGATGTGGTTATCCACAACCATCCCTCGGGAGAGTTGCAGCCCTCCTCCGCCGATATCGAGATTGCCTCGCGTTTGGGGGCTCTCGGGGTCGGTTTTTTCATTGTGGATAACCCTGTGGAGACTGTGTACAGGGTGGTGGAACCCTTTGCTCCGCGGCAGGAACAGCAGGTCGAACCGGCCAGCATCGCCGCCATTCTCGGCCCCGAAGGGGTGGTGGCCAAGTCGCTCCCCGGCTACGAAGATCGTCCCGAGCAGCTGCGCATGGCCTTTGCCGTCGGTGAGGCCTTCAACCGTGGTCAGCTGGCGGTGATCGAGGCCGGCACCGGTACCGGCAAATCCCTCGCCTACCTCGCCCCGGCGATCCTCTGGGCGCTGGAGAACGAGGAACGGGTGGTGATCTCCACCAACACCATCAACCTGCAGGAGCAGCTGATCCGCAAGGACCTGCCGTTTTTGCAGCGGGCCACCAAGCTGGAGTTCAAGGCGGTCCTGGTCAAGGGGCGCGGCAACTATCTCTGCCGCCGCCGGGCCGAGACCGCGCGGGTGGAGCCGGGGCTGTTCGATGACGAGCTGGCTTCCGAATTCGCCGCGATTCTGGAGTGGGCCCAGACCACCAGCGATGGCTCCCGGGAAGAACTCCCGCTGCTGCCGAGCGAAGCGGTTTGGGAGGAGGTGCGCTGCGAGCTCGATCAGTGTTCCCGGGTGCGCTGCGCCAGCTACACCAGCTGTTTTTTCCACAAGGCCCGGCGGCAGGCGGCCCAGGCCGATCTGCTGGTGGTCAACCACGCCCTGCTCCTCTCCGACCTCTCCCTGCGCCAGCAGACCGAGAACTACTCGGCCGCCGCCGTGCTCCCTCCCTTCGAGCGGGTGATTCTGGATGAAGCCCATCATCTCGAGGATGTGGCCACCAGCTACTTCGCCTCCCAAGTGACCCGCTTCGCTTACGCCCGGGTGCTCAACAAGCTGCGCCATCCCCGCAAGTTCGAAAAAGGGCTGCTGCCACGACTGCTCTCGGCTCTGGCCAAAGAGTTGCCGGACAGTCAGGATGAGCTCTACCGCGATCTGCATGGCCGCATCGAAGGGCTGCTGGCCAACCGCCAGTCGCTGCTCGACCGGGCCCTGCGGGAGCTCGAGGAGCTCGGTCAGGATCTGGCCGCGGCCCTCGGCAAGGAAGTCTCGGAGCGGGAGGAGATCAAGTTCCGCCTGGTTCCGGCCTTCACCGGCGGGGCGACCTGGGAGGGGCTGCGGGGGCGGATTCGCGAGTTGGCGCTGGCCACCGGGGCTTTGGGGAAGGAGCTGCGGGGGCTGCTGAAAGAATGCGGACGGATTCCGGATGAGATTTACGACCGGCTCGGCTCTCAGGTCACCGACCTGCGCGGCCTGACCGGTCGACTGGAGGGGATTGCCGGCGATTTAACCTTCTTCGTCGCCGAGGACCCGGGGACCTGCGCCTGGTTCGAGGTCTCCCGGGGGCGGATCGGTCGGGGGAGCGGACTGATCACCCGCCTCTGCACCGCGCCGCTGGAGGTGGCGGAGAATCTGCGCAAGGCCCTCTATGAGCGGTTCAAGAGTGTGGTGCTGACCAGCGCCACCCTGGCTGTTGGCGATTCCTTCAGCTATTTCTGTCAACGGGTCGGTCTCGACCAGTGCGAGTCCGGGCGGCTGCGGCAGTTGCGGTTGGCTTCCCCCTTCGATTTTGCCCGTCAGGCTCTGGTGGCGGTCCCCACCGACATCCCCGAGCCCGGGCGTCCGGGTTATGCGCAAAAGGTCAGCGAGTTGGCCGAGCGCGCCATCCTGCTGGCCGACGGCCGCAGTTTCGTGCTGTTCACCGCCTATTCTCTGCTGCGCCAGGTTTATGGCGAACTCGCCCCCGGTCTCACCGCTCAAGGCTATCGCTGTCTGCGCCAGGGGGAGGACAGCCGCCACCGGCTGCTCAAGACCTTCAGCCAGGACCCGACCAGTGTGCTGTTCGCCACCGATTCTTTCTGGGAAGGGGTCGATGTCCCGGGGCGAGCGCTGGAGCAGATCATCATCGCCCGCCTCCCCTTCAAGGTCCCCACCGAACCGGTGCTGGAAGCCCGCGCCGAGGCGATCACTGCCCGCGGCGGCGACCCCTTCATGGAGTACACGGTGCCGCAGGCGGCGATCAAGTTCAAGCAGGGCTTCGGCCGGCTGATCCGCCATCGCGACGATCGGGGGGTGGTGCTGATTCTGGATAGCCGGGTGGTGAAGAAGGGGTACGGCCGGGTGTTTCTGCGCTCGCTCCCCGAGGTGCGGGTGGTGGCGGCACCGACCGAGGAGGTCTGTAGCGAATTGGCAGAATTTTTCCAGGCAATGCACGCCAACGAGCCAGCTTTTTAGAAATTCTCTCCAAAGATTGGACCAACCTTGATGGACAGACTTGCCGCCTTCATCCAGGGTCTCGAACCAACCCAGCGCGCCGCTTTTACCGCTCTCGAGAATCCGCCGGCGATCCAGGCCTTTCTCGATGCCATTCCCTACAGCTGCGAGCCGGTCTACCGCTCCCCCCGCCAGGTGCTGACCGATCGCCTCGCTCACTGCTTCGACGGCGCCCTGCTGGCCGCCGCGGCCCTTTGGCGCCTGGGGCATCCGCCGCTGATTGTCGATATGGTCGCCGAGCGCGACGACGACCACATCCTCGCCGTTTTCAAGCAGAACGGCTGCTGGGGGGCGGTGGCCAAATCCAACTTTTCCGGGCTGCGCTACCGCGAGCCGGTCTACCGCAGCCTGCGCGAGTTGGTGATGTCCTACTTCGAGCTCTATTACAACACCGCCCGGGAGAAGACCCTGCGCGGTTACACCGGCCCCCTGAATCTGCGGACCTTCGACCGCTGCGACTGGCTCGGCAGCGATGCCGGCCTGGAGCGCATCGCCGAGCGGCTCGACGCTATCCGCCTCAAGCCGCTGCTCAGCCCGCAGCAGCTGGCGGGGCTGGAGCTGGTGGACGAGCGCTCCTTCGCTGCCGGTTTGGCCGGCGCCGACCCGGCCGGCCTCTATCAGCCCGGCGGAGATACCATCTGATAATTTCCTATCCGAAAACGTTGCTCGACACGCCCCTCGCATTGCCCAAATTCCGGAGCTATGTTAAAGTGATGGGCAGTTTCTCCCTTATCAGCCCCTAAGGAGCAGGCCGGGCCCTTCGACCCGCCGAAATTAATCCCATGCATAGAACCTGGTTTAGCCGCAAGTTAATCCTCCTGTTGATCCTCCCGCTGGCGCTGCAGTCCAGCAGCGTTTTTGCCCGGGATACCACCGGCGATACCCTGCTGCAGCGCAATAAAATCCTCAGTTTCGTCATCCGCGAGCAGCTCAGTCGCAATCACTACAGTCCCAAGGCGATCGACGACACTCTCTCCCGGGCCGCCTTCGATCTCTACCTGAAACAGCTCGATTCCCAGAAGCGCTTTTTGCTCAAAAGCGACGTCGATGCGCTGCGCAGCAACTTCGCCACCCAGATCGACGATGAGATCAATTTCGGCCGCATCGATCTCCCCAACGCCGCGACCCTGGTGATGCAAAAACGCCTGGCCCAGGTCCGGACCCTGGTCGATGAACTGCTGGCCGGAAAGTTTGACTACGCGCTCAAGGAGACGCTGGAGACCGACCCGGAAAAACTGGTCTATTGCCAGAGTGAGCAGGAGCTGCGGGAGCGTTGGCGCAAGACCCTGAAGCTGCAGATTCTCACCCGTTACCTCAATCTGGTCGAAGATGAGGGCAACAAAGCGGCGAAAAACGGGGCGCTCGATGCCAAACTGCTGGAGAAGGCCCGCACCAAGGTGCTGGAGAGCAGCCACGACTTTTTCTCCCGTATCCAGCAGGAGACCGATCAGGATCACTACGACCAGTTCTTCAACGCCGTTACCCGGGTTTTCGACCCCCACACCAACTACCTGCCGCCGACGGAAAAGGAAGACTTCGACATCAGCATGCGCGGTTCCCTCGAAGGGATCGGCGCCACCCTGCGGGAAGAGGATGGCTACATCAAGGTGGTTGCGGTCATCCCGGGGAGCGCCGCCTGGCGCCAGGGGGAGCTGTTTGCCGAAGACATCATTCTCGCCGTCGCCCAGGGCAAGGGGGATCCGGTCGATGTCACCGATACCCGGTTGCGGGAAGCGGTGCGAATGATTCGCGGCAAAAAAGGGAGTGAGGTGCGGCTGACGGTGAAAAAGCCCGACGGCACCAAGCTGGTGATCCCGATTGTTCGTGATGTGGTGCAGATCGAAGAAACCTTTGTCAAGTCGGCGGTATTGCCTGCCAGCAATGGTGCACCGCGGCTTGGCTATATCAAGATTCCCAGTTTCTACCGGGATTTTCAGGGTTCGATGCTCGGCGGCAAGGAGAGCCGCAATGCTACCGACGATACCCGCAAAGAACTGCGCAAGCTCAGCACTCAGAAAATCGACGGCCTGATTCTCGATCTGCGCAACAACGGCGGCGGTGCCCTCACCGATGCCGTCTCCATCGCCGGGCTGTTCTTCAAGACCGGTCCGGTGGTGCAGGTTCGGGAAGGGGACGGGGCGACCCAGACCCTGGAGGACCGCGACGCCGCCATCGATTACGATGGTCCGCTGGTGGTGCTGGTCAACCAGTTCAGCGCCTCGGCCTCGGAGATCCTCGCCGGTGCCCTGCAGGATTACGGCCGGGCAGTGATCATCGGCGGCGAGCACACCTACGGCAAGGGGACGGTGCAGGCGGTGGTCGATCTTGATCGCACCTTCCACTTTCCCAACATGGAGCGTTACAAACCGTTGGGGGCGATGCGAGTCACCATCCAGAAGTTCTATCGCATCAGTGGTGACTCGACCCAGTACCGGGGGATTGTCCCCGACATCATTCTCCCTGACCGGCTGCAGCACCTCAAGAGCGGCGAGCAGTACATCGATTATTCCCTCCCCTGGGATACGGTGCCGCCGGTTGCCTATAGCCGTTGGAACGAGATCGGTTTGAACCTGCCGGCGCTGAAGAGTGCCAGCGCCAAGCGGGTCCAGAGCGAGAAGAGCTTCCAGGAGATTGCCAGCGACGCCAAGAAAGCCAAGGCGCGCAGCGAGCAGACCCTGCAGTCGTTGTCGATCGATGATTTGCGCCGGGAGCGGGCCGAGGCCCGCAGCCAGAGCGATCAGGATGCCGCCAGCCCCCATGGCGGCAGCAAGCCGAAGAATCAGGATCGCACCCTGACCGACGAGCAGCGCCAGCAGGCCTGGGTCAAGGAACTCGGCGAGGATGCCTATGCCCGGGAGGCGATGGCGGTTCTGCTCGATCTGCGCAGCGCCGCGGTGGCTGCGGCCGGCAACGGCAAAGCCCCGACCGCCCGCGCTACTCCCTAAGGGCCGGGGACTCTATGGGGACCGACTTCAGCGGCAAGCTGGTGGTGGCCATCTCTTCGCGAGCCCTGTTCGATCTCGACGAGAGTCACGCTGTGTTCGAGCAGGAAGGACTGGAGGCCTACTGCCGCTACCAGATCGAACATGAGGAGAGCCTGCTTGAGCCCGGGGTGGCTTTCCCTCTGGTACACAAGTTGCTCGCCCTCAACGAACCGGATCCCTCCAATCCCCGGGTTGAGGTGATTCTATTGTCGCGCAATAGCGCCGACACCGGGTTGCGGGTCTTCAACTCGATCAAGGAGCACCAACTGGGGATTACCCGGGCCGCCTTCACCGAAGGCGCCAGCCCCTACCGCTATGCTCAGGCCTTCGGCGCACAGTTGTTTCTTTCGGCGGCTGCCGAGGATGTCAAAAAAGCCCTGGAGGCCGGCTTGGCTGCGGCCACCATCATCCCTTCCGAGCGGGGTGGTAACTCCTCGCCGCAACTGCGCATCGCCTTCGACGGTGACGCTGTGCTCTTTTCCGACGAAGCCGAGCGGGTGTTCAAATCCTCTGGCCTGGCCGCTTTTCAGGCCAGCGAACAGGCCGCCGCCCGCGATCCCCTTTCCGGCGGCCCCTTCAAGCCGTTTCTCGCCGCTCTGCACACCATCCAGGCCGATTTTCCCCAGGCCGGCTCGCCAATTCGTACCGCCTTGATTACCGCCCGCTCGGCTCCGGCTCACGAACGGGTGATCCGCACCCTGCGGGCCTGGAATATCCGTATTGATGAGGCGCTGTTTCTTGGTGGTATGGATAAGGGGTCGTTTCTGCATGCTTTCGGTGCCGATATTTTCTTCGACGACCAGCACAGCCATTGCGATTCGGCCCGCCGTCACGTTGCCACCGGCCATGTGCCGCACGGGGTCGCCAACGAATAATCGTCAATAACAGAGCAGACGAAAGGGCCTGATTCGCGCTGAGACGAATCAGGCCCTTTTGTTTTTTGTCACGGAGGGTTGGGGTTTATTTCTGCTTCAACAGGTCGCGGATTTCTTTGAGCAATACCTCCTCGGCGCTCGGCGCCGGCGGCGCTGCAGGGGCCTCTTCGGCTTTTTTCTTCATGGTGTTCAGCGCCCGGATCATCATGAAAATGGCGAAGGCGATGATGATGAAGTCGAAGACCGTCTGCAGAAAAGCCCCGATCTTGATCACCGGCGCCCCGGCTTCGGTCGCTTTGGCCATGGTCTCGTAGGCGGTGCCGCTGAGATTGAAATAAAGCTGGGAGAAATCGACCCCGCCGGTGAGCAGGCCGATGGGCGGCATGATCACATCCTGCACCACCGAGCTGACAATCTTGCCGAAGGCGGCGCCGATAATGATACCGACCGCCATATCGACCACGTTGCCGCGCATTGCAAACTCTTTAAACTCCTTGACCATGCTCATGGAAAATCTCCTTTTGATGAAAGACGTTTAGACACAACAACCAAAACGACAGACTATCTTAAAACTTGTCGGTGGCAAGAGACGCGGTAGATATTTCAACAGGTTGACGGGGTAGAAGCCTAGATATTATTTCGGGGTCCGGGCTGAAACTGGGATAAGCAATTCTTGCCTTTTCTGGTGACTGGGCGCACCATGCCGCTTTGTCAGCCCTTCTCCCGGATGACCCATGTCGCAGCAAACAGATCCACCGCCTGCCCAGAGTGACCCCGCCCGCCGGGGAATTTTGCTCGGCCTCTCCGCCTATTTGGTCTGGGGGTTTTTCCCGGCTTATTTCAGAGCGTTGGCCGGGGCCGCGCCGCTGGAAATCGTCGCTCACCGCATCGCCTGGTCGGCGCTGCTGTTGCTGCTGCTCTGCGCGCTGCGCCGGCAGGGCAAAGCCCTGCGCAGCGCCCTGGGTGATCGACGCACGTTGCTGTTTCTGTCAGGTTCGACCCTGCTCATCGGGACCAACTGGCTGGTTTTCATCTATGCTGTCGAGCGGGGGGAGGTGCTGCAGTCGAGCCTTGGCTATTTCATCAATCCGCTGGTCAGTATTTTGCTCGGCTTCGCCTTTTTGGGGGAGCGGCTCAATCGCTGGCAACAGGCGAGCCTGCTGCTGGCCGCCAGCGGAGTGCTCTACCTGACCCTGCATAGCGGTCAGGTTCCCTGGATCGCCCTGATTTTGGCCTGGTCCTTTGGGCTTTACGGCTTGTTGCGCAAGGTCGCCCAGGTTGACGCCCTGACCGGTTTGACGGTGGAGACCCTGCTGCTCGCGCCGCTGGCGACCGGTTATCTGCTCTGGCTGCAGGCCCAGGGAGAGGCGATGTTTCTGGCCGGTTCCCTGCGCCACGACCTGCTGCTGCCACTGGCCGGGGCGGTCACCGCGCTGCCGCTGCTCTGCTTTGCCGGCGCTGCCCGACGGTTGCGGCTGGCAACTGTCGGTTTTCTGCAGTACATCACCCCAACGCTGCATTTTGTGCTGGCCGTCGGCCTGTTTGGGGAACCCTTCTCTGCTACTCATCTGGTCAGTTTTGCCTGCATTTGGGCCGGTCTGGCTATCTACACTGCAGACGCTCTGCGCCAGTTCGGGCCGAAAAAGCCTCTGGTTCTTGACCCCTCCAGATAACCTGCTGAAAATACATGCGGTGTCTCGTTTTTGCGACGACCTTTTAGGTGTTCCTGTGGCACCGGTCCCAAGCACTTCCGAAGACTGTTTCGATGGCTGTAAAGGCCCGTTTTTAGCACCCTTGAGGGAGTGCCGGCCTGGTTCGGAATAACCTATTGCAATCAGTCCCTCCGTAAGTTCCTTGCGACAGGTCACCCCGGCTTGCTGGGTAGTGCTAATGTTTCCGGTTCGCAAAAACCTTCCAACTGCCCGAAAAAACGCAAAAAAACTGTTTTGGCATGGCACTTGCCTAGATGTTGACCATGACCACGGCGCAACCCTGCGGCGGGTCGACACCTGGGCAGGCCAAGGGATTCCCTGCAGTCTGGGTGTACAACCTCAGTAAGACGTTTGAAAGGAGCATCACCATGTCGAAAAAATTCGTTCGTAGATTGCAGCTCATTACCCTGCTCGCCTGTGTTTCACTGCTGATTCAAGCCGGCGTCAGTTTTGCCAGTCTCCCCGCGGCTGATTCGGCGCTCAGCCAGGGCGCTCCTCAGGAAGTTCATCTGGCGACGCAAAAAGGCTTTCAGCTCGCCTTCATGCTGCAGCAACCGACCCAGACCGCCGCTGCCGGTGAGGAGATGTCGGAGCTGATGCTGTTTCTGGCCGACAGCAAAGGCCAGCCGGTCAACAATGCCAAGGTCGCTTTCACCGTGGTCTCCCCCGGTGGTGCCACCATGGAGTCGGCAGCGCGTAATGAAGCCGGCCGTTATGCCTCCGGGGTCTACAGCCCCAGTGCTGGAACCTATGTGGTCAAGGCCGAGGTCAAGGTTGGCAAGCAGCTGCTCTCCGACTGGTTCACCTTTCAGGTTGACTGATCGGGGCTATCTCCCCGGGAGCGGTGGGGTTTTCCGTTGACATCATTTTGCCGCTGTGATACCCAAGACAACACCAACGGAGCAGACCATGACCCAGACCGGCCAGATCAGCATCGCCAAGGCAGCACCTGCAGCACGAGCTATGAGCGCGGCGGCCGCCGCCACCGCATTGCTGATCTCTGCCCAACGCCTGGGGGAGGGTGTCTGACCCTCCGCAATCACAATGATCAAGGCCATGGGCATAGCGTCCATGGCCTTTTTTTTCGTCGTCACAGGGTCGTCACGGCGGCCGCGGTTCCATTCAAAACTCGGGGGAGATGATTTCATGCGCAACAATATCGTGCACATCGGGGCTGGGGAGCTCACCTACGAAATCCGGGCGATTGTCGATATCGCTGACAAGCTGAAGAAGCTTGGGATCAAGACCAATATGGAAAACATCGGCGATCCGGTGGCCAAGGGGGAAAAGATCCCGGCCTGGATGAAGAAGATCGTCGCCGACCTGGCGATGAAAGACTGCTCCTACGGCTACTGCCCGACCCGCGGTGTGCTGGAGACCCGGGAATTTCTGGCCGAGATGACCAATCGCCGCGGCAAGACCCAGATCAGCGCCGACGATATCCTGTTCTTCAACGGCCTTGGCGATGCCATTCAGAAGGTCTATGGCCTGCTGCGCCGCGAAGCCCGGGTCATCGGGCCTTCACCGACCTACTCGACCCACTCCTCCGGGGAAGCCGCCCATGCCGGGCAGCGACCGGTCTCCTACCGCCTCGATCCGGACAACAACTGGTATCCCGACCTCGACGATCTGCGGCTGTCGGTGAAATACAACCCGGCAATCTCAGGCATCCTGATCATCAACCCCGACAACCCCACCGGCGCCGTCTACCCGGAGCGGATTCTGCGGGAGATGATCGCCATCGCCAAGGAGTACGATCTCTTCATCATCTGCGACGAGATCTATCTCAACATCGTTTACAACGGCGAGTCGACCAAGCCAATCTCCGACCTGATCGGTGATGTGCCGGCCATCGCCATGAAGGGGATCAGCAAGGAAGCTCCCTGGCCCGGCGCCCGCTGCGGCTGGATCGAGGTCTACAACGCGGATAAGGATCCGATCTTCCAGCAGTACATCTCCAGTATCCTCAACTCCAAGATGGTCGAGGTCTGCTCCACCACTCTGCCGCAGAAGGCGATTCCGGCCCTGCTCAGCCACCCCGAGTACCCCAAGTACCTGGAGGAGCGCCGCGTTCGTTACGAGCGCTGCTCCAATATCGCCTACGACATCCTCAAAAAGGTCAAGGGGCTGAAAGTCAACCGCACTAACGGCGCCTTCTACATGGCGGTGGCCTTCGACAGGGATCGGCTGACCGACAGTCAGAGCCTGCCGATCGAGAATCCCGAAGTGGCGACCCTGGTCGAGGGTCTGGTCAACCTGCCGGGCTGCTCGCCGGACAAGCGCTTCGTCTATTATCTGCTGGCATCGACCGGCATTTGTACCGTTCCGCTCTCTTCCTTCTGTACCGCCGAGCAGGGGTTCCGCATCACCCTGCTGGAGCGCGACGAGGCGGAATTCACTCGTATTTTTGAAACCATCGCCGACAGCGTCAGGGCTTACCTCAAGTCCTGAGCGAAAGTCGCCTTCTGAGTGCAACGGCCGGCCTTGGCGCCGGCCGTTTTTTTCTCTATTTTCGTTGCCGATTCCGGGTCCTCTTTCGGAGCGGGAACATGGTATGCTTTTCCCCATGACCACACTACTCAAAGCCCATCTCGAAGCCCCCATCGGTGGCACCGACGATCTGATCGCCTACCTGGCCCGCGGCGCCCGGCCGCAGCAGCAGTGGGCGGTTGGCACTGAAATGGAAAAGCTGGTGGTTGACGCCGTCAGCGGCGAGGCCGCTCCCTTTGCCCGCATCGAGGCGTTGCTGCAGCGCCTGGAGCCCCTCGGCAACTGGCAGGGGGTGCGCGAAGACGGTCATCTGATCGCCCTGCTCGGGCCGAGCTCCTCCGTCACCCTGGAGCCGGGGGGGCAACTGGAGCTCTCCGGAGAACTCTGCTACGACCTGCACTGTTCCCAGACCGATTTCAGCCGTCACATCGCCCAGATCGTCGAGGCGGCCGATGCCCTCGGCCTGGCCTTTCTCGGTCTCGGCACCCAGCCCTTCACTCCCCCGGCCCAGATCGACTGGCTGCCCAAGGCCCGCTACGGCATCATGGGCCCCTACATGGCCCGCACCGGCGACATGGGCCAGCGGATGATGAAGCAGAGCGCCGGGCTGCAGGTCAACTTCGATTTTTCCGACGAGGCCGACTGCATCGACAAGATGCGGATCATCCTCGCCACCGCGCCGCTGCAGTACGCCTTGTTCGCCAACTCGCCGTTGCTCGACGGTGAGCCCTCGGGCTACCTCTCCAGCCGCGGCGAGATCTGGTCGCGTACTGATGCGGATCGCACCGGGTTGCTCCCGGAAATGTTCGCGGAAGGGGCCGGTTATGCCACCTATGTCGAGTACGCTCTCGACGTGCCGATGTATTTTATCTCCCGGGGGGGAGAGTACGTCGATTGCACCCGCGAGCGCTTTTCCTTTCGCCGTTATCTGGCCGAAGGCTTTCAGGGCCACCAGGCGACTTTGGCTGACTGGGATCTGCACCTCTCCACCCTCTTTCCCGAGGCCCGCTTGCGGCCGCAGATCGAAACCCGCAGCGCCGATGCCCTGCCGCCGCAACTGACTCTGGGAGTCGCGGCGCTGCTCAAGGGACTGCTCTACGATACTGACGCCCGCGCCGCGATCTGGTCATTGGTGCGGCAGCTGGATGCCGGGGAGCGCCAGCGCCTCTACCAGGATTCCTGGCGGTTGGGACTCAAGGCTCCCTTCGGTCGCCACACCCTGCAGGATCTGGCCCTGGACGCCCTGGCTATCGCCCGGGAAAGCCTGCGTCGACAGCAGTTCGCCGCCGGTCGGGGGCTGGACGAGACGGTTTTTCTCGATGGCATCGACGAAATTGCCGGGAGTGGTGTCACTCTGGCCGAGCGACTGCTGGCCCGCTGGCAGGGGAGCCGGGAGCAGAAAGTCCAGGCCCTGCTGGATCACTGCGGTTTTCGCTAAGCGCCAGACTGTGCAAATGCACAGTTGAAAACTGTTTTCTTTTGGCGCAAAGTTTACGCCTTGCCACGTGGGCAAGGCTTGTGGCTTTGGATAAAGTAGGAACCATCAAAGGCTTGTTGTGGCAGGCGAGCCGGCGAGACCTTCTTCATAATGTTTCTCCCTTTGCTGAAGATATCAGGGCCGATCGGACGGGATGCCTCCCCCACGATCGGCCCTGAGTCTTTGTGGCAACCCTCCGTTTCTTCTCCTTGTGCAAATGCACAGTCCGTACTGTATTTCCCCCATCAAACAAATACGCCTTGGCACGTGGCAACCCGAAGCCCTCTTCGCTAGAGTACAACCCATCAACAGCTTGTTGTGGCAGGCGAGCTGGCGAGACCTTCTTCATTGTTTCTCCCTTTGTTTGAAGATATCAGGGCCGATTGCATGGGATGCCTCCCCCGCAATCGGCCCTGAGTCTTTTTGTCGGCGCTGCGCCCTTGTCAAAAGGAACCGATCCTGCTTCAATGCAGCATCCCCTCTGTCAAGGAGTCTCCATGAACGCAACCGTTGATCCCCGTCTGGCCGCCAAGGCCATCGATACCATCCGCCTGCTCAGTGCCGATGCGGTGGAACAGGCCAACTCCGGCCATCCCGGCACGCCGATGGAAGCCGCCCCGGCCGCCTATCTGCTGTTTACCCGCCACCTGCGCTACAATCCCCACAACCCCGAGTGGCCCGGTCGCGACCGTTTCATTCTTTCCTGCGGCCATGCCTCGATGCTGCTCTACAGCATGCTGCATCTCACCGGTTACGACCTGCCGCTGCAGGAGTTGCGCAACTTCCGCCAACTCGGCAGTCGCACCGCCGGCCATCCCGAATTCGGCCACACCCCAGGGGTGGAAACCACCACCGGCCCGCTGGGGCAGGGGTTCGCGGTTGGCGTCGGCATGGCCATGGGGGCCCGATTGCTGCAGCAGAAGGTCGACCCCAAGCTGTTTGACTACCGCATCTACGCTCTTTGTTCCGATGGCGACCTGATGGAAGGAGTCGCCGCCGAGGCCGCCTCTCTGGCCGGGCATCTGCGCCTGGGGCAATTGATCTACATCTATCTCGATAACCGCATCACCATCGAGGGGGAGACCTCCCTGGCCTTCAGCGAAGAGGTCGCCACCCGCTTCCTCGCCTGCGGCTGGCACATCGAGCACGCCGAGGGGGAGAACCTGCGGGAGCTCGACGCTGCCATCGGGCGGGCCAAGGCCGATCCGCGCCCGTCGTTGATCATCGCCCGCACCCATATCGGCCAGGGGGCTCCGACCAAGCAGGACAGCGCCGAAGCCCACGGCTCTCCCCTGGGGGCCGAAGAATTGCGGGGGGCCAAGATCGCTTTTGGATTTGACCCGGAGCAGTCCTTCGTCATTCCCGAAGAGGTGCGCACTCACCTGCTCGCCGCCGGCGCCCGCGGCGCGGCCCTGGAGCGGGAGTGGGGGGAGGAGCTGAAAACCCAGGAGGATCTTGATCCGGAACCCTTCGACCATTGGCGGCAGGCGCTGGGCGACGAGTTGCCCCAGGGTTGGGATGAACACCTGCCAGTGTTTACCCCCGCCGACGGCGCCATGGCCACCCGCAAGGCCAGCGGACTGGCGCTGAATGTCCTGGCCAAATCCATGCCGCTGCTGCTCGGCGGCTCGGCCGACCTGGCCCCCTCCAATAACACCGAGCTCAAAGGCGAGGGAGCTTTCGGCCCGGGCCGGGCCGGGCGCAACATTCATTTCGGGGTTCGCGAACACGCCATGGGGGCGATTCTCAATGGCCTCGCCCACACCCCGGGATTGCGCCCCTTTGGGGGCACCTTTTTGATCTTCTCCGATTACATGCGCCCGCCGATGCGGCTGGCGGCGCTGATGAGTCTGGCGCCTATCTACGTATTCACCCACGATTCCATCGGCCTGGGCGAAGACGGCCCGACCCACCAGCCGATCGAGCAGCTCCCCAGCTTGCGCGCGGTTCCCAACTTGACCGTGATCCGCCCCTGCGACGGCAACGAAACGGTGGAAGCCTGGCGGGCCGCTATTCTCAACCGCCGCGGGCCCACCGCGCTGATCCTGTCGCGGCAGAATCTTCCAACCCTCGATCGGCAGCAGAATGGGCCGGCCGTCGGTCTACAGCGCGGCGGTTATGTCCTGGCCCGGGAAACCGGGAGTTTGCAGGCGATTTTGCTCGCCAGCGGTTCCGAGATCCCTTTGGCCTTGGCCGCCCGCGACCAGCTGCAGCAGCAGGGGGTCGGAACCCGGGTGGTTTCGCTGCCGAGCTGGGAGCTGTTCGAAGCCCAGCAGCAGAGCTACCGGGATGAGGTGCTCCCGCCAGCCTGCACCGCCCGGGTCGCCATCGAGGCGGCTGCTCCCTTTGGTTGGGAGCGTTACGTCGGGCTTTCCGGCGCCGTTATCGGCATGAACGGCTTCGGCGCCAGCGCCCCGGCCGGTGCGCTGATGAAACATTTCGGCTTCACCGCCGAGGCGGTCGTGGCCAGGGTCAACGCCCTGCTCTAGGTTTTTGTCTCGGTTTCTTTGCTGAAAAACGCCCGGAAGGTCTGTTGACCCTCCGGGCGTTTACCGTTGGGTTCAGACAATTTCATCCACCCTCTTTACTTTATTAATGCGCCTGTGCCATGATTGGCACAGCTTGTTGGTCATATTCCCGCAAATGAACCGGACGCCAACGAAAGGATTCAACCCAATGAAGAAGATGTTTGCTCTCGCCTTCGCCCTGCTGCTGACCTGCGGCGCTGCCACCGCCTTTGGTTTCGGAAGTATCGGCAATCAGGTCAACGCCAACTGTCCGACCCAACCCTATACCGGTGACTGCACCTTCTGTCACGTCGCCAACCGCGGCACTAATACTCCGGCCAAAGCGGCGTCCGCCGCCGGCAACTGGGCGTTTTTCTGCCCGACCACCCCTCCGGCCCCGGTTTGCACCGATGCTGACAACGATGGTGTTTTTCTTGAAGGCGGCGACTGCGGGCCGATGGACTGTAACGATTTCAACTCACTGATCCGCCCCGGCGCCACCGAGATCTGCGGCGACGGCATCGACCAGGACTGCAACGGCTCCGACCTCGCCTGTCCGCCGGCCCCGAGCTGCACCGACGCCGACCAGGATGGATTCTCCGTTCAGGGCGGCAACTGCGGCCCGGTCGACTGCAATGATAACGACAAAGCCATCAACCCCGGCGCCGCCGAGCGCTGCGGCGACGGCATCGACAACAACTGCGACGGCAAGATCGATGGCCAGGACGCCATCGCCTGCCCGGCTCCGGCTCCGGCCCCGACCTGCACCGACGCTGACGGCGACGGCTTCTTTGCCCAGTCGGGCTGCAACACCGCCCGCGACTGCAAGGACAACAACAGCCAGATCTTTCCCGGCGCTCCGGAAATCTGCGGCGACGGCGTCGACAACGATTGCGACGGCCAGGTCGACGAAGGTTGCAGCATGGGCGGCACTGAGGACGGCGCCACCCTCTACCAGAGCAACTGCGCCACTTGTCACGGTGCCCTGCCCAACTCCAACGTCTGCAATGAAGACGCCGGCGAGATCATGGAAGCGATTGCCAAGAACAAGGGGGGGATGGGTTACCTGAGCAGCCTCTCCGACGCCCAGGTCAAATCGATCGCCACCGCCATGGCCGAGCAGTGTAAGCAGAGCCGCGAGGATGACGATGACCGCAACGATCGGGACAGGAAAAAGAAGAGTGAGAAAAAGAGATACGAAAAGAAAGAGTCGGAAAAGAAGAAAAACTACGGCGATCGCGACTGATCGGCCTGAGCGGTTGAGTAAGTGAAAAAACAGCGGCGGCTCCCTTTGAGGGGGCCGCCGCTGTTTTTTAGCAGGGAGGGTGGGGCTAGTCTTGGGCTTCGACCAGCGCCCGCAGTTCGTCCAACAGACCGCGGACAAAATCGTAACCCTTCTGCCAAAAATCTGGGTCGGCCAAATTGATCCCCAACGGTTTGAGCAGATCTTCGGGTTTCTGGCTCCCCCCCTTGGCCAGCAGTTCCAGGTAGCGGGGAACGAAGCTGTCCCCCTCTTCCTGATATTTCTGATACAAGGCCAGCACCAGCAGTTCGCCGAAGACGTAGGAGTAGCAGTAGAAGCGGGAATGGATGAAGTGGCTGATGTAGCTCCAGCCCCAGCGGTAGGGCTCGATCATCTCGACGCTGTCGCCGAACAGCTTGGCGTTTTCGTCCCACCAGAGCTGGCAGTAATCCTCCGGCGCCAGCAGTCCCTCGCCCCGTTTCTCATGGGCGGCGAGTTCGAAGCGGGTCAGCACCGTCTGGCGGAAGGTGGTGGCGATGATGTCCTCGAGCTTGGCGCAGAGCAGCTCGATTTTGACCTGCCGGTCCGGCTCGCGGTCGAGCAAGTGGCGGGTCAGCAACATTTCGCCGAAAACGCTGGCGGTTTCGGCGAAGGGCAAGGGGGCGTGGTAGTTGAACAGGTTCTGCGGCTGGGACAGGGTGTAGTGCAGGCCGTGGCCGAGCTCATGGGCCAGGGTCGCCACATCCCGCAGGTTGCCGGTGTAGTTGAGCAGCAGGTAAGGGGGGAGCCCGGGGAGCATCCCCATGCAGAAGGCGCCGCCGGTTTTGCCCGGGCGGGGAAGGACGTCGATGCGGCCGTCGCGAAAAAATCCCGCGGTCAGTTCGGCCAGTTCGGGGGAGAAGCCGGCGAAGGCTTCGAGCACCAGCTTCTGTGCTTCGGCATAATCAATCCGCCGCTCCACTTGGCTCAAGGGGGCGTAGATGTCGGTGTTCTTCATCCGCTCCAGGCCGAGCAGTTTTCGCTTGATGGCGAAGTAATCCCGGGCCAGATCGTAGTTGGCCTCGCTGACCTCGAGCAGGCGCTCGACCTGCTCGGGGGCGGTTTCGTTGGCCAGGCAGGTCGGGGTCATCAACTTGGGATAGCCGCGCAGCTCGGCCTCTTTGCCGTGATCGAGCAGCAGGTTGTTGAAACAGGCGCTGAGCACCAGGGCGTTGTCGGCGTGTTTGTCGAGAAAGGTGGCGAAAGCACTTTCCCGCACCTTGCCGTCGGGGTGATGCAGTAGGCCGAGGAGATCCTCACCGGTCACCTCGCGGGGAGACTCCTCCCCCGGCATCTGAAACTGGTAGCGCAGACTGGAGGTCAGTTCCTCGAACAGCTGCACGAAGGCCTCCTTGCCGGCCAGATCCTTGCGCTTGAGCACCTGCTCGACTTCCTCGGAGAGGGTGTAGGGGGTATGAATCCGTAGCTGGCGCAGGTAATGGGCGTAAGGGGCCATCTCAGGATCGCGCAGCAGCGCGGCGAAGCGCTCCTCGTCGATGCGCAGGATTTCCAGTTCGAAGAACAGCACCTCTTCGGTCACCGCGCTCCAGGTTTCCCGCACCCGCGCCAGCAAGGCCTTGGGGCGGGCCGGAGTGCTGTCAGCAGAAAACAGCAGCTGGGCGTAGAGATAGGGCTTGAGCCCCTGGCGCTGCAACCGCTCGTAGCTGCGAAGGGCAGCGACCAGCAGGTCGGCGGAGAGGTGATCGCTGGCGATGCGGCCGCGAAAATCCCGGCGGAAAATGGTGGCCAGTTCCCGGGCCTGGGTCAGGTCGGTCTCCCAGCGGGGGTCGTCGGCGCCCTGGTAGAGGGGGGTCAGGTCCCAGCACTGCGGGTCGGGGGTGGTCATGGTGGCTCCTTGTGGATGATGGGTCGGCCAGCACCCTAGCGACAGGGGAGGGGGGCTGTCAATTGCAAATTAAATTTACCACTGATCCGGTCCCTCGGCAGCCGCCGCAGTAAGTTTTGTCAGCGCTCAGCGGGGAAATCGCCTCTGGGCCCGCCACTGGCGTTGACATGCCCCCGGCCGGCGAGTACATTCTGGCCACGGCTGCGCGCCGAATACTTCTCGTTTTGGAAAGATCGTTTGATGACCTGGTTGGACCGACATCTGGATGAACAGGCCCTGCTGCTGTTTCATTGCCACCAACTGGAGCCGGAGACCTACCAGCGTCTTGCCAGCCACCTCGAAGAATGCGTCTCCTGCCGGTTGGAACTCGATCGGCTGGAAGAGATCCTGGTGCAATCCCCGCCCCCGGGTTTGCAACTCGGCGCCGTCGATCAATCAGGATTCTGGATCCGGATGCGCCGCCGCCGCCGGCTCCGGCGCTTGCGGCGGAGTTTGGTGGCGCTGGTTCTGATCGTTGCTGTGGCCCTGCTGTTGGTTTCCCGCTATCCCGAGTGGCACCCGCTGCAGCTGGCAAAACGCTTGCAGACCAGCCAGCAACCTGCGAAGGTGGCGCCGCTGGTACCGTCGGAACCTTTCGATTTGCCCCTGGGTTCGGATTGGCTGCAGCGCTATCTGCCCGCGGTCCCTGCGGATGATTCCAGCCCTTCCGACTGATCTGCGTCTCTGGCCCCGCCCCCGGCGGGGCTTTTTCATCCCCTTGACTTACGCATAACTTACGCATATAAATGATCAGAAGTCAGTAGCGAACCGCCGGAGGAAATGATGAGTCCGTTAACACCCAAACAGAAAAAAGTCCTCGAGTTCATCGAACGCCAGATCGAGCAGGAAGGCTGCCCCCCCTCACAGCAGGAGATTGCCGCCGCCTTTGGCTTCAGCTCCCTCGGAACGGTGCAGAACTATCTGGTGCGCCTGGAGCGGGAAGGGGCGCTGCAGCGGGACTGGAACGCTCGCCGCGGCCTGCGTCCGTTGCGCCCCCGCCGCGCTATTGCCAGCCGCAGCGTCGAACTCCCCCTGGTCGGCCGGGTCGCCGCCGGCCGCCCGATCGAGGCGATCGAAACTGCCGACAGCCTCGAAGTCCCCACCAGCATGCTCGGCCGCGGCGACAACTTCGTGTTGCAGGTCCAGGGCGATTCGATGATCGGCGACGGCATCCTGGACGGTGACTACGTGGTGGTGCGCAAAACCGCCGACGCCGACAACGGCCAGACCGTGGTCGCCCTGTTGCATGGAGAGGCGACGGTCAAACGCTTCTACCGCAAAGAGGGCCGCATCGAACTCCACCCCGCCAACCCGGCCATGCAGCCGATTCTGGTCGAAGCCGAAGAGAGCCTGCGCATCGAAGGAGTAGTGGTCGGTGTCATCCGCCATTGTGTCTAAAAGGATTCCCCCCTTTGACCCCGCCGGAGCGAAGCGGACGTTTGGCGATAAAGACGGGCAAACTGTCTGAGCGCAGCGAGTTTTTGCCCGTCCGCCAAACGTCTGCGCAGCGCAGGGAACCCGGCGCAGCCGGGCGGGGTCATTGGGGCGCCCTTTTGGACCTACCTTTTGGGCGGTCAAAAGGTAGGGCGGCGTGCGGGGCCGCGACCCCGCGGTCTTTAGATTTTACAGCCTTTTCCCTCCGGAATATGCACACCAAAACATGCGCGACATCCTCCACCTCACCATCCCCGACTTCCCCATCGCCGTCGCCCGAGTGATCGACGCCTCCCTTCGCGCCCGCCCCCTGGCCGTGGTCCCCGGCAACTCGGGACGGGCGCTGCTGCAGGCGGTCTCCGCCGAAGCCCGGGCCGAAGGAGTGCGGGAGGGGATGCCGGTCTATCGGGCCCAGCGCTGCTGCCCGGCTCTGCGGTTGATCACCCCCGACCCGGCGCGAGTGAGCCGGGCGATGCAGGCCCTGGTGGAGCTGACCTGCGGCTACACCCCCCTTTGGGAGCCGGAGCAGGGAGGCCAGCTCTACCTCGATCTCACCGGCAGCGGCCGGCTGTTCGGCCCCGGGCGCGACGTAGCGGCGCGAATCGAAAAAGAGGTGGACGCCCGCCTGCGGCTGCAGGGAGCGGTGGGGGTGGCCGGCAACAAGCTGGTCTCCCGCATCGCCGCTCACTACCTGCACCGCCCCGGGGTCTGCGACGTGCTGCGCGGCAGCGAGCGCGGCTTCATCGGTCCGCTGGCGGTCTCGGTCCTCCCCGGCATCGGTGCCACCCGAGCCGAACTGCTGCTGCTCGAGCTCAACCTGCGCCGGGTGGAGGAGCTGGCCGTCCTCTCCCTTCCCCAGCTGCGGCTGGTTTTCGGCGGCTTCGCCCCCCTCGCCCAACAGCGGGCGCTCGGGGTCGATCCCTCGCCGGTGCAGCCGCCGCGCCGGCGGCCCGAGGTGGCGGAGGAGGCGTTTCTGGCCGAGGAGGAGAACGACGACGGGGTGCTGCTGGCAGAGCTCTGCCGGTTGGTGGAGCTTTGTGGCTTGCGGCTGCGGCAGTTGGGGCAGGGGGCGCGGCAGCTGGTTTTCTCCCTGCATTACGCCGATGGGGTCAGTGAGCGGCGCACTGCTGCTCTGCCGGTGTCGGAAAATCAGGATGTCGCTCTGCTGGTTGCTGCCGAGGGGCTGTTTTATCAGGCTTGCCAGCGGCGGGTGCGGGTCAAGGGGATGCGGCTGGTCTGTCGGCAGCTGGCGGAGGCGAATCCGCAGTTGGATTTGTTCGGTTTTGCTGGGCAGGCGGTGTCGGCGCGGGATGAGGCGTTGCAGGGGGCGCTTGATGCGCTGCGGGGGCGGCATGGGATGGGGGTGGTGATGAGGGGGAAGGGGGTTGTTGGCTGACGGTTCTCGTTTTAAATCACAGTCTTAAAGACCGCGGGGTCGCGGCCCCGCACGCCGCCCTACTTTCTTGCTGCGCGGCAAGAAAGTAGGCAAAGAAACGCGCCCCAATGACCCCGCCCGGCTTTGCCGGGTTCCCTACGCTACGCAGACGTTTCGGGGACCGGCAAAAACTCGCTTCGCTCAGACAGTTTGCCGGTCTTTTCCCGAAACGTCCGCTTCGCTCCGGCGGGGTCAAAGGGGGAATCTTTCTCCCGACTTCTGGATTTTCAAAACTTATGTTCACACACCTCCATGTTCACTCCAGCTTCTCCCCCGGCTACGGCGTTCATCCGCCGGCGGCGCTCTGTGCGCGGGCGCGGGCGTTGGGGATGTCGCATCTGGCGCTCACCGATCGCAACGGGCTCTATGGCATTCCGCAATTTCTGGAGCAGGCGGCGGAGCATGGGATTCGGCCGATCATCGGCGCCGAGGCGGTGAGTGGGCGGCATCGGGCGGTGCTGCTGGCTCGGGATGAGGAGGGTTACGCCAATCTCTGCCGGCTGCTCTCCGAGCTGCACTGCCGCGACGGTTTCGAACTGGCCACCGCCCTGCGCCGTTACCGGGCGGGGCTGGTGGTGCTCAGTGATGATGCGGAAGTGCTCGGCGCTCTGTGCCGCGATAGCCGTGAGGGGCTTTACGTCGAGCTCTCCCCCGGCCACAACATGCACCGCGCCCTGGCCTGTTCGCGGTCGCTGCGGCTGCCGCCGGTGGCGACAAGCCGGGCGGTGCTGCTGGAGGACGCCGATCTGGAGCTGCACCGAGTGCTGCGGGCGATCCATCTCAACAGCAAGCTCTGTCGACTGGAGGCCGATGACCTCGCCCGGCAGTGGGACCGGCTGCTGTCGGAGACGGAGCTCTCCGATCATTTCCCCCACTGTCCCGAGGCGCTGGAGAACGCGGCGCAGATCGCCGAGCTCTGTCAATCCGACTGGGATTTTTCCGCCACCATCTTCCCCGCCTTCCGCGGGATGGGTGAGGCCGAGGCCTTCGCCGAGCTGGAGCGCCGGGCCCGGGCCGGGGCGCTGTGGCGCTACGGGGCGATTGATGAAGCGGTGGAGGCCCGGTTGCAGAAGGAGCTCGGCATCATCCGCGCCAAGGGGTTTGCCCACTACTTCCTGGTGGTGGAGGAGATCGCCGCCCAGTCGCCGCGCACCTGCGGACGGGGGAGCGCGGCGGCCTCGCTGGTCGCCTACTGCCTGGGGATCACCCACGTCGACCCGATCCGCCACAAGCTCTTCTTCGAGCGCTTTCTCAACGAGGGGCGCATCGACCCCCCCGATATCGACATCGATTTCCCCTGGGACGAGCGCGACGCCGTGCTCGACTTCGCCTTCGCCCGCTACGGCTCGCGGCGCGCCGCCATGGTCGCCAACCAGATCGGCTTCAAGGGGCGGGGGGCGCTGCGGGAGGTGGCCAAGGTCTACGGCATGCCGGAAGGGGAGATCAAGACCATGACCTCCCGCATCTCCGGTTACTGGCAGGCCGAGCAGACCGCCCGGGCGGTGGAGGAGCATCCGCTGTTCGAAGGCGAGGCGCTGAGCGAGGACTGGCGGCAGATTCTCAGTGTCGCCCGGCGGCTCTCCGGTCACCTGCGCCATCTCTCCCTGCACTGCGGCGGGCTGGTGGTGGTCCCCGACGAGATCCGCCGCTACGTCCCGGTGGAGGTCTCCGCCAAGGGGCTGCCGGTGATCCAGTGGGAGAAGGATCAGGCCGAGGCCGCCGGACTGGTGAAGATCGATATCCTCGGCAACCGCTCGCTGGCGGTGATCCGCGACGCCCTGGCCGCGATCAAACAAAATGCCGGCCGGGAGATCGACTATGCCCGCTGGGATCCGCTGGCCGACGAGGCCACCGGCCGGCTGTTGCGCTCGGGGCAGACCATGGGCTGCTTCTACATCGAGTCGCCCGCCACCCGCCAGCTGCTGGCCAAGATGTGGGGCGACCCGCCCGACCCGCGCACCCTGCATTGCGACGTCTTCGAACACCTGGTGATGGCTTCCTCGATCATCCGCCCGGCGGCCAACAACTTTATTCGCGAGTTCGTCGCCCGCATGCGCGGCAAGCCCTGGCAGGCCCTGCATCCCCGTTTGAACGAGGTGCTGGCGGAAACCTACGGCATCGCCATCTACCAGGAGCAGATCACCCAGATGGCCATGGCCATGGCCGGTTTTTCCGCCTTCGACGGCGACCAGCTGCGCAAGATCATCAGCAAGAAGCACAAGGAGAAAAAACTCGCCGACTACCGGCGGATGTTCTTCGCCGGCGCGGCCGAGAACGGCATCGCCGAAGAGATCGTCGAAAAGGCCTGGGCGCAGATCCTCTCCTTCGGTGGCTACTCCTTCTGCAAGCCCCACTCGGCCTCCTACGCCCTGGTCAGCTGCAAGTCGGCCTGGCTGCGGGCCAACTACCCGGCCGAGTTCCTGGCCGCGGTGATCTCCAACCAGGGGGGCTTCTACTCGCCGCTGGGCTACCTTTCCGAAGGGCGGCGTATGGGGCTGCAGGTGCTCCCCCCCGAGATCAACCAGAGCCAGCGCCACTACACCGGCCGCGGGCAGGAGCTGCGGGTCGGGCTGATGCAGCTGCAGGGGCTCACCCGCAAAGGATTGGAGGAGTTGCTGCGCGAGCGGCAGCGGGGCGGTCCCTACCAGAATTTTCAGCAGTTTTTGCGCCGCACCCGCCTCGACCCCGCCGATATCCGCCTGCTGATCAGGGCCGGCTGCTTCGACGCCCTGGAAGGGAAGTCCAAGCGCCCCCGGCTGCTCTGGGAACTGCTCGGCCGCGAAGCCCCGGCCCTGCAAGAAACCGGCTCCCTGTTCGAGGAGGCGCGGCCCGAACTCCCTTCGCCCCCCGGCTACGACGACGCCACCGTGCTGCGCCAGGAACTCGAAGCCCTCGGCCTGCTGGTCTCCTGCCACCCGCTGGTCCCCTACCGCAAGCAACTGGCCGGCCTGCAGCGCATCGAGGCGGCGGACTTGAAGAACTGGGTCGGCCGCTACGTCACCCTGGTCGGCTGGTGGGTGACGGGGAAGGTGGTGCAGACCCACAAGGGGCAGCCGATGGAGTTCATCACCTTCGAGGATACCAGCGCCAGCTACGACACCACCTTCTTCCCCCGCGCCTACAGCCGTTTCTGCCGTAAACTGTCGCGGGCCCGGCCTTATCTGCTCAAGGGGAAGGTGGATGAGGAGTTCGGCGTGGCGACGCTGGTGGTGGAGTGGGTGGGGTTTCTGGATGAGGATGGTGCGGCATGAGTGTATTCATTGGCTATAAGATTTAGTCAAAAATAAAAAAACATCAGTCGGCAAAGCCATAAAAAGATAAAAACTTCTGTTGTTTAGTGTATTCAGAAAAAACAAAAAATTAAAATATAGCCATTGGCAAGTCCTCTCTGCCCTGCTATGGTTTCTGGCAAGTGACTGCCTCGAAGGGCCAGGAGAACCCGTTATGACCGAACCCTCGGTGTTCGAATATCTCGATTTCCGCGTCTTTCTGGGTGATCTGTTCGCTTTTCACAAGGATCAGGACGCTGCCTTTTCCCACCGGGAGTTTGCTCGCCGGGCCGGCTTCGCTGCTCCCAATTTTCTGCAGCTGGTCATCGGCGGCCAACGCAACCTGACCCACAAAAGCAGCGCCCAGATTGCCCGGGGCTTCGGCCTGAAAAACAGGGACCGCGAATTTTTTTCCTGCCTGGTGCAGATGAATCAGGCGAAAACCCACCAGGAACGCAACCGCTACTACCAGTCCATGACCTCCCTGCGCAGTCCCGGGTCGATCAAGCAGCTCGAAAGCGCCAGCTACGACTATTTTTCCTGTTGGTACATTCCGGTGATCCGGGAAGTAGCCACCTGGGGTGAGAGCCGCCGCAGCGCTGCCGAAGTCGCCGCGCTGCTCGATCCGCCGGTGACGGCGAAGGAGGCTGAGCGGGCCTTCAAGGTCTTGACCGAGCTGCAGCTGTTGCGGCAGGGCCCGGACGGACGCTGGGTGCAGAGTGAAGCCAACCTCACCACCGGCCCGGAGGTGCGCTCGCTGGTGGTTGCCAACTACCACCGGGAGATGATCCGACTCGGCGGCGAAGCCATCGAGCGTCACCCTTCAGCGGAGCGGGACATCAGTGCCCTCACCCTGGGGATCGATCCGCAGCGGATGCCCGAGCTGAAGCAGAAAATTGCCGCTTTTCGCCGGGAACTGTTGGAGCTGGCCGCCCGGGATGAGAATCCGCAGCAGGTGGTTCAAATCAACTTTCAACTGTTTCCGCTGTCCAAACCACTGAAATGAGTCGATGAATTTGATCGGAATGATGAAGCATGAACAGGGAGGGGTGCGCATGACTACAAGAGGAAGATGTTTCGTTGGCTGGGGTGGGCGGATCGGTCTGTTGCTGGGGCTCTGCCTGCTGGCGGGATGCCAGGGGGGCGGAACGGAGGTCGGCAATCCTGCCCCGAGCACCTTGGAGGTGCGCTTTGCCAGCGACCAGGACCTGGAAAACTATATCAAGGAGCAGTTTGCCGGCGCGGTGCTGGCCCCAGCGGAAATACCTCCCATCTCGTCGACGCCACCTGCTGCCGATCCCGGTGCCGGGAGCGAAGGCACTCCGGACTATTCCGATACCAACGTTCAGGAAGCCGGGGTCGACGAAGCCGACAAGGTGAAAACCGACGGCAACTACCTCTATATCGCCCAGCAGGACGGCGTCCGCATCGTGAAGCTGGAGGCCGGCGGTGCCATGAGCGATATTGCCAAGGTGGCGACCGACGGCCCGGTTGACGCTCTGTATCTGGTGGAATCCCGGCTGGTGGTGCTGTATCAGCCGATCGGGTCAGAGGGAAGCGACTGGTGCGGCGCCGTTGGCTTGCCCGTAGTGGGTAGTTCCCCGGCCGTGATGCCTTGCTGGATTCCGGTCCAGGCGAAAACCGCAGTCCTGATGGTGGATGTGCAGGATCCGGCCAATCCGCTCCGGCTCAGCGATCAACTCTTCGACGGCGACTTGGTTTCCTCCCGGAGGATCGGCTCCAGGCTGCATTTGGTCAGTCGCTTCATGCCGACGCTGCCGCCCTTGGACTATTTCTACGATGGTACGGAAACCGGGAAAGTCGCCGCAGTGCAGAGAAACCTCCAGGCACTGCAGACTCTCACTCTCGACCAACTCATCCCGGCCTTTCAGACCCGGGATGCCGGGGGGAACGTGATCCAAAGCGGCCGCCTGCTCGGGAGCGAAACCTTCATCGCTCCGACGCTGCCGCAGGGGGGGAGTATCGTCACGGTTCTGACCTTCGATCTAAATCAGACCCAGCCGGGTTTCCAGGCTGTCGGTGCGGTTCTGGATGTCAGGGATGTGTACGCTTCGACCTCTGCCCTGTATCTGACAGGGGGAGACTGGAATTTCGGTCGCCCCGAGCAGCCGCAGACCTTCCTGCACAAATTCGACCTGAGTGGACCGGCGCCCGTCTATGCTGCCAGCGGCAAGGTCCCCGGCACGATCCTGAATCAGTTCTCCATGAGCGAATATCAGAATGTGCTCCGGGTAGCCACTTCCACCGGCAACTGGTGGTCCGCTGCGGGGCGAGGCAACAATGTTTACTGCCTAAGCCAGGGAGAAAAGGGGCTGGAAATTGTCGGCCGTCTGGAAAACCTGGCCCCGGGGGAGTCGATTTACGCTGCGCGATTCATTGGCCCCAGAGGCTTTCTGGTGACCTTTGTCCAGGTCGATCCTCTTTTCACGCTCGATCTGTCTGACCCGACGGCCCCGAAGGTGGTCGGCGAACTGAAAACCCCTGGTTTCTCCACTTATCTTCATCCCCTGGGGGAGAATCATCTGCTGGCCATTGGGCAAAGTGGGATTGTAAATAACCTCGGAAACCCGGGGGTGCAGCTGTCCATTTTCGCTGTCGGTGACTTCGCCAATCCCACATTGCTGTTCCAGGAGGAGATTGGCGACCTTGGCACCTGGTCCGAGGCGCAGTACAACCACAAAGCCTTCACCTACTGGGTCGAAAACGGGTTGCTGGCCATTCCCGTCGACCTTTACGAACATCAGACGCTACCGCTCTCCCCCTGGGAGAGGGGGCAGCAGACCTTCTCCGGGCTCTATGTTTATCGGGTCGACACGGCATCTGGGTTCAGCTTGCAGGGACGCATCGCCACCCAAACCGGCTCACCGAATTGGACTTATAACCCCTGGACCCGTGGTCTGTTCGCGGCCGGATCGGTTTATGCTGTGACCCCGCCGGGGGTGTTCTCGGCCCAGATCAGCGATATCGCCAATACGGTGAATCATCTGGATATCAGTCAGTAGTGGTGAAAAGCAAAGGGGACGGATAACCCAAAAGGGACAGGCTGCCTAGCCTGTCCCCTTTGGGTTATAAAATTGGAAAAACCTGCGGGTCGCGGCCCGCCAGACGCCTTACTTGCACCGAAACTTCCCTATAATGGGCGGCGGGACCGGCGGTTTTGGTTGATCTGGTTGTGGCGCCGGGATCCTGGAAAATCGAGAGTTAAAAAATCCGGTACTGTCTGGCTATTCAACTTTCTCCCGAAAAACCTGCAACCCCCCCCAACTCTGAAAAATAGACATCACTTCCAAAGTATTGACATTCACATGCGGCGGCAGCTCGGCCACCCAGGCGATGATGCCGGCGAGGTCGTCGGCGGTGAGGGGCTGGGTGTCGGCGTAGACCTTGTCGGCGGCTGTGGTATCCCCCTTGAAACGGACCTTGGAAAACTCGGTTTCGGCCATGCCGGGGGCGATGCAGCTGGCGCGGACCCGGGTGCCGAATAGGTCGGTGCGCAGGTTGCGGGTGAACTGCTCGACAAAGGCCTTGGTGCCGCCGTAGACGTTGCCGCCGGCATAGGGCCAGGAGCCGGCGGTGGAGCCGATGTTGATGACGTGGCCGCGGTTGCGTTCGACCATGCCGGGGAGCAGAAAGCGGGTGCAGTACATCAGCCCCTTGATGTTGGTGTCGACCATCACCTCCCAGTCGTCGAGATCGACCTTGTGGGCCGGTTCGAGGCCGAGGGCGAGGCCGGCGTTGTTGATCAGTAGATCGACGGCGGCGAATTCCTCCGGCAGACCGGTGACGGCATCTTCCACCGCCTGGCGGTCGCGGACATCGAGCACCAGGGTGTGGATCGCGGTCTGACCGGCCAGTTCTGTGGCCAGGGCCTGCAAGGGCGCGGCTCTGCGGGCGGCGAGAACCAGGCGGTAGCCGTGGCTGGCGAGGCGGCGGGCGCAGGCGGCGCCGAAACCGGCGGAGGCACCAGTGATGAACGCGGTTTTGGTCATGGGCATCTCCTCTGGAGCCGATCTGAGGTGAAGTTCAGCGCAACTGCGTTGCCTTGAATCAGGGGATCACCAGCAAAATCAGCTCGAGCAGTGGTCCCGGATAGACGCCGAACAGCAGGGTGGCGCCGAGGCAGAGAGCGAGCACGGCGTGTTCCGCCGGGACGCCGGGGTGCAGGCAGACGGCGCGCTCCTTAGTCATGAACATGACGATGATCGGCCGCAGATAGTAATAGACCGAAATCAGCGAGGCGAGTATCCCGATTAGCGCCAGGCCGAGGTAGTCGGCCCGCAGGGCGGCGTGGAAGATGCCGAACTTAGCCATAAATCCGGCCATGGGGGGGATGCCGGCCAGGGAAATCAGGAAACAGGCCAGGGCGGTGCTGCGGCGGGGGTGGTGATAGCCGAGGCCGCGCAGGTCGTGGTAGTCCTGCGGCTCTTCCCCCTGCAGGGCGAAGGAGGTAATGACGCCGAAGGCGCCGAGGCTGGCGGCGGCGTAGGCGATCAGGTAGAACAGCACCGCGCTGCGGCCGGTATCGCCGCCGGCAATCAGGCCGGTGAGCAGGTAGCCCATGTGGACGACGGAAGAGTAGGCGAGCATCCGCTTGAGATTCTGCTGGCGCAGGGCGCAGAGGGTGCCGACCAGCATGGTGACGGCGGCGAACATCCAGAGCACCTGGGGGAGGGCCGGGCCGGTTTCCGGCAGGGTCAGCAGGGCGGTGAGCAGGGCGGCAAAGACCGCCCCCTTGGAGCCGATGGAGAGCAGGGCGGTCACCGGCGAGGGCGCCCCCTGGTAGACGTCGGGGGTCCAGAGGTGGAAGGGGACCAGGGAAATCTTGAAGCCGAGACCGCAGAGCAGCATGGCCCAGCCGAGCAGGGCCAGGGGGCGCAGTTCGCCCTCGGCGCTGGCCACCACCTGCAGCGCTTCGGGGAGGTGGAAGGTGCCGCCGGCACAGTAGATCAGGGCGATGCCAAAACCGATGAAGCCGGTAGCGACGATCCCCATCACCAGGTATTTCAGCCCCGCCTCCATCCCCCGGGTCCCCTGCTTGTCGATGGCGATGAGGATGTAGAGGGCCAGGGTGAAGGATTCCAGGCCGAGCAGGATGCCGACCAGGGAGGTGGCCGAGGAGAGCAGGGCCATGCCGGCGGCGCTGAACAGCACCAGACAGGGGTATTCGCCGGCTGGGAATTGGCGATCGGCGCCGTAGCGCAGCGAGAGCAGCAGCACCAGGGCCGCCAGCAGCGCCCAGAGGATGGTGAAGAAGCGGGCGTAGGGTCCGGCGGAGAACATTTGCGCCACTTCTGGAATCGGCGGCGTCAGGCCGCCGGCGGCCAGGGCGGCCAGCAGGGCCAGACCGACGCTGGCCAGCAGCAGTGGGCGGCGGGCCGGCCACCAGGCACCGAGCATCAGGATGGTGGTGGCGCCAAGGGCCAGAATCAGCACCGGCAGCAGGGCCAGGAGGTCGAGGCTACTCATGGCAGACCTCCTGCGCTGGCGATCAGGTTGGAGCCTTCCATCAGCAACCGCACCGGCAACGCCAGGGGATCGAGGAAGGCAGCCGGATAGAGTCCGATCCAGAGGGTTCCGAAGGCGAGCACGCCGAGGGTGATCCCCTCGCGCCAGCTCAGGTCGAGCCAGACCCGCCCAGGAGGCCGCTTGCCCCAGAGCACCCCTTGAATCATTCGCAACATATAGGCGGCGGCGAAAACCACCCCGGTGACGGCCAGGGCCGACCAGATCGGATGGGTTTGAAAGGTACCGGCGAAGACCAGAATTTCGCCGCTGAAATTGGCCAACCCGGGGAGCCCCAGGGAGGCGATGCCGAAGAACAGCAGGTACCAGCTGAGCACCGGCGCCTCTTTCCAGAGACCGCCGAGTTTATCCAGTTCGCGGCTGCCGGTGCGGCGTTTGAGCATCGAGATCAGGGCGAACATGGCGCCGGTGGTCAGGCCGTGGCCGACCATCAGCAGGATCGCCCCTTCCATGGCGATGGCGCTGCCGGCAGCGATGCCGAGCAGCACCACCCCGAGGTGGGAGATCGAGGAGTAGGCGATCAGTCGTTTGATATCGGTCTGCAGGTAGGCGCACCAGGCCCCCCAGAACAGTCCGATCAGGCCGAGGCTGGCGAGCAGCGGCAGGCTGGCGGCGGCGCTGGCCGGAAAGAGCGGAAAGGCGAAGCGCAGGATGCCGAAGACCCCGGTCTTGAGCAGCAGCCCGGCCAGGTCGAGGGAGCCGGCCCCGGGGGCGACGGTGTGGGCATCGGGGAGCCAGGTATGCAGCGGCACCACCGGCACCTTGACCAGGAAGGCGATCATGAAACCGGCGTAGAGCCAGGGTTCCCAGGCGCCGCAGTCGGTCTGTTTGAGGGCCTCGAGGGCAAAGGTGTAGTCGCCGGTCTGCTGGCCGTGCAGCAGGTAGAGCCCGAGCAGGGCCAGCAGCATCAGCAGGCTGCCGGCTAGGGTGAAGAGGAAAAATTTGACCGCGGCGTAGACCCGGCGGCCGTGGCCCCAGATCCCGATCAGGAACAGCATCGGGATCAGCATCATCTCCCAGAAGAGGTAGAAGAGCAGCAGGTCGGTGGCCAGAAAGACCCCGAGGATGCCGCATTCGAGCAGCAGCAGCAGGGCGTAGAAGAGGGCCGGGTGCTGCTTGCGATGCCAGGAGATCAGCACCGCCACCACCTGCAGAAAGCCGGTCAGCCCCACCATCAGCAGCGAGATGCCGTCCATGGCCAGGGTGAAGCGGGCGCCGAGGGCCGGAATCCAGCGGTAATCCTCAAAAAAGATCCAGCCGTCGGGGCCGGGGCTCTGGGTGAAACACCAGCAGGAGAGGACGAAGACCGCCAGGGTGGTCGCCAGGGTGGCCCAGCGGGCGGCCTCGAAGCGATGGCGCAGCAGCAGGCAGCCGACGGTCCCCAGCAGGGGGAGGGCCAGCAGCAGGCTCAGCACGGGAAAGGGCGCAGTTGCAACCATAGTCACCTAATCAAGTATGGGGCGGCCCGGCGCTTTTGGCCAGGACCAGCAGAAACCAGAGCAGCAGGGCGAGCAGCCCCCAGGCGAAGCCGGAGAGATAGGTGGAGAGGCGGCCGTTGGTCCATCTTCGCAACGTCTCCCCTTCACGCATGGCGCCGCCGGCCAGGGTGTGCAGCACCCCTTCGATCAGAGTGCGGTCGAGACCCTCCCAGAAGAAGCGGCCGATGGCGCGGAATGGTTTGAGCAGACTCCACTCCACCACCGCATCGGCCTGCCAGCCGTGAAGCAGGAAGTTTTTCAGCGCGCTCGGCTGCTCGCCGGGGAAGCGGCGGTAGCGCCACCAGGCGATGACCGCGCCGAGCAGGAACAGTCCGCCGGCCAGGGCCGCCAGTTGGAATTCCCGGGCGTGATCGACCACCGGAAGGCTGCCGGCCAGGGAGCCGAGCCAGTGGTGGAGCCGCTCGCCGCCGCCGTAGGCGGGGGGAAGGTTGAACAGGCCGCCGAAGAGACCGAGCAGCGCCAGCGGTGGCAAGGTCCAGCGCATCAGTCCGGGGAGGTGGTGTTTGTGGACCTTTTCCCGCGGCTCGCCAGCGAAGACCAGCAGCAGCAGGCGGAAGCTGTAGAGACTGGTGAGCAGGGCGCTGGCCAGCCCGAGCAGCCAGATCAGCCGGAACCAGCCATCCCCTTGGGCGTAGGCGGCGAGCAGAATGCCGTCCTTGGAGAAGAAGCCGCCGGAGAAGGGGAGTCCGGCCAGGCAGAGGGCGCCGGCCAGAAAGAGTGCAAAGACCAAGGGGGAGCGACGGGCGACCCCGCCCATGCGGTAGATATCGTTCTCTTCATGGCAGAGGTGGATGACGCAGCCGGCCCCCATGAACAGCAGCGCCTTGAAAAAGGCGTGGGTGGTGAGATGGAACATCGCTCCGCTCACCGTGCCGGCACCGACGCCGATGAACATATAGCCGATCTGGCTCATGGTCGAGTAGGCCAGCACCCGCTTGATTTCCCGCTGGGCCAGGGCGCAGCTGGCGGCGTAGAGGGCGGTGACGGCGCCGACCAGGGCGATGGCGGTCATCGCCGTTGGCGATAGGGAGACCAGGGGAAACAGCCGACAGAGCAGGTAAACCCCGGCGGTGACCATGGTGGCGGCGTGGATCAGGGCCGAAACCGGGGTCGGCCCGGCCATGGCATCGGGGAGCCAGGTCATCAGCGGCAGTTGGGCGCTCTTGCCGCAGGCCCCGGCCAGCAGCAGCAGCGCGATGGCGGTCACCGCGGTCGGGCTGAGCTGCGGGGCGAGGGCGTTGATCTCGGGGATGCCGAGCTGCCCGAGGGCGGCGAACAGCCAGAGCAGGGCGATGGCGAAGAAGACGTCGCCAACCCGGGTGACCAGAAAGGCCTTGCGGCCGGCGGCGGCGTTTTCGACTTTGGCGTACCAGAAGCCGATCAGGCCGTAGGAGCAGAAACCGACCCCCTCCCAGCCGAGAAACAGCAGCAGCAGGTTGTCCGCCAGCACGATGCAGAGCATGGCGAAGACGAAGAGGTTGAGCAGGGCGAAGAAGCGGGCGGTGTCGGCCTCCTTGTGCATGTAACCGACGGCATAGAGGTGGATCAGGGTCGAGACGCCGGTGACCATCAGCGCCATGGCCGCCGAGAGCGGATCGAACAGCAGGCCGAAATCGGCCCGCAGATTGCCACTGGCCAGCCAGGTGCCGAGAATGGTGCGGGTTCCCTCCCCGGCCGCCAGCGGCCAGAGCAGACAGACCGAAGCAAACGAGGCCGCCACCGCACCGACCGCCACCGCGCCGCGCAGGGCGCGGGGGAGCCGCAGCCCGAACAGGCCGTTGATCAGAGCGCCGCAGAGCGGCAGCAGCAGGATGAGGAACAGCAGATTCGGATTCATCAGCCGTGCATTTCGTTATAGGCGTTGGCTTCCAGGGTTCCCCGCCGCCGTTGCAGGTAGACCACCATCGCCAGGGAGATGGAGACTTCCGCCGAGGTCAGGGCCATCAGCAGGATGACCAGGATCTGGCCATCGATGTTCTGCCAGAAGGCCGAGCCACCGGCCAGCGCCAGGCCGGCACCGTTGATCATGATTTCCACCCCGATCAGAATCATGATCAGGTTGCGCCTGGCCAGCACGCAGGCCAGGCCGAGAAAGAACAGGGCGCCGGAGAAGGCCAGCACATGGGTCAAGGGGACGATCATGGGGTCCCCCCTTTCGGTTTTTTGCGCTGCTCGGGGCGGCCGACGTAGTAGGCGCCGACGGCGGCGAACAGCAGCTGGAAGGAGACGATCTCCACCGCCAGGGCGTACTGCTTGAACAGGGCGTAGCCGAAGGTGCGCGGCGAGGCGTAGTAGGCCGGAACCTCCTGGCTGCTCCCCGGGTCGGCCACCATCAGCAGCACCGTGCAGGCCAGCAGCACCAGAGAGAGCAGCAGCACCGGACCCCAGCGCAGCCAGCCCGGCCCCTTGATTTCCTGGTCCGGCGCCAGCTCCAGCATCATGATGATGAACAGGAACAGCACCATGATCGCGCCGGCATAGATGATCACCTCCCAGGCCGCCACCAGCGGCGCCCCGAGCAGGTAGAAGAGCAGCGCCAGGGCGAACAGGGCGTTGACCAGGTAGATGATGGCATGCACCGGGTTGCGGCGGGTGATGCAGAGCAGGGTCGCCGCCAGTGCCGTGAAGCCAAGGATGTAGAAGAGTATCGTCGCCATAATTCAAATACCCTAAGGTAGATTGGATTTGATATCCACCGGGCCGTATTCGTCGTCGTTTCCGCCGCGGGGATTGACCACGCCGATCCCAGCGTGCTGGTAGAAGTTGTATTCCTTGTCTTTGCCGCCGTCGGCGATCAGCAGGTCCTCTTTTTCAAAAACCAGGCTCAGCGGGTCGCGGTTGCAGATCTCGTAATCGGGTGACATCTGGATCGCCAGGGTCGGGCAGGCCTCAGCGCAGAGGCCGCAGAAGATGCAGCGGGTAAAATTGATCCGGAACCAGGCGGCGTAGCGACGACCATCCTCGCGCTCAGCGGCCTGCATCGAAATACAGTCGACCGGGCAGGCGGCGCTGCAGAGATAGCAGGCGACGCAGCGCTCGCCGCCGTCGGGGTCGCGGGTCAGCACAATTCGCGCCCGATAGCGGGGGGACGGCGTGCGCTTCTGCTCCGGGTACTGGATGGTCACCGGCTTTTTGAACATATAGCGCAGCGTCACCCAGAAGGGTTGGATGGTGCCTTTGATGTCGCGCAGCAGGTTCATAAGTCAACTCTTGAAATAGTTTGATTCCCCCAGTTTCAGGGGAGGGTCATCAACAACCGAAGGTCTTTTTCATATCCCCGATCGCCAGAGCAGCCAGGCTCCGGTGAGCAACACGTTGAGCAGAGCCAGGGGGACCAACACCTTCCAGCCGAAGTGCATCAGCTGATCGTAGCGAAAACGGGGCATGGTGCCACGTACCCAAATGAAAACGAAGGAGACCGCCAGCACTTTGAGGGAAAACCAGACCACCCCGGGGAGCAGCGGACCGTGCCAGCCGCCGAGGAATAAAACGGTGGTCATGGCGCCGAGGATGATCATGTTGATGTATTCACCGACGAAGAACAGGCCGAAACGCATCCCTGAATATTCGGTGTGGAAGCCGGCGACGATTTCGTTTTCGGCTTCGGGGAGGTCGAAGGGGATGCGCTTGGACTCGGCGGTGACGCTGACGATCCAGATCAAAAACGCCAGCGGATGGGTCAGGGCGAAGGGGAGTCCCTGCTGGGCCATGACGATATCGGTGAGGGAGAAGGAGCGGGCCGCCATGACGATCGGAACGATCGCCAGGCCCATGGAGAGCTCGTAGGAGATCAGCTGCGCCAGGCCGCGGATGGCGCCAAGCAGGGCGTACTTGGAGTTGGAGGCCCAGCCCCCCAAGGCGACGCCGTAGACCGCCAGCGAGGAGAGACCGAGAAAGTAGAGGACGCCGACGTTGAGGTCGCAGACCACCATCGGGATTTCCCGGCCGAAGAGCTGCAGCGGCGGCCCAAAAGGGACCACGGCGAAGGCCAGCAGAGCGGTGACCGCCGCCAGGCCAGGGGCGATGAAAAAGATCGGCTTGTCGGCGTGATCGGGGATGAAATCTTCTTTGGTCAGCAGCTTGATCACATCGGCCAGCGGCTGCATCAAACCGAAAGGGCCGACCCGGTTGGGGCCGTAGCGCAGCTGCATCCGGGCCAGGATCTTGCGCTCGGCCAGCACCAGGTAGGCCGCCAGGGTCAGCACCACGGCGAAGATCAGCCCGAGCTTGACCAGGATGATGGCTAGGGTGATCAGCCACTCGGTCATGGCGCCTCCTCGCGGCTCAGGCTGCAAGTCAGAAGTCCGCCGCCGGGCACCAAATTCTCCAGCGCTGTGCCGCGCAGTCGGGGGGCGATGATCAGCCCGCGGGCCATTTCTTCGCTCAATCTGAGGGCGACGCTGGCGAAGCCGAAGGGGGTGGTCAGGCGCAGCTGCAGGCCGTTGCTCAGGCCGAGGGTCTCAGCCTCGACCGGGTGCAGCAGCACGAAGGGGGCCGGAGTGACCGTGGCCAGGGGCGGCGACAGGGCAGAGAGCAGCTCGCTGCCGAACAGGGTTTCGGTGGCCAGCAGCCGCAAGCCGGTGCTTGCTGGCGCTGGAACAGCGGCAACGGTCGCGGGGGCGATGCCCGGGCCGTTGACCCTTAGTCCCTCACCTTCCAGCGGCAGTGCGGCCAGACCGGCGAAGGAAGGAAATGCCTGCTCGATCTGGTGGCGCAGGGCGATCAGGTCGATGCTGGTATTGAGCAGGTCGGCCAGAACGGCCCAGGCCGGGCGGGGCTGGCTGCCGGGCGTTTCACGACTGAAACTGCGCGGCGGGTGGTCGCCGTGGCCGGTTTCGCGAATCGGCACCCCCGGGGCGATGGCCGGCGCGAAGGGGAGCAGCCGTCCCTCGTTGTTGACGTAACAGCCGCTCCCTTCGGCGGGGGCGGTGGTCGGCAGCAACAGGTCGGCGCGGCGCACCGCCAGGGTCGGCAGGTGATCGAGCACCGCCAGATACTCCAGCTGTGCCAGGGCAAGCTGAGCCCGGGCCGGGTCGGGATGGTCGCTGAAGGGGTCGGCTTCGAGGCAGATCAGGGCTTTGACCGTTTTTTGCTGGATGGCATCGAGGAGGCCGTCGGCGTCGGCCTCTGGGGGGCTAAGCAGCGCGCCGCCGAAGCTGTTGGGACCGGCCAGCAGTCCCATGACCCCGCAGGGGCGCTCCGGGCTGGAGAGTTTGTCGGCGGCGGCCAGCAGGGCGGCCATTCCGGCTTCACCGAGCAGGTCGGCGCCGCCGATCAGCACCGGGCGCTGGGACTGGGTCAATTGCCGAATCAAGCCCTCGAGCACGATCGCCTGCTGGCGGGGAAAGGCTGCAGCAGCGCCGCTGGCCAAAGCCTGCAGCGCCGGGATCAGTTGCTCAGGGGCGAGGGGCAGATGGGCGGCGGCGCAAGGGAGTTGCACCGGGCGCGGGTCGAGGATCGCCACCTGGCCACCGGCGCGCACCGCCTGACGCAGCGCCAGGGCCAGCATCGGTCCTTCGGCCAGGGGGTCGGCACCGATCAGAATCAGCAGGTCGGCGTTGCGGATCTCCTCCAGGCTGCGAGCTTTGTCTCCCAGGCCGGCTGCCAGGGTGCGGGCGGCGCGGTCGCGCTGGGGGTGAATCTCGAATTGCAAACGGCAACCGAGTTCATCGGCCCAGCGGCGCAGCAGTTCGTTGGCTTCCAGGGTAGCGCGGGGAGAACCGAGCAGGGCGACGCTCTGCGGGCCGTGGGTTGCGACCGTCTGGGCGATTCTCTCCCGCAGGGCGCTGAGGGCTTCATCCCAGGAAACCTCCCGCCCGCCGAGCAGCGGAGTGCGGGGGCGCTCGGGGTGGTTAGTGTGGCCGTAGCCGAAACGGCCGCGGTCGCAGATGAAAAAGCCGTTGACCTCGCGGTTGACGCCGCTGCGCACCCGTTGCAGTTCGCGGTAGCGGCCGCCGGGGATGGTGGCGCAGCCGAGGCTGCAGTGAGGGCAGATCGAAGGGGCCTCTTCCAGATCCCAGTAACGACTCTTGAAGCGGAACGGTTTGTCGGTGAAGACCCCGGTGGGACAGACATCGATTATGTTGCCGGAGAAGGGGCTCTCCAGTCGTCCCTCTTTGAAGCGGCCGTAGAAGATGCGGTCGCGGGAGCCCATCACCCCGAAGTCGTCGCCGCCGCAATAATCCTGGTAGGTGCGGACGCAGCGGTAGCACTGGATGCAGCGGTTCATCTCCTGCACCACGAAAGGACCCAACTCCTGGTTGCGGAAGGTGCGCTTGGGCCCCCGGAAGCGGCGGATGGAGTGGCCGCCGGCGATGGTCATATCCTGCAGCTGGCACTCCCCCCCCTCATCGCAGACCGGGCAGTCGTGGGGGTGATTCATCATCAGCCACTCGATCACATGGGCGCGCAGCTCGGCCGCCACCGGGTCGACGGTGGATACCACCATCTCGTCCTTGGCCTCGACCATGCAGGCCATCTGGATCCCCTTGACCGGGCCGGCCTCGAACTTCATGGCGCAGAGTCGACAGGCCCCCACCGCTCCCAGCGCCTCGTGGTAGCAAAAATGGGGAATAACGATCCCCAACCCCTTGGCTGCCTCGAGGACATTGGTCCCGGCCGGGACGGTGACGCTCTGGTTGTCGATGGTCAGAGTCGGCATGGTTTACCTGGTTCGCAACGGGCATCGGCCCAGTTTGACGTGATCTTCGATTTCATCCATGAACAGCCGCAGCAGCGATTCCACCGGGCCCATCGCCCCTTCGGCCAGGGCGCAGAAGGAGCGGCCGCTGATGTTGCGCTGTTGGTCCTTGAGCATGGCGATATCGTCCATCGTTCCTTCGCCGCGCTCGATCTTCTCCAGCAGCCAGTTGACCATCGGCAAACCGTCGCGGCAGGGAGTGCACCAGCCGCAGCTCTCCCGGGCGAAGAAGCGGTTCAGATTCAGGGTCGCCGCCACCATGCAGGTGGTGTCGTCGAAGACGGTGACGCAGCCGGTGCCGAGACGGCTGCCGGCGGCGGCGATGGGGTCAAAATCCATCGCCACATCGAGCTGGTCGGCGGTCAGAAACGGGGTCGAAGCGCCGCCCGGGAGGCAGGCCTTGAACTTGCGACCGCCGCGCACCCCGCCACCGACCTGTTCCACCAGGGTGCGCAAGGGGATTCCCACCGGCAACTCGACGCAGGGGGTGTGCTCGAGATGGCCGGAGAGGCCGTAGAGCTTGGTCCCCGCCCCGCCATCGGTGAGCGCCAGTCCCTTGTACCACTGGGCGCCGCCGCTGAGGATGTGCGGCACGTTGGCGATGGTTTCGACGTTGTTGACCGTGGTCGGCTTGTCGAACAGTCCGCGCTGGGCCGGAAACGGCGGCTTGGAGCGGGGGTTGGGGCGTTTGCCCTCAAGGCCGTTAAGCAGCGCGGTCTCCTCCCCCAGGATGTAGCGGCCGGCGCTGCGGTGGACGTGCAGCTCCAGTGAATAGTCGCTGCCGAGAATGTTTTTGCCGAGGAAACCGGCCGCTTTGGCCTCGGCGATCGCCTGCTCGAGGTTGCGGGAGCACTCCTCGTAAGCATAGCGGATAAAGATATAGGCGACCGGGGCCTGCAGGGCGTAGGCGGAAATGATCATCCCTTCCACCAGTTGGTGAGGGTCAGCCTTGAGCAGTTCCCGGTCCTTCCAGGTCCCCGGCTCCATTTCGTCGCCGTTGCAGACCAGGTACTTCTCTCCCGGTTGGTCGGCGGGAAAGAACGACCATTTCAGACCGGTGGAAAAGCCGGCGCCGCCACGGCCGCGCAGGCCGGCAACCTTGACCGTTTCCCGCACCTCGGCCGGAGTCATCTCCTTGAAGGCTTTGCGCAGTCCCTGGTAGCCGCCGGTTTTCTGGTAGCCGTCGAGAAAAGTGGTCTCGCCGAGGCGACGGTTTTTAAACAGCAGTTGCGGGGCGTCGCTCATCGAGCCACCTCCGCCCGCTGCTGCTCCAGAATGGCGTCGATCTTCTCCGGCGTCAGATGGCCGTAGGTGGTCAGGCCGATCATCATCGCCGGTGCCTCGCCGCAGGCTCCGAGGCAGCAGGTCGGCAGCAGGGTGAAGAGGCCGTCGGCGGTGGTCTCGCCAGGAGCGATGCCGAGCTTTTGCTGCAGGTAGGCCAAAATCGCTTCCGCCTCCCGGGTCCAGCAGCAAATCGAGTCGCAAAGATGAATCACCCGCTTACCGACCGGCTGGCGGAAGATCTTGTCGTAGAAGGTGGCGATCTCTTCGACCTTGAGCGCACTGGTGCCAAGGATCTGTGCCGCAAGCTCAACGCCCTCGTCGGGAACCCAGCCGTGCTGCTCCTGGATGGCGCGCAGCAGGTCGACCACCAATTCCATCGGATGGTCGATGGTGGCGGCGCGGTCTTGGAATTCCAGAAGAATGGAATCGGGTAGCATGGGTATCCTATTCGCTCTGACCGCTACGCTTGAGCACGGTGCGGTTTTTCCCGAGTTGTTTTGCCTCATACAGGCAGTTGTCAGCGCCATGGATCAGATTCTGAAAATCGACTTCGAGGTTGTCGCCCAGTCGGGTACAACTCGCTCCGCCGCTGAGGGTGACTGTCTGACCGTCAATGGGCGTAGCCGAGACGGTTCGGCGGATTTTTTCGGCGACAGCCTGAAGGTGGTCTTCCCCAAGGTCGAGGCAAAATACAATAAATTCCTCACCACCATAACGGGCGGTCAGATCGCTGGCACGGGTCTGACTCTTGATTCGGCGAGCCACCTCGGCCAGAACCTGGTCGCCGCGCAGGTGCCCACTGCTATCATTGATCTGTTTGAAATTGTCGACATCCAGCAGCAGCACGCCGATGGAGAGTTGCCGACGTTTGGCGTGGTGCAGCAGTGGCACCACCGAGTTAAAAAACCCCCGGCGGTTGAGCAGGTCGGTCAAGGGGTCGCGCTGGCTTTGCCGGGCCAGGATCTGGTTACGTTCCCACAGCCGAACCAGAACCTCGCCGAGCAGTTCCAACTCCGGAGTGGTGTCGCCATAGAGGGCGAACATCTTCAGGAACCGGCGGATATGCTCCTCGTACTCCTGCTCCGGGTGGGCTTCGGCCAGGGCGGTAGCGATAAAGTGGAAGAGGGTTTCGAAGGCCGGATGCAACAGGTAGAATTCGAGCCGGTAGGCCATGATGAACTGGTGGCCGAGGCTGGGCCGTCCCTCGGCTTGGGCCATTAAAAGCTCGACCTTGTCGCGAGTTTCCTGCAACTCCCGAATGGTGCGCTTCGGGTCGTCGAACAGCATCGGCACAGCGCCCTGCCCAGCCAGAGCGAAAGCGCGCTCCCAGAATTCAGCATGGGATTTCTCATCCTCGGCCATGTGCTGCCAGAACTCGCTCAGTTCTGCCTGCTTCTCGGCCTCTGCCAAGGCCGCAAAGTGGCGATAGATGGCTTCGGCCCGCAGGTCGATGAACAGACAGAGGGAGAGGATCTCGTTCATTTGCTGGTCGTCGGCATTGAGGGTAAATGGGGGCATTGTGGTCACCGGTCCAGGTCAGCGAGAACGAAGTCAATCGAACCGAGGATGGTGATCAGGTCGGCGACCAGCCAGCCCTTGCTCATCATCGGCAACGCCTGCATGTGGGCGAAACTCGGGGTGCGGATGCGCATGCGATAGGGGACGTTGTTGCCGTCGGAGACGGCGTAGTAGCCGCATTCCCCCTTGCTCGATTCGATGGCGCGGTAGCACTCTCCCCGGGGCGGGGTCATGCCGCGGGTGACGTTGACGAAATGATGGATCAGGCTTTCGATATCCTGCAGGCCGTCCTCCCGCTTGGGATAGACGTAGCGGTAGTCTTCGCCGATGGTGCGTCCAACCGGCATCTGCGCTGCGGCCTGTTTGACGATGCGCAGGCTCTGGCGCATCTCTTCCAGACGCACCAGGTAGCGGGCGAAGCTGTCGCCGCCGGTGGCGGTGGCGATTTCGAAATCGAATTTCTCGTAACTGGAATAGGGCATCGCCCGGCGCAGGTCCCAGGCCATGCCGGTGGCGCGCAGGTTGGGTCCCGAGAAGCCCCAGTCGATGGCCTGCTCCTGGGTCACCGGGCCGATCCCCTCGGTGCGGATGCGGAAGATCGGGCCGTCGGTGAGCAGGGTGTTGAATTCCTCGATGCGGACGGCGAAATCCTTGGTGAAGGTATCGACCACCGCTTTCCAGCCGTCGGGGAGATCCTGGGGGACGCCGCCGATGCGAAACCAGGAGGGGTGCATGCGGCCGCCGGTGATCATTTCGACGATGTCGAAGATTTTTTCCCGGGATTCGAAGGCGTAGAAGACCGGGGTCATGGCGCCGACGTCGTGGGCGAAGGTGCCGAGCCAGACCAGGTGGTTGGCGATGCGGAACAGCTCGCAGAGCATTACTCGGATGTATTGGGCGCGCTCGGGGACTTCGACTCCAAGCAGGGTCTCCACCGGCTGCAGGTAGGCGAGGTTGTTCTGCACCCCGGAGAGGTAGTCGATGCGGTCGGTGTAGGGGATGAACTGATTCCACTGCTGGCGCTCGCCGACCTTCTCGGCGGCGCGGTGGTGGTAGCCGATATCGGCGTCGATATCGACGATCTCCTCCCCCTCGAGCTTGAGCACCAGCCGCAGCACGCCGTGGGTGCCCGGGTGGTGAGGACCGAGATTGAGGATCATCGTCCCCTTGTCCCCTTCGAGCGGGCGGCCCTTGAAGAAATCGCCGCCGTCGGGGGGAATCATGGTCGCCGCAGTTTTGGCGGTGTAGGCGGCCATTTCGGTGGCGCGGGAGGGGTGGCCTTTGCGCAGCGGGTGGCCTTCCCAGCTGGGAGGCATGAGGATGCGGCGCAGGTCGGGATGGCCGGAGAAGCGCAGGCCGAACATGTCGAAGACTTCCCGCTCGTACCAGTCGGCGGATTGCCAGACGGGGGTGGCGCTGGGAATTTCCACCGTTTCGCTGGCCACCGGCACCTTGATGCGCAGGTAGCCGGGATCGTCGAAATTCAGCAGATGATAGACCAGGCTGTAGTCATGCTCGGGGCGGTTGGCGCGGGTGGTCTCGTCGACCGCGGTGATGTCTTCGAGGCGGCGGAATTTCTGCGGCGCCTCCTGCTTGAGGTAGCCCAGCAGCGCCGGGATGTTCTCGACCGAGGTGTGCAGGGTCGGCATGTCCTTGGCGTCGGCGTCGTAACGGACCGAGTCGCCGAAGCGCTCGACTAGAGCCCGCTGCAGATCGGGGGTGGAGGCGGTGAATTCGATCTTCGGCTGCGGCGGGCGCCACATCTGCTCGGAGCGGCTCTGCCAGAATTTCGGATGCTGCATCGAGCTGCCGCGCAGTGGGCTGTTGCCGTAGCCGGGGCCGCGGGGATCACGGCTTTTGCTGATACCGTCGACCAGAATCGGTACCGTGGTCCCCTCGCTGCCGCCGGAGAGACCGAGCACCTTGCGGGCCGGGCGCTCCTCGCGGGCGATCTTCTCCTGCAACAGCATCAAACCCTGCAAAAAAGCTTCTGGCCGCGGCGGGCAGCCGGGAATGTAGACATCGACCGGGACGATCTGATGCACCCCCTGGATGACGCTGTAGACGTCGTACATGCCACCGGAGTTGGAACAACTCCCCATGGAGACGACCCACTTGGGGTTGGCCATCTGCTCGTAGAGCCGCAGGATCGAAGGACCCATCTTTTTGAAGGGGGTGCCGGAGATGACCATCAGGTCGGCTTCACGGGGGGTGCCGCGCAGCACCTCGGCGCCGAAGCGGGCCAGATCGAAGCGCGGGGTCATGCTGGTCATCATTTCGACGAAACAGCAGGAGAGGCCGAAGAACATCGGCCAGAGGCTGTTTTTCCGCCCCCAGTTGATGGCGTCGTCAAGGGTGGTGAGGATGACGTTGTCGGGAATTTCGGCGCTCATCGCTCTGTCCTCCCCCGTTGCACGCGGCGCTGGGCGCTGGGGCCCCAGTCGAGACCGCCGGTCTTCCAGAGATAGACCAAGCCGAGAAACAGGATGATGATGAAGAAGCTGATCTGCAGGTAGCCGGCCCAACCGAGCAGATCCCAGGCAACCGCCCAGGAGACGATGAAGATCGCCTCGACGTCGAAGACAATAAAGAAGATGGCGACCAGGTAGAAGGGGACCGGTTCGCCGAGGCGGGCCTGGCCGGTGGCGGCCACTCCCGATTCGTAGGCCTCACCTTTTAAGGGGGAGCGGGTTTTGTGGCCAAGATACCAGGCCAGAAACAACAGAATGCCGATCAGGACCGTGGCGATGAGAGTGTAGAGCCCGAGGGAGAGCAGCGCCTGCAGGTCAGGGGCGGCTTCTCCGCCCGGGGGGGCGCTAGGCAGATTGGGGAGGGTCGGCAGGGCCATGGAGATCCGTCATCGGCAATGGATTTCAAGCCGGGTCATCCGGCAACAGACATTCCCGACCCAGGATAAAAGGAAGGGTTGTCAAAACCAGATTAGAGTACCACAGATTCCACGACTGTCCATGTTTGGATTAGGTGGCTATCAGCGTCCAGCGCAGATGGCGGCCCGGGCCAGTTCGTCGCAGCGCTCATTTTCCGGATGCCCGGCATGGCCGCGGACCCAGGCCCATTCCACCTGATGCGTGCGGCTCAGGACCAGCAGTCGCTCCCAGAGGTCGCGGTTGAGGACCTCCTCCTTTTTCGAGTTTTTCCACCCCTTCTTCTGCCAGCCGTGGATCCACTCGGTCATCCCCTTGACCAGATATTGGGAGTCGGTGGTGACCCGCACCCGGCAGGGGCGCTTGAGGGCTTCGAGGCCGGAGATGGCGCCGAGCATTTCCATGCGGTTGTTGGTGGTGTCGGGGGAGTAGCCGGAGAGTTCCCGCACCTGGCTGCCGGAGCGCATGATGGTTCCCCAGCCGCCGGGGCCGGGATTGCCGGAACAGGCGCCGTCACTGAAGATTTCGACTAAGGTTTGGGTTTCGGTCACGGGAGGTCTCTTTTGAGGGTGGGTGGTTCAGGGTCAGGGGCTGAAAAGAAAACGGCCCCGCTACCGAGATAGCGGGGCCGAGATCATTTGGCGTCCCCAGGGGGATTCGAACCCCCGTCGCCGCCGTGAAAGGGCGGTGTCCTGGGCCGGGCTAGACGATAGGGACTTGAAAAACTTCAAGTACCTAGCAGGAAATGTTCCTGCGGTGGTACGGTGGAAAGTGGTGAGCCGCGTTGGGATCGAACCAACGACCATCTGATTAAAAGTCAGATGCTCTACCAACTGAGCTAGCGGCTCGTAACGAGGGCCAATTTATACAAAACCGACCGCAGGATGTCAACCTGTTTTTCGAAATATTTTTGCTTTTACGGCAAAAAGTTTTTTATCCCTGAACGAAGGGGTTGCGCAGTTGAATGGTCTCGTCGCGGCGCGGGCCGACGGAGACCAGCACGACCGGACAGCCAGCGACCTGGGCAAGCTTGCCGACGTAAGCGCGGGCCTTTTCCGGCAGCTCTTCAAAGGTTTTCGCCTTGGTGATGTCGCTTTTCCAGCCTTCGACCTCTTCGTAGACCGGCTTGCACTCTTTGAGCACGTCGAGGTCCTGGGGGAACTCTTCGATCAGTTCGCCGCGGTAGGAGTAGGCGGTGCAAATCTTGATGGTGTCGAGATCATTAAGGATGTCCATCTTGGTGATAGCCAGCCCGGTCATGCCGTTGGTGCGCACCGCTTCGCGCAGGGCGACGCCGTCGAACCAGCCGGTGCGGCGGGGACGACCGGTGGTGGCGCCAAACTCCTGGCCAGCCTGACGCAGCCGCTCGCCCATCTCGTCGAGCAGTTCGGTGGGGAAGGGTCCCTCGCCGACGCGGGTGCAATAGGCCTTGGAGATGCCGATAACTTCATCGATGAAGCGGGGGCCGACGCCGGTGCCGGTGCAGGCGCCGCCGGCCAGGGTCGAGGAGGAGGTGACGTAGGGGTAGGTGCCGTGATCGACGTCGAGCAGGCTCCCCTGAGCCCCTTCGAACAGCAGGTGCTTGCCCTCGTTGATGCTCTGGTTGAGGATCACCGAGGCGCGCCCGAGGTATTTCTCCAACACCTTGGCGTACTCGCCGTATTCGGCCAGGATTGCCTCTTCGGAGAGGGGGGCTTCGCCGAGCAGTTTCTCCAGAATGAAGTTTTTCTCGGGGAGCACTTCCTTGAGCTTGCGGGCGAAGGTCAGGGGCTTGATCAGGTCGAGCAGGCGGATGCCGCGGCGGCCGATCTTGTCTTCGTAGGTTGGGCCGATCCCCCGCCCGGTGGTGCCGATCTTACGGTCGCCGGAGCTTTTCTCCCGGGCGATGTCGATCGCCTTGTGGTAGGGCATGATGATGTGGACGTTGCCGTCGACCACCAGTTGGCGGTCATCCTTGAGGTAGCCTTTTTTCTTCAGCTTGTCGATCTCCTCGAGGAAGACCTTGGGGTCGAGCACCACCCCGTTGCCGATGATGCAGCGCTTGCCTTCGTGCAGGATGCCCGAGGGGATCAGGTGCAGCACGGTCTTCTCGTTGCCGACCACCAGTGTATGGCCGGCGTTGTTGCCCCCCTGGTAGCGGACCACGTCGTCAGCATACTCGGTGTAGATGTCAACGACCTTGCCCTTACCTTCGTCGCCCCACTGGGCGCCCACGATAACCAAATTGGCCATGATGATTTTGTCTCCTGGTGGATATTACAGAGTGAAACCGTCAGCGACGACGGTCTGGATGGGAACCATCCGTTCGGAGCCGTCGCCCAGATTGATGATACGTGCCTCGGCGGACTGTTCGCCGAGATAAATCAGCGTGCGGAAGTGCATTTTCTTGGCATATTCGAGGCTCGCTGACAGCTCCCGGGGGATGATGTCGCGGGCCACCGCGTAACCGCTACGGCGCAGGGCGCGAGCGACCTGCTGGGCCGGTTGCTTGTCGGCGCCGGCCTGGAAGATGAGCGCGTCACTGCTACGCAGAGCGACGGCGTCGAGTTCCCGGTCGAGGGCGAACAACAGATTAAGGATGTTGAAGGCAAAACCGGTGGCCGGGGCCGGATAGCCATAACGGGCGGTGAGATTGTCATAGCGGCCGCCGGAACAGACCGCGCGGCCGAAACCGCTGAGAAAGCCCTGGAAGGTGACGCCGGTATTGTAATCGAGACCACGCAGTTCCCCTAGGTCGAAGGTGATGTGATCCTGCACGCCGTAGACTTCGAGGGTTTCAAGAATCCGCGCCAGGTTGTCCAGGGCCCGTCGCGAGCGGTCGTTGCTGACCACCTGCTCGGCCCGTGCCAAAACTTCGCGGCCGCCGAACAATCGGGGCAGGGCGAGAATCTCTTCGCGGCTGCGGTCGTTCAGGGGGGCGGATTCGAGCAGGGTCTTGAGGCCGGAGCTGTCCTTGCGGGCAATCGCCTCTTGCACCTCGCGGGCCTGAACCCCGGTCAGGGGCAGCCCGTCCATGACTCCGCGAAAGAATTCGACCTGGCCGATATCGATGGTGAAGTCTTTGGCGCCAAGGGCCTGGAACGATTCGACCGCCATGGCGATCATTTCGGCGTCGGCTTCCGGGCTGTCGAGGCCGATCAGTTCGACCCCGGACTGGAAAATCTCCCGATCCTTGCCGGCCTGCTGCTCGGTATGACGCAGGACCCGGCCCTGGTAGCAGAGTCGCAGCGGCAACGGTACCTCACGCATACGGGTGGCAACAATGCGCGCCACCTGCGGGGTGATGTCGGGGGGGAAGGCGACCAGTTGCCCGCTCTGGCGATCATCGAAGCGGAAGGTCTTGGCCCGCAGGCCTTCGCCCAGACCGCGTTCAAGAGCGTCGAGGAATTCCAGTTGTGGCGGGATAATGGGGCGGAAGCCCCACTGGGTGAAAATCCCCTGCAGGGTGGTCTTGAGGTATTCGATCTTGGCCGCCTTGATCGGCAGGAAGTCCTTGACTCCCTTAGGGAGCATGGCTTCGGCCGCGGCGATTTGCTGGCTCATTGCACTGTCCGGTGTCAGCTGCGTTTTGCAGATGCAGCAGGTTGCTGGGCAGCCCCAGAGGGGCCGGGGCTAAAGATGGACCTGGGTCGCCGAGAGGATGTTCTCGTTGTCCCGCATTTCGGTCAGGACTGCTTCAGGAATCGGGCTGTCGACGTTGATCATCAACATCGCCCGGCCTTTGATCTTGCGCCGCGACAGGTTCATCATGGCGATATTGATATTGGCCTTGGCCAGCAGTTGGCCGACAAAGCCGATCACCCCGGGGCGATCTTCGTTGTGCAGCACCAGCAGGTGACCCTCGGGGACGGCCTCGACATGGTGGTCGTTGACCCGCACGATACGGTAGTCATTTTCACCGAACAGGGCGCCGCAGACCGAGTTCTCGCCGCTGGCGCAATCGACCGTGAGCTTGATCATGTTGGAGAAGCCCTCGCTGGTGTTGCTGCGGGTTTCAATCACCCGGATCCCCCGTTCCCGGGCCAGATGGGGGGCGTTGACGTAGTTGACCACCGAGCCGAGCATCGGGGTGAGAAGCCCCTTGAGCAGCGCTACAGTCAGTGGGTTGGTCGGATGCTCGGTGATGCTGCCGGCGTACTCAACGGTGATCGAATGCAGGCCGCGGGCGCAGATCTGGGCTTGAAAGGCGCCCAGGCGCTCGGCCAGGTCGAGATAGGGGCGGATCACTGCCAGCAGTTCGCTGCTGACCGCAGGAACATTGAGGGCGTTGACCACCGCTCCCCGGGTCAGAAAGTCGACGATCTGGCGGGCGACCTGAACGGTGACATTGACCTGGGCGTCGACGGTGGCCGCGCGCAGGTGGGGGGTACAGATCACCTGGTCGAGGCTCAGCAGCGGGTTGTCGGCCTCCGGAGGTTCCTTGGCGAAAACATCGAGGGCGGCGCCGGCCACCTGGCCGGCTTCGATGGCCTGGGCCAGCGCCAACTCATCGACCAAGCCACCGACGGCGCAGTTGATGATCCGGCAACCGGGTTTGACCCGGGACAGGGCGCCTGGGCCGATGATCTGGGCGGTTTCGCTGTTGAGCGGGATGTGCAGGGAGATGAAGTCGCTGCGGGCGAGCAGTTCCTTGAATTCAACCTGCTCCCCGCCCATCTGGCGCACCATCTCTTCGCTGAGGTAGGGGTCGAGGACCAGGATGTGCATTTTCAGCGCCAGGGCGCGCTCGATCACCATGCGGCCGATCTTGCCGGCGCCGATGACGCCCAGGGTTTTGCCGGCGATCTCGACCCCGAGAAAGCGATCCTTTTCCCAGCGGCCGCTCTTGGTCGAACAACTGGCCTGCGGAATCTGCCGGGCCAGGGCGAGGAGCATGGCGATGGTATGTTCTGCGGTGGTGGTGGTACTGCCGAAGGGAGTGTTCATGACCACCACCCCCTTGCGGTTGGCAGCGGCCAGGTCCATATTCTCTATCCCGATACCGGCCCGGCCGACCACCTTGAGTTTGCGGGCGGCAGCGAAAACCTCGGCGGTAACCTGGGTGCCACCGCGAACCACCAGGGCATCGGCATCGGCTACGGCAGTGAGCAGATCCTCGGTCGAGATTCCGGGATGATAATGCAGCTCAAGCCCCGGGGTTTCCTCGAAAACCCGCAAGCCTTCTGGAGAAAACTTATCGGAAACCAGTACCTTCATCGGGATAACCTGGGTTGTTGGCCGGCTTTGGGATAGAGTCTCCGGGGCGGTGACTAAAGACGGTACGTTAGCAACCCCGGGGGTGGTTGTCAAGTTCAAAGCCCGGGTGGAAAAGCCGGCGAAGTCGCTGTGATCGCAAGGAAAACCTTTGCTGCGAACGTAAAAAAGCCCCGCGGTGGCCGCGGGGCTTTTCGTTGCTCCAAATCAGGGTACCGTGAATTAGATCTTCACGACGTTGGAGGCCTGGGGGCCTTTCTGACCCTGGGATACATCGAACTGCACCCGCTCCCCTTCGGCCAGGGATTTGAAGCCCTCGCCTTTGATTTCCGAAAAGTGAACGAATACATCGGGCCCACCGTCTTGCTGGATGAAACCGAAACCCTTGGCGTCATTGAACCATTTCACCGTACCCTGTGCCATGTTTTCCGTGCTCCTTTTGTCTGCTCCGGCCGCGCCGGTCTGGAAAGTAACGTTCCGGCTGGATCCGTCGGCCGGTCCACTTTGAACCAGGCGGGGTGAGTGGCTGGTCTCGGCAATCAGACCCCGACTCTTCCGGAACTTATCAATCTCTAACTAACATAGCTAAAACGATAAAAACAAGTTTTATTTTCGTCGATAATAGACGTAACCCGCCGCTCTGGTTGGGAAAGACGTTCCTTGGGTCAGGGGCGATTGACGTTCTGGGCTTGCGGACCTTTGGGCCCTTGGATGATGTTGAAGACGACCGGCTCACCCTGAGCGAGGGTTTTGAAGCCGTCCATTTCGATGGCTGAGTAGTGAACGAATACATCGGTTCCTGTTTCGTGCTCGATAAAACCGAATCCCTTGGCGTCACTGAACCACTTCACCGTACCTTTGGTCATCTTCATCCTCTCCTGTCGTTATGCATTCCAGCAATCGATGGCAGCCCAGAGGGCGCCTGCGGACTGCCGAATACTCTATCTGGTTGTTAGAAAAAATCAACCGGATAATTAACGATCGGACATTGAGGAATACCAAAATTCAACCCCTGGCTCCGCCCCGGGACCGCCGCAGTGGGCGGCTGGGAAGTTGGCGCAACATGTGGACCAAACAGCCGCGACAGATGGTCGAGGTGTCGATTTCACAATATTGGGGATGGATTTGATGCCCTTCCCCCGGGGTAAAGCCCTGGTAGCTGCCGCACCAGGCACAATATCGAAGCACGCAGACCTCCGGTTCCGAGGGCTCAGCGCTGGGGGGCGGCTCCCTGGCGCAGGTACTGCACCAGCAACCGCACTCCGACGCCGGTTCCTCCTTTGGGGATGCAGGGTTGACCTTTGTCCTCCCAGGCGGTGCCGGCAATATCGAGATGCGCCCAGGTATAATCGCCGGCGAATTTCTGCAGAAAGGCGGCGGCGGTGATGGTGCCTGCGGGACGGCCGCCGGTGTTTTTGACATCGGCGATATCGCTCTTGATCTGGCCGGCGTACTCATCCCACAGGGGGAGTTGCCAGAGCCGCTCGCCGCTGCGCTCGCCAGCCCGCAGCAGTTGCCGGATCAGACCCTCGTGATTGCCGAGCACGGCACTGGCCTGATGACCCAGGGCGATAATGCAGGCCCCGGTCAGGGTGGCCAAATCGATCACCACCCGCGGATTGTAGCGTTTGGCGTAGGTCAGGGCGTCGGCCAGGATCAGCCGGCCTTCGGCGTCGGTATTGATAACCTCGATGGTTTTGCCGGAGAGGGAGGTGAGGATGTCCCCGGGGCGGATGGCGCTGCCGGAGGGGAGGTTTTCCACCGCCGGGATGATTCCGACCAGATTGACCGGCAGTTTCAGCCGGGCGGCGGCGCAGAAGGCACCGAGCACCGCGGCGCCGCCGGCCATATCCATTTTCATTTCCTCCATTTTCTCCGCCGGCTTCAGCGAAATGCCGCCGGCATCGAACACCACCCCCTTGCCGATCAGGGCGATGGGGCGGGCATCGCTGTTGCCGCCCTTGTATTCGAGGATGATCAGGCGGGCCTCGCGCACGCTCCCCTGGGCGACCCCAAGCAGCGCCCCCAAGCCTTCGGCTTCGAGGGCCGGGCGCTCAAGCACGGTGCAGCTCAAACCCTGCTCATCAGCCAGGCGGCGGGCCTGCTCGGCGAGAAATTCCGGGGATTTGACATTGCCCGGCTCGTTGACCAGGTTGCGCGCCAGACAGACTCCGGCGGCTATCGCCTGGCCTTCGCCGATTCCCTGTTCGGCGCTGCGGCGCTCGCTGGCGTTGCTCACCAGCAGACGGGCAGCGCTCAGCAGCGGTGGGAACTCCTCCCGGCCGACGGTGCGGAAGCGGTCGAAGCGGTAGGCGGCCAGCAGCAGAGCTTCGGTCATGGCCTGGCAGCGCTCGGTCAGGGTGGTCCCCTTGAGGGGGAGCAGCGGCAGGTCGCTGGCGAAACTGGTCAGGCCGCGGGCGCCGAGGACGCTGATCAAGCTGCCTGTCGCCTGGCGCAAACGCTCAAGACCAGCCCCCTTATCTTTGCCGAGGCCAAGCAGCAACAGCCGTTCGGCGGGGAGATGCTGGCCGGTGGGGATGATCAGGGTTTCCCGATGACGGCCGCTGAACTCCTTGTCGCGCAGCAGTCGGGAGAGCAGACCATCGAGGAGTTGGTCTAGGGGGCGCAAGGCCGCAGGAAGGGCTTTGCCCTCGAACAGCCCCAAAACCAGACAGGGGGTTTTTTGTTTTTGCAACTCGCCTTGTTTGGCGGTGATTTCCATGGTGGATCCTTTCCCGAACCGGTGGAGGTGATCTGAGCTTTGAGCGCAACGGTGCATGTAAGTGCTATCAGTCTATCGCAAGTTGGTGCATTTCATAGAGCTTTGACATTTTCCGCCAGACCGCTAAACTAACACGATTGAAGATCTTTTTATGTTCGACCCGACTGCCCGGGCTGGCGCGGTCGTCGCCATTGGCATCAATCAAGGAGGCATCGATGAAGCGGTTTTTGGTTCTGAAAGGGGTGTTGTTGCTGGCGGCGCTGCTGCTGCCGGTTGGCTGTGTCGGTCCGGGCGGTTATGCCGGTAACGAGCGAAGGGTCACCCAGTTGGTGGATGGTCAGGGCAAGACCGGGATCACCGGCCAGGTGGTGCTCAAGGAGGGTGGGGTCCCCCTGGCCGATGCCTATGTCAATATCTATCCCGATGCCATGTCCAACCTGTTAGGACCTTCCCAGTTCATCTCCAGTCCGACCGATGCCCTGGGGCGTTATACCCTGGAGGTGCCGCCGGGAACCTATTATGTTGTCGCCCGCAAGCGGGTTTCGGGCCAGCCCTCCGGCCCTCTCTCCCCAGGCGATTTCTATTCCGAACATGAGCGGATCAGTACCGTGGTGGTGACGGGCAAGCTGGCGGTGGTTGATCTGCCGGTGGCGCCGATGAAGGCGCCGATGTTTTTCAAAAAGCAGATGACTCCGCAGGAGACCACCACGGGGATTCGCGGCATGCTGCTCGATGCCAGCGGCAAACCGGTCCCGGGCAGTTTTGCCATTGCCTACACCACGGCCGATATGCAGCGGTTGCCCGAATTTGTTTCGACCCTTTCTGACGGTGACGGCAACTTCACCATCTATCTGCCCAAGGCCGGAAGTTATTACCTCGGTGCCCGCATCCATGCCTGGGATATGCCCCGACCCGGCGAACTCTACGGTCGCCTGGGCGGAGAAACCCCGCAACCGGTGGCGGTGGTCAAGGGGGAATTCGTCGAGCAGGTGACGATTGTGCTGGCCCCTTTTACCGGAGAGTACAAGCAGGGCAAGAGCCGTCGCCCTTATTGAGCGGCGGAATCAGGTGAACACGAAAGCGCCCCGCCCGGTTCCTCCGCGCGGGGCGCTTTCGTGTTTCAGCGCAGTCCGAAGTGGGCCAGCAGTTTGCCGCCGAATTTATTCAAGGGATGGTCGCGGTCGAGGGATTTAAAGACCGGGGCTTTGCGCAGGCCGAGGTTGGTCAGGTGGGGGCGCACGATCTCACCGCCGCGGAGTTTGTGTCCCTTTTGCAGCACGGTGATGGCTTTGAGGCGCTGCCCGGCCAGCAGATGCACCCGGGCCAGGTTGAGGTAGAGCAGAGGGTTGGCCGGTTCCTGGCGCAGAGCCGCAAAACAGAGCGTCAACCCTTGTTGCAGCTGCCGGTGCTCGCGGGCCAGGCAATAGCCGAGGCAGGAGGCGGTCAGCGGGGTGCGGCCGAGACGGTCGGCATGCTCGAAGTGGACCAGTGCCTCAAGGGTCTTGTCCTGGTCAAGGGCTTCCAGCCCGCGGGTAATATGCAGGTGTTGTTCATTGCCATCCATGGCGCTCCTTCGGTTTCATTGGTGCCCAAAACCTATCGCCACTCTACCTTAGAATTACCCTCTGGCAAGGGGAGCATTGCAGTCAAAATTCGGCCGGGTTGTCAGAGGCAGCTGGCGGTCAGGGATTCGCCTATGGCCAGTTCCCGCAGTTTCAGGGCGATCCGGCGCCGGACCGGGGTGGGGATTTCCACCTGCAGGCAAAGAGCCCCGGGGTTGAGTTTGCGCGCTTCGAGTCGTTGCAGGGCGTTGCCGCCGGCGCCGGGGAGCCAGCGGATGTTGACCTCCGGCACAAAGGTGCGCTCTTCGCCGGGAAGCAGACTGCGGACCCCCGAGCGGGGGTCGAAGGCGCGGCCAAGCAGCGGAGGGGCGCCCTGGAGCAGAAACAGCTGGCCAAGGTGAGGGGCGGTGCAGAGCTCGACCGCAAGCTGCGGGGAGAGCTGTTGCAACAGGCTCAGCCCCTGCTGCAGCAGCGGAGCCGGTTGCAGTTGCAGGCCCTCGGGGGTGGTGGTCAGCTGACCAAGGTCCTGCAGTTTGGGGTAGGGTGGAAAGCCGCCGAGGCCGACCACCAGGCAATCGTCCTGTTCGGTGGCGCCGACACAGCCGTGGATATCGAGCAGCAGCTGCGGCGCTGGTATCTCCATCAGGGCGAAGTACTGGCGCAACCCCTCCTCGAGTTTGTAGCAGAGGGGGTGGCCGTCGGCATCGACATAGGGATAGATGACGTCGATGTTGCTCGGGTTGAGGGGAATCCCCCAGGACTTGAGTTTTTCCAGGTTGTCGTCGGTGAGGGGCTCGCGGCCGGAAAACCCGAGATTGATGATGGCACTGCCGGCGGCGCCGCTGCGCAACAGGTAAAGGGCGACATCCAGCGTGTGCGGATCGTAGGGGCCGTGGGTGGCAGTGATCAGTGGCTCCGGCAGCTCGGCGGCCGTTTGCCGGCGCAGCAGCACCACCCCGCCGGCGGCATCGGGGAGAAAGCGAGCGGCGAAGCCGGGCAGGGCACTGCCACAGGGGCGCCAGCCGCTATCATGGAGCGGACTCTGGCCGAAGAACTGGTGCAGGACCTGGCCGCGCCATTTGGCGATGAAACGCAGCGCCCGGTCGGCCATCCGGTAGTAGACGGCGTAGTGGGTCTGGTCGAGATAGACCCGGATCCCCAGCCGCTGCAGCAGCTCGCGGTTGTAGTTGTTCTGGGTGTGGTCAAGCAGCCGCTTGGTGATCTCCTCCATAGCGGCGAAGGCCGCCTCGGTGGGGAGCTCCCGCAGCAGCTCCACCCGCTTGAGATGGCGGTAGTCTTCCCGGCCGATTTCCACTTCCAGCCGGTTGAGATGGCGGCGGAAGGGGGCGCTGAGGTCGACGGTGAAGGGGCAGGTGAACAGTTTTGGGATGCCGCAGGGGCGATTGGGCATGGTCAAGGCCTTTCCTGGTCCCTCAAGCATAGCGGCATGCAACCCTGCGGACAAGGGTTACTCTTCGGCCGGCTGTGGCTCTGGGGTCGGCAGCGTGGGTCCAGGCGACTCGGAATCGAGGGGGACAGCAGGAGCTTCGGTTGCCGTAGCCTCATGGGGCGCCACGGCGGGTTCCGGCGCAGACACCGGTTCGTTGGCAGCCGCTGGCGGCTCACTCAACTCCTCGCTCTCCTCATCCAGCAACTCCTCTGCCGGCAGAGGCAGCTCGCCGCCAAGCTCCACTAAACTCTGGTTCACCTTGCGCTGCAGCCCGGCAATGTTGGGCTGACTGGCCAGGGCCAGCTGGAAATCGACTTCGCTCAGCACCCCCCGCTGGCGCATGAAGCGCAGAATCTTGTGCGCCCGGCGATCGACCTTGGCCAGGTTGCGATAAGGATTGTAGGCCAGTCGCGGACCCGGCAGCATGGCGGCGAGAAAGGCGCACTCGGCCGGGGTCATGGCCGAGGCCGGCTTGCCAAAATAGAACAGGGCCCCCTGGCCGACCCCCTGCACCAGCGGCCCGACTTCGATCAGGTTGAGATAGAGTTCGAGAATCCGGCCTTTGCTCAACTCCTGTTCCAGCCGATAGGCGAGGTAGAACTCCTTGAGCTTGCGGCTCAGGGTCTTCTCCCGCGACAGGTAGAGATTCTTCGCCAGTTGTTGGGTGATGGTCGAGGCTCCCCGGGCCAGACGTTTCTGTTTGAGGTCGTATTCGATCGCCTCCTGCAAGGCCTGAAAGTCAACCCCCTGGTGTTCGTAGAAGCGACCGTCTTCGGCCACCACCACCGCCCATTTCATCGCAGTGGGGATGCGCTCGAGGGGAGTCCAGCGGGGGTTTTTCGGCCCCAGCAGGAAGGGGTGATCGTTCCCCTGCCAGTCGCGGATGTTGATCTCCAGGTTGTGACGGGGGTCCTTGAGCTCGGCGATGGGGGGCAGCAGGGCCAGAGTCAGGATCAGATAAAGGAGATATCCGGCCGGGAGGGCCAGGGTCAGTGCCAATATGCGGCGCAGCCAGGGGCGGTTTTTTGACAGTGTGGGCATGGCAATAGACTCCATTGGGGAGGTCGGCAGGGGAATCGGATCGTCGCTGACCGGGAAGCCTAGCATGAAAACAGAGAAACGGGAGAGTCTAAAGGCGGCCAGGAACAGTGGCTAAAGGCTTGCTGAGCCCCAGGGAAAATGCTAGGTTCGGGCATTATTAAACCTCTGTGCCAGCTTGGCCAGAGACTTGAAGAGATGAGGCCTACCCATGGCGATCCGGTGGTGTTTGACAATCGGCGCAATCTTTGCATTTTCCCTCGGAGGCTCTGGAGCCTGGGGCGCCGAGTCGCTGCGCTATGCCGGTGCGACCACCCTGCAACAATACTATCTGCCCGATGCGGCAATCGCCTTCGAGGCCCATACCGGTAGTTTGATCCTGCTCCAGGGGGGGAATACCGATCCCGGCTTGAGCGCTCTGGCTGCCGGCAAGATCGATCTGGCCGGCGCCGGGCGGTTTTTGACCGCGGGCGAAAAAGCCGCCGGACTGGTCGAAACCCTGATCGGCTGGGACGCCCTGTCGGTGGTGGTTCATGCCAGCAATCCGGTGGAAAACCTCAGCCGCACTCAACTCAAGGGGCTGTTCAGCGGCCAGATCAATAACTGGCGGGAGTTGGGCGGGGCAGACCTGCCGGTGCAGGTGATCTCCAGCCCTCTTGGTTCAGGGATGCGCGCCGCTGTCACCGAGCTGCTACTGGGCTCTTCGCCGATGACCCGCCGGGAACTGGTCGCTGCCCGGGTGGCTGACTGCGATGATCAGGTGGCCCGCTACCACGGGGGGGTCTGTCTGCTCAGCCACAGCATGGTACAGATTCGGGAGGTCAAGGTGGTGGAAGTGGAGGGGGTTCTGCCGACCCGGGAGAATGTCGCCAGTCAACGCTACCCGCTGCTGAAACCCTTGCAGTTGGTAACCCGCGGCAAACCCCGGGGACTGACCGCCCAGTTTATCGAATTCAGCCTCGGCGACGAAGGCCAGGAGCTGTTGGCCCGGCATTTTTTTCGTCTCAAACCGCTGTGATCGCGAATCGGTCCAGGGGTTTCCACTGATCATCGCCCTGCGGGGCCGAAGGTGACGCCATGTTCAGTTCCCTGAAGTTGCGCTGGAAGATCCTCCTCGCCCTGGTCGGGCTTTCGGTGCTGCCGCTGGCGGTGGCACTGCTGCTGCTCTCCAGTTATTCCGAGCAGCAGCTGACCACCAGTATGCATGAGCGGATGGATGAGGTGGCGGCCTTCGTCAAACGAGGGCTCGATCATGACCTGGCGGTGGCCGGAACCTATATCACCCTCGCCAGTCAGAACACCGAGCTGATCAATTCCATCTACTTCGCTGAATCCAAAGAGGAGATGCTGGAGCTGGGTACCATTGTGGAAGATACCCGGGAGGCTTTCGGTTTTTCCCAGGTGCAGGTGCTCAACCCGCAAGGGCACCAGCTTCGCCGACTGCTGGCCCCGGCCTATGAGGGGCTCTCCTCGATCAGCGGGGTTGAGCATCCGCTGCTGCAGCAGGCCCTGCAGGGGCAGAGCGCCGCCAGCGGCCTGGATGAATTCGACGGCATGCCGGCGCTGGTCACCATCGCTCCCATCACCTTTCATAAAAAAGCCATCGGCTTCCTGGTCGGGGTGGTTTTACTCGATGATGCCTATATCGCCCGCCTCGGAACCACCAAGGTGGCCAAGGTTGCCTTCTACGATGAAGCCGGCCGGGTCCACTCCGATTACCCGCCATTGAAAACCCTCAAGGTCAGTGAATTCGCCAGCCAGCAATCCTGGCAACAGACCTTGGGGGAGACCCCCTTTGTTTTCCGTAATACCCGCTTCACCGAGCACAACGAGGGGATGTTGGTAGCGATCGATCACTCGCCGCTGCTCCAGGCCCGAGCCAACCTCAACAAGGTGTTGATCGCCATTCTGCTCGGAGTCGGTGCCTTGGCGGTGCTGATCGGCGTCGCCATCAGCCGGGGGATTGTCAAACCGCTGAATCTGGTGGTGGCCAATCTGCAGGAGATTGCCGAGGGGGACGCGGATTTGACCCGTGTTCTCGAAGTGACGTCCAATGATGAAATCGGTCAACTGGCCACCAGTTTCAACCTGTTTTTAAGCCGGCTGCGGGAGATGGTGCGGCGCACCCAGGCGGTGCGGGTTGATCTGCGCGATGCGGCCACCAAAATCCGCAATTCTGCCGGCGAGGTCAACCGCGGCGCTCTGGAACAATCGAAAGCGCTGCAGGACTGTTTTGTCGCCATTCAGGGGATCGACCAGTCCCTCTCCGGGGTGGCCGAGAGTACCGGTACCCTGGTTGATGCCGCCGAAGACAGCTCTTCTGCGACCCTGGAGCTCGGGTCGACCATCGAGCAGATCGCCGCCCAGATGGAGAACCTGTTCGCCACCGTCGATGAGGTCTCCAGCTCCATCGCCGAAATGAGCGTGGCCAGCCAGCAGATCTCTGACAACGTGGAAGTGCTCGCCTCTTCTACCGAAGTCACCGCCTCCTCGGTGACCGAAATGGATGTCACCATCAAGGAGATCGAAGAGAACGCCGAGCGTACCAGCCTGCTCTCCGAAGAAGCGACCCGCGACGCCCTTGATGGCAAGACCGCGGTCGATGCCACCATCGCCGGCATCGGCGCCATTCGGGAAATGGTCGATCGGGCCAGCACCACCATCGAGGAGTTGGGGGCCAAGTCCCAGGATATCGGCCGCATTCTCACCGTGATCGACGAGGTCGCCGACCAGACCAGCCTGCTGGCCCTTAACGCTGCCATCATCGCCGCCCAGGCGGGCGAGCATGGCAAGGGGTTCGCGGTGGTGGCAGCGGAAATCCGCGACCTGGCCCAGCGCACCGCGGTTTCCACCCGGGAAATCGGCGGCATTATCCAGGGTCTGCAGCTGGGGACCACCGAAGCGGTGGCGGTGATGAAGGATGGCAGCCGCCGGGTGCACGAGGAGGTGGTCCGCTCCAAGGCCGCCGGAGCGGCGCTTGAGAAGATCCGCAGCAGCAGTCTCAAGGCCGGCGAGCAGGTCCGTGGCATCGTCAGGGCCACCCAGGAACAATCGATCGGCAGCCGCCAGATCACCCAGTCGATCAATCAGGTGGCGGCGATGCTCGACCAGATCGCCAATGCCATCCGCCAGCAGAATTTCGGCATCCGCCAGTTGGCTCAGGCAGCCGAAGCGATGCGGGTGATCGCCTCCCAGGGGAAACAGAGCACCGGCGAGCAGGCCAAGGGGAGCCGGATGATCGCCAAGAGCGTCGAGAATATCCGCGCCATGGTCGAGCGGATCGACGCCGCCACCCGTGAGCAGACCGACCGCAGCTGCCAGGTGGTTGACGCCGTGTCGCGGGTGCGGCAGATCGCCGATCAGAACGTGACCCGCACCGGCGAGCTCGATCAGGTGGTGGAGAGTCTGACCAGCCAGACCGCCACCCTGGAGAAAGAAGTGGGTTCCTTCAAGGCATGAGCGATGAGCTGGCGGTCACCATCCTCGGTTCGGGAACCAGCACCGGCGTCCCGGTGATCGGCTGTGACTGCCCGGTCTGCAGCTCGGCACTGCCGCAAAACCAGCGCACCCGCTGCAGCGCCCTGCTTTCCTGGCAGGGGCGGCAGATTCTCATCGACACGGCCACCGACCTGCGCCAGCAGGCGCTGCGGGAGAAACTGACCCGGGTCGATGCCGTACTCTATACCCACACCCATGCCGATCACTTGCATGGCATCGACGATCTGCGCACCTTCAATCCTCGTGACGGCGGATCGATTCCCATCTATGGCAGCGCCGCCACCCTTGAGGCCATCGGCCGCAACTTCCATTACATCTTCAGCGACGGTCCCGACCCAGGTTACCGGCCGCGGCTCGAACCGCGGGAGATCAGCGGCGCCTTCGAGCTGTTCGGTCTGCCCGTCGAGCCGATTCCCCTGCTGCACGGCAGCAGCGAAACCCTCGGTTTTCGCGTTGGTGGCTTCGCTTATCTCACCGACGTCAGTGCCATTCCCGCCGCCTCCGAGCTGCGGCTGCAGGGGCTGCAACTGCTGGTGCTCGATGGTCTGCGTTTCTCCCCCCACAACACCCATTTCAACGTCGCCCAGGCGGTGGCGGTGGCGAAGCGATTGGGGGTGCCACGCACGATACTGACCCATCTCAGCCATGAAATCGACCACCAGCGCCATGGTGCCGAACTGCCGGCGGGGGTGGAGTTCGCCTACGATGGCCAGCGGCTGAAACTGGCTTTGCGCTGAACCCGGCGTCGAAACCCTTGAAATTCCCGCCCGTTTCCCCTTTAATAGAGCAAACCCCTTGCGAGCGGCCCGCCATGCATCAGGAAATCCGGCTCCACGGCCATGTGAATTCCAAGATCGAGTATTTCGTCACCGCCGCCGCTCGGGACGCCTACCGTTCCTATTTCTACGAAGCGGTCGGCGATGGTCTGCGGTTTTTCTCCCCCGGTAACGAGTTCGTGCTGGGGGCCGAAGGGATCAGCCATCGGGGCAACGGCGGCTCTTTCTGCGAATATATGTTCGGGGTCGACCAGCCGCTGGCCGACCTGGCCAAAGGCGATGTGCGCAACCGCCTGGTGCTCTATGGCGCCACCTACCAGCGCAACGGCAGTCTGCGCTTCACCGACCGCAGCGACGGCGGCCAGCCCTACGAACGGGTGTTTTTCGAAGGCAACGCCACGGTCAACTATTTCTTCTTCCTCACCGGTTCGGTCACCGGCAGCATGCGCGAACAGCAGGAGGGGTTGCTGCGGCTGCTTGGCCGCACCCTCAAGCGCAGCCTGGCAGTGGGGGTGGATGACGACACCCAGTTGACCGACGAGCTGTTCAGTCTCCTCGGTCATCGCAGCTCGCTCTATCTGGTCAAGCTGATCCACAAAAATCATAAACGTTTTCACGACGCCTTTCGGGAGCTCTACTTCGCCTACAAGGCGATCCCCGATGACGAATTCGAGCGCCTGCAGAAGCTGGGCGAGAGTCTCGACATCAACGAATACCAGCAGGAGCGGATCCGCATCGATGTGATGTACAAGCATCCCGACAACCGGCGGATCGTCGACGAGTACAAGAACATCCTGATCGAGTGCTACCGCAAAGGCCAGATCAACCAGCTGGAAAGCGCCCGCCTGACCCGCTTGAAAACCCTCTCAGTGCGCAACAAAATCCCCTCGGCGCTGTTCTATACCCTCGACAAGATGCTCCATCACGACAAGCTGCTCGACCAGGTGGAGCAGGATTACATCTCCGAGACCCGGCAGATTCTCGATGGCATCTTCCTGCAGGAGCGGCAGATCGATGCCAGCATCGAGGCCGAGGATATGATCAAGCTGTTTCACGCCAAACGCAAGGCGAGCGAAAATCGCGATCACACCTTCGAACAGATTCTGCTGGAGACCGGCAAGGCCTGCGACGAGAAGATCCATGGCGGCGCCGACCTCTCGCTGCTGGAGAGTTTGTCCTACGTCATCACCTATTTTGATCGCTACGACACCGCCCACAACTACATCAATCAACTCGCTTTCATGGAGAACGTGCATCTCTCCGAGGAGTTGATCCGCAGCCTGCTCGGCAACAAAAAAGCCTTCGATGCCTTCGCCGACAATCTTTTCGACCAGCTGTTCTTCGCCGAGATCCAGGGCAACAAGTATCTGGGCCGTTTTGGCTGCAAGAAGATTCAGTCCCTGCGCAAGGGCCTGGTCTCCATCGAGGAGGGGCGGCTGACGGTGCAGGGACTGCTGCGTCAGCTCAACGAGGTGACCGCCGAAGAGCGGCTCTACGGAGTCTTGCTGGGCCACGTCAAGGATCGGATCCGCAATTTCTACAGCCGTTACAACAGCCGCCTCGAGCAGGAGGCGCTGCGGTTGGAGGTTGCCGAAGAGCTTCAGAACAAAGGGCTTTACGACGACATGATCCCGCAGGGACTGTTCCGCGACGTAGTGGTCAACATCAAGAAGGAAGCGATTTATCTGCACAACCTGCTGCCGCGCATCGTCGCCGAGCGCGACATCGCCCTGCGCGAGGATTTCCTCGACAATAGCGGTCTCGACCGCTTCTACGTCGAGGAGTTGGAGCGGGAATATTTCGAACTCAACAACCTCGATCTCGTCGATCTCTACCTGATCCGCAAGGGCTTGAGCGGCTGACCCGGGCCGCAACGGCCCTCCGCACAGCCCTGTTCCGCCCGCACTCTGCTATTCTGCGAGGCCCTATGAACCTGCCCCCTCTCTCCCAGATCCGCAACATCGGCATTATCTCCCATATCGACGCCGGCAAAACCACCGTCTCCGAGCGGATTCTGTTCTACAGCGGTGAAATCCATCGCATGGGCGAAGTCCACGAAGGGGCTGCGACCATGGACTGGATGCCCCAGGAGCAGGAACGCGGCATCACCATTACCGCCACCAGCACCAGCTGCCGCTGGGGCGAGCTCTGGATCAACCTGATCGACACCCCCGGACATATCGATTTCACTATCGAAGTTGAGCGCTCGCTACGGGTGCTCGATGGCGCCATCGCCATCTTCAGCGCGGTGGAAGGGGTGCAGCCGCAGAGCGAATCGGTCTGGCGCCAGGCCAACCGTTACCAGGTGCCGCGGCTTTGCCTGATCAACAAGCTCGACCGCATCGGCGCCGAAGTGCCGCGGGTGCTGGAGCAGCTGCGCGAGCGGTTGGGGGCACGGCCGGTGCTGCTGCAGTTGCCGATCGGATCGGAGGGGGAGTTTGCCGGGGTCATCGATTTGCTGCAGATGGAGGCGCTGCAGTTTGCTGAGGCCGACCAGGGGACCACCCTGGAGCGGGGGGCGATCCCGGAAGAAATGCAGGAAGCGGCCCGCATCGCCCGGGAGGCGGTGGTCGAGGTGGCCGCCGATTTTGACGACGGTATTCTGGCCGATTTTCTCGAGGGACGGGAGATCACCGCCGAGCGGCTACGGGGGGCGCTGCAGCGGGGGACTCTACGCTGCGAGATTTTCCCGGTGTTTCTCGGCTCGGCGCTGCGCAACAAGGGGATTCAGCCGCTGCTCGATGGGGTCGGTTTCTATCTGCCGTCGCCGCTGGAAACTCCGCCGGTTCTGGTCGGTCGGCCGGGGAGCGAAGAGCGCGATCAGCCGCTCCCCTGCGACCCCAACGGACCGCTGTGCGCCCTGGCCTTCAAGGTGCTGGCCGATGAGGGGCGCAAACTCACCTATCTGCGGATTTATTCGGGGACTCTTAAAGCTGGCGACAGCCTGCTCAACAGCAGTCGCGGTGTCAGTGAAAAAATCGCCCGACTGTTCCGCATGCATGCTCACAAGCGCGAGCGCCTCGATGAAGCCCGGGCCGGTGACATCGTCGCCGCCGCCGGCCTCAAGGAGGCGCTGACCGGCGACTCCCTCTGTGCTCCCGGGCAGCCGATGCTGCTGGCCGGGCTGAGTTACCCGGAACCGGTCGTGACCCTGGCGGTGGAAGCCCGCGGCATCGAGGATCGGGACAAGCTGCTGCCGGCGCTGGAAAAACTGCAGTGGGAAGACCCCACCTTCCGGGTGCGGGAAGACCCGGAAACCGGCCAGACCGTGCTTATCGGCATGGGTGAGCTGCACCTGGAGGTCATAACCGATCGGCTGGCCCGGGATTTTGGCGTTGAGGTTTCGACTGGCCGTCCCCAGGTGGTCTATCGCGAAACCCTGGGCAAGGCGGTGGAGCGGCGCGAGCTGTTCCAGCGCGAGGTCGATGGCCGCCAGCACCAGGGGGAGGTGCTGCTGCGGCTCGAGCCCTTACCGCGGGGGAGCGGGGTTCGCATCACCCTGCCAGCGGCCGAGAGCTGGCTGCTGCCAACCGAATTGCAACTGGTGCTGCGTCAGGCCCTGGAGGCTTCCTGCGCTGCCGGGGTCTGCACCGGCTATCCGCTCACCGATGTGGCGGTCAGCGTGCTCGAGGCCCCCTTTGTCCCCAACCTCACCAGTGAGCTCGGGCTGCGGGCGGCGGCAGGGCGCGGACTTTCCCTGGCTGCCCGGGAGGCAGCCCCCACCCTGCTGGAGCCGGTGATGGCGCTGGAGCTGACCCTGCCCGGGGATTGCGCCGGCAAGGTTTTCGGCAGTCTGCAGCAGAAACGGGGGCGAATCGAGGGGATGACCACCGCCGGCGGACTCGAGGTCATCCGCGCCAGGGTGCCGCTGTCGGAACTGTTCGGTTATATGACCGAGCTGCGCAGCGCCACCAAGGGGCGGGGGAGCTTCACCATGGAATTTTCGAATTTCGATCTGGCGCCCGCCGACACCCTGAGGCGCTTTGGACTTGGTTGACTTGTTTCGGGCGCAACTTTTGCACTGAAGCCTCCCGTTTGGCAGACCCGCAGGACGAGGGTTGTGCTTGTCAACCCCTTGTGGTGGATCGAGCCCGGGAGGCAACAAAATGCAGTGGCGCGGCAACATTCTGTTTCAATACACGGTGATCATCTTCCTGGCGGTGCTGCTGGTCTCCCTTGGCCTGGCCTACAGCCTGTCGCGGCAGATTACCAGTCACCTGATCCACGCCCACATCACCCTGTTCCCCCAGGTGGTGAAGACCTTCGCCCACGAAACTCCGGAAATATTCGATTTTCTGCGGCAGCCGGCAGGGACTTCGCCCTCCGCCAAGGTCGAGCACCTGATGGAGGATCTGCGCGGCTTTGGTGCGGTGTTCCGGGTCAAGATCTGGGGCGCGGATGGGACCGTGCTCTGGAGCGACCGCCCCGAACTGATCGGGAAGAATTTCAGCGACAACGAAAACCTGCAGCTGGCGCTGGCCGGCAAGGTCAGCGCCGAGCGCAAGTGGCCGAGCAAGAGTGAAAATGAGGCGGAACAGGGGCGCGGGCTGGTGCTGGAGATCTATACCCCCCTGGAGCAGGATGGCCAGATCGTCGGAGTCATAGAGCTCTACGAATCGGACGCCGCGCTGTTTGAGCAAATCCGCACCAACAACCGCCTGGTCGGGATCACGGTCTTCGCCGCCGGGCTGGGGCTCTACCTGCTGTTGTTCGGGGTGTTCCGCCGCGCCTATCACCGTCAGCGTCTGGCCACCGAGGAGCTGATCCAGACCCAGGATGCCACCATCGCCGCCCTGGCCCATCAGGCCGAACTGCGGGACCTGGAAACCGGCGAGCATCTGGAGCGCACCGCCCTCTACGTCAAAATGCTGACCGAGGAGCTGGTTCTGGATCCTTTGCGCAGCGCCCAGCTCAATCAACGGCTGGTGCAGGATCTGATCAAGTCGACGCCGCTGCATGACATCGGCAAGGTCGGGGTTCCCGACGAAATTCTGCGCAAGCCGGGCAAGCTCACCGCCGAGGAATTCGCCGAAATGAAGCGTCATTGCGAGTATGGCGCGGCGATCCTGCAGCGGGCCCAGGACCGGCTCCCCTTCCAGTCTTTTCTCGGGGTCGCCATCGATATCGTGCGCTATCACCACGAACGCTGGAACGGACTCGGCTACCCCTATGGGCTCAAAGCCGAAGCAATCCCCCTCTCCGCCCGCATCATGGCCCTGGCCGATGTCTACGATGCCCTGCGCTCACGGCGCTATTACAAGGACGCCATGCCCCATCCCCAATGTGTCGAGATCATTCAGGGCGATTCCGGTAGCCACTTCGATCCTCAGGTGGTTGTCGCCTTTCTCACCCGGGCCGAAGAGTTCCGCAAAATCTCCGAAGAGATGGCTGACTGAACTCAGCCACATCCTGATGTAAACGGCCGTAATTCCCCTCTGGTTTTCAGCGTCGCCGCTGCCGGTGCCTGCAATGGTTATCGGCCATCTCTGCCCCCCAAATAAAATTGCAATCTGCCCCTGCCAACAGGTCCAGTGTTTTATTATTCTGTGGGTAGTGAACTCTGGCGATGCAAAAACACCACTTTAATAGCAAAGCTCAGACAAGAGCTTGACCCCCTGCTCGATTTCGGCAGCGGAGAGTGCGCCGAAGCCGAGCAACAGGTTTAAAGGTTCCGGCGGCTCGCCGATGCAGGTGTTGCTGAAGGGAAACAGGCGAATCCCCTGCTGCTCGGCCCGCTGGAGGATTTCGGCTTCGCCGCAATTGCCTTGCTGCAGCTGTAAAACCACATGCAGACCGGCCCCCTGGCCGACCACCGTCGCCTTGCTGCCGAAATGCCGCTCAATGGCCTGCAGCAGCAGATCATGTTTGTTTTTGTAAAGAATGCGCATCTTCCGCACATGCCGCATCCAGTCTCCCTGCTCCATGAACCTGGCCATGGTTTTTTGCTCCAGCAAGGAGACGGTGGAAAAATAACCCTGAAAACTCTCGTGGTAGCCGGCAAGCAGGGGACGAGGCAAGACCAAATAGCTCAGGCGCAGTGCCGGCGACAATATTTTTGAAAAAGTCCCCAGGTAGATGATGTTTCCCTGTGGTCGCAATCCTTGCAGCGAGGGGATCGGTTTGCCCTGATAGCGCAGTTCGCTGTCGTAGTCATCTTCGATGATCAGATTGCCGCCCGCATCCGCCCATTCGATCAGTTTCAGCCGCTGGGCGATCGGCATCACATAACCCATCGGCAGCTGGTGCGAGGGGGTGACATAGACAATGCTGCTGCCGCTGGCCCGGAGCAGGTCGAGGTCGAGTCCACTCGATGTCACAGCCACCGGTACGACGTCGTAGGAGTGGTTGCGAAACACCGCTCGGGGAAGGTGATAGCCGGGATTTTCCACCGCCACCGACGCGTGTGACCTTTTCAGCAGCTGAGCGACGATATCCAGACTCTGCTGCAACCCGGCGCAGATCATTATCTGCTCCGGCTCACAGCTCACCCCCCGGGAGCGCTCCAGGTACTGCTGGATGCTGCAACGCAAGCCCCAATCTCCCTGGGGATCGCCATATTGGGTCAGCTCGCGGGAACTCCCGCGCAGGCACTCCAGGAAGCAACTGCGCCAAAGTGCCGAGGGAAAACTGGCCGGATCGAGCCGGGCGGGATGGAAATCGAAGGGGTAACTTGCTGAAGGTTTGATCGGACGGCTCTGCTTGAGCGGTTTCGGGGCGAGGGAGAGGGGCGCGACTTCACCGTCGAGGGCCGAGACGAAGTAACCGCTACGGGGCTTGCTGTAGATATATCCTTCCGCAAACAGCTCCTGGTAGGCGCTTTCCACCGTGTTGCGACTGGTCGAAAGTTCGGCCGCCAGGTCTCTGACCGACGGCAGTTTGGCATGGGCCGGCAATTTCCCCGACAGTACAGACTTGCGGATCTGCTGATAGAGTTGTTTGTATAAAGGGTCGCTGCCGTTGCTGTTCAGAATAAACATCCGCTGTTCCCGTCCCAAGAGAAGGCTGCTTAGCCACAACACTTACCGGAGGTACGCCCCATGATTCCTGAAAACCTGCTCGAAATCCTGAAAAAAGACGGCATCGTCGCCATCGCCACCCTGGGCCAGGATGGGCCGCATCTGGTCAACACCTGGAACAGTTACATCCGCATCACCGAAGATGGCCGTCTGCTGATCCCCGCCGGCTACATGAACCGCACCGAGGCCAATATTGCCTTCAACCCCGAGGTGTTGATGACGTTGGGCAGCAGTAAAGTGCCAGGTCTGCATGGGCCGGGCGCAGGCTTTCTGATCAAAGGCAAGGCCGCCTTCATAACCTCCGGCCCGGATTTCGATCTGCTCAAGGCCAAATTCTCCTGGCTGCGCGCCACCCTGGCGGTGACCCCCGACTCTGTTACCCAGACCTGGTAACCGGATTTTTTTATAAACTGGCGCTGGATCTGGACGATATCCTGCTCGCCACTGTGGCGGCCCACCTCATTTGCGGGTGGGCCGTTTCGGTTTAGGCTGTCGTGGTTGACGGCAAGACCCTGGCAGTGAGCGGCTTCAGGCAGGAATTCTAGGTATAAAAATAGCTGGGACAATCCGATCGAGTATCGTCCCAGGCCTGGTCGTAGGCTTTAAGGATCACCTCGGGCAGCGGGGTTTGATGGGCGCTTTGCAGATTGGTTCGCAGTTGTTCCGGGCTGGAGGCTCCAAGGATCAGCGCATCACCTCGAAGCGCCGACAACTGGGAATGAAACAAGCCCCAGCGCAAAGCACTATCCGCCATGGCGAGCTGGTTCTGCGCACACAGCGTTCGCAGCCGGTCGACCGCATCGAAATAAGATTGTTTCCAGTAGCGATCGAGATAGCTGGTGATGAGCGCAAAGCGCCCCTCGCTGGGGTGCCGCTCCCGGGCCAGGTACTTGCCGGTCAATATTCCGGCCGCCAGTGGGTTGTAGGCGCAAAAGCGCAGGCCCAAGGCCCGCAGGGCCGGAAAAAGCTCCGGCTCCACGTCGCGGGTGACGGCATTGTAGCGGCCCTGGTAAACCGCCGGCAGCACCCAGTTGTTGCGCTGGCAGAGGTGCCAGATCTCGATGACTTGCCTGGCAGCGAAGTTGCTCAGTCCCAGTTGGCGAAATTTGCCTTGGCGGTAGAGCTCCTGACAGGTCGCAAGGGTGGCCTCAATCGGGGTTTTTGAGTCTGGGGCATGCAGATAAAACAGATCGACGGTTTCGGTCCGCAGCGAGCGCAAGGAGGTTTCCAGCTGGCGGCGCAGGCTCGCCGGGGACAAACCCTCCTCATTCCAGGGATTGGCCTTGGTCGCCAGACACAGCTGCTGGCGCCGTGCTGGCGGAAGCAGCCGGCCGAGGATCTCTTCGGTCAGCCCCTGGCCGTAATAGCCGGCGGTGTCGATCTCCCGGTAGCCCGCATCCAGGAACAGTCCCAGCATCCGGTCGAGGATCTCTTCGGTCAGCCCCTGGCCGTAATAGCCGGCGGTGTCGATCTCCCGGTAGCCCGCATCCAGGAACAGTCCCAGCATCCGGTCGGCAGCGCTCTCATCCACCTGATTGCCGATGGTCATGGTGCCGAGGATGATCCTGGGCGAGGGGGCGTTTTGATCCATGGCAGTACTTTCAGAAAGAAGGCAGTGGCCATGCCCGGGAGCTTCGGTCGGCCAATTTAGGAATGGCTGAGCAACGCCGGCGGCACCTGCGCTTCGCAGGGGATTTTGACCTGGCAGAGGCCGCAGGGGGTGGCGCCGGTGCCGTAGGTTTCGGTGGCGTAGGGAGCGGTGACCTCGCGGATGTAGCGATGGCAGCCCGGCTTGTCGTGGCCGCCGTCGGTGGTGATGGCAGCGGCCGGGCAACGGGGGGCGCAGGCGCCGCAGCTCCCTTTGGCGTACCAGAGACACCAGGCCTGGTGGTTATCGCCATAGGGGCGGGGAGTGACGGGGAGTTGCATCCGCACCACCACCGAGCCGAAACGCACCGCTTTGCCGGCGCGGGTGATCAGGCCGTCGGAAAGGCCGAAGGTCCCCAGTCCGGCGATAAAGGCGGTATGGCGCTCGGACCAGTTGGAGCAGATGCCGTAGTTTTCCGACTGGCGGTAATCAAAACCAGGCAACCGCTCAGGGGCTACGGCGGGATATCCTGCGGCAGTCAGGGTCGAGGCGAGCTGCAGCCGCAGTTCACAGTTGAACTGTTCGCCGAAAAAGCGCGACCGAGCCCAGCGGGACGCGGGCAAGGTTTTTTCCTGGCGCTGCTCGGCCCGGGTGGCCGGGGTCTGCGGCAGCAGGTAGCTGATCACACTCAGTTCGGCGGCGGCGGCGGGTTGGTCGGGGAAGGCGAGTGCAAAAGCTTCCTCCGGGGTCCAGTAAAAGGGGCCGATCATCGCCTTGAACTGGGCGAAGAAGGGGTCATCGCCCCTGGCGACGGCGAGCTGGGGTTCGCCCCAGGCTTTTTCGCCGCCGTCAAGCTGGAGGCTGTTGCTGGGGGCGGTGGCCCAAAACTCGCGGATGCTCTCTTCGAGTTGGGCAAGAGATGGTGCAATGGCAGATGTCATCTGGTCACCCCGCAGGCAAGAGAGGGAATTACGGTCCGAGCAGAAACCGCAGCTGGAAATCGGCCAGAGCGCGAAACTGTGCTTCCGCCATCAGCGGGGTGACATTGATCACCACGTCCCGGCCGGCGTCGGTGTTGAAAATATCGAAGGCCCGAACTGCCAGGGGGGCGGAAGAGTAATCCGTGGGAACGAGACCAGAGCTCACCGAATACCTGACCAAGTCGAGCAGAACCGGGACGGTGGTGGCAAAATCGACGAAATTGACGAAAACGGTCAAGCTGGCTGAGAGGATGGTGGCGTCCAGGGGAATCACTGCCTGGCCGGTGGTGCCATCGAGGGGGAAGTCGAGAAAGGCCCGGTACTCGGGCTCATTGGGGGCGAGGCGGTCGATGCCGAACAGCAGGGTGTCGGGACCCTGGGTGATGGTGTAGGAACCCCGAACCGGGTCGAAGGCGATGTCACCGTCGGTCGGTTGATCGCTGAGCAGGGTGGCGACAAAGGTTCCCGCGATTCCGGGCAGGGCATACTCGATGGTCAGTTCCGGCGCAGTGACCGACACGCTGGGACGGTCATCGATCCCCACCAGTCCGGGTTCCACCACGATCGGAGGGTGGCTGCCGCCGCCCCCGCAACCGCCCAGCAGTGGCAGCAAAAGTCCAAGTATCACCAAATACCGCAACCTGATCCATCCGCGCATAGTCGCTCTCCTCCTGCCGGTTCGCTCTCCTGCTCCCTACTATAGCGGAAGAAGCCGGTTTCTGTCCGCCAAAACCTCAACATTGAACCAGGCCAGGCGATAAAAAACGGGCGGGCTCTTTCGAGCCCGCCCGACAGGAGGCATCATCCGTGGACGATGGTGGTGCTTACCAGCGCTCGTTGCCGTGGCAGGAGGTGGTACAGGTTTTGGTGCTGGTGTTGTAGCTGGTTACCCGGGTATTGCTACCGCCGATGCCGGCTGCGGCGCTATTTATGGCGGTGGTGTTGAGGCCGCTGAAATGGGTCGTGGCCAGCTTGGTGGTGTCATGGCAGACGGTGCAGGCGTAGCGGGAGACGTGCTTGCCATGGTCGCCCGAGTTGTAGCTGTTGAACTGGGCGGTGCCCGAGGCGTGGCAGGAGGCGCACTGGGTGTTGACCGCAATGCTGCCGCTCCACCAGTCGGGGGTGGTTTTACCGCCGTGGCAGCTGACCGTGGAGCAGGTGCCGTTGCCATTGTCGCGGGCGGCGCCCGATTTGGCGTTGTAGGCCGCCGGGAAGGTCAGTTCGACGTTATTGTTGTGGCTGGCGCCGCTGTGGCAGATCTGGCAGTTGTTGCCGACGGTCGGTAGAGCGGCATGCACGGCATGGGCGCCCTTGGTGTTGGGGTAGCTGGTGCCGCTGGGCGGCTGGCCATGGCAGGCGGTGCAATTGCTGTAGTCCGGACCTGGTGCCGGGGTCGGCGTTGGGGTCGGGGTCGGAGCGGGAGCCGGGGCATTGGCATTGGCGAAGCTGCCGATGGCGCTGGCTTCAGCGCTGCTGACCGCCAGATTCTGGTGGCCGGCGGCGAGTTTGGTGCCGATCAGAGTCCCCTTGCCGCCGAGTTCGCCGGCAAAGCCGCTGGTATCAACACTGCCAAGCTGGTGGCAGACGGCACAGAGCGAGTTGTACAGAGCCTGGCCGTTGGGCGCCGGGGTCGGGGTCGGAACCGGGGTTGGAACCGGAGTCGGAACCGGAACCGGCGCAGGAGCAGGAGCGTGAAGATTGGCAAAGCTGACCAGAGCGCTGGTATCTGCGCTGTTGAGAGTCAGGCCCTGGTGACCGGCGGCGAGTTTGCTGGTGATCAGGCTGCCTTTGCCGCCGAGCTCGGGAAAGCTGCCACTGGTATCATAGCTGCCGAGTTTGTGACAGGAGGCGCAACGGGTATCGTAGACGGTCTGGCCGTTGGGGGCCGGGGTCGGAGTCGGCAGCGGTGCCGGAGCGGCCGGAAGGGCCGCGGCGATGGCGCTTGCTTCGGCGCCGGTCAGCACGATGCTTCCCATGCCGCCGATTTTATTGCTGATGGCGCTGTTGATCGCAGTGGCGGTGCGGGTCTTGATGTTGGATGCCGACAGCAGGCCGTGGCAGGATTGGCACTCCACTCCGTAGAGGGCGGCGCCGTCGGTGGGGCGAACCGGGGTCGGCACGGGTACCGGTGCCGGGGTTGGGGCTGCCGGGTTGGTGCTCAGGTGCGCGGTCAACGCGGCCAGTTCAGCGGCGGCGAGGGACTGTCCCATATGGCTGGTGCCGTTGAATTTGGCAGCAAGTTTGCCGCCGTCACCGCTCAGATTCATAACGCTGGTGGAGCTGTCGAGGCTGTGGCAGCCGCCGCACTGTGTGCTGAACAGGGCCTGGGCGTCGATGCCCGGGGCCGGTGCCGGCGCAGGGGTGCCGCCGACCGGGTTGCTCTGCTGGTATTTTTCCAGAGCCATGGCCGGAGCCTGTTGCAGCGCCTGGAAGATGGCGTTGTCAACCGTGATCGGGTCGAGGCGGCCGCCATTGGCGGCCAGGGATTCCTTGGCCACGGCAATCAGGTTGCGCTGCAGTTGCACCGCGGTGGCGATCAGATCATTGACCGCCAGAGTGCCTTTGCTGCTGCCGACCTGGGGGGCGGAGGCGACTGCGGCTGCCAGTTCCTGGCACAGGGCGCTGTTGAGGGTTTCGCGAACCCCCAGGGCCAGGCTGTCAAACAACAGCGCGGTGTCGGTGCTGCGCAGTTCGTTGACGTTCATGTCGTAATTATTGCGAGCAGCCATGACCGCATTCAGGGCCAGGTTGGCCTGCAGCGGCTTGAGATTGGCGTCGCTGACGGTGGCCGGGTCGGTCGGCAGAGCGGCCAAGGGGTCGGCAGTCAGGTCAGCGGCGCTCAGGCCGGCAAAACCTGCCCGCTGCAGTTCGGCCAGCAGCTCAGCCTCGCTGGCGCCGTTGGCCAAAACCGTGGTCATGGGGGAAACCACCAGGGCGGCGTCCCCTTCGGCGGTCACCTTGCGCTTAAGAATCCCCTCGAAGGGTGCGCCTTGGTGCATCCCCTTGGCGCTGGCCTTCATCATGATGGTCGAGCCGACGGTGGTTGCCTGGGGGAAGCTGAAGCGCCCGAGGGGATCGCTGGCCGAGGACTGGCGCTGCAGCACGGTGACGCCGTCGGCAGCGATTTCCTGAAACATTGCCCCTTCGATATAGGGGTCGACGGCGACGCCGCTGATCGGGCCGCTCGGGCTGGCAACGCCGCCGGCGGTGCTGCCGCCACCCCCGCCGCCGCCACAGGCGACCAGGCCGCTGAGGGTGAGGGGGAGGAGCAGGGTCCAGATTATTTTCTTCATGATTGGCTTTGCTGACATGTTCGAACTCCTTTGCGTCAGGGGAAGACCGGGGGCCGTTTTTTCCTTGTGCTGAAAACTGGCGCCCCGACGAGGTAGGCCTCGTGCCGTCGGTATCGGCTGCAGATCAATATTGCAAAAGTGTGCCCAACTTTGCACAATGGCTGGTGTCTTCATTAAACGGACAGTGTTTTCAGCTGGTTGCAATTGACCTGCTGGTTTCCCTCTCGGGGGATTGCTTTAATCCATGGAATTCTGTCGCGGTTTGCCCACATGGTCGCGCCAAAATTGGCACAAGCCGGTCAGGATTCGGACGGAAGGGGCCAAGGCCCGGCTGTGGTGGGCTCGAGGGGGCGTCTGCGAAGGGGCCTGGTTTCGGGTAGACTTGCCGGTATCGGCTTCAATGCAGGGACAATCCAGTTTTTTCGCGGGGCAGCCAACAGGAGATCAGGGTATGGGGAACGAAAATTTCTGGCAGGCAGATGATCAACAGCAGCGGTTGGAGGAAACCCTTGGGCGCTCAGGCTCCGGGCGGGATCTGTCGCTACGGCGCGACGTGCGCTCTTTGGGCAAGCTGTTGGGGGTGGTGATCCGGGAGCAGGCGGGCGAGGGGGTTTACCAGGTCGAGGAGGAACTCCGGCAGTTGGCCATCCGTTACCGGGAAGAGTCGCAAGCGGTGGCGCTGCAGGACCAGGCGGCGGCGTTGATCGCCGGGCTCTCCCTGGCCGATGCGCATCAGATTATCAAGGCGTTTGCCAGCTTTTTCGAGCTGACCAACCTGGCCGAGACCAATCATCGCAAGCGTCGCCGGCGGGCCATGGCCCTGCAGCCCGGGGTGACCGATAAACCCGGGTCCTGGCGGGGAACTTTGCGCCGGTTGCAGGCGTCGGGATTGGGGTTGGAAGAGGTTGTCGCCTTGCTGCGACAAATCGAAATCGTGCCGGTCTTTACCGCCCATCCCACCGAGGTGGCGCGGCGGGTGGTGCGCTACAAGCGGCGACGGATCGCCCGGGTGCTGGCCGAACTCGATCGCCTGCCGCTGACCGCGGCCGAGGCGGCGGCCGGGCAGGAGGCGATTCTGGCGGAAATTACCGCCCTCTGGCAGACCGACGAGGTGCGCCGGCAGAAACCGAAGGTCGGCGACGAAATCCGTATGGGGCTCGATCACTATCCCGAGTCGTTGATCAAGCCGCTGGGGGATTTTTACCGGGATCTGGAAGCGGCCTTGCAGGAGGTGTTTGGCGCCACCCTTCCCGCCAGTGAGCTGCCGACCCTGCTGCGCTTCGGCTGCTGGATCGGCGGCGATCGCGACGGCAATCCCTTCGTCACCGCAGCGACCACCCGCACGGCGTTGGAGCGGGGGCGGGAGACGATCCTGCAAAGCTATCTGGGGGAGCTGGAGATTCTCAGGGAATTGCTGACCCCCTCGACTTGCCGGGTGGGCGTTGCCGCCGAGCTGCGGGAGGCCCTGCAGGATTATATGCGGCTCTATCCGGAAACCGCCCGGGAGGCGGCCGGCTACCCGGACTGCGAAACCTACCGGCAGTATCTGCGTTTCGTGCTCTATCGGTTGCGCCAGACCCAGCAGTTAAAGGCGGTCGATGGTTATGCCGGGCCCGGAGAGCTGCTGGCCGATCTGCAGCGGGTGCGCCGCAGTCTCGGTAGCGGTGGGGGGGAGCGGCTGGCGCGGCAATATGTCGATCCGATGCTGCGGCGGCTGCAGACCTTCGGTTTTCACCTGCATACCCTCGATATCCGCCAGCATGCCAAGGTCCACGCCAGCGCTGTGGCCGAGCTGGCCGCCGGCGCCGCCCTCGACGGCGGTGCTGCCGGGACGGCGCTGCCACCCTCGCCGGAAACCACCGAACTGCTCAGCACCCTGCGGGCCATCGCCCGGCTCAAAGGACAGATGCCGCCCGAGTCGATTCGCAGCTATGTCATCAGTGGCACCACCTGCGCCGAGGACCTGCTGCGGCTGATCTGGCTGATGGAACTGTGCGGGGTGGCGGTGGGGGGCTCGGCCGACGGTCGCGACCCTGGGGTGATGCCGGTGCCGCTGTTCGAATCGATTGCCGACCTGCAGGCGGCCCCGGTCATCTGCCGGCAGCTCTGGAGCTCTGCCGAGTATGCGCCGCTGCTCGATTCCTGGGGCCGGGAGCAGGAGGTGATGCTCGGCTATTCCGATTCCAACAAGGACGGCGGCATGCTCACCAGCACCAGGGAGATCTACAAGGCCCACGCCGAGCTGCATCGGGTGGCGGCCGAGTGCAAGGTGCGGCTGCGGCTGTTCCATGGTCGTGGCGGCACCGTCGGGCGGGGCGGCGGGCCGACCCATCGTTCGATCCTGGCCCAGCCGCCGGGGGCCTTCAGCGGCCAGCTCAAGCTCACCGAACAGGGAGAGGTCATCAACTTTAAATACGCCTCGGCCGATTTGGCCCTGCGCAACCTGGAATTGATGGCTGCGGCCGCCCTTGAGGCCCTGGCGACCGGCAGTTCCGGCTCCGAGCCGGCCCATTGGACCGCGGCTCTTGACCAGCTTTCGGCCGATGCCTTTCGCTGTTATCGGGAAAAAATTGCCGATAATCCCGATATTCTCCCCTATTTCGAGCAGGCCACCCCGGTGCTCGAGTTCGAACTGGCCAAACTCGGTTCCCGGCCGGCGCGGCGCAGCCAGAGCCGGCAGCTGGATGATCTGCGGGCGATTCCCTGGGGTTTTGGCTGGATGCAGAGCCGGCATGTATTGCCGGGCTGGTTCGGAGTCGGTCATGCCCTGGAGCGGTATGTTGCAAAGGGGGAAGGGGGGATGGCGCTGCTGCAGGAGATGATGGTGGATTTTCCGTTTTTTAACGACATGCTGCGCAACGTCGAGCTGGCCCTGACCAAGGTCGATTTGCCGCTGGCCCGGCGTTATGCCGAACTGGTCAGTGATGCCGGGTTGCGCGAGCGGGTCTTCGCCCTGGTGGTTGACGAGTTCGAACGGACCCGCCGCCTGCTGCTGGAGGTGACCGGCCAGCAGTCGTTGCTGGAAAAAGATCCGGGCTTAGCCGGCTCGCTGCGGCTGCGTAACCCCTATGTTGACCCGATGAGCCTGATCCAGGTGGAACTGCTGCGGCGCAAGCGTGGAGGGGAGGCAAATCCCGAGCTCGATTATGTGCTCGCCTCCTCGATCAACGGCATCGCCGCCGGTTTGCGCAATACCGGTTGAAACCGCGGCTTTCAGCCGGCCGGGAGCGACTGCTTGTCAGTCGCTTCATTTTCGGCGGCCGCGGGTTCAGTCGTTTGCCGCGGCCAGCGCCCCAACGCCACCGATTCGATGGCGATCGCCAGGCCGAAGGTGAAAACGCTGGCCACCAGGGGGACGCCGCTGGTTCCCATCAGGTCGAAGAGGAAGACCTTGATGGCGGCGATCAGGGTCAGAAAGATGGCGATGTTGCGCAGTTCGGCGTTGCGGCGGAAGAACGCCAGCAGGATCAGGCTGCCGACGGCGACGTTGAGAATCACCGACTGAGCCCCGCGGAAGGAGTTCTCGAGCTCTCCGGGGAGTTGCAGCAACAGCTGGTAGGCGCCAGTGCGCAGGAAGATGAAGCCCCCCACCAGGGAGGCCAGCAGCAGGAAGGTCGAGAGCCGGTTTTCCGGATCGAAGCGGTTGAAAAAGACCGAGTCTTTGGGTGGGGCTGTCTTGCGGCACCAGCGGAACTGGAAAAAGCCAGCCAGCGCCAGGGCGCCGGCAGCAATGCTGGTTGCCACCGCTGCCGTACCGGGTGGATTGCCGAGCACCTGGGTGGCCAGCAGGGTGGCGGCCAAAATCTGGGTGGCGTAGGAGGTGAGCCGCACTCCGCCGCTGTGCCATTCCTTGGCAAACCAGGCCATGGCTGGCGCCCCCAGAGCCAGCACGATGATGGCGATTTGCTCGTTGCCGAACAGCACCGGCATGGTTTGCGCCAGCAGAATCGTGCCGGCGACGGTGAAGGCGTTGGTTCCGGGTGCGCCGGGGAGCTGGCGCTGACCAAGCCAGTAGGCGATGCCGAGGTGGGCCAGGGCGGCAAATAGCCCCAGCGTGCCGATCACTCCCCAGCCCCGCCCGGGTTGGACCATGTGCAGCAGGGCGGCAAAGGCCCACAAACTATTGAGGGCGGGAAGGCAGAGGTCGAATTTGCTGATACGGTTTTCGCCGCTGCGCAGAATGCCGAACAGGGCGGTCCCCAGAAAGGCGGCAGCGAACAACAGCACCGCCGGGATGTACCAGCCGGCAGCCAGTTGCGGCGGAACGGGAGCGCTTTTGCTCATGGCGAAGGCCAGCTTGATCCCCCAGACATGCAGCATGCCGGCGGTGATGCCGAAGATGGTCCAGCGCAGCCAGGAGCAGCGCTGCAGGCGGGTGGCATAACTGCCAAGGATGTTGGCGGTGATCAGCACCATCGACAGGTAAGGGAAGAAGGGGTGGGGGTAGTCGATGGCGACCCCGGCCAGGCACATGCCAAAGGTGCCGACCAGAATCGGCAGCGGGATGTGATGGCGGAAACTGATGATGGCGGTTGCCACTCCGGTCAGCATGATCATGAAATAGGCCGGAACTGCCGGCAGCGATTCGAAGTGAGCGTGGGTTTCCACCACGATGCTGTACATCAGCACCGCCCCGCAGATGGTAAAGATCGGCGCCAGCGCCGATTTGCCGGCATACAGGCGCCAACCGGCGATGATCAGGGCGCCGGCATAGGTCATGCCGAGATAGGCCCCGATCTGATCATCAAGCAGGTCGCTGTCGGTCACGGTGCGCAGCACCAGCGCCACCACCAGCAGAAAGCAGAGGGCGGAGATGCGTGGCAGCAGTGACGATTGCCCCATCCATTTGACCAACTCTTCCGAGGCATCCTCGGGAGCGATGGCCCCTTCCCGAAGGGCCACCGGCGCGGGCGCAGCGGTGGCTGTCGCGGCGCTGTCGGTCTGATTCAGGCGGGCCGAGAGTTGCTCGACGCGGGTATTGAGAGACTGAACCTGGGCGGTCAACTCTTCGAGGCGGGCTTCGAGCTGTTGCGGCGTTTGGGGCATGGTGGGTCCTTGCTGTTGGCCAGGGGAAGGGCGCGGTTATTTGTAGATTCCGGCACCGACCAGCATATCGGTCTGGCCGACCCGGTAGATATAGGTGAACTTATCCGTCGGGTCCTTGTCGGAGGCCCCCGGTTTCGGCCACATGTAGCCAACCCACCCCTCGCCGTTGTTTTTTGCCACCTCGACGAAGTCGATGAAAATCAGCTTCGGATTCTTTTTGTTTTTATCGGTGACACTGAGCAGGCTCCCTTTTTCGGTCAATTGGGGAATGATCGGATGGGCCAGCATGTGGCCATCGAGATTCATCAGGAATACGTAGGTGTCCTTCCAGACGAACTTGCCTTCCTTGTTGGCAATTTCGGCAATACCGGCTTCGCGATTTTCCAGCAGCATAGCGGCAGCCTCTTTACACTTCTCCACGACTTCGTCCTTGGTGGCGCTCTCCTGCGCCAGAACGGGGGTGCCGCAGAGCAAAAACAGCCCGCAGGCGAGCAGGGTCAGGCAGGTGGCCAGGTGTTTCATTGGGTCCTCCTTGGGGTCGGGTGGTGGGTGGGTGCTCGATCTGTCAGCAGTGAATCCGCGAGTAGGTTTGTGGTGCGCAATGTCTGCATAATTTAAACATTGTTTTGAAAAGTGTAAATATAAAATCGTCAACAGGCTCGGCGACTGTGTTGATGCGCACCTTGGAGACCGTATTGCCCACAGAAAAAACCCAAGAAATCGGATTAAAATTACTGAAAACCAGATAGTTGTAAAAAATAATCGAAAGCGAACCAGAAAAGTCTTGAAAAATATAACAGTGTTATTTAGGTTTGAAAGGAACTCTCGCGATTTTGGCGACGGTCAGGATGCCCGTGACCGCAAACTCTTCGACTTCGAGGTGGCGATGAAGACACGAACAAGGCTCGGTCCCGGTTGGGCGTGGGTCGTACTGATGGTGTCCGGCCTGATGCTGGCAGCGCCGGCCCGGGCGGCAACGGAAAAATATTTCGATCGCTCCGGCCGGCTGGTGGTGGTGGAGAAGTCCGCCCCGGAACTGCTGCGGCCCTACGAAATGAAAAAACCGGTGTCGGAAAAAACCTTTCCGGTGGCTGCTCCCCCCTTCAGCGAAGGGATCTTTCCCTGCTCCGACTGCCACGCCGACATGACCCCCAACCTCAAGCGGCGGGAGTTGGTGGATGAGCACACCAACATCGTGCTGCACCACGCCGAGGGGCAACGCTGGTGTCTGGACTGTCACAATCCCGACGACCGCGACAAACTGCGGCTGGTCTCCGGCGAGCTGATCCCCTTTACCGAGTCCTATCGGCTCTGCGGCCAGTGTCATGGCGATAAGTTCCGGGACTGGAAGGTCGGCATTCACGGCAAGCGTACCGGGTTTTGGAATGGCGACAAGGAGTACCTGCTCTGCGCCCATTGCCACAACCCCCATGACCCGTCGTTCAAGCCGCTCGCGCCGATGCCCCCCCCGGATCGCCCGGGCCGCGCCAGCCACTAGCCGTACCCACCTAGCCTGGAGGAATCCATGTCGGATAAAAAACCGTGCGATCAGAATGTTTATCGCCTGACCCGTCGCAAGGCCCTCAAGGGGTTGGCGATGGGGGTCGGCGCCCTGGCTCTGCCGGCGAGCAATGCTTCGGCCTCGGTCTGGGAATCCTTTTTCCAGCAGCATTTCCGCGAGCTCAGCAAGGAGCAGTTGCAGCGGGTGCTGGCGCGGATGGAGAAGGAGTACAGCAGCAGCTACGGACAGCCGGTAACGGTCAAGGCCACGCCGCCGATCGAAGGGGTCAAGTTCGGCTACGGCCTCGACCTCTCCCGCTGTATCGGCTGCCGCCGCTGCGTCTATGGCTGCGTGTCCGAAAACAATCAGTCCCGTGATCCCCAGGTGCAGTGGATTCGGGTGGTGCGGCTCAATAAAGAAAAAGGGGTCGATCTCGACTACGCCGAGCATTACTACAACCCGGCGCAGGTCCCCGAGCCCGGGCACTTTTACATGCCGGTGCAATGCCAGCAGTGCGAAAAGGCCCCCTGCACCAAGGTCTGCCCGGTGCAAGCCACCTGGACCGAGAACGATGGCATCGTAGTGGTCGACTACAACTGGTGTATCGGCTGCCGCTACTGCATGGCCGCCTGTCCCTACGGCGCCCGCCACTTCAACTGGAAAAAAGCCACCGTGCCCAAGGAGGAGCTCAACCCCAACACCCATTACCTGGGCAACCGGCCACGGCCGGTGGGGGTGGTGGAGAAGTGCACCTTCTGCATCCAGCGCACTCGCGAGCAGCCGGGGCGTTATCCGGCCTGCGCTGAAGCCTGTCCGGTCGGGGCCCGCAAGTTCGGCAATCTGCTCGATCCCAACAGCGAAATCCGCTATCTGATCGAGAACAAACGGGTCTTCATCCTCAAGGAGGATCTCAATACCCAGCCGAAATTTTTCTATTTCTACGCGACCTAAGGGGGCGGGAGAGACGCATGAAGAATATCTGGTCGTTTTTCAAGGGGACGCTGGTACTGGTGGGCAAGGGGAGTAAGGCCTATTACACCTGGGTGTTTGGTTTGCTGGTTTTGATGAGCATCGGCATGCTGGCCTATGTCTACCAGATGAACCATGGGCTCGGCGTCACCGCCATGCGCGATCAGGTCTCCTGGGGGTTCTATATCTCCAACTTCACCTTTCTGGTCGGGGTGGCGGCGGCCGCGGTGCTGCTGGTGATTCCCGCCTACGTCTATCACTGGAAACCGATTAAGGAGATCGCGGTGCTGGGGGAGTTGCTGGCGGTTTCGGCGATCTGCATGTGCCTGCTGTTCGTCACCGCCGATCTCGGCCGCCCCGACCGCTTCTGGCATCTCATCCCCTTTGCTGGGATTCTCAACTTCCCCTCGTCGTTGCTGGCCTGGGACGTGGTGGTTCTCAACCTCTATCTGGTGCTCAACCTGGTGATCGCAGTTTATATTCTTTACAACCTCTATTACAAACGCGAGCCGAACAAGAGTTTCATCACCCCCTTGCTGCTGCTCTCCATCCCGGCGGCCATTTCCATTCATACCGTGACCGCCTTCCTCTACAGCGGCCTGGGAGCGCGACCCTTCTGGAATGCTTCGATCCTGGCGCCGCGGTTTCTGGCTTCGGCTTTTTGTTCCGGGCCGGCATTTATGATTCTGCTGTTCCTGCTGATCCGCAAATACACCAAGTTCCGGATCAAGGACGAAGCGATTCATAAGGTGGCGGAACTGATTGCCTACGCGATGTTTGTCAATCTGCTGCTGTTCGGAGCCGAACTGTTCAAGGAGTATTACACGGCGACCAAGCATCTGGCGCCGATGAAGTACCTGCTGCAGGGGTTGCATGGCCATTCGGCCCTGGTCCCCTGGATCTGGACCGCTCTGCTGTTCAATGTCACCGCTTTTCTGATTTTCCTGATCCCCGAGACCCGCAAGAATAAGGTCTCATTGGTGCTCGGCTGTATTTTGATTTTCATCGGGGTCTATATCGAAAAAGGGATGGGGCTGGTCCTGCCAGGGTTCATTCCCGACGTGCTGCATGAGATTTACGAATATGCCCCCACCGGCACCGAGCTGATGGTCTCCATGGGGATCTGGGCCACCGGGCTGTTCATCTTTACCCTGCTGCTGAGGGTGGCGATCCCGATCCTCAATGGCGATTTTCATGTCGCCGAAGATGGAGTCGGTTCGCATATCGGCGACCAGCAGTTTTTTATCCCCCAGCAGGCGGTTTCCGAGTCCGAGGAGGAGGCCGCGGGGGGGGCGAAAGACCCGGTCCACTGATTTGGCTCTGGAATTCGGACAGCTTGTGACTGTCGGCATTCATGTTATATTTTCCGTGCTTCGCTCCGAAATTTTGCGCATATGCGCATTGACAGGGTGCGGATAAAATTCTATTTTGCTCCGGCTTTGCGGGGTTGCCCCGATACGTGTCTTCGTGGTTGAAATCGACTGTTTATAGATGGTTACACTGTTTTATCAACCTCAAAAAAAGGGGCGACTGAGTGAAAAGTCACGTTTGGCGACCATTATTCGTGGTCATACTGCTGCTGGTGGGGATTTTGACCTTCCGGTTTTTCTATGTGCCCAACGATTTTGTCAGCGGAGAGTACGGTTTCATGTACAGCTATCACCGCAAGTCCAATGTCGATGAATGGATGGCGCAGCCGATAAAATACCGCGATACCGGCAAGACCAAGATGCACGAGTATTGCGGCGAGTGCCACAGCGAAGAGGTGGAGATCCGCACCGAAGACCTCCACGGCACCATCGCCTGCGAGAACTGCCACGGCCCGGCGCTCGATCATCCCAATGACCCGGAAAAGCTGGCGATCGACCGCAGCCGCGAAACCTGCCTGCGCTGCCACACCGATCTGCCCTACACCACCAGCGAGCGCAAGCGGATCCCCGGCATCGACCCGAACGATCATAATCCGGGCAGTGAGTGTGTGGAATGTCACAACCCTCACAACCCGCGACTGGAGGAAATGTAACCATGCAGCGGCGTGATTTTCTTAAAAACAGTATCTATGTCATTGCCGGCGCCTCCATTCCCCTGTCGGCGCTGGAATTCCTCGACCCCCGCGAGGTGCTGGCGAAGAACCCCTCGATCCACTGGGCGTTTCTGATCGACACCCACAAGTGCGTCGGCTGCGGGTTTTGCGTCAAGGCCTGCAAAACCGAAAACGACATCCCGCTGGAAGCCAACGTCACCCGTACCTGGGTCGAGCGCTACGTCTATACCAAGGATGACCGTCGTTATGTCGACAGCCCCGACGGAGCCCTCCACGGCTATACCGAATCGCGGGTCGACCTCGGCAAGGGGGAATTCAAGGAGATCGATCCGGAGAACGTCGGTAAGGCCTTCTTCGTTCCCAAGCTTTGCAATCACTGCCTGGCCCCTTCCTGCACCCAGGTCTGCCCGGTGGGTGCGACCTACAAAACCGATGACGGCGTGGTGCTGGTCGATCGCAAGTGGTGCATCGGCTGCGGCTACTGCATCATGGCCTGTCCCTTCGCGGCCCGTTTCTTCCATCCGGTGGAGAAGGTCGCGGACAAGTGCACCTTCTGTTACCACCGCATCACCAAGGGGCTGGAGACCGCCTGCGTCAACGCCTGCCCCTTCGGCGCCCGCAAGATGTGCAATATCAGGGACATCAACGATCCAGTGACCAAGGTCATCCTCAATGAGCGGGTCGGTGTTCTCAAGGACGAATTCGGAACCAAACCCCAGGCTTTCTACATCGGCCTTGCTTCGGAGGTGCGTTAACCATGGTTGAGCAACTGGCAATGCATGTGCATGGCGAAGCCTGGACCGTCAAGGAACTCTTCGTTCTGCCCAACGAATATATCTACTGGTCGATCCAAATCGTCATGTACCCCTTTATGACAGGTCTGGTGGCGGGGGCCTTCGTCCTCTCCTCCCTCTACCACGTTTTTGGGGTTCAAAAGCTCAAGGAGATTGCCCGTTTTTCGCTGGTCTTTTCCTTTGCCTTGCTGCCGGTGGCGATGATGCCGTTGATGCTGCATTTGCAGCAGCCGTTTCGCGGTATCCACGTCATGATGACGCCGCACTTCACCTCGGCTATCGCCGCCTTCGGCATCGTCTTCTCCACCTATGCCTCGATCGTTGCCGCCGAGCTCTGGTTCGTCTACCGGCAGCATTTTGTGCTGACCTATCAGAGCCTGGAGGCCAACACCAGTCGCAGCGGAATGCAGAATCTCTGGCGGTTGCTGTTCAAGGTGCTGACCCTTGGGGCGATGGACCTGAGCCACGAGGCTCTCGAAAAAGACCACAAAGCGGTCAAGCTGCTGGCCGGGATCGGTATTCCGGTGGCCTGCTTCCTCCACGGCTATGCCGGCTTCATCTTCGGTTCGGTCAAGGCCAACGCCCTCTGGATGACCCCGCTGATGCCGGTCATTTTCATCTGCTCGGCGGTGGTCTCCGGTATCGCCCTCTGTATCCTCTGCTATGTCATCGTGCAGGAGGCCCGCAAATTCATGGCCAAGCGCAAGCTCAGTCGCTGGGCCAATGATCCCAACGCACCGAGCTACGAGAAACTGCAGGGTGCCGAGAAGCAAGAGGTCATGATGGTCTCTGACTACCTGCTTTATTTCATGATCGCGGCCTTGACCCTGGAACTGCTCGACCTGATTTTCCGCGGCTACACCCAGGTCAAGTCCTGGGATATTCTGCGCACCGTGATCATGGAGCGGGATTTCGTCGCCATCTTCATCCTCCAGTACGCCCTTGGCAATGTCTTGCCGTTCCTGATGATGATCCTGCCCGGGCGCAATGTCCGCCGCACCACCATCGCCTGCGCGCTGGTGTTGTTCGGGGTCTTCATGATGCGCTGGAACGTGGTCATCGGCGGCCAGGCCTTCTCGCTGAGTTTCGCCGGCTTCATGCACTACCACCTGCCGATCATTCCCCACGATGCCGAGACTTTCAAGGAAGGGCTGTTCGGCGCCCTGACGGTTATCGCTACACCCTTCGTGCTGTTCTGGTTCATCGCCAAGGTGATGCCTCCTTTCCTCAAGGAAGAGTCGCACTGAGCCCAGCTCAAAGCTTGATCGTCAACGGCCCGCTTCCCATTAGGGAGGCGGGCCGTTTGGCTTTTCCGGGGGAGCCGTATACCTGCTTGACAGGGTCAGGGGGGGTGCTAGATTGGGGTGGCGCCAGGATGGCGCCACGGGTTTCGACCCTTCAGCAATGTTCGAGGTGATCATGAAGCGACTCAAAGCGGTGCGGATGGAGCGCTGCATCGGTTGTCACTGCTGTTCCCTGGCCTGTGCCCGGTTGGTGCACCAGCGGCTTTCCTGGGAGACCGCTGGGGTGCGGATTCAATCCTCCGGCGGCCTCTCCACCGGTTTTCAAGCCCGGCTCTGCCTGGCCTGCGACCCGGCTCCTTGTGCCCAGGTCTGTCCCACTGGGGCCTATCGTCAACGCCCCGGCGGTGGGGTGCTGGTGAAGCTGGATCTCTGCAGCCGCTGCGGCGCCTGCGCCAAGGCCTGCCCGGTGGCGGCGGTGACCCTGGATGAGACGGGGCGTCCCTATGTCTGTATCCATTGCGGCCGCTGTGTGCCGTTTTGTCCCCATGAGTGCCTGGCGCTGGTGGAAAATCGCACCCATCAGGAGGTGAGCCATGGCTGAGTCGAGTTTCCGTGTCCTGATGATCCAGCTCGAAACCGGCGAGAGCAAATTGATCGATTTCGGCGATCGCGCCCAATGGCTCGGCGGCAGCGGCCTGGCAGTCGCCCTCTACCAGGCCTACGGTCTGCCCGATGCCCCCTACGATGATCCCCAGCAGCCGCTGATCTTCGCCATCGGGACCCTCACCGGCTATTTTCCGCTGATGAGCAAGGTGATCTGCGGTTTCAAATCCCCTTATCACAACCAGTACGCCGAGTCCCACGCCGGCGGCCGTCTGGCCCTGGCGCTGCGCTTTTCCGGCTGCGACGCGGTGGTGATCCGCGGTCGCGCTCCGCAGCCGACAGCGCTCGGGATCGGCACCGGCGGTGCGGTGCGGCTGGTCGATGTGCATTACCTCTGGGGGGAGGATGTCTTCGCCACCGGCAAGCTGTTGCGGCGCATCTTTCCCGACGATGCCGGCCATCGCAGCATGCTGAGGATCGGCCCGGCCGGGGAGAAGCAACTCGGCTATGCCTGCATCAATGTCGATACCTACCGCCATTTCGGCCGCCTCGGCGCCGGCACGGTGATGGGGAGCAAGCTGCTCAAAGCGATCGTGGTCGGCGGTGAAGCCGGGCTGCAGCTCCCCGGCGGCCAGGCCTACAACAAGCAGTACGCCGAAATCCATCGGCAGGTCACCGCCACCAATCTGCTGCAGAAATACCATGATCTCGGCACCGCCGAGAATCTGGCCCCCCTGAATGCCGCCAAGGCGCTCCCCTGGCGCAATCTGCAGCAGACCAGCGATCCGGCCATCGACGGGATCTCCGGGGAAACCTTCGCCGCCCAGACCCTGCTGCGGCAGACCGCCTGCGCCGGCTGCCCCATCGGCTGTATCCATATCGGCATGCTGCGGGAGCAGTTCGCGGGTGACAGTCATTTTCAGTACCGGGAGGTTGGTTACGATTACGAGCCGATCTTCGCCGCCGGCACCATGCTCGGTCTGACCAACGCGGGGGAGGTGCTGACCCTGCTCGACGAGGTGGAAAAGCTTGGCATGGATATCATGAGCGCCGGCGTGGCCCTGGCCTGGGCGGCCGAGGCCTTCAGCAAAGGTGTGATCAGCGAGAGCGAGACCCTGGTCCCTCTGGTCTTCGGCGAAGTGGCGGGGTTCAAAGCCGCGGTGGTGCATCTGGGGACCGCAGCCAACGAGTTCTATCGGTTGCTGGGGCAGGGGACTTTGAAGGCTGCGGCTGCCTACGGCGGCGAGGACTACGCTTGCGTGCTCGGTCAGGAGATGGCCGGCTACGCCACCGGCGAAGTCTTTTTCACCGCCCAGTCCCTCGGTTTTCGCCACTCCCATCTGGATGCCGCCGGTTATTCCTACGACCAGACCCAATCGGGCAAGGATGTCGAGAAGGCAGTGGCGTTTCTGGTCGAGGACGAGCGCAGTCGCTGCCTGTTGACCAGTTGCGTCGGCTGTCTGTTCGCCCGCAAGGTCTACAGCGAGCCGGTACTGGCCGAGTGTCTGCAGAGTCTGGGCTGGAGCGAAGCCGGCGGGCGGCTCGATGCCATTTCCCGCGAGGTTCAGCAGGCCCGTTGGCGGATGCGCCTGGCCACCGGTTACGACCCGCGCCAGGTGCCGCTGCCGCGGCGCTTCAGTGAGGTGAAAAACTGGAAGGGGGAGATCGACCTGCCTTACCTGCAGGCCCTGCGGGGCGCCTATGCCGGGGCGATCGAAAAACTGGGCCGGCCCGCTTGAAGCCAGTCAAAACCCGAAAAAACAGCAACGCCCCGGCCGATGGCCGGGGCGTTGCTGTTTTTTAAGAGCTTTTGGGCAGCTAATCCGTCTTCCGAGCGCTCATCCGTGATCGAATGTTTGGTCTCTGAAGTCGCTTCAGGCTTCCCGCTACCAAGGCGGGCCTGCGCACCGCGAACTTACCCGAGATGTGGGCTCGAAAGTGTTGATGAAGGTCCGGTCAGACGGATCCTGCTGCCCTGACTGCTCAAAGAGTTGAAACGTTGATTAAAGGTATTGCTAGTAACGTGCCAACCTGCATGATCGTGTGTTCAGGCTTTTTTGCCGTGATTTTCCCGGACCGGCGGCCGGCTTGACAGTGTTTGTGTCAAAAAAACAGCACTCCTGTCAAATGTGTGACATTTGCGCCGACAAGGCTAATCCCCTTGGTTCCTGGCCCCGTCTCGGGTAAACTCAGGCTATTGCTTGGCTGCGAACCAACCACAGGAGGCGATCATGTCCCAAGGGACCCCCCCGACCAGCATCCAGCACCTGGAGCCGAAGCAGCGCCAGGGTCTGGTGGTGGTGATTACCGGCAACGGCAAAGGCAAAACGACCTCGGCGCTCGGCATGGCGGTGCGCGCCTGCGGCCATGGCCAGAAGGTCTGCATCATTCAGTTCATGAAAGGTGACCTCTACTCCGGTGAGTGGGATGGGCTGAAACTGCTGGCCGGCGGAGTCGAGCATTACGCCACCGGCAAGGGATTCTGCGGCCTGCAGGGGAACCCCTACAGCAAGGCTGAGCATCGCGCCAATGCCCAGGACGCCATTGATCTGGCTCGGCAGCGGATGCTCTCGGGTGAGCTCGACCTGCTGATCCTCGATGAAATCAACAACGCCCTCAAGCTCAAGCTGGTCGACCTCGAGCAGGTCCTCGAGCTGCTGGCGCAGCGACCGCCGCTGCTGCATTTGGTGCTGACCGGCCGCGATGCCCATCCCGAGGTGGTCGAGCTGGCCGACACGGTTAGCGAAGTTCGGGAGATCAAGCATGCCTACCGCAAGGGGATCGAACCCCAGCCGGGGGTCGATTACTGAAGCCGGCCGTCGGGCTGATAAGAAAAGGAGCAGGGCGTGGAGGCATTTAAGGGAGAATTGCAGCAGGGGGTCGTCGCGCCGCTGTTGGAGAACGCTTTTCTCAATCAAGCCAGCGGTGTGCTGCGGCTGGAGCGAGGCCGGGAGCTGAAAAAAATCTTCTTCCACCAGGGGCGGATCGTTCTTTGTCTCTCCAACCGGGCGGGTGAGGGGCTGGAGGAGTTTGTTATCGCCCAGGGTAAGCTGCGGCGGGATGAGCTGGCGGAGTTGCAGGCCGCGGCGGCGGTTCCGGGAAAAACCTTTCTCGGCATCCTGTTGGCTTGGCAGGGGATTCCCGGGATGGCGCAGGAGGCTCTGCTGCGTGACCATGCCGCGTTGTTGCTGCAGGATCTGCTCGGCTGGCAGCAGGGGCAATACGAATATCAACCCGGGTTGCCTCCGGCCCTGGTGCACTGCCCGCTGCAGGCCGCGCCGCAGGATCTGCTCCCTCTTCACCCGGAAGAGGCGGCGCTGGTTGAACGCATCAGCGCGCAGATTCTGTCCGGGGAGATCGATCTGCCGCCGATGCCGGAGATGATGATCCGGCTGCACCGGGCGCTGACCGCTGAGGATGGCTCGGTGGATGAGGCTGTTCAGCTGCTCAGCGCCGACCAGATTCTGACCTCGACCATTCTGCGGGTGGTCAACTCCACCTTCTACAGCCTGGCCCATCCGGTCACCTCGATCCACCACGCCGTCTCCTATCTCGGTTTCCGCGCCGTCGAGGGGATTGTGACCGCCCGCACCCTCGATGCCATCTTCGTCCGTAACCGCGATGCGGTGCGAGAGGTGCTGCAACAGGGGTTTCAGGTCGGTTGCCTGGCCCGGCGTTTGACCTTGGATCTTGGCGGCGATGGCGATGAGGCCTTCGTGTGCGGATTGCTGCACAATATCGGCAAAACCGTAATTCTCAACCTCGAGGGAGAATACGGTCTCTCCCGTAGTACCGGGGCGCGGCTGGCAGAGCATCACCACCAGCAGGTCGGGGTGTTGCTGGCGGCCAAGTGGAATCTTCCCGAAGCCGTGGTCGAGACCATCGAATATTTACATGCTCCAGCTTCGGCCCCAGCTGGGTCGAGTCCCACCGTTGCTCTGGTTGCCTTATCGGCCCGGTTGTTGGAGAATCCCGCCGAGGCGGCCGGACTGCTCGACCAGTTGCCCGGGGCGATGGCCGACAAAATTGATCTGATGGAGTTGCAGTCGGCCATCCCGGAAGTGCGCCAGCTGGCCAAAACCCTGCTTTAATATACCGACTGGGCTTGACGCGGATTTTCTTCCCCCGTTATGATGCGGCCGGATTTGGCCGTGGCTTATCCACAAGAGGGGGAATCGATTGTGAGTCGTCAAATGAAAGTCGCTCTGGCCCTGGGTGGGGGGGCGGCCCGGGGGCTGGCCCATATCGGCATCCTGGAGGTGTTTCAGCAGGAAAAGATCCCCGTCGACATCATCGCCGGCACCAGCATGGGGGCAATCATCGGCGCCATGTACGCCAGCGAGCCCGACCTGGCCGCCATCCGTCAGCGCTTTCGCGATTACGTGGCCAGTCCCGAATTCAAGCAGGCCAAATTCGACTTCATCAAGGATAAGGATGAAGTCGAAGGCGAAGGGATTTTCTACAAGTTTTCCCAGTTTGCCCGCAAAGGGCTGTTTCTTACCAATACCATTACCCGCAAGGCCTTTCTCTCCGAGCAGACCTCCCGTAGCAACCTGGCCTTTCTGGTGCCGGACCAGGCCATCGAAACGACCCGGATTCCTTTTTGCGCCACCGCCATGGACCTGATCGCCGGTGAGGAATTCCTGTTTTCCTCCGGCAGCCTGCAGCAGGCGCTGCGGGCCAGTTGCGCCATCCCCGGAATCATGCCGCCGCTGGAATTGCAGGGGCGGCAGCTGGTGGATGGCGGCTGGATCGATGCGGTGCCGGTGCGGCCGGCCCGCACAATGGGGGCCGATTTCGTTATTGCCGTCGACGTTGGCCGGGATATCACTGATTTCGAGCCGCCGCGCAGTGCCCTCGATATCTTCTTTCGCGCCGACGCCATCACCCGCCATGCGCTTTCCCGGCAACGGTTGTCCGAGGCCGATTTTGTTCTCTGTCCGCCCACCGGCCGAACCCATTGGGCCGATTTCGCCCGCATGGACGAGTTGATTGACTCCGGTCGACGGGAGGCGCGGCAGCACCTCGATGAGCTGCGGCGCCTGCTGAAACGGCGCCGGCTCAAATACTTCTTCCTGGGAGGGAAGAAACGCTAGGCGGGGTGTCTTGAGTCCTGGGAGAGAAAGATCAGCTCGACGCTCTGCGCCGCAGCCTGTTGCAGAACAAAAAAAGACGCACCGCTAAGGAAGGTAGCGCGGTGCGTCAACTAAAGGGAGGTGTTGCGGTTGTTCTTGCCGACCACTCCCGCAGGCCTGATCAGCTGGGACCAAGGCTACAGGAGTGCGGGCAGCCTGAAAAGGTGTATTTGTGAAAAAATGCGACATTTGTGCACGGAGTTGGGCTGTGCATCTGCACAGTTTTCCGGCTTGTTGCTGAGTTCCCGGCTCTCCCCCTATTCGCCCAGGGTGCCGGCCCCATGACCACCCTCGGTCTGATCCTGGTCTGTTTGTCCGCCTGCTGTCACGCCAGCTGGAATATCCTCTCCAAACTCAGCGGCGGGCCGATTTCCTTTCTGCAGCGGGCGCTGAAATACTCCACCCTGATCTATCTTCCCCTGTTTCTAGTCGCCCAGCCCTGGGCCAGCTACAGCCTCGATACCCTGCTCTGCCTGCTCGCCTCCGGGGTGGCGACCGGGTTGTTCCTGCTCTGCCTGAGCCTGGCCTACTATCACGGCCAGGTTTCGGTCGCCTATCCCATCGCCCGTTCCTTTCCGATCCTGGTGGTCACCTGGGTCGCTTGGCTCTGGGGGAGTTTCCCCTCGACCGAGGCCTTGCTCGGTATCGGTTGCATCGTCGGCGGCTGCTTTCTGTTGCCGATGGAGCGCCTGGAGCGCGGCCCCCGGGGGTTTGCCCTTCGCAACTACGCCAACGCCAGCTGCTTCTGGGCTTTCATGGCCGCCTTGCTGACCAGCATTTTCTCCATTATCGACAAGGTCGCGGCCACCTCCTTTCCGGCCGAACCGGCCAGCGTCGCCCTGGTCAGCCGGGTCAACTACGTCTATCTGCAGAACGTCATCGCCTGGGGGGTGATGGCGGCGGTATCGTCATGGCGGCGCTGGCCACGGCAGCCGACCCGGAGGGGTCCGGTCGTCGCCGCCGGGCTGATCCTGCTCATTTCCTACAGCTTGATCATCGTCGCCCTGACCACCGACCCGGTCGCCTACGTGGTCTCCTTCCGGCAACTGAGTATTCTTATTACCGCGCTGATTTCGATGATCTGGATCGAACGTCAGGTGCCGCGGGTGCGCCTGGTGGCGATCGGGATCATTTTCGTCGGGGTGGTGATGGTCGGCCTGGCCGATTAAGCTGAGGTATTTGCGCCAGGGAGTTGGGCGGGAAGGGTGAGGGTGAAGGTGGTGCCGACGCCGAAGGTGGAGCTGCAACGGATGCGGCCGCCGAGGGCGCGGACCAGAGTCCGCACATAGGCCAGCCCCATCCCTTCGCCCTCGGTGTCGATTTTTCCGGCGCGGCGGAAAGGTGCGAAGACCTTTTCCATATCCGCCGGAGTGATGCCGCGGCCGTTGTCGTGGAGGTGAATCAGGGTCTCGCTCCCCAGTTGCTCGGCTTCGATCCGCAGCGCCCCAGGGCGCAGCGGGTCAAGGTACTTGGTGGCGTTGTCGAGCAGGTTGCCAAAGATCTGCTCCAGCGCCAGGCGATCGCTGGAGAGGGTCGGCAGCTTCCCGACTTCGGCGGTGGCCTGGCGGCTTTCGAGCTGGTGAGTCAGGGTTTTGAGCAGATCGCCGACCAGTTGTCCGAGGTCGACGCTTTCAGCCTTGAACTCCCTCCGGCCGAGGCGGGAGAGCTTGAGGATGGCGTTGATCTGTCCATCCATGCGTTGCACCGAGGAGTTGATGAAGCCGACCGCTTCGGGGAGATCCTGTTGCAGCAGCAGTTCCAGCTCCCGCCGTTCTCCGGCTCCCAACTGTTCGATGACCGGAAGCAGCAACGGGGTCGCCTCCCGCAGCGAACTGGTCATCTCGGTGGCGAAACCGCGGATATTCACCAGCGGCGCCCGCAGGTCGTGGGAGATGATGTAGGCGAAGTTCTTGAGTTCCTCGTTGGTCAGCTGCAGATCCGCGGCCAGGCGGTCGCTCTTCTCCTTCTCGACGGCGATGGCATCCCGGGCCTGCTCCAGGGTCTGGATGGCGTGGCTGTGCCGCTGCTGGGTCGCCATCAGGTCAGCGTTGGCGAGGCTGATTCCGATGACCGGGGCAATTCCCATCAGCAGACTCAGATCGCTCTGCAATAGTGGTCGGCCGCTTTGGACCCGGTCAACGGCGAGCACGCCGATGGCTTTTTCATCGGCGACGATCGGGCAGCAGAGAAAGGCCTGACTGCCCAAGGCCCGCAGCAACCCCAGGCTGTCGGCGGGGAGATCGGGTTGCTGGTTCGGATCGTTGACCAGAATCGGCTGGCGCTGCAGAAAACTGCGGGCGCAGATGCCCAGCCCTGCTGCCGCCGTCAGTGGCAAAGGGGTGGTACGCAGAGCCGCCTGTTGTTCGGCGCTGAGACCATAGCCGGTCGCATACTCCAACCGGGTGGCGTCGGCATCGGCGAGCAGAATCATGCCGCGGTCGAAATCGATCCGACGTTCCAGGATGTCGACGACGCTGGCGAGGATCTCCGAGGCACGGTTTTCGGCGCTGATCGCCTGGCCGATTTCGTTGGCGACCCGGGCATGATTGTAGTTGAGGTTGATCTGCTCCAGGAGTTTGGCGCTGGGGTCGTGGAGGCTGCCGACGGTGGTTTCAAGCTCCCGCAGTTCCAGCCGACTAGCCCAGAGCCCGAGGCCGAGAACCATCGCCAAGGCCGAAGGGATGAAGAAGGGGAGGGTTTGCGGGGCGCTGAAGGCCGCCGCCCCGGTGAGCAGGCCGAGCAGACCGGCGACCAGATTGCGCACAGATTTGACCCGGGCGGCGGCATTTTCTTCCCAGGTTATGAGATAACGGCAGGCCTGACCGCCGTGAAAGATGCACTCGGGATGCTCGATGCTCTTGACCCGGTAGTTGTACATCATCGGCACCGCCTCAAGGATTCCGCTGCGGTTTTCGCACTGATAGGGTTCTTCCTTGATCCCTTCGCGAAAGGTGACGGTGATTTCCACCGAGCGCGGTCCGAGTTTGCGACAGGCAAAATCGGAGGTGCGGGTGAAGTGGGCTGAGGCTTTGCCGATGACGGCGAAGGCCCGGGCCGGGCTGAGCAGGGTCAGAATGTATTGTTTATGGCTGCCGAGGGCTTCGGCCGAGGCGCTGTAGCGACCGGCCTCCCGGGCAATAGCAGGGTTGCCGGTCAGGGCCACCAGGCGCTCGTGCATCCGGTTGATCTGATCCTGGGTAAACCAGTGGCCGGGATCGGCGATTTGATACCCCTCCATCCCGGCGTAGCTCATCACCGCGTTGCCGTCGACTTGAGGGTAGCGCTTGCCCAAAAGTTGAAAAAAGGTGGTGACGGTGCGGCTGTTGTACAGAGGGCGCTGGTCGTCGACCATGGTGATACCTCAGGGTAGCTGTGTCGGAATACTTACGCTGAAGGTGGTTCCGACGCCGAAGGTGGAGTTGCAGCTGATCCGGCCGCCGAGAGCGCGCACCAGAGTGCGGACATAGGCCAGCCCCATCCCCTCGCCCTGGGTGTCGATTTTGCCCGCACGGCGAAAAGGGGCGAAGACCTTCTCCATCTCCTCGGCGCTGATACCTCGGCCGTTGTCGTGGAGGTGAATCAGGGTGTCGCTTCCCTGCTGCTCGGCTTCGATCCGCAGTGCCCCGGGGCGTAGCGGGTCGAGGTACTTGGTGGCGTTGTCGAGCAGGTTGCCAAAGATCTGCTCCAGCGCCAGACGGTCGCTGGAGATGGTCGGCAACGTTCCGATTTCGGCGGTGGCCTGGCGGCTTGCGAGCTGGTGGGTCAGGGTCTTGAGCAGATCGCCGACCAGTTGCCCCAGGTCGACGGTTTCAGCCTTGAATTCCCTCCGGCCGAGACGGGAGAGTTTGAGGATGGCGTTGATCTGCCCATCCATGCGCTGCACCGAGGAGTTGATGTAACCGACCGCTTCGGGGACATCCTGCTGCAACAGCAGCTCCAGTTCCCGGCGCTCACCGGCGCCGAGCTGCGCGATCATCGGGGTCAGCAGCGGGGTTGCCTCCCGCAATGAGCTGGTGAGCTCAGCGGCGAAACCGCGGATATTCACCAGCGGCGCCCGCAGGTCGTGGGAAATGATGTAGGCAAAGTTCTTGAGCTCCTCGTTGGTCAACTGCAGGTCCTCGGCCAGGCGTTCGGCCCGATCCCGCTCCTTGGCAATCAGCGCCTGGGATTCCTCCAGCGCCAGAATCTCCCCCAACTGGATCTCTTTTTCCTGAATCAGGCTGGCGTTGCGCAGGGTGACGCCAAGCACCGGGGCAATTCCGGCCAGCAGGCTGATATCGCTCTCCCGGATCGAGGCATCGGGGTCGGAATAGAAATAGCCGACCAGCAGCACTCCCAGTGAGGTCTGGTCGCAAACAATCGGGCAGCAGGCGAAGGATTCGACCTTGAGGGCGGCGTTGAGTTTTTCCACCTCCGAGTTATCGGGGCGATTCTTGGAAAGGTTTTCCAGGGCGACACTTTTTTGGCTGCGGAAGGCGCCCCAGATTTTCGATTCTTCCCGCGCTGTCGTAGCAAACAGCGGCGAGCTGGCCATGATTTTTTGCTGCTCGGCGGCAAAACCGTAGCTCTGGCCGTAGACCAGGATGTCTTTCTTTGGGTCGTGGAGCAGGATGATGCCGAAGCTGTGACGCAGTCGCTGGCGCATTACCTCGGTCACCGCCCGCAGGATCTCGGCTACCTCGGTTTCCTGCTTGATCGCCTGACCGATCTCCTTGGTCACCAGAGCATTGTTGTAGTTGCTGTTGGCCTGGTCGATGAGCTGAGCGGTCGGATCCTTCATCTGCGCCAGTCGGGCTTCGAGTTTGCGGCGGGCTTTGCCCTCCAGCGCACAGGCGCCAAGTAAAACGGCGATGGTGGCAAAGGTGAGGAGTTTGAATCCGCTATCGGAGGGGGAGATGAACTGGTGGGTCCACCCCGCCGCCAGGCCCGCCAGGGTGATGTTGCGCAAGGTGGAGAGTTTCTTCTCCACCGGCCGGCTCCATTTCAGGATGTAGCGGCAGCACTCCCCGCCTTTGAAAAAGCACTCGGGATGGTCAGAACTCACCAGGGTGTAGCCGGTCGATTGGATTCCAGCAATCAGCATTCCGAACCGATTCCGGCATTGGTAGGGCTGTTCGTGAGCCCAGGAGGCGAAGTCGACCCGCACTTCCGCCCCCTCCTTGCCGATCAGTTGTGGAGTGAAAGTCAGGGTCTTGGTCAGGGAATTGACAGTTTTTTCGATCTGGGAGAGCAGCTGGGCCGGGCTGAGGAAGGTCAGGACGTAATTTTGCGCAGCTCCGAGGGCGTGGCGGTCAAAGGCCGCCAACCCGGCATCGAAGGCGATGTCCGGGTTTTGGGTCAGTTCCTCGGCTTTGTGCTGAAAGCGGTCGGCCTGTTCCTGGTTGAACCAGCAGCCCTGGTCGTTGAGGGCGAATTCGGAGATCTCCGCATGGTCGAGGATCGCCTTGGTGTCGATCCCGGTATAGGCGTTTTTCAAGTAGCGGATATAGCTTTTTAAGATCCGACTGCTGTAAATCCCATCCTGGGGAGAGGGCTGGGATTGGTGCGATGCGTCCATGCCGCGTCTCCCCGGATTGTCTGTCTAGAATTTATAGCCGAGGCTCAGGCCGACCAGGTGGATGCTCGACTCGTAGCTGCCGTTGGCGGTGCCGCCGAGGTTGGCGCCGACGTTGTTGTTCTTGTCGCGTTTTTCCAGCTGCTGGTAGCCGTAACTGGCGGCGAACTGGAAGCGGTCCCACTGCATTTCACTGCCGAGGGTGAACAGGTGCGAAGTCGAATCGGGGACCCCGGGCTCGAAGGTGTCAGCGGGAATGGCGTCTTCGCCCCAGAGGTAGCCGCCGAGCAGGGCGACCTTCGGGTTGAGCTGGTAGCGGGCGCCGAGGTTGGCGGCCCAGGTGTCGTGCCAGTTTTTTGGGATGGAGTCGGTGCTGCCATCGGGGAAGCGCACGGTGAGGGCGTCAAAGGCGCTCCAGCCCTCCCAGCGCACCCCGGCCTCCACCGTTAGTTGCTCGCTCTGTTTCCAGGCCAGACCGGCGGTCAACTGCTGTGGTAGGGTCAGCTTGCTCTGTGCGGAACTGTTCGGCAGGGATCCGCTGATCAGACTGAAAAATGGTTCGGGAATGGTCGAGGGTACGGTGAATTGCACATCCCCCTTGGCGGTGATATCGACTTCGCTGCGGTAGGCGGCGCCGAAGGTCCACTCCGGGGTGAGGTCGATGAGCAGTCCGAGGTTGTACCCCAGACCCTCGCCATCGGCGGAGAACTTCTGGTTGGCATCAGGGGTGCCTGCACCCAACCCAGTCAAATCAATCTTGTTTTCCAGCTCGGCATCGAGCAGCAGCAGATCCAGACCGGCGGCCAGAGTGATCTGCGGGGTTACCTTGTAGGCCAGGGCCGGATTGATATTGAAGGTGGTGATGGTCGACTTGGTGGCCAGGTAGCGTCCTTCCCAGGTCTCCGACCATTCGGTCCCCAGGCCGAAGGGGTTGAAGATGGCCAGGCCCACCGCCATTTTGTCGTTGAGCGCATGGGTCAGGTAGAGATTGCTGGGAAAATAGATGGTGCTGTCGACTTGGGCGCCCTGGCCGTTGGCGGCGCTGCTGAATTCCCGGTCGGGGGCGACCAGGGTGGTGCCGAATTCCGCCTGGGTGCCAGTAAGCTTGCTCATCAGCGCCGGGTTGAAGTAGACCGCTGAGGGGCCGTTGGTATGGGCGACCGAGGCGTTGGCCTGCCCCAGTTCGGTGGCGCCCTGGGTGAAGATGCCGAAGCCGGAGCCGTAAGCGCTGCCGGTACTGGCCAACAGAGCAAGAGCTAGTCCAGCACAGGTTTTTTGCCAGTGTTTGTTGAGCATGTGTGTCCTCCCTGACGGAAATGGAATGGCAGCAGTTGTTGACTTATCCGGCGGCGCTGAAAAACCTGGCGTTGCCGCGGCCGTTCTTTTTGGCGCTGTACATGGCGGTATCGGCTTTTTTGATCAGGATATCGGCACTGTCGCCGTCATCGGGGAAAATACTGATGCCGATGCTGGCACCGATGGAGCAGACATGGCCACCCAGGTGGAAGGGACGCCCAATGGCGGCGACGATCTTCTCGGCGACCATGCGGGCGTTGTCCGGTTCATTGATCCGGCTGAGGATGATGGTGAATTCATCGCCGCCCATGCGGGCAATGGTGTCGCAACTGCGCACCAGTTCCTTGATGCGCTCGGCGGCCTCCCGCAGCAGCAGGTCGCCGACATCGTGCCCGAGGCTGTCATTGACGAACTTGAAGCGGTCCAGGTCGATGAACAGCAGGGCAAACAGCTGCTGGTAGCGGCGGGCATGCTGATAGGTTTGATTCAGGCGGTCGAAGAACAGGGTGCGGTTGGGCAGCCCGGTCAGGCCGTCGTGGTGAGCCAGGTATTCCAGTCGCTGCTGGGCCAGTTTGCGCTCGGAGATGTCGCGGAAGATCAGCAGCACCGCCCATTGCCCCTGGTAAGTGAAGGGGATGCCGGAAAATTCGACCTCGACCTGATCGGTTTCGCCACGCAGAAAGCGCCCCTCGACCCAGGGGACGTTGTCCCGGCCCTGGGTGATCAGGTCGAGCTGTTTCTGGAAGACCTCTTTGTGCTCGGGATGAATGATGTCGATGACCGGGGTGCCGACCATCAGGTTCATATCGTCACACCCCAGCAGCAGGGCGCCGGCAGGATTGATGAACTCAATCCGGTCGCGGACGCTGACAGCGATGCCATCGGGGCTGAGCTCCACCAACTTGCGGTAGCGCTCTTCTTTCTCCTGAATGGTGGCGAGCATCTCCTCCCGCTCCCGCACCAGGCGCTGTTTCTCCAGCACCTGGGCGATGATCATCGGCAGCAGTTCCAGGTAGGTGAGCTCGGCATCTTTGACCAAATAGTCGGTGGCGCCGAGCTTCATTGCCTCGACGGCGACCTTCTCATTGCCGCCGCCGGTGACCATAATGGTCGGAGGAAATGACGCTTTTTGCGCCAATTGGACCAGAACCTCCAGGCCGTTGAGCCCTGGCATGTTGTAGTCGATCAACAGCAGGTCGTAGGCCTGGTGCTCCAGCAGTTGCAGACCGCTTTCACCGTCCTCTGCCAGGTCGACCTGATAGCCCTTGCGATTCAGGCTCTTCTGCAGCAGCCGGGCCAGGCCGAAATCATCCTCCATGTAGAGGATGCGATAGGGCTGTTCGATTGGCATGTTCACCGTGGGTTCCCCCCCCTTGCGTGGTCTTGTTCAATTTGATTGATTTCGGCGCTGGTTGGCTCAGTGGCTGCGCCGGAATTGTTCTTCTGCGTTTTGGTCCCCCGCCAGCAACTGCAGAATGCTGGCGACCGTGTCGGCAAACTGATCATCGGCGATTGGTTTGCGCAGAAAACTGTTGCAACCCAGTTCATGGCAGCGGCGGATTTCCCCCGGTTGATCGCTGGTGGTAAGAACCGCCACCGGCAGTTGGCGGGTGCGCGCATCGTCTCGAATGCGGGCCAGAACCTGCAGGCCGTCGAGGCAGGGCAGGTTCAAATCGAGCAGGACCAGGCCAGGCAGAGGTTGCTGACCCGATTCCCCTTGCGGCAATAACCAGTCAACCGCCCGTTGCCCATCGTCAACCCAGACGATCGGGTTTGGCACCCCGGCACGCCGCAGGTTTTTCATGATCAACCGGGCGTGCCCGGGATCGTCTTCAATCAGCAAAATGGTGCTGCAAGGGGGTGGCATGTTGCTGTCTCCATCCAGATGGTGTTGGAGGTGAAGCAAAGGTTGGCAATTGCCAAGCAAAAACAGCGCCAATATTTTTGGTTATGCGCCGGTTTCGAGATTCCGTTGGGCTGAAGGGGGTGGTTGGTGCGGGAAAATATCTTCGTTTACGCTCTGACAAAGCCCCTTTAGCCGCTAGGGGCAGGAGGGATGGTCGGTGATTCCGCACCATCAGTCCGGCAATGCACGGACATTAAAACTGCTCCCATCATGTCAGTGTCGCCAATGAGTGTCAAAACAATGTTCTGAATTCTGTCGAAAGCTTGACAGGGATGGTCACGCGTTTTGTAATGGGTCTTTTCCCCATGGCTTGCGGGGGAAAAAAACACTTTGTTCCGGCCCGTTGTCGGAGTACACTGCGACAGAAGGTAACCCTTTGTAGTCACATCGAAAGCTGTCAGTTCATCCGTTTGGAGAAAGCCCATGTTGCAGTCCCTTGGCGAGAGCCCTCCTTATCCGATCCTGGTGGTGGAAGACAATCACTTTTTGCGGCATGTGCTATGCAACATGTTGCAAGAGGACGGCCATACTGTGACGGCGGTGGCGGACGGGGTGGCGGCGTTGGAGCATCTGCGGCAGCAGCCTTGCCCGATCGTCATCACCGATTGGGTCATGCCGGGGATGGATGGTCTGGAACTCTGCCGGGCGATTCGCTCTCAGGAGCTGGAGTGCTACACTTATATTCTTCTACTGACCGCCCAGGAGTCGAAGGCTGATCTGATCACCGGCCTGGAAGCGGGTGCCGACGAGTATCTGATTAAACCGATCAACGAGGCGGAGTTGCGGGCCCGGCTGAAAATCGCCCAGCGGATACTCAATCTCGAAAGGTCGCTGAAGCAGAGCCTGGAAGAACTCAAGCACCTCTCGGTCAAGGATCCGTTGACCGAATTGTATAACCGTCGCTATCTGGCCGAACGGTTGCCCCAGGAGATCAAGCGAGCCTCTCGTTACGGCCGCAATCTGTCGCTGATCATGCTCGACATCGATCACTTCAAGGCGGTCAACGACACTTACGGCCACGGCGCCGGGGACGCCGTGCTCAAGATCTGTGCCGGAGTGTTGCAGGAGGCGATCCGTCAGGATGTCGACTGGGCCGCCCGCTACGGCGGCGAAGAGTTTCTGCTGATTCTGCCCGAAACCGACCATGCCGGCGCCCTGGTGGTGGCGGAGCGGTTGCGGGAATATTTTGCAGCGACCCCGCTGCAGATCGGTGAGTTGGGGATATCGATCACCGCCAGTTTCGGGGTTTCCACCTACCCCCACGACCGCCGTGGTCCCCTGGGGGCGGAAGTTTTGCTCGAAGCTGCCGACCGGGCCCTCTACCAGGCGAAAAAAACCGGTCGCAACATGGTGTGTTCGCTCCCGCTTTAGACCGGGGAGCCACTTTCGGTAAGGATGTCCAGGATGCTGGAACGGTTCCAGAAAGAGGGTTTGCAGCTTCCCTCGCCGCCGGCGATTGCCATGCGCATCCTGCAGGCGGTCAAATCCAAGGAGCCCTCCTTCCGGGAACTGGCGCGGATTATCGCCGCCGACCCGGCCCTGACCGCCAAACTTCTTAAAGTCGCCAACTCCTCCTTTTATGCCCTGCCCAACAAGGTCACCAGTATCGATAAGGCGCTGGCTGTGCTCGGGGTCACCGCGCTGAAGAATATCGCCCTCTCCTTCGTTATCGCCAAAAACCTCGGCACCGGCAAGGCCAACGGTTTCGATTTCGAGCTGTTCTGGAAGCGGGCGGTGACTGCCGGAGTGGCGGCGGAACTGCTCAGCAAGCAGTTGGGACGGCGTAACGATGACGCTTTTGTCAGTGGGATTCTGCAGGATCTGGGTATTATGGTGCTGCAGACCAGTCGTGGCGAGGAGTACGCCGCCCTGCTGGCGGAGAAGGCCGAATCCCGACGGTCGCTGCAAGCCTTGGAGCGCGAACGCCTCGGCTTCGATCATCAGGAATTGACCGCCGAGCTGTTGGCCGATTGGGGTTTGCCGCCCAGTATTGTCGAACCGATCCGCCATCATCACGATCCGTCCCAGGCGGCACCGGAGTTTCAGTCGGCGGCGGAAGTCCTCGGCCTGGCCAGCCAGATCTCCGGGCTTTATCACGGCCGTCAGCGCATCGAAGCGGCGGCGCGGGTCAAATATCTGCTGAGCACCACCTTCGGTCTGAGCGAGGCTGACACCGCCTGGTTGATTGACCAGGTGGCCGCCCAAACCATTGGAATTCTCTCCAGCTTTGAAATCGACCCGGGGGATCTGAAGCCCTACTCGGAATTGCTGCAGGACGCTAATGCCGAGCTCGGCCAGCTCAACCTCGCCTATGGTCAGCTGGTGGTGGAACTGCGCCAGGCCAAAGAAGAGGCGGAGCAACTCGCTGCCGATCTGCGCCAGGCCAACGCCAAACTGCAGGAGCTGGTCTCCCGGGATGGCCTCACCGGTCTCTACAACCATCGCTATTTCCAGGAGGTGATGGACCGTGAACTCAGCCGCGCCGAGCGCTACGGCCATAGCTTTTCCCTGATCCTGTTCGACATCGACCATTTCAAGAAGGTCAACGATACCTTCGGTCATCAGCGCGGCGACCAGGTGTTGAAGCTTCTCAGTCTCCTGGCGGTCAAGGCGGTGCGCACCTCCGATGTGGTGGCCCGCTATGGCGGCGAGGAATTTGCCGTGGTGCTGCCAGAAACCCCGGAAACCGGAGTCGGAGTCTTTGCCGAGCGCTTGCGTCGCGGGGTCGAGCAGATGAAGATCGTGGTCGATGAGTTGACCATTCCGGTGACCATCAGTCTCGGCGTGACCACCTACCATTCTGGAGTCCATCGCCATGACAAGTCGGTGCTGATCGAGGCCGCTGACCAAGCCCTTTACCAGTCCAAGCGTAACGGTCGCAACCGCGTCACCACCCACGCTCCGCCGCTGCGCTGAATCAACCCCCCCTGCTTACAAAAGGAACCCCCATGTCCGAAATCTCGGCGTCGACCATTTATCGTCACGACTATACCGCCCCAGCTTACCTGATCGAACAGGTTGCGCTACGCTTCGATCTTGGAGAAGAAGGAACCCGGGTTGCCTCCAGCATGCAGATGCGCCGCAACCCCGCCGGTCACGGCGGCGCCCTGGTGTTGACCGGTCGTCAGCTCGAACTCACCGGCCTGCGCCTCGATGGTCGCCCCCTGGCTGCCAGCGAATATGCCGTCGATGCCGAGAGTCTCACCATCGCCGAGGTTCCCGAAGCCTTCGTGCTCGAAGTCGAGACCCTGATCCATCCTGAGAACAACACCTCACTGGAAGGGCTCTACACCTCAAGCGGCAACTTCTGCACCCAGTGCGAGGCCCAGGGCTTTCGCAAAATCACCTATTATCTCGACCGCCCCGACGTCATGGCCCGCTTCACCACCACCGTCGCAGCTGAGCGCAGCCGCTATCCCGTTTTGCTCTCCAACGGCAACCCGGTGGCCAGCGGCGAGCTGGAGGGTGGGCGCCACTTTGTCACCTGGGAGGATCCCTTTCCAAAACCTTCCTACCTCTTCGCCCTGGTGGCTGGCGATCTGGTCAAAATCGAGGATTCTTTTGTCACCGCCTCCGGGCGCCAGGTAAGGCTGCAGATCTTTGTCGAGGCCCGCAATCGCGACAAGTGCGACCACGCCATGGTGTCGCTGAAAAAAGCCATGGCCTGGGACGAGCAGGTATTCGGTCTGGAGTACGATCTGGATATCTACATGATCCTGGCGGTGGATGATTTCAACATGGGGGCGATGGAGAATAAAGGGCTCAACGTCTTCAACTCCAAGTACGTGCTGGCCCGCCCCGATACCGCCAGCGACCTCGATTACCAGGGGATCGAAGCGGTCATTGGTCACGAGTATTTCCACAACTGGACCGGCAACCGGGTGACCTGTCGGGACTGGTTCCAGCTCTCCCTCAAGGAGGGACTCACGGTTTTTCGCGACCAGGAGTTCTCCGCCGATATGGGGAGCCGGGCGGTGAAGCGGATCAACGACGTGCGGATTCTGCGCAATGGCCAATTCCCCGAGGATGCCGGCCCCATGGCCCATCCGGTGCGCCCCGACAGCTATGAGGAGATCAACAACTTCTACACCTCGACGGTCTACAACAAAGGCGCCGAGGTGATCCGGATGATGCAGACCCTGATCGGCGCCGAAGCTTTCCGCCGGGGGATGGATCTCTACTTCGAGCGTCACGACGGCCAGGCGGTGACCTGCGACGATTTTGCCGCCGCCATGGCTGATGCCTCCGGGGTTGATCTGGGGCAGTTCAAGCTCTGGTACAGCCAGTCCGGCACCCCCGAATTAACGGCCAGCGGCTCCTACGATGCTGCCGCGCAGAGCTACACCCTGCGGCTGCAGCAGAGCTGCCCGGCCACTCCGGGGCAGCCGCAGAAGGCTCCCTTCCATATCCCGGTCGCCGTCGGCCTGCTCGATACCAAAGGGAACGATCTGCCGCTGCAACTGGCCGGCGAGGCGGCCCCTGGTGCGACCACCCGGGTGCTCGATCTGCGAGAGGCCGAGCAGAGTTTTGTCTTTGTTGGCGTCGTCGAAAAGCCGGTGGCTTCACTGCTGCGGGGGTTTTCCGCCCCGCTGCGGCTCAAGGCCGACAGCAGCGACGCCGAGCTGGCCTTTCTGATGGCCCACGACAGCGATTCCTTCAACCGCTGGGAGGCCGGCCAGCAGCTGGCCACCCGGCTGCTGCTGAAGCTGGTGGCCGACTTTCAGGCCGGACGGCCGCTGCAGCTCGACCTGCTGTTTGCCGAAGCCTTTGCCCGCACCTTGCGCGATCGCGATGCCGACCCGGCGCTGCTCGCCCTGGCGCTGCTTTTGCCGGGGGAAACGGTGCTGGCCGAGGAGATGGCGGTGGCCGATCCGGTGGCGATCCGCGCCGCCCGGGAATGGCTGCGCCGCAGCCTGGCTGCGGAGTTGCAGCAGGAGTTTCGCGCCCGCTACGCTGAGCTGCAGGAGAGCGGCCCCTATCGGCCCGAGGGGCCGGCGGTGGGGCGGCGCAGTCTGAAGAATCTCTGCCTGGCCTACCTGGTCAGCCTGGGGGATGAGCAAAGCGTTGCCCAGGCGCTGGAGCAATTCCAGCGCGGCGACAACATGACCGACGTCAGCGCGGCCCTGGCGACCCTGGCCAGCTATTCGGGGGAGGAGCGGGAGCTGGCCCTGGCGGCCTTTTACCAGCGCTGGCAGAACGAGCCGCTGGTGGTCGATAAATGGCTGACCCTGCAGGCAATGGCGCTGCACCCGGCGGTGCTCGACGAGGTGCGGGGGCTGCTCACTCATCCGGCATTCACCCTGCACAATCCCAACAAGGTGCGCTCGTTGATCGGTGCTTTCGCCCAGGGCAACCCGGCGGCCTTCCATGCCGCCGACGGTGCCGGCTACGCCTTTCTGGCCGAGCAGGTGCTGGCCATCGACCGGCTCAACCCCCAGGTGGCGGCGCGGATGGTGGCGGCCTTCAACCGCTGGCGCAAATACGACGGCGGTCGCCAGGCGCTGATGCGGGCGGAACTGGAGCGGATTCTGGCCACGGCCGAGCTGTCGCGGGATGTGCGGGAAATCGTCGCCAAGGCACTGGCCTGAGGTTTGGGAGGAGAGCGCATGAACAGGGTATTGATCGTCGGCTGCGGAGATATCGGGATGCGGGTCGCGCAACAGGCTCTGGCTGAGGGTGCTGCGGTCACCGGCGTGGTGCGGTCGGAAGCAAAAAGGGACTGGCTCAAGGCTCAGGGGGTGACGCCGCTGCTGGCCAATCTCGACGATCCCTCGACGCTTACCGCGCTGCCGACCGCCGGGGCGGTGGTCTATTATCTGGCTGCCCCCCCCGGGGGTGGTTTCAGCGACCCGCGGGCGCGCATCTTCTGTGCTGCGGTGGCTGCCGGTCAGCTGCCGGCCAAGCTGGTTTACGTCAGTACCAGCGGGGTTTATGGCGATTGCGGTGATGCCCTGGTCACCGAACAGACTCCGGTCAACCCGCAGACCTCCCGGGCCCGGCGCCGGGTCGATGCCGAGCAGACCCTGCTGGCCTGGGGAGAAGACAATAAAGTACCGGTGGTGATTCTGCGGGTGACGGGGATTTACGGCCCCGGGAGGCTGCCGGTGGCGCGGCTACTGGCGGGGCATCCGGTCTTGCGAGAGGAGGAATCTCCCTGCACCAACCGCATCCAAGCCGACGACCTGGCCCAGGTCTGCTTTGCTGCCGCGGCCAAAGCCGGCCACGGCGAGGTCTTCAACGTCAGCGATGGCGAAGGCGGCACCATGAGCCAGTATTTCTTCGCGGTGGCCGATGCCTTGGAGATGCCACGGCCGGCGGCGATCACCATGGCCGAGGCGCAGCAGGTAATGAATCCGCTGATGCTCTCCTACCTGAATGAATCCCGGCGGATGTCCAATGCCAAAATGCTCAGCCAGCTGGGGATCACTCTGCGCTACCCGACCCTGGCGGCGGGATTGCTGGCGGTGGTGGCCGGAATGCGCGACGGCAGCGAGCTGCTGCCGCCGGTTCGTCACGACTGAGCGGTTGAGGAGGTGCGATGCTCGAGGTGCGGTTTGTGCTCAATATCTCGGCCCGCGAGGTCATGCGCTACTATCGCGGCGAGGTCAACATGGTGGCGGTGACCGCCGAGGATGGCACCACGGTGCGGTTTCACGCCTCCAATCTCCGCCCCTACCTCAACCATGCCGGCGTCCAGGGGCGTTTTCTGTTACGCTTTGATCAGCAGAACAAGCTGGTGGAGTTGCGGCGTCTGGATTAAAGCGGCAAGCAGCGGGGAGAATGCGATGCGGATCGAAGTGCTCGGGGATGGCTGTAGTAATTGCAAAACGCTCGAAGCCAATGTGCGACTGGCCGTGGCTGAGTTCGGCCTGATCGCCGAGGTACAAGTCAGCGCCGACCCGGCCCTGCTCGCCGGCTACGGCTTGCTGCGTCTGCCGGGGTTGGCGATCGACGGACGGCTGGTCGCCTCTGGCAAGGTCCTGACCGTGGCCCAGGTCACGGCGCTGCTGCCGGCTTAGGGGAGCAGACCGCGGCGGTCGAGTTCGCCCCGCACCTGGTTGCGGCGTTCGCGCAGATCCTCGGCCAGGGTCGGGCCGCCACCCACCTGCTGGCTGACTCCAACCGCCACCGGGCTGTTGAAAATGCCGATCCCAATGCTGGTTCCGCCACGCCGGCTGCGCTCCTCGGTGGCAATCTGGTCATTCAGTTGCCGGTAGTAGCTTTGCAGATCGTTGTCGGGCAGGCTGAGGTAATTGACGGCCAGCAGTTCATTGCTGCGCTGGCTGCTGGCGGCGCAGCCGCAAATCAAGACCACCAGCAACAGCAGGGGCCAGAATCGATAAAGGGGGCAAACTTGCATGAGGAGGCTCCTGGTCAGAGGGAGAATGGACTTGTCAGTATAGCCGATGGAATAACCCCGGCCAAGCGGCAGTTATCGCCTGGCTTGCCCGTTTTTTAAGGAGTGTAACCGATGAGAGTGCTGCAACTGTTGTTGACTCTGGTTTTGATCCTGGGATTTTCCGGACAGGTTCAGGCCGATATCGATGGCTATCTGAACCGGCTGAATCTGCATGCCGCAGCCGACCTCGGGGATTTTCGGGTAGGACTCGGTGCCCACTTCGGCGCTTCCGGCAGTGACGTTGATCTGGTGCTGCGCAGCGTCCGCAACCCTGGCGATGCCGCCCTCTGTTTCTGGTTGCGCCAGCACTCCCGGCAACCCCTGGCGGTGGTGTTAGAGAACTACCGCCAGCAGCAAGGCTGGGGAAACCTGGCCAAAAGTCTCGGTATTAAACCCGGTTCGGCGGAATTTCACGCCCTCAAAGCCGGTGAACTCGGCTGGTATCCGGCCGGGGGTGATGAAGCCCAGGGCCGCAAGTCGGGCAAAAGTCACGACAAGGGAAAAAACAAAAACAAGTGATGAAAGCTTTTGACGATCGTTGCGGAATTCGCTAGGGTTCGGCCCGTTTGCTGTTCTTGCCTCCTCGAACCTGACCTCATTGCAAAGGAATATCCCCTTGGCCGGCACCAGCCTGTTAGCCCTGCTCGACGATATTGCCACGGTTCTGGACGACATTGCCGTGATGACCAAGGTGGCGGCGAAAAAAACCGCCGGAGTGCTGGGGGATGATCTGGCCCTCAACGCCGAGCAGGTGTCCGGGGTCCGCGCCGAGCGGGAACTGCCGGTGGTCTGGGCGGTGGCCAAGGGTTCGGTGCGCAATAAGTTGATTCTGGTGCCGGCGGCTCTGGCGATCAGCGCCCTGGCCCCCTGGGCGATCACTCCACTGTTAATGATCGGCGGAGCCTATCTCTGTTTCGAAGGCTTTGAAAAGCTGGCGCATAAATTTCTGCACTCCCCGGCCGAAGAACAGGCGGCCCATGTACTGAAGGTCAAGGCGCTGGCCGATCCTGCCGTCGATCTGGTCGCCTTCGAGCAGGAGAAGATCAAAGGCGCGATCCGCACCGATTTCATCCTTTCGGCCGAAATTATCGTCATCGCCCTGGGGACGGTGCAGGGCGTAGCCTTGAGCAGTCAGATCGCGGTGATCAGCGGTATCGCCGCGATCATGACCATAGGGGTTTACGCTCTGGTGGCCGGGATCGTCAAGCTCGATGACGCCGGTCTCTACCTGGTTAACAATGCTAAAGCCGGTGTCTTCGTCGGCCCCCGGCGACTGTTCGGTCAAGCGCTGCTGCGGCTGGCTCCGGCACTGATGAAAACTCTGGCGGTGGTCGGTACCGCGGCGATGTTCATGGTCGGTGGCGGCATTCTGGTCCACGGTATCCCCCGTTCCCAGCAGCTGCTGCACTGGGCCGAAACCCTGCCGCAGGGCATTCCGGGCCTTGGCAGTCTGCTGAGCACCCTGGCGCCGACCCTGGTCAATGCCCTGGCCGGAGTGCTCGCAGGCGCTCTGGTTCTGGGGGTGGTGACTCTGCTCAAGCCGTTGTTGCGCCGCACTGCCCATCGCTAACGACCTGGGCAATGTCGCCCCGCCCCGGCGGCAGAGCGGCGGGAGGGTTTGATGCCCGATACCATATTCATCATCCGAGGCAGTCGCGCCTATTGGCGGGCCAACCTGGCGCTGTTCTGCGCCGGCTTCGTGACCTTCTCCACCCTCTACGCATTTCAGCCGTTGTTTCCCAACCTGGTGGCAGAGTTTTCCATCTCGCCGGCCATGGCCAGTCTCTCCCTCTCCTTTGCCACCTTCGCCTTGGCGGCGACTCTGCCCATATCCGGCTCTATCTCCGAGGCCTGGGGTCGACGGCGGTTGATGGGGTGCTCGGTCGTGCTCTCCTCGCTGCTGGCCCTGGCGACCGCCTTTGACCATGCTCTGCCGACTCTGCTGGCCTTGCGACTGTTGCAGGGGGTGGTGCTGGCGGGGGTGCCGGCGGTGGCCATGGCCTACCTGGGCGAAGAGATCGAACCGAAAGCCGCCGGCAGCGCCATGGGTCTCTACATCGCCGGCAACGCCTGTGGCGGTATGAGCGGTCGCATCCTGACCGCCTGGCTGGCCGATTTTCTCCCCTGGCGGGACGCGGTCGGGATTATCGCTTTGATCGGATTGGCGCTGAGCCTGCTGTTTGTCTGGCTGCTTCCCCCCTCCCGGAATTTCCGTCGCCGCAGCTTTCAGCTCGGCCCGCTCTCAGCCTCACTCTTCGCCCACCTGCGCAACCCCGGCCTGTTCTGCCTGTTCCTGCTCGCCTTTACCTGCATGGGTGGATTCGTCACCCTTTACAACTACGTCACCTTCCGTCTGCTTGGCCCCGCCTTTAACCTCAGCCAGGCCCAGGTGGCGCTGATCTTTCTCGCCTACGCTTTCGGCGCCTGCGGTTCCAGCGTCATGGGCGCCCTGGTCGATCGCTTCGGCCGCAGCCCGATGTTGTTTTCCGCCCTCTGGATCATGGCCGCCGGTCTGGGCCTGACCCTGCTGCCGCAACTGCTGGCGGTGATCGCCGGCATCGTGGTCTTCACCATCGGCTTCTTCGGCGTCCATGCCGTCGCCTCGGCCTGGGTCGGCGCCCTGGTCAGCCAGGGGCGGGCTCAGGCCTCCTCCCTCTATCTGCTGTTCTACTATCTCGGGTCGAGTATTTCCGGGACCGGTGGGGGCTTTTTCTATCAAGCCTGGGGCTGGAACGGGGTGGTGGGATTGGTGTTTTTGCTGCTGCTCGGCGCCGCCCTGGTCGGTTTGCGTCTCACCGCGCTGCAGCGTCAGCCCGTCAGCATTTTGTGACCCAAACCCCGACGTCCATATTGGCTCCCGGTGGGCCGACGAAAGATCCCTCGATCGGCGGCACCGATTCTGGCAGTCGGGCCACCGCCACGGCAATATGATCCGTGCCGGCTATCGTTCCGGTGGTGGGATCGAACCCTTTCCAACCGGCGCCGGGCAGATAGACTTCGGCCCAGGCATGGGTCGAACCATAATTGACCGAGGAGGGAGGGGCGTGGAGATAGCCGCTGACAAAACGCGCGGCCAGCCCTAAACAGCGAGCGGCTTCCATGAACAGCACGGCAAAGTCCCGGCAGGATCCGGTACCGTAAGCCAGGGTTTGCTCCACCGTCTGGACGCCGGGTTCTTCCCTGAGTCGATAGGAGAGGGTTTGAAAAATGTGGCTGCCCAGCCGTTGCAGCAGGGTGTAGGTTTGAATTGGTTCCGTGGGTTGCCAGACAGTTCCGATCCACGCCGTCAGCAACTTCCGGGTCGAGGATTCGGTCGCTTCCAGATAGGGCGAGAGCACAACCAGGTCATCGGGGAGATAGGTAAAAGGGTAATTGGTCGCGTAATCGGCGACCAGAAATTCGAGGGGATTTTCATTGTATTGCTGGATAATGACTTCGTTTTCAACGATCAGCTGATTGGCGGCCACTTCGAAGGTCGCGATGGCCACTGAATTGCCTTCCACATCCCGGTGCCACCTCAGAGTCGCCGGTGGGGTGAGTTTCAGTTTGGTGGATTCGATCCGCAGTTCGTGGTCCTCTCTGGGTCGCAGGCGCAAGATATGCGGTCCGAGATTCACCATTCCGGAAAAATTGTAATAAGTGCGATGATCGATTTTATAGCGCTGCATAGTTAACCTCAGGTTGCGATTGCGGCGTGATGGAAGTTCCGTATTGGAGGCGCCTGAGCGGTCCGTCTGGGCGCGGCTAGGTTTCGCTGAGCCAGTAAAAACCAAAACCGGGAATCACCAGGCTGCCGTTGAAGCTGTCCGGGCTCTTGCCGCTGCACAAATCGACCATCCGGCCGAACCGGGGAGACCAGGTACCGATATCCTGCAGATTGAGATGCTGGGGTTTGCCGTGGAAATTGGCCACCACCAGCACCCGCTCACTCTGCTTGTTGAGGTTGTAGCGGCCAAAGACGAACAGGTGCGGATTCTCGACTTCGATCAACTCGCGGTTGTTGAAATCGGCGAAGACCGAGATTTCCTTGCGCACCGCGATCATCCGCTTGAGCGAGCTGAAGATCTTGTGTTCGACGGTGCCGGCGGTGTTGCGTAGCGCCGCTTTGTCCCAATCGATGGCGGGGCGGTGCACCCAGCGGGAATCCCCCATTTTGAAGGGATCATCGAGATAGGAATCGTCGTTGGTGGTCCCCAGGGCATCGCCGTAATAGAGCAGGGGAATGCCGCCGAAGGCGAGAATCATGGCGTGCAGCAGTTGGATGATTTTGATCGCGTCATCGGCCGCCTGGTTGTCGCCGGTTTCCAGTGCATGCTGCAGCCCGACCAGAGAGGCGAGGGAACCGGAGATGCGCGCGTCTCCGGTTTTTTCGTTCTGGCCGAAGGGGAGGCCGCGGGCGTGGGAATCGGCGAACTGGCCGGTGAAATAATCGATCAGGAACTTGCGATGGCTGAGCGGTTCATAGTCGCAGAGGGCGATGTCCCGATCGTCGAAGCCGAGGCCGATGTCATCGTGGCAGCGGACGTAGTTGAGCCAGGTGGCCCGTTCGAGCTTGACCGGCAGGCTCTTGATCCCCTGGTTCAATAATCGGGCATTTTTGGTCGCCACCGCATCCCACATCAGCGCCATGAAGGTGGCGTTGTAGGCGATTTCACACTCCTTGGCGATGACCGCGTCCTCGCCAAAATATTTGGTCAACTCCATTGGCGCCACAATCGCCTCGGCGATAAAGATCACCCCCGGTGCTGAGACCTGGCAGCAGTCCTTGAACAGCTGCAGGATCAGGTGGGCTTCGCGCTCGTTCTGGCAGGGGCTGCCGATTTTTTTCCACAAAAACGCCACCGCGTCGAGGCGCAGGATGTCGGCCCCCTGGTTGGCCCAGAACAGGATGATGTCGAGCATTTCGATGAACACTGCCGGGTTGCTGTAGTTGAGATCCCACTGGTATTCATTGAACACCGTCATCACCCAGCGCCCCATCGCCTCGTCCCAGGTGAAATTGCCCGGGGCGTTTTGCGGGAAAATCTCCGGCATGTTCTGCTCGAACATGTCCGGAACGGTGCGGGTTTCGAAGGTGTAGTAGTAATCCTGATACTTGGACTCGCCGGCCCGGGCTCGTTTGGCCCAGTCATGCTGGTCGGAGGTGTGATTGACCACCACATCCAGCACCAGCAACTGCTCGCGCTGCTGCATCGCCTTGGAAAGCTGGTTCAAATCCTCCAGGGAACCGGCTCGGGGGTCGATCTGGCGAAAATCGCTGACCGCATAGCCGCCATCGCTGCTCCCTTCGGGGCAGAGCATGATCGGCATGATGTGGATCAGATTGACTCCGAGCTCGTTGAAATAATTCAGCCGCTGCCGCAATCCTGTCAAGTCGCCGGCAAAGCCGCCGCAGTACAGCGCCATCCCGACCCATTTCTGGCTGAGAAACCAGTTGTAGTCCCGCTCCCGCTCCAAATCGAGTTGCCGCAGTTTTTTCGGTCGCTGGATATACTGCCGAGCCATGGTTTCCACCAGGTTCTGGGCCTGCTGGTGAAAATCGGGGCGGTGGCCGTAAAGCTTCTCGAACAGGGAATGGATGGCGTAAAAATTCGCCCCCAGGCGGGTATAGAAATGCCGCAGATCCTGTTTGGAAATCGCCGGCTTAATCTGGTTGAGAATGTCGTTGAGCAGTGAGTGGGAGACCTGTTCGTACATGCGGATCCTTAAAAGGTGGTGGAAAGTGGTCACGAACTACGGCTCAGAGCTCGCTGAACTCCCGGTAAAATCCGGGGTCGGTGGTGGTGGCGCCGCGCAGGCCGATCACCCGGCCGGCAAAGCGCTGTGCCACCTCGAGGGTCTGGGGGATGGACCAGCCAGCTAGCAGCCCATGGATATAAACCGCGGTGAAGGCATCGCCGGCGCCGACGGTATCGACGAACCGCTGCGGCCTCTTGGGTGTGGCGCCGTGAAATTCGCCGCCGGCAGTGCAGACCAGGGTTCCGGCCTCGCCCCGGGTCAGGATCACCTGCTCGAGTCGGCACTGCTGCAGCAGTTTGGTCATCTCCCGGCGCAGGTCGGAGGAGTCGAAGCCGAGCAGCCGGAGCTCGTCCTGGTTCAGTTTCACCCAGCGGGCCTGCTGCAGCCAGTGAAACACCTCCCCAGGTTGCCACCAGGGAGTGCGCAGGTTGACATCGAGGAAAATCGAGACTCCGGGTTGCTGCGCCAATCGGGTCAGGGCGCTGCGAGCCACAGCGCTGCGCAGCCCGAGGGTGCCATGATAGAGCAGGCTGGCGGGGGCGAGGGGGGCGATGGCCTCGGCCTGGATAAAGTCGTAGGCGCAGTCGGGGATGATGTTGTAGTGCGGCTCCTGCTCGACAATCCGCACCTCGACCTTCCCGGTCGGGTGCTGGCGGTCGATCTGGACTCCGCTGGTGGCCATCCCCCAGTCGTCCATGGCCTGCAGGATCTCCCGGCCCAGGTCGTCATCCCCCACCGCCGAGAGAAAGCGCGGCCGATCGCCGAGGGCCTGCAGATGCCAGGCGACGTTGAAGGGGGCGCCGCCGAGAATCCGCTCTCCGCTGGGAAAACAGTCGAACAGCACTTCGCCGAAAATAGTGAGTTGGGTGGGCTGGGTTGGCTGGGTCATGGTGTTGGTGCAATCTGCTGGAGTTGCGGACGCAGGGCCGGGGCGAAATGCCAGACCCCCTGCAGGACTCCGGCGGCGTAGTTGCCACCGAGAGGGAAGTTGTTCTCCTCGGCCAGGTAGAGCGCGTCGTCCTGGCCGTTTTCATGGGCAAGTTGGCGGGCCTGCAGCTTGAGCTCCTTGCTGGCATTGGCGACCAGCACCGCGCGGATCGGGCTCACCAGCACCGGCAGGTCGTTGCCGCTGTCGCCGGCGAAGATCACCTGGTCATGCCGGTAACCCAGCTGCTGCTGCAGAAACTCGATTCCATGCAGCTTGGTGGCGTTGCGGGGCAGCACATCCAACAGACCGATGTTCTCCGGCTCATCGATGCTCCAGACCAGGCTCGCATTCACCCCTAACTGCTGCAGGCAGGATTCGACCCAGGCAAGGATGGAGTCTTTGTCGGCATCCAGGGGGAGATAGTAGCTGAGCTTGAAGTTGCTCTGTTTGCTCGCCTCCTGCAGCCCCAATTCGCTGCGGGGACTGAGGGCTTTGCGCAAATCCTCGTGGCTGCGACCCCGCCAGTCGGCGGCGATGGTTTGTTGCCAAAGCGCCGATTCTTGCCATTTCCCGGCCACAACCTGGTAGATCCTGGTGCCGACATCGGTAATCACAAAGTCGGGAGCCGGCAGCTCGTAGCTCAGCATGGCCTGCTGCACCAGCTCGCGGTGGCGGCCGGTGACGTAAACCAGCTGGATCTCCGGCCGCTGGCAGAACGCCCGCAAACAGGGGCGGGCAGCGGGATGTTCGGGCTGGCTGCCGTTGGGGATGATGGTGCGGTCCATGTCGGTGCAGAGCAGCAACTTTTCTGGATTCATAGTAATCAGCGGTTTTCCCGGGGGTCTCGGCAGCTGTCGAAAAAATCGTAAAACTGCAGGGCTTCGAGAATCCCTGCGGCATTCGGCTCTTGGGAAAAGTAGACCCGTTCCACCTCCAACAGCCGGGAGAGTTCCTCATGGTGGCGATTGGCGACCACGGCGGCCAGGGTATTGCCCCGCATCATGTCCTCATCGGCGCCGGAGCCGCCGGCGACAAAGACCGACTGCAACGGAATTCTCATCTGGTCGACGACGTAGCGCAGCGCCAACCCCTTGGAGGCGCGCAAGGGGAGGATGTCGAGATATTGGCCGAAGGCCAGCTGCACATAAACCGATTGCTCCTCCTGGTGCAGCAGTCGTTTGATCTCTTCCAGGTCGGCCAGTTCGGGGTCGATGTAATAGCTCAGCTTGAACCGGCTCTGTTCGATTTTCGGCTGTCGCTTCAAGCCCGGAAAATCGGCCAGCAGCCGCCTGACCTGATGAGGGGACCAGAGGTGATCGATATGCCGGGCCCAGGCGATATCCGCCGCCAGCTCCGGGGCATGGTAAATTTCGGTGCCGCCGCTGGTGATCAGCACGTCGGGTTCGGGAATCCGGTGCTTTTTCATCAGCTTCAGCGCCGAGTCGAGCCGTCGTCCGGTGGCGATGATGAACTTGGTGGTTTTGCGGTTGTTGCGCAGCACTTCCAGCAGTTGTTGCAGCGCCTGATCGTCGCCGATCAGGTTCTGGTCGAGGTCGCTGACGATGGCCCGGTCGCGGTAGAGTCCGCTGCGCCGCCGTGGCGGCTGCCTCACCAACTGCTCCGAGCGCTGCACAATCGGCTGGATCATGGCCAGATAACGCTGGGCGTGGGCAGTCCAGGAGTAATGGGTGCGCACCCCGGCCAGCCCCTGATCGCGATAGCGCTGCCAGAGGGTGGGGTCGCCCAGCAGCTGCAATAAAGCCGCGGTGATGGTCGCCGGTTCGAGGGGGTCGATCAGGACGCCGTTCTGGCAGTTACCGATGATGTCCCGGGGACCGCCATCTTCGGTGGCGACGATCGGCAGCCCGGAGGCGGCCGCTTCGATCAGGGTCAGACCAAAAGGTTCGGTCAGCGCCGGGTTGACGAACACGCCGCCGGAGGCCGCGGCGATCTGGTAGATGCTCGCCACCTGGTCTCGCTGGTGGTGTTTGGGCAGCGCCACCTTGCCGTAGAGATCGTGACGGTCGATGGCCACCAGCAGTTCGTGCAAGACCTCCTGGGCCCCCTCTTCCAAATCGTCGATATCGTCGCGATTGCCAGCCACGATCAACAGGTTGGCCAGCTCCTGCAGGGGTTTGGATTGACCAAAGGCTTCCACCAGTGCTGCGATGTTCTTGCGGTGGTCGGGGCGGGAGAGGGCCAGAATGATCGGTTTGCCGGGATCTTTGAGGTGGCGCAGCAGTTCGGCGGCAAAGGGGGTGGCCGATTCGGCTCCGGTCGGCGGGGTGAACTGCTGCAGATTGGTCCCCGGGGGGATGACCCGCATCTGCTCCGGCTGATAGTAATCGTAGAGCTCGTACTGCTCCTCGATCTCCTGGTGGGTGCTGGTAATGACCCGCTGAGCGGTGGCCAGGGTCATTTCCTCGGCTTCCACCCGTCGCCCCATGTTGAAGCGCTCCTCGATCTGTTCCGCGCTCAGGCCGCTGGCCAGAAACCGGCTGCGTTTGACCCGGCCGAGGGAATGACCGGTGTGGATCAGCGGAATGCCGAGCAGATGGGCCAGGCGCGAACCGACATAGCCGGCATCGGCATAATGGCTGTGGAGCAGGTCGGGGAAGGCGTTGTTTCGCTGGAAAAAATCGGCGAGGTTGTCTACGAAGCCATCGAGGTGATCCCACAGCTGTTCTTTGGGGATATATCCGTTGGGGCCGGCGTTGATCCGCACAATGCGAAGATTCTCCGCGATCGTTTCGACCGGCTCGGCATAATCTGCGCAAACCTGGTCATCGACCACCCTCCTGGTGACCAGATCGACCCGCGCCACCCCCGGCTGATTGGCCAGCGCCTGGGCCAGTTCCACCACGTAGAGGGTCTGGCCCCCGGTGTCGGCATCCCGTCCCAGTTCCAGATCGTGGCCGCGAATCAGGCCGTGAATACTCAGCAATACAAGATAGTGTCCAGCTGTTGGCTCGGTCATCAGCACCCATTTCCTTTTGTGGGAGTTTAACACCCCGGGGCGGATGGGGCAAATCTGCCGCCGGAAAGCTCGATTCCCGGTTGATCTAATGGTGCAACGAAAAAGGCCCCCCGGATCGGGAGGCCTTTTTCGTTGGGATCAGGATGCGAACTTAGTTGCCGCGTTGGTTCTGCGGCGCCGGTTTGCTGCCGTTGCGGTAGACGACCTGGACAGCGCCGCGATCGCTTTTCGGTCCGCCCCAGCTTTTTTCCCGCTGACCGGCGTTACCACCAAAGCTTTTGCGGGGGCCGGCTGCTGCGCCATCCGGACGGCGGCCGTAGCCGGGGCCTTTGCGTCCGGCAGGGCGGGGTCCGCCAGCTGAACGCAGCGGTTGGGTCGGCTCGAAGCCGGGGATAACCAGCTGCGGTACGGTGGCGCCGATATAACGCTCAATCCGGGTCAGGCTGCCAGCATCGTTACGACCGGCAAAGGAGATGGCGATGCCGCTGGCGCCGGCGCGGCCGGTGCGACCGATGCGGTGGACATAGTCTTCGGCGAACTTGGGCAGGTCGAAGTTGATGACATGGCTGATGCCGGTGACGTCGAGGCCGCGGGCGGCAACGTCGGTGGCGACCAGCAGCTTGATCTTGCCGCGCTTAAGGTCGCGAATGGTCTTGTTGCGGGCGTTCTGGGTCATGTCGCCATGCAGAGCGGCGGCCGAGTGCCCCTGAATGTAGAGCTCGCGGGCCAGGCTGTCAGCGTCGCGCTTGGTGGCCGAGAAGATGATCGCCTGGGTCAGCAGGTCGTCGCCAACGATGTGTTGCAGCAGACGGTTTTTGTGCTCGAGGTTGTCGGTGACATGGAGGCGTTGCTCGATGTGGTCGTTGGTCGGCTTTTTGCCGGCGACGCCGATGCGCTCGGGATTGGTGAGGATGCAGCGGGCCAGTTTGGCCATGGCGTCGTCCATGGTGGCGGTAAACAGCATGGTCTGACGGCTGGCGGTGGTGGCGGCGGCGATTTTCTCGACATCCTCCTTGAAGCCCATGTCGAGCATGCGGTCGGCTTCGTCGAGAATCAGCAATTCGACCCGGGAGAGGTCGAGGCTGCCGCGATTGAGGTGATCGATCAAGCGCCCGGGGGTGGCGACCAGCAGGTCGAGGGGCCGGGAGAGGTCACGGAACTGGTCGCGGTAAGGCATGCCGCCAAGGATCACAGCGCTGCGCAGGCGCAGGTGTTTGCCATAGGTGCGGGTGGCCTGGGTGACCTGGTCGGCCAGCTCGCGGGTCGGCGCCAGCACCAGCACCCGGGGGGCACCCTTGGGGCCGGGAACGAAGGTGCTCAGCCGCTGCAGAGCCGGCAGCACGAAAGCGGCGGTCTTGCCGGTGCCGGTCTGGGCGCTGGCAATCAGGTCGCGACCGGCCAGGGCCAGCGGAATCGCCAGGGCCTGGATCGGGGTCGGCTCGGTGTAGCCGCAATCGGTGATGGCTTGCAGCAGGGGGGCGTTGAGGTTGAGTTCAGCGAAAGTCATGAAATCCTGTTCTTCCATCGCAAGGATGGTGGCAATAATGTGCTGACACCGCAGGGCAGCCGCCCTGAGACTCAGGGGGTGCGCGGAGGGTGCTGGCACGGATGGCGACTGGCATGTTACATCGTCGCCAACCTTGAGTTACTGCCGCAGAATCCGAAAAAGACAGAAGCGCAGGAGGGGTCAGTGAGCGATGAGGCGTAGGGCGCCCGCACGTTGCGGGGCCGGTGGGGCAGACAGTCAATCCGCCTATTATCCATAGATTTTGTGAGATGTAAAGAAAAAAATACCGAAACTGTTTGGTCAAAAGGCGGTGAGGTAGCGGATCAAGCCCAGCAGCGAGATTGCCGCTACCAGCACCAGCGACACCCGCCACTCATCTCCCTTGCGACGTAAGCGGCGGCTGTTGATGGCCAGGCCAGTGAGACTGGTCCCCAGGCCAAGTAGCATCAGGTAAAAGATGTAGCGGGCCAGTTCCAGGTTCCAGGTGCTGCGCAGGCGGATATCGTACCAGCGCTCGAAGAAGGTCTCCACCGGCGGTTTGGCTTCGGCCAGCACCAGCAGGGCTGCGAGCAGAATCAGCCAACCGGCCACCGACAACCAGCGCAGCACCACAATCAGCGGGTCGCTGCGGCGTTGTCGACGGCTTGAGTCATCACGATGCAAGCTGGTCATGGTCGATTCCTTGCGCAGCGGCCGGCCGCAGGAGGGCGGCCGACCTCAGGACTCTAGCAGGGATGTGATCTGCGGTCACGCCGGTTGTTCGCCAGCCTCCAACCAAGCTTCGATCGCGCTCAGGGTCGGCCCCCATTCGGCGCTCAGTCGCAGAGCGAGAAAGCTGGAATAGAGGCTGTCGAAAAGCTGCAGCCCGCCTTCGACCACATGCATCCGCTCATAGAAGATCGCGACTTTTTCGTGGTCGGCGTTGGCGCGGTTGTCCCGCTCCAGCTTGACCGCCGGGGCCTTGAAACTGGCGAAATGGAAGCTTTCCCCCTTGAGATTGAGCTTCCAGAGATGTTCCTGCTGTTCCAGGTAGAGGACCGCTTCAGTGATCTGCTTGCCGCTGCGCAGGGCGGTGCGCACCTCCTTGAACTGATCCTGCGGGCCGGCAACGGTGACCTTCTGCACCCCTTGCTCGCTGCCGCCGACCAGGGTCAGGCGATCGTTGAGATAGGCGACAAAGCCTTCCTCAGCCAGGGCCGGCCCGGTCGACTGGTTGACCTTGTAGGTCGAGGCGGCGTTCATGGTCTGGTAAGTCAGCCAGAGGAAAAAGTCCTGCCCCAGCCACTGGTTGTCCTTGATCAGGTCGAGCACCGTGCTGGAGCCGGCCTGGTTGGCCGAGGTCAGAGCCGGGCGCTGCTCTTCCGGGAGCACCTGCTCGGCGCGGGAGAAGGGGTGCAGGGCGACCAGGCGCAGCTCGGCAAAGCTTTGTTTGAACAGGTTTTCGAACAGCTCGATCACCTTGGGGCTGAGACTGGTGAAGCTGAGCAGGCCGCGACGGGTATCCCAGACCGCATCGAACATCGCCGGTTCGGGGAGGGTGCGGGAGAGCAGTTGGCCGCGTACGGCCTCCTTCAACTCTTCCTTTTTCTGCTTGTTGACCCGCTGCATTCCAGGATTAGCGGCGAGAAAATCAGCCTGGGCCTGCTCGAAGTGAGCGCGCAGCAGCCGCGCCGGCACCCGGCGCTGATCGCGGCGCAGGGCGAAACAGAGGTAGTGGTCGCGCTCATAGCTCTGTGGCTCGGCGAAGGCGCTGCTCTTGCTGTCGTCGATCTCCACCCAGCCGATGGAGAGTTCTTCCGGGCCTTGGTCGATGGGGACGAAGCCGTGGGCGGCGAGAGCTTCGCCGACCCAGCTGCTGGGGTCGGCGCTTGGCAGATCGCCGAGGACTTGAAATTGACAGAGGCTGACAGTGTTGGCAAGCAGGCCCATGGGGATAGCTCCTGGGAAAAAGGTCAAAAAAAGTCGTGAGAGCACGAAGGTTGCCGGTAACGGCCAGGGGTCGACCGCACCAGACTCAGGATCGGGATTGGCTGAACGTGTCCGTTTGCGGGGCGGTGTGGTCGGTGTGGTGGCTGTTATGGGCCTGGCAGTCGGCCAGCAGTTGGCCGAGTTGGGTTTCGGAAAGAAAGTTGCGTTCGATAAAAAACCGGCCGATGCGTTTTTGCTGCGAACGCTGGTAGAACAGCAGGGTCTGGACCTGGAACGGTTTGAGCAACCCCAGGCTGACTGCGGTGCAGCCGAAGCGGTTGGGCATCCCGGGGTGGCGCAGAACCTGGCGGATATCGGTTTCGCTGAGCCAGCCCCAGCGGCGGGCGATACTGCCGATGGCCGGGCGCTGGCCGCGCTGCCAGGCGATCGCTTCGATCAGCGCCGGGTACGGGATCACCCCGCGGTAGTAGAGATAACGGCCGAACTCCAGGGGGCGCGGGGGCACCCGGCCGCGAAAAAAGCTTTCGCTGTTGTAGTTGCGCCCGGGCCGCCCTCCGGGGGCGCTTCTGCTGACGCTCGGCAGAGGAGTCTCGCCGCGTTGGAGCAAAAAAGCGCTGATCAAGTCGTTGGCCGATTTAAGCTCGCGAAAGGTTTCGGCCCGGCGCAGTCGGTCATCGGGGTCGGAGGCGCAGCCGAGGTCGGGATGGGTTTCCTTGGCTTTTTTGCGAAACGCCGCCTTGGCGCCGCAGGGCTGCAGATAGTGCAGAAAGTCCCGGGAGAGTCGCACGCCTGGTCCAAACAGGATTCGACAGGCGGCAAGCAGTTCGGTTTCGGCACAGGGCAGGGACAAGCAGAGACTCCCGGAATGATAAACTGGATGATCGGTTCGCTTCAGTTATAGCAAAGGGGCGGCGGGCAAGAAAGCAGTTTCTGCCATCGGCGCAATAGCCGAAATCGGTCGGATGACTCGCCGGGCGCTTAGTCGTGGGCGCTGGACGGCCGCAGGTTTTTTTTGCCGTTGCTGTCGGGCACAGGGACGAGCTTACGGGCCAGGGGGCGGAACAGCGAGGGATAGATGACACTGGCCAGCAGCGCGGTGAGAATCAAGGCGCCAGCCAACTGGTCGGAAAGCAGTCCCATTCTCTGCCCAAGGGTGCCGGCCACGACAATCATCGACAAGGGCGCCGACAGCAGCACCGACATGCCGACGGCATCGAGCAGCTTCAGGCCCATGGGGCGGGCGAGCAGCAGCGGGTAGAGGTTGCTGACCAGCACCATCAGGGTCAGGAACAGGGCCGTCCCCACCAGGCTCGGTGAGGTGAGCAGGGCCAGGTCGAGTTGAGAGCCGACGCCGATAAAGAAAAACGGAATCAGAAAGCCGAAACCGACGGCGTTGATTTTCTCCTCGAAGCGCCCCTTGCTGCGAAAGACATGGCTGAAAATCATGCCGACCAGAAAGGAGCCGAGGATCGGTTCGGCCCCGGCGGCGGCGGCGAGAAGACCTCCGGCAAAGGCCAGGGTGACCACCACCCGGATCCCCTCTTCGACAGGGTCTTCGCTCTCCATCACCTTTTCCACCCGATGCGGATACCACCAGGCCAAAAGGTACAAGAGTTTCAGCACCACCAGCGCCAGTCCGAAAAGCAGGGCGAGTTTGCCGAGTTCAAAGCCGGCATGCCAGGAGAGGCCATGTTTGTGGTAGGCGTCGATGAAGGTCAGCGCCAGAATCGATAACAGCTCCCCGGTCAGGGCCACGCCGATGATGTCGCGGCCGAGAGGGGTTTTCATCAGATTGAGCTCTTTGAGCACCGGAATGACGATGCCGGCGGAGATCATCGAGACGGCGACACCGAGGAAAAACGGCTGTCCCAGCAGGACAAAAATCAGCGGGGTGAGGGTAAAGGAGAGCAGAGAAACCAGTACGTACCAGAGGCTTTTGCCGCTGGTTCGGAGGGCCCGCAGGTCGAGTTCAAGCCCGGCGATGAACATTAGGAAGATAAAGCCGAATTCCCGCAGCAGGTCGAACCATTCCGGGCGTTGGTGCAGGAAAAAATTGAACAGGATGACCCCGTAGATGATCTCCAGGGCTGCCGAGGGAACGCGGATGCGCCGGGCCAGAAAGGGGATGACCGCCACCCCCAGCAATACGAAAAACATGGCATTTAAATGGTCGTGCATTGTGCTCCGGTGGAGATACGGTTGGCCGCAGCGGGGACCTGGCAGCGGTGGTTCAGGGCATGACCTCGATGGGCGGAATCAGCAGCGTGCTGACCGGGTTGCGGCGCACGATGCTCCAGGCCACATCGGGTTGGAACAGGGTACTTAGCCGCCCCCGATGGCTCCAGCTGTCGATTTCCGTCACCAGCAGGCTCTGCTCAGCGGCCGCGGCAATAACGGCGGTAATCGGGTTGCCCTGCAGTTCCTCGGCCTTGACACTGGTTTTGTACATCAGTCCCAGGTCGGCCGCAGTTTTTTTCATGGTATCGAAGATCCGCCCCTCTTCCTCCAGGGCGATGTACTTCGATAACCGCACCAACAGCGCGCTGACACTGTAGTTGATGGTCAGCGACATCTCCAGGGTGGTTTCCAGCGACTGCTGCAGCCCCTCCCGGTTGAGGCCGGGAACGGCGACCTTTTCGTAGGGATGGCTGCCATGGGCGAGCAGGATCGGGCAGCCAACCTGGTCGGCCAGGGTGCGCAGAAAGGCTTTGCTGCGACCGCTGATCGCCAGCGAAAACAGGGGCGGGAACAAAAATTCCCGGGCCAGCACCACCATGGCTGTGCTTCGGCCGCGCTGGCTCAGAATTTGTTGGAAGCCAGTCAGCGGATCGCGCCCCGGCAGGTCGAGCAGCTCAAGCTGGCGCATGCGGTGCTGTTCCGCCAACCCCTGGAGTTGCTGTTCCAGTTCGGGGGTGCGGCGTTGCAGCAGCAATAAACCCTTCTCCAGGGGAAAGACACTGAGCAGATAGGCCAGTTCTTCGAGGAAGCTTTCTTTGGGTTGGGCTGGTATCAGCGCCACCAGGGTGTCGCCATATTCCAGGGGGAAGTGGCGGAAGCGGAAGGTGAGCAGGTCGGCCACGGTTTTGATGACACTCGGCTCGCCCAGCAGCACGATCTTGTCTTTGGGGCGCAGGATGGTGTCGCCGCTGGGGATGATGATGTTGCCGTCGCGGTAGACGATGCCGATGCGCCAGCTGCGGGGGTTGAGGGAGGCCAGCGGCTTGTTGGCCAGGCGGGAGTTGGGGTGGACTTCGACCTCGAGAATCTCGTTTTTCCCCAAACCGATCCCCTGCACGGTCTTGGTTTTCTGTTCCAGGCGGTTACGCAGGCCGGTGGCGCTGACGTTGAAAATATTCTCCACCTCGATCTCGAGCTGTTCCAGCTCTTCGATCCCCTGAGGGGTAATGCCGACGGCGACAATGCGGGGAACATCGAAGTGAGCGCGCAGCACCCGGGCCACTTCCAGATTGATCTTTTCGGTGGTGGTGGTGATGACCACGGTGTCGGCCTGGCCGACTCCGGCCTCCTCCAACACCAGGCGGCTGGTGGCATCCCCCTTGACGGCGGTAAACCCTTCGCCGCGCTGGGCTTTGGCGGCCTTCAAAGCCTCCTCGCTCGGGTCGATGCAGACCAGATTCAGATCCTTGGAGAGCAGCTGGATCAGCCTGAAGCCGACCCGGCCCAGGCCGATAATGACAAATTTCCCCGCATCCATGGTACTTTCCCTCTCCCCTGAACGGTGGCCAATGCAGCGGTCAGTCTAGGGAACAACCAGGGCGATTGCAAGGGGCTTCTCGGTCGCGAGCGCAGTCTTTGACAGTCGTTCCCCTGGCGCGCTATACTCCCCTCTTGAGTTGTCTGTGTACTCAGATTGAAGGAGCCCTATGGAAACCCTCACCGTCGATCAGCGTGTTGCCGCCCTGGCGCAGAAAATCCGTGCCTGCGGCAAGGAAAATCTCGATGAAATCCTGCATCTGCTGGTTGAGGCGGTGCATCTGATCGTACGCCACAACCGTTGCCGCATCTATCTGGAAGATCTCACCAGCGGCAGCCTGAGCTGCGTCATCGCCACCGGCCTGCAGGCGCGCAGTATCCGCGAACAGGCCTTTCCGATCAACACCAGCGACTTTCTGGTCTCCCGGGTCTACCTCACCCAGGAGGAGGTGGTGGTCGAGGATATGGAGACGGTCAACAGTCCCTTCGCCCAGCAACTGGTGGAGCAGTTCGCGATCCGCTCCAGCTACCACTTTCCGCTGCTGCACCAGGGGCGGGCGGTGGGCACTCTCTGCATCGACAGCAGCCGCAAGGGGCAGTTGCCCGATCTCGAGCAGCGCCAGAGTCTGCGGGATTTTTTGCAGATGGCCCTGCCCAATCTCGACCAGGCCCGCAAATACCACCAGCAGGTGCTGATGGCGCGGCGGGTCGACGAGGCGAAGAAGAAGGAAGCCGCTTTCTATATGGTGAAATCGGCGGTGCGACTGATCGACAAGCTGGCCCTGGCCTCGGTGCTGATCCCCTCACCGCTGTCGCCGAAAACCGGCGAGGAGGGGTTGCAGATCCTGGCCTCCTATTCCAGCCAAAAAGAGGCCAAGCTGCTCTACGAGGATGAAAAACTGATCAATCTCGGGCCGGGAAAATCGCTGCTGGCCCGCTTCATCAACAGCGCCGGGGTGATTACCGACGATACCCTGCTCTCTCCCCTCTATCTGCCTGACCTCGCCAGTCAGGCCTTGCAGAAACGCTACCTGACCGAAGAGCTGGGGCTCAAATCCCTCTACGTTGTCCCCTGTTACGAGCCGCGCACCCGCAAGGTGATCTGCCTGGTCAATTACTACACCCGGGAAACCTACCAGTTCAGCAGTTTCGAACGGGGGCTGCTCGAAGCCCATGCCGAGATGGCCCAGCGGGTGATCCAGGAGATCGGCGGCGAGCACATGGAGATCCAGGTCCTCTCCGAAATCAATGACCTGCTGCAGGAAAAATTCGAAGGGGTGCAGCCGTTTCTGCACCGCATCCTCTCCAAAACCACCGAACTGATCGGCGCCGATACCGGCAGTATCGCTCTGGTGCGGGAGCAGGAGGGGGCCCGCTGGCTGGTGGTGGAGGAACCCGACGGCTCGCTGGTCGGGGCCAAGAGCAAGGACTGGATGAAGAAGAACATTCCGCCGATCCGGGTCGGCGGCTTTGATCTGCCAAGCGAGGAGCGCAGCCTCACCGGCTACGCCGCCCATACCGGCAAGCTGCAGCTGATGGCCGACACCGCCGAGGAAAAGGGGCGCGACGGGTTCTACCGGGAGATCACCGAGGCGGTCAAAAGCGAATTGGCGGTGCCGGTGGTCTGCGACGACAAGGTGATCGCGGTGATCTGCATGGACAGCCTGCGGCCGCACTTTTTCACCGACGAGCACAAGCGGATCCTGCTGATCATCGAGCGTCTGGTCTCCCGCCACATCTCCGACCTGCAGCGGATCGAAAGCCTCACCGGGGAGGTCAACCGGCTGCGCAACGACGTTGGCTACAAAGATCCGAAGATCTCCTCCTACAAGCTCGGCAACATCATCGGCAACTCGGCCAAGGCCAGCGAACTGGTGGAATTCATTCAGCGCATCACTCCGCCGATCTTCAACCGCATTGCCTTCTGGAGTCAGCAGGGGGTGCAGGAAGCGACCCTGGGACTCCCCTCGATTCTGATCACCGGCGACACCGGCAGCGGCAAGGAGTTTCTGTTCAACAATATTTTCTCCCGCCTCAACGAAATGTATCAGGAAAAAATCAACCCCCGGGGCGAACTGTCGGTGAAAAAAACCAACATCGCCGCCTACAGCGGTGAGTTGACCTATTCCGAGCTGTTCGGCCACAAGCGCGGCGCCTTCACCGGCGCCCATGCCGACCGCAAGGGGATTCTCGAAGAAGCCCACGGCGGGGTGGTGTTTCTCGACGAAATCGGCGATGCTGACCCCAAGACCCAGGTGCAGCTGCTGCGCTTTCTCGATAACGGCGGCTTCGTGCGGCTGGGAGAAAACACCACCCGCTACGCTCGGGTGCTGCTGATTGCCGCCACCAATAAAAATTTGCTGCAACGGATTCGCGAGGGGCATTTTCGCGAGGATCTCTATCACCGGCTCTGTGAGCTGACCATCGAGGTCCCCTCCCTCAACCAGCGGCGGGAGGATATTCCCGACCTGGCGATCCACTTCCTCGGCAAGCTCTACCGGGTTTACAAAAAACCTGAGGAAGGCGAAGAGGACGCTCCGGTTCTGACCCGCGGCGCCCAGGCGCTGCTGGCCCAGCATCACTACACCGGTAACATTCGCGAGCTGCGCAGCATTCTGCTGCGGGCGCTGTTTTTCCGCAAAAAGCGGCTGATCAGCGAGGAGGATATCCACCGGGTGCTCGATGCCATGGGAACCCTGGAGAACCAGGGGGCGGTGGTGCGGCTGACCGATCAGGTGGCCAGGGAGTTGTTCTCGATCCTGGAACGGGCCGAGGGGGATTTCTGGAAGACCGTTTACACCCCCTTCTCGGAGAACCGGATTTCCCGGGACGTGGTGGCCACGGTGGTGGAACTGGCGCGGGCGCAAGGGGCGGTGAGCATGCCGCGCATCGCCGAACAGTTGCGGGCCTGCGACCCCCGCAGTGAGGATCCGGAGGAGCGGCGAATATTTTTCAAGTTCAAGAATTTTCTCTATAAAACCATTCGCATCAGCGGTTAATATCAATTTTGGGGGGGGCGCGCTTGCATTCCCCTGCACCGCTGCTATAATCCGCGCCGACCTGCTGGGGATTTCACCGCGGGCGGCAAACACCCATACATTAACGGAGGTTCTCATGCGTCAAGTCAAAAACCATATCCTCTCCACCCTGGTTCTCACTGCTCTGGTCGGACTGTTGGCTGGTTGTGGTGGTCCCAAGCATTTGCTGGTCGAAACCCCTCAAACCGTGCTCCAGGCCAATAAAATGGTCGCCGATGGCGAATCGATGGTGACCAAAGGCGACAACATGGTCGACGAGGGCGAGTCGCTGCAGAAGCGTGGTGGGAAGATGATCGAAGAGGGGAATGCCCTGCGCGTCCAGGGCAAGGAAATGGTCGAGCGGGGAGAGCAGGTCTCCAAATCGGCTGATCTGCTGGAGAAGGCCGAAAAGATCCGCCGCGAGGGGCAACTGCTGCAGGACAAAGCCCTGGTTCCCAAGTAAACCGGCGGAGGGGTTATGACTCGCTTCAAGTTGGCATTGGGCACCATCCTGTTGCTGCTGACGGCGCTCATTATTCTGCAGAACAGTGCCCCGGTGGAGACCAAGTTTCTGTTCTTCAGCCTGGTTCTGCCGCAGGCGCTGCTGTTGCTTTTGACCACCTTGACCGGTTTCGCCCTGGGGGTGATCGCGGTTCTGCTCATTGGCCGCAACCGGCGACCGCCGGAGCCCAAGCGTTCACTGTAACGCCATGAAAAAAGCGGGGCCGCTCATAAGGAGCGGCCCCGCTTTTTTTGTTCAATGTCTGGTCTGGGCCTCAGCGGCGATAGCCTTGCAGCAGTTTTTCGATCTGTTTCTGGTCCCGTCCGCTCCAGGGGCCGACAAAGGCGGCTTTGAGCGCTCCGGGGGTGAATAGCTCCGTGGCCGTCTGCTGCAGGTCGGCCGGGCGCAGGGCGGTTGCGCTGGCGCGGTCATCTTCCAGGGTGCGCAGATAGCCGCTCAAGGCTCCCCACCCGAACCGCACCGCCATCTCCTCGGTATGATCGCGGCTGAATTCCAGGTCGTAGAGGTAGTTGCGCACCACCCGCGCCAACTCGTCTTCCCCCACCGGCTGTTCGCAAAGCTGTTGCAGAATCGCCAACACTTCCCGCACCGCCGGCGCCAGATTGGCCGGTGTCACCGCCAGATCGACGGTAAAACAGCCGCAGTCGCTATAGAGGGCAAGGTTGGCCTCGACGCTGTAGGTCAGGCCCAGTTCCTCCCGCAGTTTCAGCATCAACCGCGAGGTTCCCCCCCAGGAGAGCACCCGCCGCAGCAGCCTTAAGGGGACGGCGTGGGGGCTGGTGCGGCCGGGGATGCGGAAAGCCAGCTGCAGGGTGATTTGGGAATCGGCGTCCTTGACCCAGATCGATTCTGCCGTGGCTGCCTGTGGCAGCAGCGGGCAAGGGCTGGCGTTCAGTGGTTCGGGCCCGCTCCAGTCACCGAAATAGGTTTGGGCGGCGGCAACCACCTCGGAGTGGCGCACCGGCCCGGCCAGGGTCAGCACGCAATTGCCGGGGACGTAAAAGTTGGCATGGTGGCGCCGCAGCGCCGCCTCGTCGATGGCCTGCAGGCTGCTCGCCGTGCCGATGGTCGGCAGCGCCAGCGGCGAACCGGGCCAGAGCAGGCGGGCGGTGAGGTTGTCGGGGTTGATCTCTTCCCCCTTGGCGTTGAGATCTTCCAAGGCCTCTTCGAGAATGATCCGGCGCTCGATCTCCACCTCATGCAGCAGCGGCCGCTGCAGCATCGAAGCGAACAGCGCCATCCCGGCAGAGATCTGTTCCGGGGGCAACCGTGAGTGGTAGCAGGTGGTCTCCGAGTCGGTGGCGGCGTTGACTGCTCCGCCGATCGCCTCGAAGGCCCGCTCCAGCAGCAGGCTGGAGGGGTGCTCGGCCGTACCGCGAAACAGCATGTGTTCGAGGAAATGGGAAATGCCGGCGACACCGGCGTCCTCATGGCGACCGCCACTGCCGATATAACAGACCATTTCGGCGCAGTGCAGATGGGGCATTTCGACGGTGACGACCCGCAGGCCGTTGGCCAGGGTGGTCAGGTTGAATTCAGACATTGGGGTGATATCAACTCAGGTGGGCTAGGGTTGGTTGGGGGCATTGCGGATCGGAGTATAGCAGGCATCGCTGCTGAAAGGCAGGTATTTCTGTGCTCGAGGTCGAACGGAGGGTGCCAGATTTTGCTGATTAAGGTGCCAAAAAATGTCGCGAAAACAATTGTCTGACTCTTGTAGATCCTTGATGGTGGTTTAACTTGCCAAGATGATTGACCCTCTCAGAAATTTCAATAAATCTCCCTCGGTGGCACGGCCATTGCGTAAACATCATCCGTCAAAGACTCTCGCTGTTCTCCAGGTGAACCGCCTGCAGCAGCGGACCAGTCTCCGATAAAAGCAAAGCCGGAGTAATCCGGCGACGCAAAGCCACGGATCCTTTATTGCCCAAGCGGGGTGAGGGAGGATCGCCGGGTTGCCGAAGAGAGTGAAGGGTCGGGGTCTTCCCGCGACGCTTGTCTTCGGTAACGAAGCAGGCGTTTTTTATTGCGCCCCATTCGGGTCTTTTTTAGACCTAACACAATGCAGGGAGGTTGCAGATGAAACAGAAGAAACACGCTGGCAGGACCTTGGAAAAATCCTTGAGTGTCACCTTGAGCGGTCTGGCTCTGGTCGGTCTGCTCAGTGGTTGCGGCGGCGGGGGCGGGGAGAGCGTTAGCCTGGAGCCGGTGCCGGCACCGGTTGCGCCGGCCGCGATGAGCGGCGTGGTCGCCGACGGCTACCTGCGCGGGGCGACGGTCTGTCTGGATGTCAATCTCAACAAGCTCTGCGATGCCGATGAGCCGACCGCCACCACCGGAGCCGGTGGCCAATACAGCATTGCCGGGGCCGACCTGGCCCTGCTGCCGACGGGAACGACTGCGGCCGATTATCCGATTCTGGTTGAAGTCCCGGCCGATGCCATCGATGAGGACGGTATGGTCGCGGTCGGTAAGGCCTACGTTATGGCGGGTCCGGCAGGCAAACCCGAATTCGTCAGTCCGATGACCACTCTGGTGCAGAATCAACTCGAAGCCAACCCGGTTCTCACCCCAATCCAGGCCGAGACCCTGGTCAAGGCGCAGATCGGCATCGGCGCCGACAGCAGCCTGTTTGAGGACTATGTCACGCCGGTGGTCGCCAATAAGACCCCGGAGCAAATCCAGGCCCGCGCGGCCGAACTGGCCAAAGTCCACAAGGTCGCCCAAGTGGTCGCCAGAACTATGGCCGAGATGAAAACCGCCGTTGAGACCGCAGCGCAAGGGGCTGGGGTCGACCTCAGTGTCAACCGCGCTGCCATCGTCAAGCTGGTCACCGAAGAGGTCATGACCAAACTGCAGACCATCAACAGTGCGGTGGAGCAGACCGCCGGGACCTTCGATCCCAACCTGGTGGTGAATCAGGTCAGCGCCATCGATACCACCCAGGTCGCCACCCGGATCGAGCAGAAGAGCACTGTCATTGTCAAATCCTCCTTCGCCAAAATGCTTGAAGGGGATGGCACCTTCTGGCTTGAGCACTGGATGGACAATGGGGTGACCCGTTACGAATATGGCAATGTCAGGCTGCCGGCCGGTACCACCACTCCGCTGGAGGCGCACTTTGTCTGGGCCAATGGCGCCTGGCAGGCCGACACCATGGCGGATCCCCCGGGAGTGATTCTGACTTTGACCGGCTGGCAGGATTTCGCTGACGGCGCGTCCGGCTACACGGTGGCCTTCAATGCCGTCGACGGCACGGCTCTGCTGACCCACACGGCGACCGGCGTGCAGGAAAAACTTTCGGCCACCGAGGCCGACCTTGCCGGCAAAACCCATGGAACCATGGGCGGAGAACTGGCCGCCCTGCTGGTCAACCCGGCCGCCCCTTTCCCCGTGGGGGCCAAGGGCTACAAGCTGACTTTCGTGCCGCAGCAGGATATCTATACCGTTGATTTCTGGGCCGACCCCCAGGGTGTGGACCAGAATGTGGTGCGGGTCGGGAACCCCACCAATGGTCAGGATACGGTCGTCACCACCCTGGCTGAGTTGCCGAACCTGTTTGCTGAAAATTCCGGAAACTATCTGGAAGTCGGTGGCGGCGATGGCTTCAGTCTGGCGGTGCAATTCACTGCCAACGGCATGGTCAAGTGTTTCAAACGGTCGTGGGATTGGACGATCCAGCCCCAACTGCTGATGCAGATGGGGAGCTGGTCTGAAGCCCAGGTTCTCGGCCAGACCCTGCTCAAGCTGGCGATTCCCGAGCAATACAGGGCGCTGGTCTGGGACAACGGCATGCCGTTCTTCGTGGTCAAGGATGGAGTGGTCAAGCGGGGCCAATTCCAGGCCGCGGGGACCATCGACAGCGACGAATACATGAATCTTAACAAAGCGGCCTTCGACAGCCTGAGCGGGAACGTCAACTTCAAGTAAGTTTCTTCCCAAAGGTACAACGTCGAAGGGGGGGCATCCATCTGGATGCCCCCCCTTTTTTGACCGGCAAGGATTACTGCGCACTCGTTACAGCAGCCGCGCCGCTTCCTTGGCGTGATAGGTGATGATCAGGTCGGCGCCGGCGCGCTTCATCCCCAACAGGGTCTCCAGCATCACCCGGTCATGGTCAATCCAGCCGTTGGCGGCCGCCGCCTTGATCATCGAATATTCGCCGGAGACGTTGTAGGCCACCAGCGGCAGGTCGAAGCGTTCTTTGATGTCGCGGAGGATGTCGAGGTAGGCCAGGGCCGGTTTGACCATCAGGAAGTCGGCGCATTCCTGCACATCGAGGGCCGCCTCGCGGAAGGCCTCGCGGCGGTTGGCCGGGTCCATCTGGTAGGAGCGGCGGTCGCCGAACTGGGGGGTGGAGTCGGCAGCGTCGCGAAAAGGGCCGTAGTAGGCGCTGGCGTACTTGACCGCATAGCTCATCACCGGAATGTGGGAGAAGCCGTTGGCGTCGAGCAGCTCGCGGATCGCCGCCACCCGGCCGTCCATCATGTCGGACGGGGCGACGATGTCGGCGCCGGCGCGGGCGTGGGAGAGGGCCTCGGCGGCCAGCAGTTGCAGGGTGGGGTCGTTCTCCACATCACCATCCTTGATCACCCCGCAATGGCCATGATCGGTGTATTCGCAGAGGCAGACGTCGGTGATTACGGTCAGCTCCGGTACCGCCGCCTTGATCGCCCGGATAGTCTCCTGGATGATGCCGGTTTCGCTGTAGGCGTCGGATCCGACGGCGTCCTTGGCTTCGGGGATGCCGAACAGGATCACCGCCGGAATGCCGAGGGCGTGGACTTCCTTGGCCTCTTCGACGATGTATTCGATCGACTGCTGGTAGATGCCGGGCATGGAGGCGATCTCTTTTTTGATCCCTTTGCCGAAGGCGGAGAACATCGGGTAGATGAAATCTTCCACCCGCAGGTGGGTTTCACGGACCATGCTGCGGATACTGGCGCTACGGCGCAGGCGACGGGCGCGGTATTCGGGGAAGAACATAGCGGGGCTCCTGAGTGAAGGGAAAAGGTTCGATTGACTGCTTTCGGAGATATTTGACGAGGGCTTTCGGAATGCCAGTCAGGTCAGTAGCCTAGCATAAATCGGATTTTTGGCCGACGGCAAAGTGTCAATAGACCGAAGGGCTCTTACCGTCCGTTGCGCTGCCGGTCCCGCTCCTGCAGGCGGGCGCGGGTCATGCGTTCGCGTAGACCGCCGTCTTTTAGAAAAGCTTTCTCGAGGGCTTTCAATTGCTGGTCGAGCAGGTAGTTGGTCTGGTGAATCAGGCAGATGGCGATGTTGGCGACCACCTCGGCGGGGCGGCTTTCGGTGAACTCCCGGAACAGTTCGAAGGAAAGAGGTGAGGTGGTGCCGAGTTTGCGGGCGTAGCTCGCTTTGCGGCTCTGTTTGTCCCAGCGGGACAGATCCCGCACCCGCAGGAAATCGCGGTAGTCTTCAAGCAGTTCTTCGAGGCTGGCGCGGGCGACGTTGGTCAGCTTGATTTCCATCTCCTTGGAAGTGGTTGCGGCCTTGCTCCCCTCGACGATGTTCTGTTTGCCGGAGCGGGCCGCCTGCACCATCTGGTCGATGGTGCGATCGCTCTTTTTGAGAAAGCGTTGGCAGAAGCGGTAGGTGATCTGGTAGACGACCTCGGATTTCTGGTAGGAGAGCAGGATTTGGTAGTCGCCCCTGGGAGGGAGGATCGAAGCCTGGGAGTTCTGGGAGGGATGAGAGTCATGGGAATTATGTAGGGGCGGTTTTTCATGATTCCCAGAATTCTCATTATTCCCAGGGTTTCCCATTGTTAGCCCCCTACTTGAAGTATTCAACCATCGCTTCGACCATTGCCTCCAGGGTCGAGGCCGCTGGCTCCACATCGACTACCAGACCATGCTTTTGCGCAGTAGCGCTGGTCAGCGGACCAATCGAGCAGATCGTGACCCCCTGCAGCAGCTCGGCGGCGTCGGCACCGACCATGGCGATGAAATTCTCCACCGTCGAGGAGGAGGTGAAGGTGACGGTGTCGATCTCTTTGGCGCTCAGGCGGCGCCGGATCTCCTCGCCGCCGTGCGTGGGAACCACGGTGCAGTAGGCCAGCGGTGCCAGGACTTCGGCGCCGGCTTCGGCCAGCTGCCGGGGGATCAGGTCGCGGGCCAGTTCGGCCTTTGGATAGAGGATGCGGCGGCCGGCGACGCCGCGCTCGATCAGCAGCTTGACCACCCCTTCGGCGCGGTAGTCGGTGGGGATCAGGTCGGCGCTCAGGCCGCGTTCGGCCAGGGCGGCGGCGGTTTTCGGGCCGACGGCGACCAGGGTGATCCCGGCCAGGGCCCGCAGGTCGCGGCCGGTGGACTTGAGGCGGCTGAAGAAGGCATCGACCGCATTGGCCGAGGTCAGAATCAGGTCGTCGATCTCCCCTAAACTGCGGATGGCGCTGTCGAGCTCTTCCCAGGAGGGAGGTGCGACGATTTCGATCACCGGGCAGCTGATCGCTTCGGCCCCTTGCTCTTGCAGCAGCTGGTTGAAGGCGCCGGCCTGCTCGGCGGTGCGGGTGACCAGGATGCGTTTGCCGAACAGCGGTCGGTTGTCGAACCAGCGCAGCTGTTCGCGCAGGGTGACCACCTCGCCGACGATGATGATCGCCGGCGGTTGCAGCTTGGCGGCCGCGACCTTTTCCACCACATCGGCCAGGGTCGCAACCAGGGTGCGCTGGCGGGGGGTGGTGGCCCACTGGATCACCGCCACCGGGGTATCCGACGGGCGGCCGTGGGCGATCAGCTCCCGGGCGATCAGCGCCAGGTTTGCCATCCCCATGTAAAAGACCAGGGTGCCGACGCCGGTGGCGAGCTTCTCCCAGTCGAGGGTCGACATCTTCTTGTCCGGGTGCTCGTGGCCGGTGACCAGGCCGAGGCTGGTGGTGAAGTCGCGATGGGTCAGGGGAATGCCGGCGTAGGCGGCGGCCGCAAAGCTGGCGGTCACCCCGGGGATGACTTCGAAGGGGATGCCGGCCTGGTGCAGGTGCAGGGCCTCTTCGCCGCCGCGGCCGAAGACGTAGGGATCGCCCCCTTTGAGTCGGGCGACGGTTTTCCCCTGGAGGGCGAGATCGGCGAGCAGGGAGTTGATCTCATCCTGGGGGCGGTGATGATGGCCGCGGACCTTGCCGACGTAGATGCGCTCGGCGTCAGGGCGGGCGGCGTCGAGCAGCTGCGGGTTGGCCAGGTAGTCGTAGACCACCACGTCGGCGCGGCGCAGGGAGTCGAGCCCCTTGACGGTGATCAGGCCGGGGTCGCCGGGGCCGGCGCCGATAAGGTAAACAATGCCTGGTTGCAAAGAAACACCTGCCCTAAATGGGTCGGGGCGACGCATGCGTCGCCCCGACCGAACGGTTTGCAAGGGGAAGCTAAACGTCTTCCCGCTGGACGTTGAAGGTTTCGTGGTTGTAGACCTCGTTGAGGATCTTGCCCGCGCCTTGAATGATCAGGTCGTCGGCCAGGGCGATGCCGGCTTTTTCCGCCTCGTCGACATGGCAGGTGACGGTTTTTTTCAGGAACTGCTGACCATCGCAGCTCGACACCAGGGCGGTGAGTTTGAGCTGATCGCCGCTGACCTCGCCGAAGGCGGCGATGGGAACCTGGCAGCCCCCTTCGAGGCGGCGCAGCACGGCGCGCTCGCCGCGTACCGCCCGATCGGTGGGGGGGTGGTTGAAGAAGTCGATCATGGCGTTGATCTCGGCGTCATCGATGCGGCTCTCAAGCCCCAGAGCCCCCTGGCCGATGGCTGGCAGGGAGATATCGATGGGCAGATACTCGCTGATCTGCTTGCCAAAGCCGAGGCGATGCATGCCGGCCGCTGCCAGCACTACGCCGTCGAGGTCATCTTCGGTGAGTTTGCGGATGCGGGTTTCGACGTTGCCGCGGATATCGACCATCTGAAAGTCGGGGCGCAGGTGCAGCAGTTGGGCCTTGCGGCGCAGGCTCGAGGTGCCGATGCGGGCTCCTTGGCGCAGGTCCATGAAGCTCTTGAAGCCGGGCTTGAGGATGATGATGTCGCGGCAATCTTCGCGCTCGGTGATGCAGCGCAGCGCCAGTCCTTCAGGGAAGAAGGTCGGCACATCCTTCATCGAATGCACCGCGATATCGACCTCGCCGCGCAGCATCGCCTCTTCGATCTCCTTGACGAACAAGCCCTTGCCGCCGACCATCGCCAGCGGAACGTCGAGGATTTTGTCCCCTTGGGTCTTGATCTTGGTCAGGGTCACTTCAAGGCCGGGGTAACGGCTTTCCAGTTCGGCTTTGACCCAGTTGGCCTGCCAGAGGGCCAGTTGGGAGGCGCGGGTTCCGATGCGCAGAATCTTTTTTACCATGGATTGAGTCACTCCTTGAAAATCACTCGTCGCTGTCGTCGAGCGGTTGAATATCGCCTTCGGGGCTGGGGGCGGAAATGTCGAACAGGGCTCGCACCGCATCGACGTACCCATCCCCGGCCGCTTCGTCCTGGGCCTGCTTGAGCACCTTGGTCGGCTGGTGCAACACCTTATTGATGATCGCCGCGGTCAGCGCCTCGATGGCGCGCCGCTCCTTGTCGCCGAGATCCTTGAGGTTGGAAAACGTCTTCTCCAGTTCGCCGCGGCGGATCTCCTCCAGCTTGCTGCGCAGGGCGACGATGGTCGGCACCACGTCGAGGCTGCCGAGCCAGCGGAAGAACTGGCCGATCTCCTGCTCGATGATCGCTTCGGCCTTCTTCGCCTCCTTGTGCCGCTCCTTGAGGTTGGATTGCACCACCCCCTGCAGGTCATCGACGTCGTAGAGGTAGCAGTTGTCGATATCGTTGACCTTGGGATCGATATCCCGGGGAACGGCGATGTCGATGAAGAACATCGGCTTGTACTTGCGCTGGCGAATCACCTCTTCAACCTTCTTGGCGCCGAGGATGAAATTGGGGGCGCCGGTGGAGGTGAGGATGATATCGACCCGCTGCAGGTGCAGCGGGAAGTCATCGAAGGGAATCGCCTTGCCTTTGAACTCGGCGGCGAGTTTTTCGGCCCGTTCGAAGGTGCGGTTGGTGACCATCACCTGGGCGACGCCGTTGTTGAGGAAATGCTTGGCGGCCAGTTCGCACATCTCGCCAGCGCCGATCAGCAGTACGGTTTTGTCGGTGAGGGTGCCGAAGATCTTGCGCGCCAACTCCACTGCGGCGAAGGAGACCGAGACCGCATTGCTGGCGATTTCGGTCTCGGTGCGCACCCGCTTGGCGACGGAGAAGGCTTTGTGCAAAAAACGGTTGAGGATCAGGCCGACGGTCTTGAATTCGGCGGCGTAGCCGTAGGCGGTTTTGATCTGGCCGAGAATCTGTGGCTCGCCGATGACCATGGAGTCGAGACTGGAGGAGACCCGGAAGACGTGGCGGATCGCCTCTTCGCCGCGATAATCGTAAAGATGTTTCTCCAACTCCTCCAGCGGGATGCCGTGATAGTCGGCGAGAAACCGGCGCAGTTGGGCGATACAGCCTTCGGCATCCCGACTGGTGGCGTAGAGTTCGACCCGGTTGCAGGTCGAAACGATGAGCCCTTCGGTCACCGCCGACAGCGCCACCAGCTCGGCGAGCGGTTTGGCCATGGCGGTGGGGGCGAAGGCGACCCGTTCGCGAATTTCCACCGGGGCGGTGTGGTGGCTGAGCCCCACGACAATGATGTTCATGCTCTTAATCCGTCAGTGCGCAACTGTTTACTGTCCGCTCAGGGCTTTGAAGCTGTGTTCCCCGGAGAGAAACAGGTTGACCCCGAAAAAAGTGAACAGCAGGCACAAAAAACCGATAATAGCGAAGATCGCCGCGCGCCGGCCGCGCCAACCGATGGTTAGACGGCCATGCAGCAGGGCGGCGTAGAGAAACCAGGTGACCAGCGCCCAGGTCTCTTTGGGGTCCCAGCGCCAGTAGCCGCCCCAGGCCGAGTTGGCCCAGACCGCACCGGAGACGATCCCCATGGTCATCAGCGGAAAGCCGATGGTCAGACACTTGTAGTTGATGCTGTCGAGGGTCTGCAGCGACGGGAGACGATGGTAGAGGCCGGAGAACTTTTTGCTTTTCAGCATCCGCTCCTGCAGCAGGTACATGACCCCGGCGACAAAGGCCACAGTGAACACGGCATTGCCGGAAAAAGCCAGGGTGACGTGAACCGGAAACCACCAGCTGTCGAGCATCGGGTTGATTTCCTGCGCCACCTTGGGGGCGGCGCTGCCGACAACCATCAGCACCAGCGCCAGCGGGCAGACGAAGGCTCCGAGCACCGACAGGCGATAGCGCAGATCGAACAGGAAATAGATGCCGACCAGGGTCCAGGCGAAGAAGGAGACCGATTCATGGAGATTGGTGACCGGGGTGTAGCCGGCCTCGAGGTAGCGGGTGACGATGGTGGCGCAGTGCAGGGCAAAGCCGGCCAGCAGCAGCCCCCGCCCGGCCTTTCCGGCCAACTCCTTGCGCAGCAGCACATCGACCAGGTAGAGCACGGTGGCGCCCAGGTAAAGCAGCAGAGTAATTTTGAACAGCAGGATGTTCAGGGTCATGGTAGCCCCTTCGGAAGGTGGACGCCCAAGGTCGATAGCGAGCAGTCAGGGCCGCAAAGTTCCTGCAACAGTTGGTCGATGGTCGGGGTTGCGCCAGCGTTGATCAGGGCGGGGAGCCCTTGCTCCAGCAAGCGGCGCAAAACCTGTTGATTGTATTCGGAGCCTTGCAGGGGTGTCAACCGCTTTTGCCGCAGGGCGGCGGCAATCTCCAGCACTATGGCCCATTCCGGGCCGAGCTCTTTGGTCAGATGATCGCGTACCAGGGCGGAGAGGGCGGGGCTGGCGCCGTCGCTGCTGACAGCGAGGGTCAGGCGCCCATGGCGAGCGAGGGCTGGCAGGGTGAAGTTTCCTTCCAGCGGGGCGTCGACGACATTAACCAGCACGCCGGCGGTGCGGGCTTGTTGGGCGATGGCGGCGTTAAGGGCCCGATCGCTGGTGGCGGCGAAAACCAGTGCCGCGCCCTCCAGGTCTGCGGGGGAAAAGGGGCGGCGGCAAAGCTCGAGGTCGGGGGCCTCCAACTCCTCGGGGGCGTTGGGAGCGATCAGGCGGATGCGGGCCCCGGCCTGGCGCAGGCCGGCGAGTTTGCGCAGGCCGACGGCGCCGGCGCCGACCACGACGCAGAGCTGGTTGCCGAGTTGCAGGGTGATGGGATAGTCGGCCATGGTCCGCCTAAAGGAATTGGGATGGCCGCAGGGAAGGCTCAGATGCCGAAGAGTTCCGCTTCGACCAGCTCGCACAGCAGCTGACCGACAAACAGAATCCCTTCCAGGCCGCGGGCTGGGGCGTCGGTTTCGATCCGAAAGTGGAAATCGGTCTGATCCTGCAGGTTCTCCCCCCGCCTTTGCTGCAGCAGCGCAGTGGTGCAGCCGAGTTCGCGGGCGACTTCGAGTCCCTGGGTCACGGCTTCGTCGCGGGGGGCATCGGTCAGGGCCAGGATGATGTCTCCCGGTTGGGCCAGCACCCGTAGTTGGCGGGCGAAATAATCGGCCCCGCGGCCGTCCCGGGCCAGAACGCTGGCCAGACTGGCATCGTGCCCCAGGGCCAGAGCCGGCAGCAGCGGTCGATCAAGGGCCAGGCGATAATGGAACTGCTGGGCGATCATGGCCGCCAGCAGACTCAAGGGACCGCTGCCGAAGACCAGCAATCGCCCCCCCTGGTGGAACCCCTCGAGCAAGCGCTCGGCGAAGGCTGCCAGGGTCGCCTCCTGGGCCGCGATGGAGTCGGCCAGGGTCTGGGCCTGTTGTTTGAGGCTTCGGGAGATTTTTTCCTGCATGGGCCTCTCGTTAATTCGGGGACAAGGTGGCCAAATGATAAGGGTCGCTCAGGTGACTGTCAAGGTTTACACCGGTGGAGCTAATTTGCGTCTTGATTTTATCCCCCCGTGTTTTATCATTACACGACAGTTGCAATAGATGCTTTCATTCCAGCTCAGAGGAGACGTTCTTATGGCAAGCGATAAAATTGTGCACCTGACCGATGACGGTTTCGAGGCCGAGGTGATTAAATCCCCAATTCCGGTTCTGGTTGATTTCTGGGCCTCTTGGTGCGCCCCCTGCAAAGCCATCAGCCCGGTGGTGGATGGTCTGGCGGCCGAATACGAAGGGCGGGTCAAGGTGGCCAAGCTCAATGTCGACGAAAACCCCGCCACTCCCGGCCAGTTCGGTGTTCGCGGCATCCCGACCCTGATCCTGTTCAAAGACGGCAAGGTGGTTGACCAGGTGGTCGGCGCGGTGCCGAAAAACCAGCTGGAAGGCCTGATCAAAAAAGCCCTCTGAGGCTGAAATAACATGGACTATTGCCGCAGGGGGCGCTGGCTTTTGCCGGGGCCCCCTGCGGTTTTTTATGGCACCAGGGTCTCTTGGGCCGTACGCAGCAGGCGGAAGATTTCCCGTGCCGCCTTTTTGTCGCTGCTCAGATGCACTGCCTTGGCCAGTCGGCCCAGGGCGCCGGCGTCGGCGGCTGGCAGGGTGCGGCGCACCTCTTCCAGGGCCTCGGAGCAGGAGTCGGGGGCGCAGAGTCGGTCGCGCAGCTCCTCCAGGACGTGAAACTGTTTCTGATCCTGGTAGTGAACCTGGTTGAGGCTGTCGAGATGGGCTCGCAGGGCCTCGGCCTCATCTTCCTGCTTGCGCAGCACTGCGGCCAGGTGTTGAATCTGGCGTTTGCGGGCGCCGTGAGCCTTGGTCGAGCGGGCCAGTCGCACCTCTTCTTTCAGTTCGGAGCTCACCGGCAACCGGGCAAAAGCGGCATCAGAGATCTCCGCCAGTTGCTTGGCCAGTTCTTCAATCTCCTTGGCGGCCCGTTTTTTCGCCGATTTGCTCGGCTCACGATCCTGTTCTTGATCCAACACAACCATCTATTGTCCCTTCTCTGTATCGAGCAGCAGGGTCACCGGGCCATCGTTGACCAGGTGCACCTGCATCTCCGCTTGAAATATCCCCGTCGCCACGGTCAAACCGCTGGCGCTCAGGGCTGTCACATAGTCCTGGTAAAGGCTGTTGGCCACCTCCGGCGGCGCCGCCGCCGAAAACCCCGGCCGGCGCCCCTTGCGGCAATCGGCCAACAGGGTGAACTGGGAGACCGCCAGCACCGCGCCGCCGATCTCCTGAACCGAGAGGTTCATCTTCCCCTCGGCATCTTCGAAAATCCGCAGTTCGGCGGTTTTTTTCGCCAGTGCCCGAGCTTGCGTGGTTTGATCCCCCTGGGCGACGCCGAGCAGCACCAGCAGGCCGGCGCCGATCTCTCCGACCACTTTCCCAGCCACTTCGACCCGGGCCGAGCGTACCCGTTGCAGCACTGCGCGCATCACTCCTCCTTGGCCAACTCCCGCAGCAGGGCGAGATTCATCCGGTCGAGTTGATCGTCATCCCCCTTGGGCGTTTCGAGGATTTTGGGGATCTGCACCAACCGGGCATCCTGCAGCAGGGCGGCAAAACCGGCGCGGCCGATGGCGCCCTGGCCGATATGTTCATGGCGGTCGACGGCGCTGCCCAGGGCCTTTTTCGAGTCGTTGAGATGAAAGGCCAGTAAATGTTCCAGACCGACCAGGCGGTCGAATTCGGCCATCACCGCTCCATAGCCGTCCGCGCTGCTCAGGTCGTAGCCGGCGGCAAAAGCGTGGCAAGTGTCGAAGCAGAGGCCGACCCGTCCCTTCGGCGCCCCTTCCAGCAGGGTCGCCAGATGCTCGAAGCGCGCACCGAGGCAGCTCCCCTGACCGGCGGTATTTTCCAGCAGCAGGGTCACTTCGGCCGAAGCTTCGGCCTCGAGACGCTGTAAGGCGGCGGCGATACGGGCCAGGCCGGCGGTTTCGCCGCTCCCCATGTGGGCGCCCGGATGGAGAATCAGGGAAGGGATGCCGAGGACAGCGCAGCGCTCGAGTTCCTCGAGCAAGGCGTCGAAGGAGCGCTGCCATTTCTGCTGATCGGGGTTGGCCAGATTGATCAGATAGCTGGCGTGGGCCAACAGCGGGCCGATGGGGCTAGCCTGCCGGGCCGCGTGCCAGAGTTCAAGATCTTGTGGTCCGAGTGTTTTGCCTCGCCACTGGTTGGCATTTTTGGTGAAAATCTGCAGAGCGCTGCAACCGACGGCTTCAGCTCGGCTCAGGGCCAGGTGCAGACCGCCGGCGATCGACATGTGCGCGCCCAGGGGTTGTCGCGGCGCCTTCATCCCTTGCGGCCGAACCAGCGGTTTTTCGCCGCATAGACTTCGACCCGGTTGCGCCCTTTGCGCTTGGCCTGGTACATCGCCTCATCGGCGTAGCCGATAAATTCATTCTTTTTGAAATTGTCCTCGGGCGGCACCATGGTCGCAACCCCGATACTCAGAGTCACCTGGTAGCCGTCCCGCGGGTCGCCGAAACTGTGGGCGGCCACCGCCTGGCGCAGTCGCTCAGCGACCACAAGCGCCGCCTCGGCGTCGGTTTCGGGGAGGACGAAGGCGAACTCCTCGCCGCCGTAACGGGCCAGCAGGTCGTGTTCGCGCAACTCCTTGGCGGCGATGACGCAGACTTCTTTGAGAATCGCGTCCCCCACCTGGTGGCCATGGTTGTCATTGAAGCCTTTGAAATGATCGATGTCGGCCAGCAGCAGGCTGATCGGCCGCTGGTGGCGGCCCGAACGGGTCAGCTCCCGGCCGAGGAAATCCTGGAAAAAGCGGTGGTTGTAGACCTCGGTCAGACCGTCAATGTTGGCCAGGCGCTCGAGAGCTTTGTTCTTCTCCTCCAGTTCCCGCATCAGGTTTTCCAGCTGGATTTTGCTCTGCACCAGTTCCCGGTTCATCTGCTCGTAGGAGAGGTTGAGCACCCCCAGTTCGATATTGGCCTGCTGCAGGATCTCGGCGACCGAGCGGGTCTTTTCGATCTTCAACCCGAAGTAGTCGGCCGCCTCATTGACCTGAACGTGCACCCGATCGAAAATTGAGTCGATATCCTGGTCGCTCAGCTTCAGGATCGACTTGGCCCGGGCCCGGAAGGCCTTGATCAGAGGGTCGGGGCGGTTGGAGTGGAGAATGCTGACCAGCAGCCCGGAAAGATAACCGATCACCGCCAGCAGTTTGAAATTCTTCTCCGCCTCCGGATCGGCGCCGGGTTGGTGGTGAAAGCGGATCGGCCGCCAGATCCCCTCAGGGAAACGCCAGGCCTTGAACACTTCGCTGCCGACCAGGCTGTGTTCGGCGCCGATGATCGTTTCCTCGGCCTCGTTGACCGAACAACCGCTCTCGGCCACTTTCTTTAGCACCTCGGCATAGCCATCGGGAAAAGCCCGGGACAGAAACAGTTGCCCGGCGTTCTGCAACAGGCCGACGATGAAGAACTCTTCCAGATCCTTGTCGCGGATTCGGGCGGCGATCAGCCGCGCCGAGACCCCGCCGGCCAGGGAGTGGGTCCAGAAGGTGCGGTAATCGAAGGCATCGGGTTTGCCGTCGGGCTCGATGGAGAGAAAGGAGAAGGAGAAGACCAGATTGCGCACCGCGTTGATGCCTAGAATCGACACCGCCTGCTGGATGGTGCTGATCTTTTGCGGAAAGCTGTAAAAGGCCGAATTGACCACCTTGAGCACCTTGGCCGACAGGGAGATGTCCTTGGAGACCAAGTTGGCGATATCGGCGATCGTCGTCTCCTCGCGGGCGGAAATTTCCACCAGCTTGGAGGCCACCGGGGCCAGGGTGGGCAGGGTGCCGGAGCTGAGAATGGTTTTGAGGACTTGCTCCCGGGTCATGACCAGTTGCTCTCCGTGGCTGTCAGGGTGGGCTGGGGGCTGGTTGTGGCCTGCACTGCCGGCCAGTGGGCCAGAGCTTGCAATATCTCTTCGGCGCGGCCGATCCGGGCATCGACATAGGGGGCGGAGGGGGTGTCGCCCACCAGTATGGTCCCCATTCCCAACTCCTTGGCGGTGCGCAGGTTGGCCAGGGAGTCTTCCACCATGATGCAGTGCTGGGCCTGCAGGTCAAGGGCGGAGAGGACCTTGTGGTAGGGGTCGGCAAAGGGTTTGGGCAGATAGCTGGCGACCCGGATATCGAAAATCGCTTCGAACTGGTCGGTGATCTCCAGGCGGTCGAGCACCCGCAGGGCGTGGTCCCGGGAGCCGTTGGTGAAGACCACTTTGCGCTGGGGGAGTTGCTGCAGGCAGTGGCGCAGACCGGGGTCGGGGTCGAGACGGCTGGCGACGTCGACATCATGGACGTAGTCGAGATAGGCCTCGGGGTCGACCTCATGGTGGCGGATCAGCCCCTGCAGGGTGACGCCGTAGCGCTGCCAGTAGTCCCGGCGCAGGCCGTCGACCTCGGGAGCCGGAATGCCGGCGACCTCGACCATGAAGCGGTTGATCCGCACATCGATCAGGGAAAAGAGTTCCCGGTCGGCGCCGTAGAGGGTGTTGTCGAGATCGAACAGCAGTGCATTCATGGTAAATCCAGCTTAAGGATGAGGCGCAGCCTTGAGGGCACCCTGGATCCGGGCGATGGTTGCGGCGAGGGCTTCGGCAGCGAGCAGACACTCCTGGTGGGGTTCGCTCCAGATCGGCCGCGGCCAGAGGGGGTCGCTGCTATGGCGCGGGATCAGATGCCAGTGGATGTGCGGCACCATGTTGCCGAGCAGTTCATAATTCATCTTGGTCGGAGTGAACGCCTGCTGCAGCGCTGCCGCAACCTGGTTGACCTCCTCCATCAGTCCGGCGCGCACTGCGGGGTCGAGATGAAACAGTTCGGTGACATGCTCGCGGGTGAAGAGCAGGGTGTAGCCGGGGAAAAACTGGTCGCGGTTGAGCACCGCAAAACTGTGCTCGAATTCGGCAATGCGCAGCTCGGGCTCATCCTGCCAGCGGGAACACATCGGGCAATTCATTGCAGTCGGTACTCCCCGCTGAAGACTTCCACTGCCGGACCGGTCATGTCGAGGTGCCCCCCTTCGGTCCAATCCAGTTCCAGATCGCCGCCGCTCAGGTGATTGAGAATGCGGCGCTCGGTGAGGCCGTTGAGCACCCCGGCGACGCAGACCGCCGAAGCCCCGGTGCCGCAGGCCAGAGTCTCCCCTGCCCCCCGCTCCCAGGTGCGCTGACGGACCTCTTTGGGGGAGAGGATTTCGACGAATTCGACGTTGGTGCGATTGGGGAACAGAGGGTGGCTTTCAATCGCCGGGCCATATTTCTCCAGCGGGAACTCGGCCACATTGTCGACGAAAATCACGCAATGAGGGTTGCCCATGGAGACGGCGGTGAAGTGGAAGGTGCGGTCGAGGGCCTGCAGTTGCTGGTTGACCACCTGGGCGCCAGGCTCCCCGGTCATCGGAATCTCGCCCCGGGTCAGCCGCGGCCGTCCCATGTTGACCTTGACCCGTTCGATCTTTCCGGACGCGCCGGGAAACAGCTGCAGGGTGCGGATGCCGGCCCCGGTTTCCACGGTGATCTCCAATTTGTCGACCAGATGGTGGTCGTAGGCATATTTGGCCACGCAGCGGATGCCGTTGCCGCACATCTCCGATTCGCTGCCATCGGAATTGAACATCCGCATCCGCAGGTCAGCGCACTGGGAGGGAAGGATCAGAATCAAACCGTCGGAACCGATTCCGAACTGGCGATTGCTCAGGGCGATGGCCAGTGCCGCCGGGTCGGCAATCGGTTCTTCGAAGCCGTTGATGTAGACATAATCGTTGCCGGCGCCATGCATTTTGGTGAATTTCATCCCCCGATCCTTTCGGTTGCAGCGTGACTCAATCTGCGAATTATACGCCAAAAAGCGCAGATGTCACAAGGAGCAATCCGGTTGCATTGACCGCCCGCCCGCGATCCCGTAGAATGCTGGAAAAATCAACCGACAAGCGAGGATCTCATGGCATTTTTTCTGAAAACCAAAATCTGGCAGACCGGCTCCCTCGACTGGTGGGGCTTTATCGATGGCGAAGATGTCTTTCTCGGCAGTCGGGAATTCCCCATGCCGGCCGAAGAGGGGGATCGCTGGGTGGTGCGCTCCACCGGTGAAGTCTTCAAGGTCGAGGGTGGTGAAATTTTGCGTGACGGCCATGAAGAGCCGCCGCAGCAGGTTTGGTGACCCATGAGCCTGGAAATCATCCAGCTTCGCGCCGACCCCGGGGCCAACTTTTCCTACCTGGTGTTCTGCCCAGGCAGTCGCCGTGGTTGGGCTATCGACCCCTCTCTCGATCCCGAACCGCTGCTGCGCAAGGCCGCTGAATTGCAGCTCACCCTGGAACTGCTGGTCAATACCCATGGCCATGGCGATCATACCGCTGGCAATGCCGAGGTGCTGCGGCGCAGCGGCGCCAAGCAGGCCGCCCACCCTCTCGATCTGCCGCAGGCGGCGCTGCATTTGAGCGATGGGCAGCGAATCGCCCTGGGCGATGGGGAGATCGAAGTGTTGCATACCCCCGGGCATAGCCCGGGCTCGATCACCCTGCGACTACCCGATGCTCTGATTACCGGTGACACCCTGTTTGTCACCCGCTGTGGTCGGGCCGACCTGGTCGGCAGTGATCCGCAGGCCATGTACCAGAGCCTGCGGCGGTTGGCGGCCTTTCCGCCCGCGACCTTGGTCTATCCGGGGCACGACTACGGTCCTCGGCCCGTGTCCGACATCGGCTACGAACTGGCTCATAACCCTTACCTGCAATGCGCCGATCTGCAACAGTTCCTGGCATTGCGCATGGGTTAGCCGACCACGGCGAGCTAAAAAAAACCAAGGGCGCTCCCGATCGGGAGCGCCCTTGGTTTTTTCAGCGAGCAGGGAGCTCAGTTGGGGGCAGCCAAGGGTGGCGCGGTATCGATGACCCGGGTCCCGGCCAAGCGATCGTTCCAGCCGCGGTGCTCGGGAGCCCGCAGCATGAACAGAAAACCGATGCCGGCGCAGAGCAACGAAACCAGGCCGCCGACGCTGCGCAGAAAGGCCTGGGCGAAATCGATTGGCGCCCCGGAGACGCTCTCGACCTTGAGCCGGAAGACCATCTTGCCCGGGGTTTGGCCCGAGAGAAAATGGAACAGCGTGAAGTAACCGAAACAAAGAGCGAACAGAATCAGAAAATAGGGAATGGCCAGATCGGCCAAAGATTCCAGCGGAAGCGGCGCCATGGCCTGATCGGCGGGGAAGAGGGCGAGCTTTCCGGCAGCGAGAAACAGGCCGTAGATCAGTGACAGCAGCAGCAGATCAACGGCGCCGGCGCCCAGACGGAGAAACGGTGCCCCGGTCGGATTGAGGCTGGCGAGGGCAGGCTCCTCGGGGAGTTCGCTCGTCTCCAGTTCGACGGGTAGCTCATCCTCCGCGTGCTCGGTCGGGTCTTCAAACAGGGCTGGCTCGGGGTTGACCGGCTCATCCACGGTTGTGGCCGCCTCGGCTGCGATCTCCGCAACCTCGGGAACATCGGGCAAAATAGAGGCGGCAGGAGCCAGTTGGGAGCCTGGGGGATTTCCCCCGGAGTCCTCATCGGTCTTGGCGTCAGGCCCGGTTTCGAGGATTGTCGTCGCTTCGGGTTGGTCGTCCAACGCCTTTTCCGCGCCGGTCAACTCAACGGGAGCCGGCCCGGCGGGGGCCGACTCCCGTTGGTCAAAAGGGTCGCTTGGGCCCTCCTTGGCGCCCAGCTTGATCGCGGCCGGTTTCGATTCCTGGCTGCTGGAGAGCAGGTCGGGCATCTCATCGTCGGTAAAGTCGAATTCGTCGTTGAAGCTGATGGCGTCATCGGCGCTGTCTTCGGCAAATTCGAAGGTCTCGGCGGCAAACTCGGGGATTGCCTCTTCGTCCAGGCTGGCGACGGTTGCCGGTGCAGGCTCCGGGGTCGATTCGCCCCAGCTGTCATCAAACTCGAAATCGGTTCCCTCGGCCGCCACAGCAGGGGGGGAGTTATCCCCCAGGTCGAGATCGAGGTCATCGGCGACGCCAGCGAAACCAGGGCTCGGCTCGGGGGAGTCGGCCATGAAGTCGAAGCTGTCGTCGGTCTCTTCTGTCGGTGCGGCGGCAGTGACAACCGGCTCTGCCGGCGCATCCCAGGCGCTGTCAAAGTCGAAACTGTCATCCGCGGGCGCCGCCGGTGCCGGTGCCGGTTGTGACGCTGCAGAAGCCGTTTCGGTTGCACCCGGTTCGGCCGGCGCATCCCAGTCGCTGTCGAAGTCAAAACTGTCCTCCGCGGGCGCCGCCGGGGCCGGTTGTGGCACTGCTGCGGTGGCAACGCCAGTGGCCTCGACCGCGACCGGAGTTTCGGAGTCGAAGTCGTAACCGAAGTCGGTGCTGTCGCTGATCTCGGCGGGGGCGGCCACTGCCGAAGGCAAGGCGGCAGCAACGACGGTTGCAATCGGCTGTTGGGTGCGGTTGGGGAACAGCAGGCTTCGCAGGCCGTACTTGGCCTTGAACTCACCCAGGGCGTTGTTGCACTTTTTACAGCTTTCCAGATAGTCGAAGCTGGTGTAGCCGCATTTCGGGCATTTCATAGAACCTCTCCTTGAGGCAGTGCGGGGGGCGGCCCGGAGGCGGAGCCAAGATCCCCATAGTGATGCTGCAGGATGGTGGTGACGACGAAACCAGCGGTCTCGCTGCGCAAAATCCGTCGTCCGAGGCTGACGGGAAGAAATCCGGCGGCGCTGGCCTCGGCGGCTTCGGCGGCGCTGAAGCCCCCTTCCGGTCCGATCAGTATCGCGGCGCTGGAAGGTGGCCGGCTCGGCAGAACGCTGGCCAATGGGCGACTTTCCTCTTCCCAGGGGAGCAGCCGCAATTCCGCAGTGCAGGCGCCCAGAGCTTCGGTCAGTGACCTGGTTGTGGTCAGGCGGGGCAGAATCGGTCGCCGGCACTGCCGGGCTGCTTCCTGAATGATCCGCTCCCAGCGCTGCTGGCGGGATTCCTCCCGGTCGGCCACCAGCCGGGGGGTGCTGCGACCCGCCAGCACCGGGACAAACTCGCTCACTCCCAGTTCGGTCCCTTTTTGCAAGATCAGTTCCATCTTGTCCCCCTTGGGGAGGGATTGCAGCAATTGGATCGGCAGAATCGCTTCGAATTCCTGCCAGCGGCGCAGTACCAGCGCCTCACCGGATTTGCGGCCAAGGCTGTCGATGCGGCATTGACAGAGGTTTCCGTCGCCATCGAGGAGGATGATTTCATCGCCGGTGGTCAGCCGCAGCACCGTGCTCAAATGGTGGAGGGTGTCACCCTCGAGGTTGACCCGGTCGTCCTGAAGACTGCTGGGGGAGACAAAAAACCGACGCATCTACGTCAATTTGCGGTAGCTGAGGCAGCTCCACTCTTCCCGCCGGCTCAGCTGCGGCCCGAGCAGGGAGAAGGGGGCAAAACCCTGGATGACGAAGTCTTCCCGCTCCTGCAGAATGCCGGAAAGGATCAACCAGCCTCCGGTCGCGACCCGGCTCACCAGTTCGCTGGCCAGTCTTACGTTCTCCTCGGCCAAAATGTTGGCCACCACCAGGTCGAAATTCCCCTCCAGTTGCGGCAGCGGCGCGCCGGTGATTTCGATCCGGTCCTGCAGCTGATTCAGTTCGACGTTCTCCCGGGCGGTGCAGCACGACTGCTCGTCGATATCGCAGGCCAACACCCGCTCGGCGCCCAAAGCGGCCGCAGCCATGGCGAGAATCCCCGAACCGGTGCCGACATCGAGCACCCGCAGCGGCTTGGTGGTCTCTGTGTAGAGTTCGGCGATCGCTTCCAGGCAAAGGCGGGTGGTGCCGTGGGTGCCGGTACCGAAGGCCATCCCCGGGTCGAGAGTCAAAATTGCGTCACCGGGCAGCGCAGTGACCTCCTCCCAGCTCGGGCGGATCACCAGGTGCTGGCCGATCCGCACCGCCGGAAAGTGCTGCTTCCAGTTTTCTGCCCAATCCTCCTGACCGACCGGGAAGGTCGACAGGGGTGCCGAGGCCAGGCCGGGAATCAGCCGGTCGAGCCATTCCAATCGCGCCCGCACCTTGGCGACCAGGCCTTCGAGGCTCTCGGTCAGAGGAAAGTAAGCTTTGATGGTATGGATCCCAGGGGCCGGTTCTTCGTTGGGATCGGGGGGGATGAAAGTGTCGAGGGTACGTTCCTCAACGGTGAGTCCTTCGCAGCCGAGTTCGGCCAGTTCATTGCCGACCAGATCGATGGCCGGGGCTGGAAGGTCGAGATGCATTTCTATCCAAGTCGTCGTCATGGCTCCCTGTTTAACAGAGATCTTCAGGCCAGCGCAATAAAAACCTTGACAGCAGGCAGGCGGTTTGCATTATAAACACGGATTGCTTTAATGAGGCGAATCCTCTTTGTGGTAAAAAATTCGCTAAAATAGCAGTTAAGAAGATTTGGCAGAAAAATAAATTGTTCATTAGCCCTTGCACGCGGGTCTAGAACTGATACAATCCTAACGTGTTTTTCATGAGGGGATGGCATGGCAGGTAGTCCACCGGTTTTTCTGCTCTCTGACGCGACCGGGGAGACGGCTGAGAAGATGCTGCTGGCGGCCCTGACTCAATTCGGCAGCCACGGGGTTCGGCTCAATCGGGTCAGCAACGTCCGGACCAAAAACCAGGTTTATGAAGCTCTCGATGCGGCGCTGAGTCTGCGGGGGCTGGTGGTTTATACCATCGTTAACCGTGAACTGGCGCAACTGGTCCATGATGAGTGCGACTCCCTCGGCCTCTCCAGTCTCGACCTGCTGACGCCGTTGCTGATGAAACTGTCGGCATTTTTCGGCCACTCCCCCCGGGAGCTGCCGGGGCTGTTGCATGGGGTTGACGAAGAATACTTCCGCCGCATCGAGGCGGTGGAATTCACTGTCAAGCACGATGATGGCCAGGAAGTGCGGCATCTGGCCAAAGCCGATATCGTTCTGGTCGGGGTCTCCCGTACCAGCAAGACGCCGCTGTCGATCTACCTGGCCCATCGCGGTTGGAAGGTCGCCAATGTGCCGCTGGTCAAGGGGATCGAACCGCCGGTCGAATTGATGGGGATCGATCCGGCCCGGGTTGCCGGGCTGATCATCGATGCCGAACGGCTGGTGGAGATGCGGGCGGCGCGGCTGCGCAACCTGGGGCAGGATCCGCGCACGGCCTACGCCGATTACGACCAAATCGAACAGGAACTCAAAGAGGCCCGCACCCTGTTTCGCCGCAATCGCTGGGTGATGGTCAATGTCACCGGCAAAGCGGTGGAGGAAACCGCCAACGAAGTGCTGGTGAAGTTGAAGTTGAAATAGACCAAAACAACCCATTTCCCTGCCCCATGTGGCGGGTGCCGATACAGCATCGGTTCATACTAATCAAAGGAGATACACTATGCGGATTCTGGTGGTTGAAGACGAGAAAAAGGTTGCAAGTTTCATCAAGCGGGGGCTGGAGGAAGAGGGCTTCGAGGTCGATCTGGCCCACGACGGCGAAGAGGGCTTGAATCTGGCCCTGGCTGGAACCTACGACCTGATCCTGATGGACATCATGCTGCCGAAAAAAGATGGCCTGACCGTGATCAAGGAGATGCGCGAGCAGGGCGGGCAGACCCCGGTACTCTGCCTGACCGCCAAGGACGGGGTGGAGTCGATTGTTGCCGGCCTCGATTCGGGCAGTGACGATTACCTGACCAAGCCCTTCGCCTTTGCCGAGCTGCTGGCCCGGGTCAGAGCGTTGCTGCGCCGCGGCTCCAAGGATCGCGGTGCGGAGATCAATTTCGCCGATCTGCGACTGGATCCCGTGGCCCATAAAGTTTGGCGCAGCAACAAGGAGATCGATCTGACCGCCAAGGAATACGCCCTGCTCGAGTATTTCATGCGCAATCCCAATCAGATCCTGACCCGGACCATGATCGCCGAGCATGTCTGGGATTACTCCTTTGACTCCTTCACCAACATCATCGACGTCTACGTCAATTACCTGCGCAAGAAGATCGACCGCGATTTCGAGCGCAAGTTGATCCATACGGTTCGCGGAGTCGGCTACGTCCTCAAGGAGGAATAGTTTGCTGTTGCTTCGCACCATCCGCTTCCGGCTGACGCTCTGGTTTGCCATCGCCCTGGCCGTCGTTTTGACGGCCAGTGGTTTTTATTGGCAGCGGAGCCTGTCACAGAATCTCCTCGGTCATATCGACCTGCGGCTGGTGGAGGTGGCGCTGGAATCCAGCCAGTATCATCTGGCCCACCAGGTGGAACCCGATATGCAGCGCCAATGCGCGGAATTGGAAGGGTTTTTGCGGGAGCAGAACTGGAACGAGTACGTCCAGGTTCTCGACCCCACCGGGGTGGTGGAATGTTTCAGCAGCAACCTCAAAGGCTTCCGCTTGCCTCTGAGCGCGGCGGCGCTGCAGGCCGCCGCCGAGGGGCGGGACCATACCGTGAGCGACAACTCCCTCGGTCGCTACCCCTTGCGGGTTTATACCTACCCGGTTTATGAGGACGGTCAACTGACCCATCTGCTGCAGGTCGGCCGGAACCTGGCTTCGGTCGACGAAACCCTGAAGGAGCTGCGGGGAACCTTTTTTACCTTCGGCCCGCTGGTGCTGGGATCGCTTGGAGTCGGCGGCTGGTTGCTGGTAGGCTGGGCGCTGTCGCCGGTGGCCCGGATGACCCGGGCGGTTCGCAAGATCAACGCCGAAAGCCTCTCCCAGCGTCTGCCCCTGGGGCACGGCCAGGACGAAATCTCCCAACTGGCCGAGACCTTCAACGAAATGCTCGTCCGTCTCGAAGACTCCTTCCGCAAAGTCAAACAGTTCTCCGGTGATGCCTCCCACGAGTTGCGCACTCCGCTGACCATTATCCGCGGCGAAACCGAGGTCGCCCTGCGCTGGGCCAAGGATCCCGAGGAGATGCGCAGCGTGCTGCAGTCCAACCTGGAAGAGATCGATCGCATGGGGCGGATCATCGACGATCTGCTGACCCTGGCCAAAAGCGAGGCCGGGGAGATGCCGCTGGAAATGAAGGAATTCAGTCTCAGCGACCTGGTGCAGCAGCTCTATCTTTCGGGGCGCATGCTCGGTGATGCCAAGCAGATGGAGGTCAGTCTGCAGCTCGATGTCGCCGAGGAGATCCGCATCCGCGGCGATGAGCTGCGGCTGCGGCAGATGTTTCTCAACCTGATCTCCAACGCCATCAAATACACCCCGGAGAGGGGGAAGGTGGTGATCTCCATGGCCGTGGACGACGGCCGGGCGGTAGTCACCGTGCGCGACTCCGGCATCGGCATTCCCGCCGAACACCTGCCGCACATTTTCTCCCGCTTCTACCGCATCGACAAGGCTCGCAACCGCGAGGACGGCGGCACCGGTCTCGGTCTCGCCATCGTCAAATGGATCGTTGAGGTGCATGACGGCAAAATTCGGGTGACCTCCAACCCCGACCAGGGGAGCATCTTCACCATCTACCTGCCGATCGAAGGTCCGCAAAAAAAACAGGCCTCGAAGTCGCCGGCGAATTCAGCCGACGCCTGAAACTGCTTAGTTAAAACCCCTTTGCGCTCCGCTTTGTTCCGGGAAAATTCCGGAGCAGAGCGGAGCGCATTTCTTTCCGGTGCTATTGACAACGGCGGGGGGGAGCACTACCTTTTTTCCGAACCCTGCATGCCCAAGGAGACGGTATGAAACGATTGTTGCTGTTTGCTGTTCTGATTCTGTGCGCCGCCCTGGCCCTGCCGCAAATCGCCGCCGCCAGTAGCGGAACTCCGGATTTTGTCGCCCTGGCCAAGGCGTTGAAGCCTGCTGTGGTCAATATCAGCACCACCAAAAACGTCAAACCCCGCCGGCCAATGCTGCCCAATCCCCGCGGGCCGCAGATGGATCCCTTCGAAGAATTCTTCGAACGGTTTTTTCAGGGGCAACCCAACGCTCCGCGTAAGGAGCGCTCCCTCGGCTCAGGATTCATCATTTCCGCCGACGGTTACATCCTGACCAACAACCATGTGGTCGATGGCGCCGACGAGATCAAGGTCAAGCTGGCCGATGGCCGCAGCTTCAGCGCCCAGATCAAGGGGGGGGATACCAAGCTCGACCTGGCTCTGCTCAAGATCGATACCGGCGAGAGCCTGCCGGTGGCCAAGCTCGGTGACAGCGGCAAGCTGCAGGTCGGCGAGTGGGTGATCGCCATCGGCAATCCCTTCGGGCTGGAGCAGACGGTGACCGTCGGTATTGTTTCGGCCAAGGGGCGGGTGATCGGTGCCGGCCCCTATGACGATTTCATTCAGACTGATGCCTCCATCAACCCCGGTAATTCGGGCGGCCCGCTGTTTAACGCCGCCGGCGAAGTGATCGGCATCAATACCGCGATTATCGCTAACGGCCAGGGGATCGGCTTTGCCACCCCGGTCAACGCCGCCCAGAACATCATTCCGCAACTGCGGGAGGTGGGTCACGTCACCCGCGGCTGGCTCGGGGTTTCAGTGCAGCCGGTGACCGAGGAACTGGCGGTCTCTTTTGGCCTCGACAAGCCCCGGGGGGCGCTGGTGACCGAGGTGATCAAGGGCTCGCCGGCGGAAGGTGCCGGTTTCCAGCGCGGCGATATCATCCTCGCCGTCGAAGGCAAGGCGGTCGAGGAAATGACCGATTTGCCCCGGGCGGTCGCCGGAATGGCGGTCGACAGCTCGGCCCGCTTCGAGGTGTTTCGTGGCGGCAAGAGCCGCACCCTGACGGTCAAAATCGGCCGGCTGGCCGAGGAGGGACAGGCCAAGGCTGAGGCCAGCGGCGAGGGTGGGAGCAGCCTGGGGATGGTGGTCACCGAGCTGACTGCGGATCTGGCCCGGGGAATGGGGCTGAGCGCCGGCAAGGGGGCGGTGGTGACCTCCGTCGATCCGGCCGGGCCGGCGGCTGAGGCCAATATCCGTCCCGGAGACCTGATTCTGGAGGTCAACGGTAAAGAGACCCCCAGCGCCAGCGCCTTCGGTCAGGCGATCAAGGGGGCCAAGGCCGGGCAGGTGCTGCGCCTGCTGCTGCAGCGGGGCGATGCGCTGCTCTACACCACGCTCAAGGTTGAATAAGGCTGCCATGGCAGCGTATTGAAAAACTTCGGGTCCGGGGAATAACTCTCCCGGGCCCGAAGTTTTTTGTTGTCGTCGGCCCGGCTGCAAAATCGAAAGGAGCCGCTACACTTGAAGGGCGCGTGGCTGCAACCAGCCAGGCGCCAGCCATGGAGGTCCTATGAGTGAACCCTTTCGCCCCCGCCCGGTCTATATCGCCGACTCCTGCATGCTGCCGGTGGGTCGTTACGACGGCCGCCACCGGGAGAAGCGCACCTTTTTCCAGTTGCTCGAAGCCCTGCAGGAGATGCTCGACCGGGCCCCGGTCCCCCGCAATCAGATCGATTGCGTCATCGTCGGCAGCCAGAATCCCTTCGCCTTTTCCAAGGTCGACAATGTTGCCGCCAAGGTCGCCGGGGTGTTGGGGATCAGTGGGGTCAAATCGCTGCTGGTCGATACCGCCTCCTCCTCCGGCGCCAGCGCCTTCGAGGCGGCCTATATGGAGATCGCCGCCGGCCGCCACAACCACACCCTGGCCATCGGCATCCAGAAAATGAGCGATGCCTCCACCGCCGATGCGACCCGCATCGTCGCCGGGGTGATCGATCAGGAGGAGGCCGAGTTCGGCCTGACCATGCCGGCCTGCGGCGCCCTGGTGGCGCAGGCGCTGATCGCCGAATTCAAGCTCACTCCGGAGGCCTGGAGCCGCTACAGCGCCCGCTGGACCGAACGGGCGCAGCGCTTCGCCGCCCGCAACCCGATGGCCCATCTGGCCGAAGAGGTCTCCGTCGAGCGCTATTTCGCCGAGATCGAATCGGGGGCCAACTACCTCTATTACGAGCCGCTGCGCTACCACGACTTCTGTCCCATGTCCGACGGGGTCGCCGCCTGCCTGCTGACCAGTGAACCGCAGCCGGTGGTGGTGGCCGGGGTCGGCTCGGGGACCGATATCCCGACCATTGCCGATCGCCGCACCTTCACCACCTTTCCCGCCACCCGCATCGCCCTCAAATATGCTCTGGGGATGGCCGGACTTCCCGATTTGCAGGCCCTGGCCGGCCAGGTTCATATCAACATGCACGATCCCTTCAACGGCTTTGGGCCGATCAACCTGGTCGACCTCGGGGTGGTCGCCCGGGCGCAGCTGCTCGATGGCCTGCTTGACGAAGCCCTGACCGGGGAAACCGGGCGCTTCCCGACCAATCTCACCGGCGGCCTCAAAGGACGCGGCCACCCCCTCGGGGCGACCGGCATGGTGCAGATCGTCGAGAATCATCAAATGATCGTCTCCGGCCAGTTTCAGGCCGGGCTCTCCCATTCCATCGGCGGTCCGATCAATAACAACGTGGTGGTGCTGCTGGAGCAGTCCGAGCACTACGCCGCCCGCAACCCGGTTCCCTATCGGCCCAAGGATCTGCCGGTGCTCTCGCGGATGAAACCGGCCCGGGTGACCATGAACAGCCTGTTCGAAGGGAAGTCCCAGGTCAGCGCCCGGCTGGTGGCCCAGACCACCCGTCACCATTTCAAAACCGGCGAGGCCCTCAACACCCTGCTGCTGTTTGAAGCCCCGGTGGAGAAAGAAAGCTATCGCTTCCTGATCGCCGTCGACCCGGCTGCGCGGGAAACCCTGACCTCTCTGGCCCCCGGGGCCAAGATGCTGCTGCGCCGCGAAGGCGAGCAGATCACCGTCAACGATGTGCCGATCCGCCGCTTCTACCGCAAAACCCTGGGCGGAATCATGGAACTGGCCGACGCCGCCATGCGCAAGCTGCGCGGTCCCAAGTAGTCATGCGTTCGGTTTTCTATCCCCGCCTGGTCAATGGCCCCTGGGGCGATCCGGCCCTCTACGTGCGGATCGCCCATCGGGGGGAGTCGCTGCTGTTCGATTGCGGCGACCTCCACCCCCTGGGGACCCGGGAGCGGCTGAAGCTGCAGGCGGTGTTTCTCTCCCACGCCCATATCGATCACCTGGCCGGCTTTGACAGTCTGCTGCGCAGTTTCCTCTACTCCACTCAGGAATTGACATTTTACGGTCCTCCCGGCATCGCCGGGCAGATCGGTCATCGCCTGGCCGGCACCACCTGGAACCTGATCGAAGGATATTCTTTCGCGTTGCGGGTGCGGGAGTGGGGTTTTGACCCTGGCCGCCAAGTCCGCTTCCGCGCCAGCCGGGAGTTTGTGGCCGAGGAGCTCGAACCCTATCCCTGCCCCGACGGTCTGCTCTTCGAGCGACCCGGCTACCGGGTGCGGGCCATCCCCCTGCAGCACGGTGATATCATCTCCCTGGCCTTTTGTCTGGAGGAGCCGCTGCATGTGGCGATCCACAAGGAAGCCCTGCAGGCGGAGGGCTATGCTCCCGGTCCCTGGTTAACCGGGTTCAAGGATCAGCTGCGGCGGGAAGCGACGGGGGAGATCGAGGTGCCCCTGCTCGGCGGCGGCCGCGCATGCAGGTCTTTGGCCAAGCTGGCGGCGAGCATCGCCCATTGCGAGCGGGGGATGAAGCTGTGCTACGTCACCGACGCCAGCCCGACCGCGGCCAATCTGCAGGCGATCCAGGCCCTGGCCGCCGGGGCCCATCTGCTGGCGATCGAGGCGACCTTTGCCCACGCCGATCTCGAACGTGCCCGCCAGCGCAATCATCTCACCGCCCGTTTGGCCGGTGCCCTTGGCCGCCAGGCCGGGGTCGCCAAGCTGCTGCTGTTTCATCACTCGCCCCGCTACGCCCAACGCCCTGCGCTGTTGGCCGCCGAGGCCGCCGCAGCCTTTGCCGGAAACGAGGGATCTGAGGCCCTTGAAGATGTGCAAATGCACAGTGTCTTTGATAAAAGCCTGTGTTAGATTGCCCGGATGCGCTTAGCCCTGAAACAACAGATCGTCCTTGCGCCGGCCGCGGTCCTGCTGCTGATGACCCTGCTGCTGGCTTTTCTCCAGTACACCTACTGGGATCTCTCGGTGAAACGCCAGGAGAACCGGGACCTGGGGACCATGCTGATCGCCCTGGCCGAAATCGACCTGGCGACCCAGCGGATGTACCGGCTGACCCTGCGCCTGGGGGGGGGCGGTGAGGTCGACCTGCGCGAGCTCGAGGATATGGCGGCTCTGCATGCCAGCCTGGGGGGGGCGGTGGAGCGGATTCTGACCCTGATGCCGCTGCCCCAGGGGACCCGGACCCTGCTGCAGCAGTCGGTGGACGATCTCAATCCGGTGCGGGGCTTCGACCCCGAGCGTTACCTCGCCGCCATTGCCCTGATCCGGCCGCAGTTGATTACCCTCTCCGATCTGGTGCAGAAGCAGCGCGAGCGGTTGCGGGATACCCACACCGACGATATCGACGCCCTGGTGGCCCGCACCGCCCTGGTCTCGATTATCGTTCTCGGGGCTTCGATTCTGCTCGGAATTTTCCTCTCTCTGGCTTTTGGCCGCAGCCTGTTGCGGCGGATCAAAACCCTTTCCGACAGCGCCGGCCGCATCGCCGGCGGCGATCTGTCGCCGCTGCCGGCGCCGGATCAGGTGCGGGATGAACTCGACGATCTGGCGGTCTCCATCAACCGCATGACCGAGCGGCTGATCAACGTGGTCGGCACCGAGAAACTGCTGGAAGGGGCCGAGGAGGAGCGGCGGCGCATCGCCATGGATCTGCATGACCAGACCCTCTCAGATCTTTCCACCATTTTGCGGGGGATCCAGGGGCTGGCGGCGCAGGAGAGTTGCCGGCCGGCGGCCCGGCGGCTGGAGGAGGATCTGCAGCGGACCATGTCGAGTCTGCGCGAGGTGATGGACGATCTGCATCCCCAGGCTCTCGATATCCTCGGCCTCGGCGCGGCACTGCAATCCCATCTGGAGCGGCAACTCGACAAACTCGAACTTCCCGAGTACCATTTCTTTGCCACCGAAGCCGCCGAAACCGCAGCGCTGACCCGGTTGCAGCGGCTCTCCGCCTATCGGATTGCCGTGGAAGCGATCCATAACGTCCTCAAGCATGCCCAGGCCACCCGCTTCGAGGTCAATCTCGATTGCCGCAACAGCGACCTGCTGCTGGTGGTCGAAGACAACGGTTGCGGCCTGGTGCTGCCGAGTGCTTCCAGCGGTGGCCGCGGACTGCACAATATTCGCGAACGGGCCCGCACCATCGGTGCCAAGGTCTCCTGGAGCGGCTCCCGGTTCAGTTCCGGAACCCGCTTTGAATTTATCCTGCCCCTGCACCCAGACGTCCATTCGGAGGAGTAACCACGGTGGCATCCCTGAAAATCCTCATTGCTGAAGACAATCCCAAGGATTTCGAATTCCTCGAGCAACTGCTCCGCGATTGGGACCCCCCCTGCCAGTTGCTGCGCGCATCCAACGGCAAGGTCGCACTGGAATTGGCCCTGGCCGAGGAATGCCCGCTGGTGATCAGCGACATCCAGATGCCCGAGCTCAACGGCATCGAGTTTGCCCGCTCCCTCTGGCAGCAGAAGCCGGCGGCCCGCATCGTCTTCTGGAGCCAGTACAAGGATGAGATGTACGTGCGCGCCCTGGCCCGCATCGTGCCGCCGGAGACGGTCTACGGCTATATCCTCAAGTCCAACAGCCGCGAGCGGATCGCCTCGGCCATCTCCACCGTGCTGCTCGATGAGCAGTGCTGGATCGATCCCGAAGTGCGCAAGGTCCAGGGTCGCACCGGCCACAGCCAGACCGCCCTCTCCGATATCGAATATGAAGCTCTGCTCGATATCTCCATGGGCCTGACCGACAATCTCATCGCTCAGCGCCGCTACCTCTCCCGGCGGGGGGTGCAGAGCCGGCTTAACTCCCTCTACAACAAACTCGGTCTCGACCAGGAGCAGTTCACCAGCGACAAGGTGGGTGACGCCCTCAATCTGCGCAATCGGGCGGTGGCCGTGGCCCTGCGTCGGGGGTTGATCAACGCTTTTGAGCTCGAGCACGAGGAGAGCGAATTTCAGGAATGGCTCAAGCGCTTCAAGGGGCAGCGCCGCTGACCCAGCGATGAAAAAAATGCTGCAACAGGTGTTGACTTGGTCGGCGGCTTTTGTTATTAATACGCACCTCGCCGCAAGGCGACGCAGACATGTTAAATACTGCGGGAATAACTCAGTGGTAGAGTGCAACCTTGCCAAGGTTGAAGTCGCGAGTTCGAATCTCGTTTCCCGCTCCAAAAAATAACGGAACCTTTCGAGGTTCCGTTTTTTTGTTTGCCCCCGTTTCATCGGCGCTCTCAGCAGAGGGGACCGGTGATGACGGGGGCTTTTTGTTTTTTATCGGTGAGTCGCTCTGGTGGTGAGGCTGGCGAGTCTACAGCCAGTCGGTCAGCATCACCCCGACCCCCAGGCGGGTGTTGGAGTGGTTGTAGTCGACCAGGCTTTCGCCGTAGCCGGTGAAGAACTGGAGATAACCTTTGACCTTGCCATGGAGGGGAAAACTCCAGTCCAGCTGCAGCGCCCCCTTGTTCTCCTGGCGCAGATTGTTGCGCAGCAGCAGGTTCAGGGTCTGGTTTTTCCGGGCGTAGAGGGCGGAGAACTCGCCATAGCCGTAATATTTTTCCATGTTGGGATTGTCATCGCTCGCGGCACTTTCGGGAATCCGAATCCACGGCCTGAGGTTAAAGTAGAGATCCCCTTTCTGGAACACGAAGTTGGCGATGATCCGGTTCCAGCTGCGCGAGAGCGGCTCCGAGCGGCCGTTGGATTGGTGGTTGAAGCCGAGGGTGACAAACTGGCTGCTGACGCCGAGGAATTGGTAGCCGGTTTGAAAGGCGACAAAAATCTCCGGCTCGAAATTGATTTCCCGAAACGGTGAAGAATTCTGGCTTTTGTACGCCTGCCAGAAAGCCAACTGGCTGTAGGCGACATAAAGGGTGCCGCTGTCGCCGATGAGCTCCTCCCAGATCGGGGTTTTCAGGCTGATCTGGAATTTCACCTCGACCGGATCCAACTCCTCGCCGACACTGCCGGCGTCGCCGCGGCCGGGAGAGCTGTTATAGGTCAGCGGCAGCAGGTAATTGGGTTTGTGCGGCAATAGCGAAAATCGGGACTTTTTCGTCTGTTTTTCCTGCTGCATCCGCTGTTCGAGAGCGGAGCGCTCCGGGTCGGACGTCTCCGGATCGGACGGGGCCAATTCAACGCCTTCAGCCGCGCTGGGTTCGGGCTGCAGTGCATGAACGTTGGGGACTCCTGCGGCCATCAGCAGGGTGAAGGCAATGATCACCCCTAATCCATGGACCTGACGGGTGAATCGCATAAGTTGACTCCTCGGGGAGGAAGGTTGGCGAAAAAGAACCTGATTTTTAGCCCAGAGACAGGGGTGTTGGCAATCCTTTGTTGGGTTTTCCTGTGCGATCGACCGTCTGAGCCCTTCGTGCGGCTCGGGGTGTCGAGGGGAACCGGGGTCGGCAAGAGGCAACTCCAACACTTGTTTTGGGTATACAGTATCGGCTGGCCAACAACCTTCTGCTATACTGGTCCGAGCTCACCGAAGGGGGCTGGAGCAACCTGGCCGCAACGCAGGGAGGATGGTTCACCATGGCAAGAAAGATTTTCGTCGCAGCAACCGGGCAACATTCGGGAAAAACCACCACCAGCCTGTCGCTGATGCACCTGGCGCGGAAAAAATATGGCCGGGTCGGTTTCATCAAGCCGCTGGGGCCCAAGCCCTGCACCTATGCTGGCCGCAGCATGGATATGGATGCCGCCCTGATCGCTGAAATCTATGGTCTGGAGGACCATCTGCCGTTCATGTCGCCGGTGGTGCTCCCGCCGGGGGCAACCAAGCAGGTGCTCGACGGCCGCATCGATTCCGACAGTCTGCTGGCGGCGATGAAGGCGGCGACGGCCGAACTGGAAAAGCGCTGCGATTTTCTGGTGATCGAAGGGTCGGGGCACAGCGGAGTCGGCACCGTCATCGGTATGAGCAATGCCCGCGTCGCCAAGGAGCTCGACGCGCCGGTGATGATTATCTCCGGCGGCGGCATCGGCAACGTGGTCGACAACGTGGCGCTGAACCTGGCGATGTTTCGGCAGGAAGGGGTAGAGGTGGGGCTGGTGCTGGCCAACAAGCTGCTGCCGGCCAAACGGGAGGAGAGTCTGCGCTATCTGCAGCTGGCCTTCGGCAAGCTCGGGGTGACGGTCTGGGGCGGTTTCAACTACTCGCCGATCCTGGCCAACCCGACTCTGAACCGGATCGCCAAGATTCTCGAACAGCCGTTGATGGGGGATGCTGCCGCCGCCTCCCGCATCATCCACCATGTCCAGCTTGGCGCCGCCAGCACCCAGCGGGTGGCCGATCTGCTGGAAGAGTCGAGCCTGGTGCTGGTCAACAGCACCCGCGACGAACTGCTGGTGATGCTGGCCTCGCTCTACCGCCATCCCGAGCATCGCAACAAGATCGCCGGTTTGGTCATCCCCGGGCTGCAGCCGGTCTCCACCATCACCCAAATGATCATCGACGGCAGTGGCATCCCCTACGTCCGCACCGAAATCACCAACGCCGCCGCCTTCACCACGGTCAACTCCGATGTCTCCAAAATCACCGCTGAAGACGCCGAAAAAATCGCCATGGTGCGGCAACTGGCCGAGGCTGAACTTGACTTCGACGCCATCGACGCCCTGCTTTAATCGGGATTACTGGCGGACCACGCAGATGACGATCGCACCGGCTTCGTCGGTCTCCTGCTCGAACCGCTGCTGGGCGGCGACCGGGCCGGAGGCCTCGACCAGGGCGGTGCGCTGTTCGCCGGCGATTTCATAGGTGACTTCGTAAGTTTGCATCTTCAAATCCTTTCTGGTTGAATCAGGAGAGATTGGGCCTTATCATAAGGGGCACGGCCGCTGCCGGTCAATCCCGTTCAGGGCGGCGGCAGCGCCTTCATCCGTTTCCTGCAGGAGGCTCAATGATCTCCCCCAAATCGCGCCCGGAGGAAACCCCCGCCGGGGAAAAACCGCTGGGAGTGGCCGGCACCTTCGGACCGACCGAGCTCAAACATCTGTTCGGCAATTACCTGACCACCATGTTGCTGGTGGAAGGGTTGATCTTTCTGGTCGCCTTCATTTTTCGCCTCAGTGGCGAGGCGGCCGTCTTCCCCTGGCGCCCCTACATCTTCGCCACCTTTGCCGCACCCCTGGCGATCACCTTTATCTTCGGGGTGATCATCAAAACCTTCAATCGCTATCTCTACCGCACCCCCAACGAAGCCGGGCCGGAACCGACGGACAGCGGCGATTTTCTCGCCACCGGCCGGATTCCCCGGGCCCTCGGATTGCTCCACCAGGTGCCATTCCTGCTCAGCCTGCTGCTGTTGCTGCTGGCGCTGTTCGGTCTCTATCATGCCGGCGATATCGCTCTGTTCCTGGCTCAGGTCGGCGAACAGGCGCTACGCTACATCCTTTGGGCACTCGGGGTGCTGCTGGCGGTGGCGGCCCTGGGCGGCCTGATCTGGATGCTGCTCAGCTACCGTCTGCGCAAAGCCAAGCTGGCCAGCGAATATCAGTATCGGCGGGAGGTCATGGAGCGCACCGGCGTGGTGATTCTCAGCGACGATCGGGTGGTGGATCGGGACGGTCGCTTGCTGACCGCCGGAGGGCCGCTGCAACTGCAAGCCGGTCGTGACGGCGAAGTTCTGCTCCCCACCCTGGTCGAGGATGACAATTCGCCCCACTGAAACAGCAAAAGGCACCCGATCGGGTGCCTTTTGCCATTATCTTAATCCGTCGCAGGATGGAATTTGGTAGGCACGGACGGGATTGAACCGTCGACCCCTACCGTGTCAGGGTAGTGCTCTCCCACTGAGCTACGTGCCTGCATACGAAGAGGTTCATCTTGTACCGGAAATCGACCGGAGCTGTCAAGCCCTTTTCGTCTCTTGAGCCAGGAGTTGATGATGAAAATTCGCAAGCAGATTTTCGACTATCAGTACAGCGAAGTGCTCGACCTCAAAACCCGGGAGTTGATCCGGGTCGGTTGCGCGGTGGCGGTCGGCTGCCCCGACTGACTGGCCAAACACTTCGCGGTCGCGAAGCAGGCCGGTGCGTCGGAGGAGGAACTGCGGGAGGCCATGGCTTACGGCATCATGGCGCCATCGGGGCGGGCTAAAAACTTTGTGCTCGGACAGTTGGACGATTTGGGGCTGGGTGCTTCAGCGGCCGACGATTGAGGCTTTTCTCTGTGGGAGTTTTCTGCAGCATGGCTGCTGCATTCGGAGCAGAGATCTTGAGGCGATGGATTTATTTGGGAGGGGAGAGACCATGCGGGGTTCCGGCTTGGTTTTAATGGTGGGGTTGCTGCTGGCCGGGATTTGGCCGGCGGTTGCCGAGGCAGCGGCGATCGGCAGTGTCAAGCTTTGCAGCGGCGCGGCCGTGGTTATGCGTGGAGATCAGGTTTTGCCGGCCCAGCCCGGATTGCAACTGGAGACCAACGATATTCTGCGCACCGGTGCCGATGGGACCCTGGGGGTGATCCTGCGGGATGATACCCGGATTTCCCTCGGACCTGGGAGCGAAGTGGTGCTGGATGAATTCCTGTTCGCACCGGCCGAAGGGGAGCTGAGTCTGGTGGTGCGCATGGTTCGAGGCATCGTGCAGTTCATTTCCGGAGAGATCAGCCGGTTGGCGCCGGAACGGGTCAAGTTCGAAACTCCGGTGGGGGTTGTCGGGGTGCGCGGGACCAGGTTTCTGGTGAAAATCGATGGGGAGGTGGCGCCATGAGGGCCATTGGAGGAATTGCACTGAGTTTGTTGCTGTTGCTGCTGTTGGCTGGCTGCTGCGGGCCCCGCAACCTGTTCGTTCTGATCCCCGACGAGGATGGCAAAACCGGGAGGATTGCCGTCAGCAACCAGGCCGGGAGTCAGGAGATCAGCGCCCCCTACCAAATGAGCAGTGTCGCCGCCGCTGACCGGGCCCCGGCCCCGGCCAAGCCGGTGACCCCGGAGGAGGTGCAGGCCCTGTTCGGACCGGCCCTTGGCGCCCAACCCAAAGCTGCAGTCCCTTTCCAGCTCTATTTCGAAGCCGGTTCCACCAACCTCACCGCCGAATCGGCCGGGCAGATTGAGCAGATCCTCCGCACTGCCGCCGAACGGGTCCCGGCGGATATCAGCGTGGTTGGCCATTCCGACAGCGTCGGCGCCAGGGACCTCAATGCCCAATTGGCGCTGCGCCGGGCCACCGAAATCGGCAACCTGCTGGTTGCCAAAGGGATCGGAGCGGATCAACTGGAGGTCAGCTCCCACGGCGAAGATAATCTGCTGATCCCCACCGCCGATGAAGTCTCCGAGCCGCGCAATCGCCGGGTGGAGGTCAGAGTCAGGTGATGACCCCTCGGCCTGGCGACGAACGCTCCCGGGTCTGGCCGGTGGGTTTGGGCCGCAGGCTCTGCCGGCGCCCTTATCCCGATGGCAGTCTGCGGTTTCTGCTCGGCTGCTCGCTGCTACTGACCCTGTTGTTTGTCGCCCTGCAGGTGACCCATCCACGACTGATCGGTTTTCTCGAAGACCGCTGGTACGATCACCTGTTGACCCAGTTGCCAGCAGGGCCTCGCTCCAGCGAGGTGGTGATCGTCGACCTGGACGAACGCAGCCTGGGGCGCTACGGTCGCTGGCCCTGGCCGCGGAGCCAGGTGGCGCAATTGCTCTCTTCCATCCAGTCGCTGGGGCCGCGGGTGATCGGCCTGGATATCCTGTTTGCCGATCTCGATGCCAGTGCGGGAGCGCCCGGGGCGGGCGGCCATCCCGATCAGGTCCTGGCGAAAACCTTGGCCAGCGGCACCTATGTGCTCGGTTACGCCTTTTCTTTCGATGCGGAGAAAAATGCCGGAAACGACTGTTTTCTTGCCCCATTGTCGTTGGTTGAGGTGGCCAGCGGAGCCCCAGGGCGCGAGCCTGCCTGGTTCCGGGCCGAGGGAGTCGTTTGCAATTTGCCTGAGCTGACGGCGGCCGCGTCGGCGGCTGGGTTTTTCAATGTGGCCCTCGACCGCGACGGCATTCTGCGCCGTGCTCCCCTGCTCCTGGAATACCAGGGACGATTTTACCCCAGCCTGGCCCTGGCCATGGTGCAGCAGTTCTGGGGCAATCCCCAACTCACCCTCTACCGTTCGCCCCTGGGTGCCGAAGCTCTCGGGGCCGGGGAGAGCCGGGCACCCCTCGATCCCAAAGGGAACCTGCTGCTGCGCTTTCGCGGTGGCAAGGGGGCCTTTGCCACCTTTTCAGCCCTCGACCTGCTCGAGGGGCGGGTTAATGGGGAATGGTTGCGGGACAAGTTGGTTGTTGTCGGCACTTCCGCGGCCGGGTTGCGGGAACAGATTGCCACCCCACTGGCCAACAACGGCCTGGGGGTGGAGGTGCATGCCACTCTTGCCGACAATCTGCTGCGGGGGGATTTCCTTAAGCGCAGCAGCAGCGAGGCGGGCTGGGTGCTGCTGCTGACCCTGGCGGTGGCGCTGATTTCAACCCTGGTGCTGCTGGGCAGCCGGCCGCTGGTCGGCGCGCTGGTCCACGTTGGCATCGGTTTGATTCTCTGGCAGGGAGGTCTCCTGCTTCTCGACCGTCAGGGGCTCTATCTTCCGACTGTTTTGCCCATATTGTTTATCGGCGGCAACTTCACTCTGCTGACCCTTGGAAAATATATCCAGGAGCAGCGCCTGGTCAGCCAGCGCAGCCAGGAGCTGGCCACTGCGCAGAACTTCATCATGCAGGCGCTGACCGCTCTGGCCGAGATTCGCGACAGTGAAACCGGCCACCACATCCTGCGGACGCAGAAATACGCCCGGGTGCTTTGTGAGGATCTGGTCACCATTCCCCGCTTTGCCCGGGCCTTGACTCCCGACACCGTTGAAATGATCTGCCGACTCGCCCCCCTGCACGACATCGGCAAGGTCGGAGTCCCCGACTGTTTACTGCGCAAGCGCGGCCAGCTCGACGAGGCCGAATTCGAAGAGATCAAGAAGCATACGATTCTCGGCTTGAAGGCGATCGAAACCGCCGAGGCGCGGGTCGGTGGTTATGTCGATTACACCCTGCAGATCGCCAAGGACATTGTCTATTGTCACCATGAATGGTGGAACGGCGGTGGCTACCCGCAGGGGTTGCGGGGGGAGGAGATTCCCCTGGCCGGACGGCTGATGGCCCTGGTCGATGTCTATGATGCCCTGGTCAGCAAACGCATCTACAAGGAGGCGGTTTCCCATTCCGAGGCGGTGCAGATCATCCTCGAGGGGAGCGGAGCGCAGTTCGACCCGGAGTTGGTCGAAGCCTTCCTCCGTGGTCAGGAACGCTGGGGAAGTATTGCCCTCTCCTTTGCCGATGAAGGGTCCGGCCTGGCCGAGGGGTGAGTTGCGGTCGAGGTGGAGTCGTCGCGTGGCGATGCGAGCAGGTCAGGTTGACCTGCTCGTGCTGTTTTCAGGCTGGGGAGCGGCTGGTCTGGGGGGCGCGGAGGAAATTCCAGAGTTCGGAGAGCAGCATGCCGCCGAGCATCAGGGCGCAGCCGAACAGGCCGCGGGGGGTAAGCAGTTCGCCCAGCAGCAGCCAGCCGCCGATGGCGGCGAAGACCCCTTCGAGGCTGAGGATGATGGCGGTGTGGGCCGGGTGAGCGTCGCGCTGGGCCACCACCTGCAGGGTGTAGGCGATGCCGACGGAGAACAGGCCGCCATAGAAAATCGGCATTGCCGCGGCGATGATTCCATCCAGGCGGATGGTTTCAATCGCCAGGGCGGTGAGCAGGCTCAGCAGGGCGCAGACGGCGAACTGGATGGCCGAGAGTTTCAGCGCATCCATCCGCGGTGACAGCCAGCCGATCAGCAGCACATGCCCGGCCCAGATGAAGGAGCCGATCAGCACCAGCAGATCGCCGTAAGCGATGCTGAAATCGTCGGTGACGCTGAGCAGAAACAGCCCGATGGTGGCCAGAATCGCCCCCAGCCAGGTGCCGAGGGTCGGCCGCTGGCGCCAGATCAGGCCGAGAATCGGGACGATCACCACATACAGTCCGGTAATGAAACCGGCATTGCCGGCGGTGGTATAAACCAGCCCGACCTGCTGCAGCGAGGCGCCGAAAAACAGTGCCAGACCGGCCAGCAGACCACCGCGCAGCAGCTCTTTACCACCGGCCTGGGGGATCACTGACGGCGCGCGGTTCTTCTGCCGCTGCATCAGCCAGATCAGCGGCAGCAGCGACAGGCTCCCCAAAGCAAAGCGCACACCGTTGAAGGTAAAGGGGCCGACGAAATCCATCCCCACCCGCTGGGCGACAAAAGCAAAGCCCCAGATGATGGCGGTGAGCAGCAGCAGCAGATCGGCTTTGAGAGATTTGGCAGGCATGGAGCCATCCTGAAATAACCGGCGGGACCGGGTCGTGGGTGAAAATCGCAGTACCTTAGCGAAATCGGTGACCAGCGTCCATGGGAAAAGGCTAGGGCGCCCTGGCTCTTCAGTCAGGCCGGCCGGCGAGCAGCTCGGTCGCTAATCGGCCGAGGGTCTGGATCGCCCCTTCGGTGCGCTCCGACCAGAAGGCGGCGTTGATCCGCAGGTAGTTGCGGAACTTGTCGGTGGCCGAAAAGATCGGCCCCGGCGCGATGGTAATCCCCTCTTTGATCGCCAGAGCGTAGAGCCGCATGCTGTCGCACCCCGCCGGCAACTCCACCCAGAGGGCGAAGCCCCCCTTGGGGCGGGTGACCCGGGTGCCGACGGGAAAATGCCGGCCGACCGCTTCGCCGAGCAGCGCCACCTTCTGGGCGTAGATGCGGCGGGTAGCGCGCAGGTGGTGGTCGTAGCCGCCATTGGCGAGGAATTCGGCCACCGCCAGCTGGGTCGGCGCCGCCGAGGCGATGTTGAAGGTCAGCTTCAGCCGCTCGACCTGATCGTAGTAGCGACCCGGGGCGATCCAGCCGACCCGGTAGCCCGGGGCCAGGGTTTTGGAGAAGGAGGAGCAGAGCAGCACGCTGTCGTTGCGGCTGTAGCTCTGGGCCACCGTCGGCCGCTCGTCGGCGAAGGCCAGATCGCCGTAGATATCATCCTCGATCAAGGGGATGTCGTAACTTTCCAGCAGCTCCACCAGCTCCCGCTTGCGCGCCTCCGGCATCTGCGCGCCCAAGGGATTGTTGAAGTTGGGGATGACGATGGCCGCCGCCACCCGGGTCTGCTCCAGAGCGTAGCGCAGCGCCTCCAGGCTGATCCCTTCGCTCGGGGTGGAGGGGATTTCCAGCGCCCGCAGCCCCAACTCCTCGATCAGCCGCAGCACGTTGTAGTAGCCGGGCGATTCGATCGCCACCGTGTCGCCGGGATGGCAGGTGGCGCGCAGGGCCAGAAACACGGCCTCCATGCAGCCGGTGGTGATAATCAACTGGTCCGGGCGCAGGGTGGCGCCGGCCTTGAGCATCCGCCGGGCGATCTCCTTGCGCAGCTTCTCGCTCCCCGGAGTGATGGCGTAGGAGACACTCTGCACCTTGTGGCGGCGGGTTTCGCTGGCCAGCATGCGGCTGAGCTTCTCCATCGGCAGGTGTTCCGGGTTGGGAATCGCCGCGCCGAGCTGAATCAGGTTGGGATTGAGCACGTCGCGCATGATCATCCGCCCCATTTCGGAGATGGTCACCTCGGTGGGGTTGATTGCCGGCAGGTTGGGGGCCGCTTCCCGCGGCACCTCGGGGAGTCGGGAGCAGACGTAGTAACCCGACTGGGGGCGGGCCTCCAGCACCCGGCGGTCCTCCAGCAGGGCGTACGCCTCCTTCACCGTGTTCAGGCTCACCTGCTGCTGGCGGCTGAAGTCCCGCAGCGAGGGGACCCGCTCGCCCGGTTTGAGGGTGCCCTCTTCCACCAGGTAGATGATCCGTCCCGCCACCTCTTCGTAAAGGGGGGTGCGGTCGATCCGATTTTCGGTCATGGTGCGCATGGGGATATCCTAAGCAGTCTACCCGCAGGAAAACAGGCACAATTGCCGAAGTTCACCATGGGTACAGTTGTGAAAAAACTAAACTGTACCGGGTACAAAAGTAAAGGGTTGTATCTGTTTCTTTTTTCCAGCCGTCGCTAAGATAAGCCATTGCTCATATCTAGCGGAGGTGGTTATGAATTTTCATTTGCAGCAAGGGGAATTGCTCTGTCTCGACGGGGACGGACGGGGAGTGGAGGTGGTTTGCCTCGGCGGCAGCCTCTGGTTGACCCAGATCGGTCAGGACCACATTATGCGCCGCGGCGACACGCTGCAGATCAGTCGCGCCGGCAAGGTGGTGGTGACCGCATTCTCAGCCGCGACTCTTTCGGTCGCCGAAGCCGCCGTCGCTTCACCGGTGGCCGGGGGCTGGCAGCTGCAGCTGTTTTCCTCCCGGGCCTGACTCGGCCCGGGAGTTTGAATCAGAGCGGCCGCGGATTGCAGACGTTGACGGCCAGGTTGGCTTTGGCGCCGCATTTGCCGCAGACCACCGTTGGCTTGGTGGCGAGTTGGTCGAGCTCTGCCATCATCCCCTTGTGCTTCAGCGAGCACATGTGCACTTTGTGACTCTTTTCATCACAATCCTTCGCTTTATCCTTTTTGCTCATGATCTTCCTCCTTCAGGGTTTCCTGAAGCATAGCCTTCCTGGGGTCCAGTGCAAGCTGGCGATGGAAACCCGGAGCTTGGCAGTCTCCCCTTCGCCCTCTATACTGAGCTGAGCACAGGCGCGCTAGGGCGCCTGTTTTCAGTATTCTGAGATGCCGGATGAATCCACACCCTCCCCCTGTTTCTTCACCGCCGTCACCGGTCAACCCCCGCTCCAGGCTCTGGCGCGCCCTGTTGCTGGCCGCCGGCCTGCTCAGCCTGGTCCTGGGGGTGGTTGGAATCTTTGTGCCGCTGTTGCCGACAGTCCCTTTTCTGCTGCTGGCCGCCGCCTGCTTCGCCCGCAGTTCCGAGCGGGTTCACAGCTGGCTGGTCAATCACACCCATCTCGGGCCGATGATCGCCGGCTTTCTCGATGGCCAGGGCATCCCCCGGCAGGCGAAAATCCGCGCCATCGCCCTGGTCTGGCTGACCATCCCTCCCTCGGCTCTCTGGCTGGTGTCCCATCCCTGGCTCAAGGGGCTGCTGTTCGCGGTGGCTCTGGCCGTCACCCTCTACCTTTGGCGTCTGCCGCTGCGGAAGATCGAGAATCTTCCCCTGGCTGAGGCTCCCGATGATTTTGCCGGGCGATGAATCTGCCGAGCTTCGATGTTGTCTCGGCTGGATCGGGGGATTACAGCGGAAA